>Ga0255347_1002629_pt1 | contig 24954 bp, 18 predicted proteins | sample wastewater_treat_2_FD_192479 | JGI IMG/M metagenome (GOLD analysis project Ga0255347, IMG submission 192479) | Wastewater microbial communities from Lulu Island WWTP, Vancouver, Canada - plant24 | ecosystem: Engineered > WWTP > Wastewater > Unclassified | place: Canada: Vancouver, British...
CCTCGCGCGCGGCCGGATCGAGTACGACTTTCACGCATGGCCGTCCTTTTCGTTTCATGGGGAAAGTGTCTCAAAAAACCGTCTGACGTGCAACTATTATAGTATAATTATTTTCCGACGGTGGTATAATTTCTACCCAGATACTCCATTAACGCCGATGCCTGTCACAAAAGATCGCCCAGAGTTTCCAGCACGATCGCTGGCGGAGCGTCGTGATAGGCGGCGAGACTCTCTCGTGTGGTCTCGCCGGAGAGCACGCAGACGAAATCAATGCCCGCATTGTCGGCTGTTTCTTTGTCTGTGCACAGACGGTCACCGACCATGGCGATTTGCGAGCGCTCGAAGCGTCGCAGCACCGGCGCAAGCAACGCCGGGGAAGGTTTGCCGAGAATATGGCGCGGTTCGCTGCCGTTGGTGGCATGCAGCAGGCTGATGATCCCGCCGACATCAGGGATTGGCCCTTCCTCGCTGGGACAACATTTGTCAGCGTGCGTGGCCACATAATCGAGTTCCGGGTTGGCGTTCAGCAACACTGCTGCCAGTCGTAGTTTTTCGTAGGTCAGCTCGTTGTCGTATGTAAGCGCCACCAACTGGTTTTCCCCCGGCGCATATCCGAACGCCACCTGCGGCAACAATTCGCGCATATATGCCGAGACATCCGCGTTGGCCACCAGATAAACAGAACTGTAATTTTGCTCGGCGATATAATCGCGCAACGTGGTCAGAGGCGTCAAAACATCCTCTGCGCTGACCCTGATGCCCGCGCCGCCGATTTTTTTCAGATACGCCTCCGGCGTTTTTGAGGTGTTGTTGGTCAGATAGTAGAACGCGAAATCGTCGGCATGTTCCCGCACGAAACGCAAGGCCGGCTCGATCGGGCGGTTGCCCATGAACAAGGTGCCGTCCAGGTCGCACACAAACGCTTTCTTACTCGCTAACGTGAATTGCCCCTGCGATGTCGCGGGGGCGGGGCGCCCGTCAAGCGGGCAAGGCTGATCATTGCAGTGATTCATATTACGAATTTAACAGATGTTTTAGAGCCATGCAATTCCGTAAAGGTCACTAGCCGAAACGGGTGCGATTCAATAAAGTTGAATCGCAAAAGGTCAAAGGGTTCAGGTGTTTTATGGCGATTATGACAAGCAGTTGTGTGTCTCCAGTTTTGAGGGCACTACTGTCCTGAACCCTGGCGCCTGAATCCTAGGTGCGGTGCAACGAAGTAAAACCACACCCAGCCGAAACGCCGCTATTGTTACATAAAGGCAAATATAATATAATGTCATGCATTCCTTGTAGAAAAACCCAACCACGGGAAACGAAATGAGCGGATGTAAACTGACGGCCAGAGTGTCAGGCGTGGGCAAGTCTTTGCCAGAGAAGCGCTTGACCAACGCTGACCTTGAAAAGATGGTGGACACCAGCGACGAGTGGATCACTCAGCGCGTCGGCATCAAAGAGCGCAGGATTGCCGCTGCTGGCGAATACACTTCGCACTTCTCCATCAGCGCCGCAGCCGATGCTTTGAAAATGTCCGGCCTGAAAGCCGACGAGATAGACATGATCTTGGTGGCTACCTCGACACCTGATATGACCTACCCGTCAGTGTCCTGCCTGGTGCAGAAGGCGCTCGGCGCGTCCAACGCCGGTGTGCTGGATGTGAGCGCGGCCTGTACGGGCTTCATTTATGCCAGTAGCATCGCTTGGAGCATGATCAAGTCCGGCCTGATGCGGCACGTACTGGTTATCGGTGCCGAGGTCAACAGTTCGGTTGTGGATTGGGAGGATCGCAATACCTGTATTCTTTTCGGCGACGGTGCGGGCGCGGCTGTTTTCAGTGCGCATGAGTCCGAAACTGAGGGTGTGCTTTCCATGAAGCTGGGTGGTGACGGCAGCTTTGACGAGCTGATTTATCTGCCCAACAGCGGTTGCCGCCCCTTTCCCGAAAAACCAGACCGACACATCGTCATGCATGGCAACGAGACGTTCAAACAGGCTGTGCGCAATATGTCTGATTGCGCCATCAGCGTTTTGGAGAGCGCCGGATTGACCGCCGGTGACGTGTCCCTGTTGATCCCGCACCAGGCCAATATCCGCATCATCAACGCGGTTTCCAAGCGTCTGGGTTTGCCGGACGAGAAGGTTTTCGTGAACATCGCGGATTACGGCAACACCTCTGCCGCCACAATCCCGATCGCCCTTTGCGAGGCGGTCGAGCAAAACCGTTTGAAACGAGGTGACGTGCTGGTGGTCGACGCCTTCGGAGCTGGCCTGACCTTCGGTGCCATGGCTATCCGCTGGGTCTGACCGCACTGTTTTCGCCTTCCCCCTTAATTCTTTGCGGTTCGCTGCAAAACGCAACTTGGAGTGCGATGACAAGAACCGCGCTGCGCGCGGGGCGCGGCACCGCTTTCCGGCACGTCCCTCCCGGCGGGCGGGGACGCCCGCGCCTCCAGACCACTCACCACTTACTACAGGCGGACAGACACCAGACCAATGTTTTTCGCGAATTTTAAGGGTTGACTGTTTTCACCCCCTTCTCATAATTAGGTGCCAACCATAGGAACCGGTGTTTTTCCCGGTTTCAACTATGGAATAGTAGGGAATGAGAATTGAGGAGGTTGTTATGAGGAAGTTGGCTGTTTGCATCAGTCTCGTCACAGTGATCGGCAGTGCGTTTGCGGAGACGTTGACGGGTGCGCGTGTGGTTTCGTCACTGGAATTTGCACGCTCATGAAAAAGACGTTTACGGCCATTTTTGCCGTTGTGACAACCGCTGCCTTGGCGAATGTCCAGCTTAAGAACGCAGACTTCGAGGCGTTTGGCGCGGATGGCAAGCCGTCCGGGTGGTACCTGCCGGACAGGTACCGGGTGCTCAAGGGGGAAGGGATGAATGGTTCTGCGGGACTCGTATATGAGAATCACGATCCGCAGTATTATCAGAACGCCTCGCAAAAATATGCGGTTGAGCCGGGCGCGACTTACCGTTTCGGAGCCTGGGTGAAGGTGCATGAGCTTTCAGGCAAGGGAGGGGTCGCGCTGGTTATCGGCTGGTATAACAAGGACGGCAAGTGGCTTGATGAATCACAGACCGCGCTTATCCGCAAAGCAACGGAAGAGTGGGTAAAGCTGGAAGGAATCTCGAAGCCGGTCTCGGACGAAGCCGCGTCCGGCAGTTTTGCCTTCGTCTGCCAACGGGGCGCACTCGGGCGGATTGCCTTTGACAAGGCCTTTTGCGAACGCTATGTACGAGCGCCGGTCGCGGGGGTCTACATGGACGCTTATCGCGGCGAGGCGTCGCAGGGCGAGGTTCGGTTCGCTGCGGCGCTGACCCCAGAGGCCTTTGGTGTGAAGCCGTCGGAGGTGAAGGCCGTTTTTACGGTTGAAGGGCCGGACGGCAAGACGTTTGCGGTTGACGGCAAGCTTGCCGAGGCTGGTGATGAGGCCGGCGTGACGGTTGCGGTGGAGAAATTCGCTTTCGGCAGAAGCGAAGTCTCCTGCGTTCTCAAGGTGGGCGCCAAGACAATCGGGTGCGCCAAGACCGAATTCACGCGCGTTGAAAAGCTGACGCCACGTAAGGTCTACCTTGACCGGCACGGACGCGCCGTTGTCGACGGCAAGCTGTTTTTCCCGCTTGGCATGTACACCGGCCAGATGACCGCTAAGGATGTCGCGATGTACCGCGAGTCGCACTTCAACTGCCTGATGCAGTACTCCAGTCCGACATCGGAGCAGATGAAACTTTTCCGGGATGCGGGTCTCAAAGTGATCTATGATATCGCGAGCCAATATCGCCAGCCGGACAAAGGGACGAATTCCGTGCGATACGCGGTTAAAAAGTTCAAAGACGACCCGGTGCTTTTGGCTTGGTATCTCTATGACGAACAGCCCACGGCGATGATACCGACCCTTGTTGCACGGCAGAAACTTGTGGAATCGCTTGATGCCGACCACCCGACTTGGTGCGCGCAGGACATTTTCAGCGAAACACGTCATTACATTGGGGCTTGCGATGTTTTCGGCGGCGACCCTTATCCTGTTTCAACGAAACCGGTCTCGTTTGCCACGGAGGCGATTCGCGAGGAGATAAGGGGGTTGATGGGCATGCGCCCAGTGTGGCAGGTTGTTCAAGCCTTCGGCTGGAACTGGATTAACGAAAGAGAGGCAGAGCGGCAACGCCGCCCGAGTGAGGCGGAGATGCGCAACATGGCTTGGCAGGCGCTTGCCGGCGGTGCGCGCGGACTTATCTTCTATAATTTCGGTTACCTTTGCCGTGAAATGGAGCGGCGCGAGCCGGTGGAGGAGTTGTGGCCAGAGTTGCAACGCATTTCGGAGGAAATCATGCGCCATAGCCGTGTTCTGCTTTTTGCCGATACGGAGGCGATTCCCGACAAGCATCTTCCCAAGGGCGTTGTCGGACGCCTTTTCCGCGAGAATGGCGAGATGTGGCGGCTGCTCGTCAATACGACTGATAAGCAGATCGGTGATTTCCGCCTCCCGCCGTTCGGCGTGAGCATGACCGACACATGCGGGCTTCAAGATGCGTTGCTCAGGGATGGGGCTGACCGCTGAAGGCTTTCTGCTGCGTCAGTTTCGTGATTATTGACTAATGCGGGCGATGCCCGCAACCCAAGTTAATTAGTGCGTTAGTTAATTAGTGCATTAGTTTGTCCGAGAGCGCGTTGCCCCCAAAAAACCTCTGTGTTTCTGCGCCTCTGCGTTAAACAAACAACTTGTTTTTGATAGTCGGCGAATCTTCAACCTTTATGGTATAGTATGCGCCATGAGAGGGGTTTTCAGCTTTCGTAGGCGGGTTCAAAAAGGAAAGGGCAAATTATGAAAACGAGATTGAAGGTGTCAGTTGTTGTCGCGGCGACGGCGGTGACGTGTCAGGTGTCGGCGGCGAATGTATGGTATGTCGACAGCAACAATTACGGGAAAACCGGTCTGGATGGCTCGGAGGCCAACGCCTTTGGCACGATTCAGGATGCCATCGACAATGCATTGTGCGTTGACGGCGACACGATCAAGGTTCTGCCCGGTATCTATGACAAGGGCGGCCGTGCAGAGGGGGCTTCGCAATACCTGACGCGCGTCTTCGTTGACAAGGCGCTCGTTGTCGAGGCGACAAGCGGTGATCCGGCGGCAACGGTTATCCTCGGCCAATGGGACTCCGAACAGGCCGACGGCATCGGCCCCAATGCCGTCCGTTGCGTTTCGGCCAGCAATGGCGCGATCATCAGGGGCTTTACGCTGCGCGACGGCGCGGCCCATGATGCGGTTTCATCGGGCTCTTTGACGTATGCCGGCGGTTTCCGGGGAAGCACGGGGGATAGTGTGAATGATGATAACGCCTATCTCGTTGATTGCGTCATCACGAATTGCACGGCGCCGCGCGGCCCCGCTATGTTCGGCGGCACGGCGCTGCGGTGCCGGTTTGTCGGCAATGTCGGTGGTTGCGTTCGCCAGGCACGTCTGATCAACTGCCTTTTGACGGGGAATGCCGACGGCAACGTCGTGTTTACTGGCCGACTCTACAATACGACTGTGGTAAACAATGACAACTATGCCATTCGCGGGGTGTCGGCGATCTACAATTGCGCGATCCAGTTCAACGCCAGCGGAACGAGTGCGTTCAATCAGGATCTGCCGGCTTCTCACTCCTTCGCCGTCCCCTGGAATTCGTCATCAGCCGTGCCGCCCGACTGTGTGACCAACAGTACCGATCTGGTCTTTCTTTCCCCGGCAACCGGCGACTTCCACCCGATGGCGGGAACGGATATTGCCGGGGTAGGCGCGGCGTCAATCCTTTCGGGGCTTGATCCGGCCTTGCCGGCATCGCTCGATGCCTTTGTCGATCTCGACGGTGAGCCGATCCCAACCACGGGCGCGATCATGCCCGGCGCCTTCCAGACTGCCGTTGCCCCGGCGACGGTTTCAGGTGCGATCAAGTTTGACGGCCCAGTTATCGCCAATGGCGTCCGCTCGTTCATGAACGGGGTCTATTGCCGCACGCCAGGCGGTCCGGGCGAGGTGCATCTTGCGGTCGAAACGACTGGCGGCAAGGAGTTCGTCTGCTTCTCATGTCCGGAAATGGCGGGAAGTGCCATCTATCCGCAGATGGACGATACGGTCTGGACGATGACGCCGACCAATACGGCAGCCGGTGACTTCAGCGTCGGCTACACAACGGAGATTGCTGCAGCTAACAACGTTTTTTACGTGAATCCCGATCCGGCGATCGGCAGCGATGCCAATGACGGACTTTCGGCCGACAGCCCGTTTCTGACTTTGACGAACGCTGTGACCAAGGCGAACCACCGTAGTGTGATCCATGCAGCAGCCGGTGTCTATACGAACGGATATTTTGAATCAACGTTTGGGAATTACCGCATTTTCAATGATACGATGTCCTATCTGCGCATCAAGGGCGCGGGGGCATCGCTCTCATTCATTTACGGTGCCAAGGCGACGGGAACCGAATCGCTTGAAGACGGCCGTGGCAATGATGCCGTGCGCTGCGCGTATCTCAATCGGAGCACCTGCATTCAGGGCTTTACGCTGGGTAATTCTTATTCAAAAACCGGAGATGCCAACGACAACTCCTGCCGAGGCGGTATCGTCTGCGTGCCGTCGTCTGCGAACTACGGTCAGATTTCTGACTGTGTGCTGACGAACGGGTGGGCCTATCGTGCAGGTGTCGCCTATCGGGCGGTTTTACGACGCTGCGTCATTACCGGAGCCTCGATGTCGACGGGAAGCGGACAGCAGCAGATGCGCGGATGTATCGTGTCATCGTGTCTTTTTGTCGGCAATCACGGCACCGACACGGTCATCGCCTCGGATAATAATGTCCAGCACTGCACGATTATCACGGAACCCGGCAAGCCGGTGTTGGCGAGTTCCGTTGTGCCGCAAAACACGCTTGTCTATGCGCCCGTAGGCGTGGCTCTGCCGACGTCCGGCATCGGGTGCTTCTTCTCAAGCAATCTGAACGATTTCTACTTCGCCGATGAAGAGGCGGGCGACTGGCGGGTGGCGACCTGTTCACCAGCCGTGGGCATCGGCGAAACGCCTTCCTTCGCCAACTACAGTTCAGACCTGACGGGCAATCCGCTCATCTGGGCCGACGGGCATCCGATGGCCGGCGCCTGTCAGGGGACGTATGTCTACAGTCCCAACTGGTATGTCGATCCCCAGCAGGGCAGCAATGCCAATTCTGGCCGTACGGATGGATTGCCGGTTAAGACGCTGTCAGCCGTGCTGTCGAACCCTAAATTGCGTCCAGGCGATGTCGTGCATCTGGCACCGGGGACGTACGACGGCACCTACGGCGGTACCGAAAACGAAACGTTCGATCTTTCGGGCGTGAAGTATCGGCTCATCGTGCCCGCCGGTATCACGGTCGTCGGCGACGGTGGCGCGGCCGATACGATTTTGAACGCCCGCGGCACGGCCGAAAATCCGATCCGCGGCGCGTATGTCAACGCCGATGCGACGCTCAGGGGCGTCACGATTTGCGGGGCTTATAGTGACCAGTCCAATGCCGAAGCGGCTGGTTTCAGAGCTAACGGTGCAACGGCCTGTCTCGTGAGCTGCATCATCTCGAACAACTACAATTCGGTCGATAAAGGCACATCGGCTGGTAACGGCGGCAGTTTGTACGGATGCATCGTCGACCATAACCGCGGCTATTATACGGGTTATTCTATTCCCTACATCGAAAACTGCACCTTCGGCGGTGACAATCTCAGAACCAACGGTACCACAGACGCCGACCTGACGCGCGGCGGTGCCTTGGCGGTTGTCAATTCGCTGATGCTCGGAGGTTCATGCACGATGAAGACAACATGCTTCGTGACGAATTGCATTTTCACGGCTTCTGCATTCTCAGGAGGAAATGTCCCTGGCGAAGAGATCGGTTCGCTGCACACGAATCTTGAAGTGATCGCGCTCGGTGCCGACTACCGTCCGGGCAAGACCGGCGTGGCAGTCGATTTCTGCGCGGATGCAATGCCGAACGAACGGTTGGACGCGGATGTATTCGGCGGACAGCGCGTGTACAACGGCGTGGTCGATTGCGGTGCGGTCGAGTATGACTGGCGCGGTGATTACGCGGCGTTCCTCGGCGGCACGGATTGCGTCGTCTCGAACGCTTCACCGGATGTCGTGCTGAGGGACGGACAACTTGCGGTGAGGGGCTCGATTGATTTCACGGTCGGCAAATGGCAGCCGGGACTGGAGACGTTCCGCTATCCGATTTCCGTTTCCGGTGCCGGGACGGCGACGGTCTCGCTCAATGGCGTGCCGTACGCGTCGTTTACGGCGGCAGACGGTGAGCAGACGATTACATTCAAAAATGCGGCAACGGTCAATCATCTGGTCGTTGCGTTTGAATCGGAAGAAGGGGTATACGGCGCGGCCATGCTCGAGAAGCGTCAGCCTGTGTCGGGTGCGGTCATGTTCCTCCGATAGGAGAAGGAAAGAATGATTTCCCGCTGCGCGGGCGCATAAACGACATGATTGACATGATTGACATGATTTTGAGAGCGAGTGTCCCCACGAGCCGCCGAGGCGCGGCAATGGAGGGCGAGTGTCCCCACGAGCCGCCTTCTGCGCGTAGCGCGGAAGGAAAGCGGTGCCGCGACCCGCGCACAGCGCGGCTCTTGTCACCGCACTCCAAATTGTGCGCGTCCAGTTCTGTGGGCGGCGTTCACGCCGCCATCCCAGAAAAATCTCCGCGTCTCTGCGTCTCTGCGTTAAAAAAACGCTCGCCGCTCAACGTTCTGCGGGCGGGGACGCCCGCGCTCCCGACTGCGCACACAAAAAACACGCGCTCGACTCGCGTACACCCTGTTACTAACCGATTACGTCGAGCGGGGCTTTTGGCTCTTTTGTCCGTTGCCGCGCTGATCGGCGAGTCAAAGGTGCTGCCAGAGACGCTGATGCTCGTGCAGACGCAGTTCTACCCGTGGCGTGAACAGGCGCGCGGCTATCTCGGACGCTATCCTGACCAGCCCCTTTTGATCGATCCGGATCTCCCGCAGGATGCAAACCAGGAGGGGATCGACTTCTTCGGCGGCTGGAGCCGCTACGTGTCGGAAGCCGACTGCCACCGCACGATCAAGCTCGTCAACAGTTCCGAGTTGGACGGCGTTTGCATTTTCGGCAGACGCGACCGGCGTTTCTTCGCCGCCGGCGCGAGCAGTCCGGTCAAGGACTTTGTCGCTGTGCCGATTTGCAGTTATCCAGTCGACAAGGGAAAAGTCTGGGAGACGAAACTCTGGCCGATGTTCGATAACGTCGTCTCCAATCCGTGCAACTACACCTTCAACGGGAAAATCCTGCTTGCCGGCTATTGCACTGACAAGGACATTTCCCCCGCCGATTTCGTTCGGGCGCGTGATGCTATCCGGGCCAAATACGGTGACCGCTTCCTCTTCACCGTCGCCCTCACGCGGCTTTTGAAATGGCGTTATCCCTTTGCGGCGAACGGGCACCTCACCGATGCGGAGAAGGCCGAAATGGCCGAGTACGTCAGGGCATGGGCGCGGGTGACGGACGGTGTTTCACTGAGTTCGACATCGGTCTGCACGATAAGCGAGAAGTCCGAACGTGTAGCCAACGTCCCGTTTTTCGACATGACCTGGTCGATGATGCGTACGGTCCTTGACGAGCCTGAGTTCAAGGGCAAGAAGCTACTCGGTCTGGCGTCGATCAAGGGACACATGAACGCCTACATGCGCGGCTACAACTGTCTTGAAGACTGTACGCGGACGCTGCGCAGTTATTTCGAACTGGCGCTTAAGTTCGATCCGGACTACATCCAGATCCCCGAATGGGACGAATTCAACGAAAGCACGTTTGTGATGCCGTCGCTCTACAGCGCCTACACCTGCCGCCGCATCATCCGCTACTACTCCGCGCAGTTCAAGCGGCGGACGCTGACGCCCATCGCCGGGGACGACCTGACGAAACCCAACCTGATCATCAGTTACCGCAAGTGCCTGTCACCCGGAGAACGTCTGACGATCGAGGTCGTGTCCGTGCCGGACGGCGCTCGGCAGGGACCGCTGGAAGTCGCCGTCGAACTGACGGACGAGCACGGGCAGACGCTCGCGCAGCTCGACCCGAAGACGCTGGACGAGGCCAAGATCGGCGAGGCGCGGTGGGAGCTGGATTCTGCCGCGTTGGCAGTAAAGGCGCGGGCGCCGCGTGTCAGGCTGACTTGGACGAAGGAGGGCCAATCCGTGACGGTCGGCGACGGACTGCATCCGATCGACCTCGCGCCCGCCAACACATGGAATCATCTGGCCGTCAAGCAGCCGATCCGCGATCTCGCGCCCCTGACGAGAGCCGAGTTCAAGATGGACGGTCGCCGAGCGACAGTCGCGTTCGCATCGTCCGAGCCGATCCGTTACGCGATGCTCTGCGGCAACGGCTGCATCCAGTACGTGCAGGGCAAGGATGGGGCGGTTGAAAATCGATTCCGCGAGGATGCCGACCATGCGGTGTTTCAGGTCTCCCCGATTACCGTCGGCCGCCATCGGCTGGAGCCGGACGACAAGAAGCCCTATATGTATGTGGTGGCGGGGGTACCGGAAGCCGAATGGTTGTACATGAGGAACGTGACGACGGGGGAGACCTTTACGTGCAACGACATCAACGAACACGCGTCGCCCAGTATCTACTTGCGTCTGCCAAAGGCAAAGCTCAAGGACGCGCGACTGGCGGTCGAATATGCGCAACTCGGCTTTAAGGGGGAAATCCCCCTTCAGGTGGCGTACGACCGGCTCGCCTATTCCGTTGGCAGAAGCAAGAAGGCGATGCAGGTCACGGTCGCCCGGTTCATGCGGCAGGCGCGGTATCCGTCCGTTGCCGATGCGAACGAGGTGTCGTTTTCCGTGGATGCGGACGATGACCGCGCGACAATGATGTATCATGCGCAGGTCGTGACGATGAGCGGCATGGTCTGGTATTCGCATCCGGTGATCCGCGAGAAGGAAGGCAGTCTGGCGGCAATGCGCTGCTGGAATGCGATGACGGAACGAGCCGAAACGCTGACACTGCCGGCCGCCCGGGTGCCGGAGATGGTCTGGGACTTCTCGCCGGTTGCCGGAAATGTGATGGGCGTCGCCTCGGGCGAACGCCATTGGTTCGGTTTGCTTGGCGGACCCTATTCGTCGGCCACGCTCTGGAATCGCGGCGCTCGGACGGAAGGTGCTGTTGACAAGCCCTGCGCCCTGTTTCTAGATACGCGGGACGATTCGTTGCCGCGGCGTGTGCAAGAGGCGGACGGGTCGTGGGCGCTTGAGTTTGACGGTGTGGATGATTTCGCGAACGTGCCCTGCGAGGTCTGGCCGACGTTCGGCGGATGTACGCTCGAGATGGAGGTGATGCCGGCCTTAGATCGCACGGGACGCGGGCCGCTTTGGGCGAACTTCTTCGGACTCTTCGACTTGGGCGTCGAGAAAAACGGTGCGCTGTCGGCTTCCTTCTGGCAGTTCGGCAGCGGGCCGACGCCCGAGGCGCGGGGCGCGAAGCTGGCGCCGGGGAAGTGGACGCACATCCGGCTGGTGAACGATGCAGAAAAAATCGTCGTATGGCAGGACGGTGTGAAGACGATTGAGTTCCCGATCCAGATGCCCGCGTCGAATACGATGGGTGCGATGATCGGCGGCTTCCCTGCACGGGATCGCGGGTTTTTTAAAGGCAAGATCCGAAATCTGTCCGTCACGCAGCGGACAGAATAACGACAAGGTTTTTTTCTGAGGAGAGGGCGTGAAATACACGGGATGGAAACGAGGTGAACTGGATATCCATTTCATCCAGACCGGATGCGGTGAACAGACTTTTTTCATTTTCCCCGACGGTACGACGATGCTGCTGGATTGCGGTGACATGTACCGTCCGCAATATCTGCGGCATGTGCCGCGGAAGCCGTCTCCGGCTCGTCTGGGCGGTGAGTGGGTGAGCCGCTATGTCCAACGGCTCGTGAAAGAACGGCACATCGATTATTTCGTTCTGACGCATTGGCATGCGGATCATTGCGGAAAGCCGACTTTGCGTAGCGACCTTTCGGCAGATGGACGATATCTGTGCGGCATCACGAAGTTTGCCGAGGATTTCGACATTCGGAATTACTTCGACCACCAGTATCCGCGTAGCGGCGTCTATGCCGCGAATCCAGACAAGGATTCGCTGGAGATGATGCGCGCGTGGATTCCGTACATGCACGACCGCTACGGCATGCAGGCTCATGCCTTCGAGGTCGGGGCCGTGAACCAGATCTGCCTGCAGAGGAGTGATGCACCACGCTATCGCGACACCTTCTCGATTCGCAATCTCCATGCGAACTGCGTGTACTGGGACGGCCACGGCAAAACCGTCGATTATGCGCCGGAGTTTATGCGGCGAGTGCCTGAGAGTGGACGGTATGGGGGCGTTGGGGAGAATTCGCTTTCGCTGGGCTTCCGTCTGGATTACGGAGCTTTTTCCGCCTACTTCGGCGGGGACATCGATTATCCGGATCTGGAGGATCGGATTGCCGCGAATGTCGGTCGGGTTGAAGTGGCGAAAATGAACCACCACGGGTGCCCGACATCAATGGGCAAGGAGTTATGCCGGGCGCTGCAGGCGAAACTGTATGTCGCCTGTATCTGGAGCCCGAACCAGATCACGGATGTCAATCTTGTGAACATGGCTTCGCGGGAGTTGTACGACGGGTCTCGTTTTATCTGTCCGGGCTTCCTGCCTGACACCAAGCGCCTCGAATATGCGGGACGTGATTTCATGCATGACTTCCTGCCGCAGCAGGGGCATACCGTGGTTAAGGTCGCCGAAGGAGGGAAAACTTGGGAGTTCTTCGTCCTGACGGCAGAGGACGAGTCGATGCAAATACTATGCCATAAGGAGATGGGCGCATGAACATGGATCGCAGAACATTTTTGGCATTGGGCGCAAGCGCATTTGCCACACGGGCATTTCCGGAGCTGAAGGTCTTCGAGACCGGCATTGCGGATGAACAGGTTCTGAAGGTCAACCAGCTCGAGATCAATGTCGGAATCAACAAGCCGTTCAAGGCTTTTCACTTTTCGGATACGCACCTGAACTTCTTCGATGCCGTTGATTTCTGTGCGGCCGGACGGGAAAAACAAAAGCATTTCCATCGCCGCTGGGTGAGGTTCCCCCAGGCGGTCCAGTCGTTCTTGGCGTCAATAGACTATGCGCGGGCACGGCAGTTGCCGATGCTCCACACTGGGGATCTGCTTGACGTTACGACGGAGGGCAACGAGCGATTCCTCGAACACATCCTGACGGGGCTGGATCTACAGTTGGCAATTGGAAATCATGAGTACCAGACTCGTGCTGTCGAACACTATGATTCAGAGCCGGAAAAAGTCCGCCGTCGCTTGCAGAGATTCTTCAGAAACGATCTGACGGTCGCTTCACGTGTGATGGGAGGCATTAACTTCGTTTCATTTGACAACGCCAGAGGGAATCTGCGGGAAGAAACGATTGCCGGTGTGCGCGCTGAGTTCGACCGCCCGCTGCCGATTGTCCTCCTGTGTCATATTCCGCCGTTCTATACTGCAAAATTTCTCGACAACTCCGTAATCTCGAAAAAGAGGATTCTCCGTGCGCAGGGTGCCGATGAGGCGACGATCAATGCCGTCCGGCGTCCCAAAAACATCTGGGATACGTATGACCGCAAGACACGCGAGTTTTATGCTTGGACGCAGACGCGTCCGCAGTTAAAGGCTGTGTTGTGCGGCCATACTCATTTCGAGGAAGCTGACGGTTTCTCCGAGACATCGCAGATGTATGTGACAGGCGGCAACTATGAAGGGTATTGTCAGGAGATCACATTCTGCTGAACAGGGTGTTATTTTTGAGGGGTGCAGCTCCGCCGCGGATTCCTTTGTTACCTTGAACGCGAGCGCGCCGTGCCGTACCGCCCGTTTCTCCATGACAACAACGCAACGGTGATCGCCGAGATCCGCTCCTTCTTCGGCACCGGCACCTGCCTTCAGGAACTGTACATCGAGCCGAAACGGATGACGGCGGAAACCTGGGACGCTCTGGCCGAGGCGGCGCGCTGGGCGCGTGCGAACAAAGACGTGCTGGTTGACACGCACTGGATCGGCGGTGATCCGCTCAAGGCCGAAGTCTACGGTTTTGCGTCGTGGACGCCCCGGAAGGCTGTTCTCACGCTCCGCAACCCGGACGACCGGCCGGCCTCCTTCGAGCTGGATGTGTCCACGGCCTTCGAACTGCCCGAAGGTTCTCCTCAGACGTATGCGCTCAAGAGCCCCTGGAAAGAGGACTCCGGCCGGCCGGCGATTTCTGTGACGGCCGGTCAGAAACACCGGTTCGAGCTGAAGCCTTTCGAAGTCTTGGTCTTCGATGCCACGCCGGTTCGCGGCATGTAGCAGTAACCCGTGTCCCATGAAAGTTTTAACGCGGGCTGTCCTGTCTTAATATAGACTGACACTTTTTTGCTGTTTAACATTCCCATGATTACTTATCGGTAGTAAGAAAGGTTTTCACTGGGGGTGCCCCCGAAAGGGGGTCGGCCTCAAACACGTTGCCGCTGCACCGGAGGCGCAGGTTCTGCTATACGGCGACTTAGCGCGCACCACCGGGCTCTCGCTACTGGAAGTGGTGATCGAACAGCTAAACAGCGACTGTCTGGGGCATCCACAGTAGTTCGCTTTTGCTTTCACCTCGGCACCCTGTTTTAGCGGTGCGGCGAGCCGCCGTGTCATTGACATTGCGGTAAGCGAGACCTATAATCAACATCGACAACGCCTTACGGAGGCAAGCGGGATTTTAGCTGAAACTCAATCGATGAATACAGGTGTGGCGTAATGACAAACGGGATTATTGAAACGGCGGCTGAAACGGGCATAGGCACGAACCAGCCGCCGCTGACGGTTGTGACTCAAACTTTTGCGGCGGAGGTGGACCGAGGACGACAAGTGCTGGACGTGGCGGTTCACTGGATTGCCGAGAACGGCATATCCTTTCTGGTGAATATACTGGTTTCGCTGCTGCTGCTGGCGATCGGCTCGCTGGTGATACGCATGCTGACCAAAGCCACGAAACGGGCGCTAAATCGCAGCGAGCGCATAAACACCCTGCTTGAAAATTTCCTGTGCTCCTTAGTCAACAAAACCGCTTGGGTCTTGTTGTTAATGATTGTGATCCAGCGTATGGGCGTGAATATCGCGCCGCTGATAGCGGGTCTCGGCGTGACTGGCTTCATTGTCGGTTTCGCGTGTCAGGAGTCGCTGGGGAACCTTGCCGCCGGCATGATGATCGCCATCAACCATCCATTCGCGGTTGGTGACTTTGTGGAGATCGGCGGGATCATGGGCACGGTCAAAGAACTGAACATGATGGCCGCCACGCTTGCCACGCCCGATAACAAGAAGATCTTGGTTCCCAATAAAATAATTTGGGGTTCGCCCATCACCAACTTTACGGCTATTGACAAACGCCGCATGGAGATCGCCATTGGCATCTCGTACGGCGTGGATATAGGCAAAGCCCGGCGAGTCGCTCTGGAGGTGTTGCGGGCGCACCCGCTGGTGCTAAAAGATCCAGAACCTATCGCCGAGGTAATTGCTTTCGGCGAATACTCGGTTAATCTGGTGCTACGGCCGTGGGCTGCGCCCGATGACTACTGGAGTGCCTTTTTCGAGCTTAACCGCCAAGTGAAAGAGGCATTCGAGAAGAACGGCGTCGAGATAGCTCTACCTCAGCTTGACGTGCATATGAAGAGCTGAATTCAGGATGGAGCCAACGATCCGGATCGAACGGACGACCTGATCATTACGAATGATCTGCTCTACCAGCTGAGCTACGTTGGCTAAAAAACTGGGTATGACTATAAGGGTTATGCTGTATAGAAGTCAAGAGCGGGAGTGAAAAATTTTATGCGGGGGGTTGACGTGCGACGGCCACATCTGGCATACTGATAATCGTTTTTCTGCACCCGTGGTGGAATTGGCAGACACGTAAGATTCAGGTTCTTATGTCGCGAGACGTGGGGGTTCAAATCCCTCCGGGTGCACCATAAATACGATTTAAGGCACTGCCCCCTTCGTCTATCGGCTAGGACATCAGGTTCTCATCCTGGAAAGAGGGGTTCGATTCCCCTAGGGGGTGCCATCCGCGCAAACCTGTTTTCAGGCCAGCCAAGAGTTTGAATCTCAGAATTCGGTATCGCGCTCCTCCGCTACGAAACGCGGTTTGCCCGGCTCCAACTCAAACTTCTTCCAGTACGCCTCGCTCATCGCCACGCTCTGCCCCTGCGGGAGCGCCGCTTTTAATGAATGCGCGCGCCTAGCCTTTTGCAAGATACACTTTATACGACAAGGGGCTTTAGCGGTTCGGGAAGGATCCGCGCCAACGCAAAGCAGAGAAGCCAACTCGCAAAGAATACAAGAAAGGTTCCGGAGAAGCACTGGGGTTGAAGCCCGATGTGCGGGTAGAGAAAGACAGTTAGGACCCGTCCCACGAGCATATGAACGAGATAGATGCCCATAGAGTGACGCGAAAAGACGAGCAATGCCTTCTCGGCCCAATTCGGAAGAGTGCCAAAGGGCTGAAGCGCGAAAGACATCATAAGAGCCACGGCGATGACCAGCATGTTGAGACCACGGTAGTAGAAGCCGTCCGGCACGACGAAGACAGGGAAGTTGATGACAAACGCCGTCACGCAAAATCCGATGATCGCCCACCACCGGCGTGACGCCTGTGGCAACTGGGCGAAACGCGGCTTCTGCATTCCGAGCAGCAACCCTACACAAGCGTATGAAAGCATCGGAAAGACACGTCCCAAAGGATTGCGAACTTCATAGATGCCATCCTTGAAGAGCCAGAAATTCAGTCCTGAATACTCGATGGCAACCGCCATCAGGAAAGTCAGGACGAGTGCGCTAAAAACGACTTTAGGCCTGATGACCCGGAAGAAGACCGCAAAGAAAGCCGTCAGTATGATGAGGACGGCTTGAAACCACATTTGAGACCCCAGTGCTTTTGTCGTGCCGAGAAGCATCTGCAGCCAGAGGTCACGGAACGTGCAGGCGAATTTGGGCGAAAGTGGTGTCAAAGCCTTAAAGAGCGCGAAGGTCAGGAAAGTCCATCCGACGAATGGGACGAGAAGCCGGCGGAAGCGTCGGCCAAGCCAAGCTCCATCTGCCGCGATGATCTTCTCTGATGAGAGGTAGAAGGTCATAAGCATGAACACTGGGACAGCATAAGGTCGCATCACCTTCACGAACTGAAGATACCACGGTGCGTCATTATTTGGATAAAAGGTGTGGTAATCCCAAAAGTGTGTCGCCACGACGGCGAAACACATGAGGAGTCGAAGAAGCTCGAGTCCGCAGTTGAACTTCTTCTTCAGTTTTTCGTTGGATTTAGGCCTGCCACAATTTGCAAGTACCGGCGCCTTTTCCGCATCCGGCTTTCCGTTGTATGTTTTCCCCATTGCAATACAAATCTCCTCTTATTGGAGATGGTAGTGTACTAAATAAACCTTTTCTTCACCAGGATGTCATGCCGCCGTCGACAACGATGTTTGAACCTGTCATGAAGGACGATGCGTCTGAACACAACAGTATGAGTGCGCCTGCGAGTTCATCGGCCCGGCCGGTGCGCCGCAGCATCGTTTTATTGCTGAGGCGCTCGATGAATCCGGCGTCGGATTGCGGCGTCACATTCGGGAAAGGCCCCGGCGTGAGCGCATTGACGCGGATTTTCTTCGGCGCGAGCGCGGCCGCGCAATAGCGCGTGAACTGGATGAGTCCAGCCTTGCCCGTTCCGTAGCTTGGCGGATTCCACGGAATGTCATCGCCGTAGATCGCGAAATCGGGCGCGACGAGCCCGTACATCGAACCGATATTGACGATCGCGCCGCCGCCGCGTTCCTCCAGAAGCGGTATTGCCGCACGCGTGCAGCGGAACGCCACGCCGAGCGTGCCGTCGATCCCTGTGTTCCATGTGTCGTCATCGACTTTATCCAGACGGAACTCACAGCTTTTGCCGCCGCTGCCGCCACCGTAGGCCGCGTTGTTGACGAGCACGTCGAGACCGCCAAACCGTGCCGCCACATCCGCCAGCGCCTGCCGTGCGCCGTCCGGCTCGGCGAGGTCGCGCGAAATAAACTCAAGCACTCCTTTTTCACGCCAAGGCGTGAACTCAGACCCGAGCCGGTCGACACGACCGATCACCGCGACGTTCGCGCCGTAATCCAAAAGCGCCGCGGTCATCGCTGTGCCGAGATTGCCCGCGCCACCGGTGATAGCCACGACTTTTCCAGTTAGATCAAATAGATTTTTCATGTGTATACCTCACTCAAAGAATTCACAGGTCTTACAGAGAATCTCCGCCTGGCGGACGGCATCCGCTTCGTCGAAGTAGTTGGTCTTGAATTGCATCAGACGCGGCTGAAGGTCTTCGGCTACAGGACAAATGCCTTTTGTGAAATCGCCGCTGATTTTCTTCTCGCGTCCGAGTAGCTGGCGGTCCCGGTACATGGGTTCGAGATAGCCGAGCATCCATGCGCCGTACACGCCGTCGCCTCCCAGTTCCCGGAATTTGTTCCGGAATGTGAACCAGTCCGCCTTCTGCGTGTCTAGCGCCACCACAAAGGCCCACCAAGAGTTGACGTAACCCTCCGGTTCGGCCTGCGGCTTGAGCCAGCCGAAAGGCTCTACCGCCTCAAGGAAATGCTTCGCCGCCAAGACGCGCATTTCAACAAGCTCGTCGAGTCGCTGCAGTTGCGCGAGCGCCACCGCGCCGCAGAGGTCGGACGGACGGTAGTTCCAACCCATGACAACGTGGCGTTCGAAGGCGGGGCTTTGAATGTCTTCCTTCGTGATGCGGCTCTTCTCAAGGCCGATCGAGCCATAGCCGAGACCGGAATAGCGCCGCAATTTGAGCGCGAGATCGGCATCGTTGGTCGTGACCATGCCGCCCTCGCCGCAGGTCATGTGCTTCGAAGCCTGGAAACTGAAGGACGACATGTGGGCGCTCTGTCCCACGGTGCGGCCTTTGTATTTGCCGAGGAAACATTGCGCGGCATCCTCGATCACCGTTAGATTGTTCTTCGCGGCGATCACCATGATCGCGTCGATATCGCAAGGAAGGCCATAGAGCGACACGGGAATGATCGCCTTGGTGCGGGCGGTGATCTTCGCCGCGATTGATGCGGGGGAGATCGTGAACGTGTCCGGATCGACATCCGCGAAGACAGGTGTCGCGCCCGCGTGGAGGATGCACATGTTGGTGCTCGCCATGGTCAAGGGCGGACAGATCACCTCGTCCCCCTCGCCGATACCAACCGCTTCAAGGGCGCAGTGCAGGGTCACTGTGCCGTTCACCATCGCGATCGCGTGTTTCGCACCGATTTTATCGGCGAATTCCTTTTCGAGCCGCGCTACCATGCAGTAGTTTTTGGCGCTCTTGAACTGTCCGTCCAGCACCTGATTAACGTATTCGCGCTCAAGCGCGGAGATTCTTTCGATCTTTTTCATAAGTTCCTTTATTTTGTCACACGCCATTTAGTAGCCATGAGGCACGGGCGTTCGCCCGGAATCCGTTGCTGATAATAAACCGTCACTAGTTTGCCGTCAGGCAGAACCGCCGTCGAGGGATAACCGAGGTCGCCACAGTGCGAACGCGCAAGCGTGATTTCGTGCGCTGCATCCCATGTGACGCCGCCGTCGTCCGACAAAGCCGCGAACTCGCCGAAGCCGAATGCCCTTTCACGCCGGCCATAGACGCAGAGCACCCGCTTGCCGCCAAGCGCCGTAAGGTGCGGCGGCAGACCCACCAGCCCGGAGGATTCGAACGGCGTCCACGTGTGCCCGCCGTCTGTCGAGAGGGCGCGCAACATGATCATGGGGCTTGAATCACAGTTGTTTCTTACGAAGCCGACGAGCGCACCATCCGGGAGTACAGCTACATGCGGTTCATCATAGATCGCATAGCCGAGTTTGTTGCGCCCCGAACGGCCGACTTCCCGGCAGACCGTGCGCCAAGTGCGGCCGCGATCATCGGAACGCATCGCGCGGATGATGCAACTGCCGTCAGCGGCTTGCACGAGTCCGAGTTGGAAGAGCGCGCCATCCTCCAAGAGGATCGGCCCGTGCGGCGCGTGCGCGTCGAGCGTCATTTTTTCGGGTTCGCTCCATGTGTGCCCATCGTCCTTCGACCTGACTAGGAAATAGCCGAGCGCCTCTTTGCGCGTCTTGGCCGAGATCTTCTCGTCGTGACGCTTCCACGCGCTTTTCGGATGCCACGCCGGCCACTCTGTCGCAAGGAACCTCTTAGAGCGGTAGGCGACGGAGGTGAAGTACGTGACAATGATTTCACCGTCGGGGAAAACGACCACGCCGGCATCACGGTCATCAAGCGGGCCGTTCGCCACTGTCGCGGGAGCGCTCCAGGTTTCACCGCCGTCTGCCGAACGCACTGCCTGTATTTTCCCCCACGGGCAAGCGTGCGCGTCGCGGTCACCGGAGAATACCGCCAGCAGATCGCCGCTTTTGAGCAGGCATACGGTCGGCCAGCCGATGTAGCGGTTGGTTTGTATGCAGATCGGTTTTGTCCAGTACACTTCCGCGCGCGCCTGATGCGCGGGCGGGGCAAAATCCGGCGCTGGCTCGCTCTCCTTCGCGGCTTGCGGCGTCAGCGCTTCAAGCGCAACGGAAAAAATCTTTCCCTCGAACTTATAGCCGCCGAGCCGCCCCACATGGATCGGCAGCTTCGGATTGAAACGGAACTCGCCTGCCATAGCGTAGCCGCCGCACACCTTGCCATCGAGTGAAACACGCACAGCGTTCGGCACGACTACGACCTCCAGCCGATAGCGTTCACCGGATTTTAATCCAAGCTCGACAATCTCATATTCGGGATCGCACCCTTTCAGGTTCATCGTCAGATCACCGCTCTTGCGGATCATCACGCTGAACGACTGGTCGAAGTCGCGTCCTTGGGTGACGATGTTACCGAAGCACTTCTTTTGGTCGAACGCCTCCAAGTCGCAGATGAAATCGGCCTTCACGCGGAAACCGTCGCGGTAATCATCCGGCTGCGCCCCGGCCGGCAACACCCGTACGAAATCCTTCCCGTCCGGGAAATTCCATTCTTTCACCTCTGCTGCTGCAGCGAGAACGATGGCAGGGACAAAACACAGGGCAGTCATTTTCATGTTCCGGCCTCCTGTGCGACGGGCGTACGCACAAATGCGCTGGCGATCGGCGCCACAATCGTGCAAACCACCAAGCCGAAGAACCCGAAATGGAATTGATGCGTCATTGTAATTTTCTCTTCACGATTTATATGCCATTGCTGCAGCGAGCAGGTCAATGGCGGCGAAGTTCCTTTTCCGATTTGCGGCGGTGGTCAAACGCCAGCTCGACTGCAAGAATCCGAGCAGTCTCTCCTGCGAAAGATTTTTCCGACAGAAATCCACTGTGCCGGCTGTATTCACGTCGAAGATGTAGTTCGAGCAGGTGGGGATCTGGTCAAAACCGGCTTTGTCGAGGTCGATGTAGTTCATGACGCGCGGCCAACGGAAGGCGCGCGAATCGAAAGTGTCGTCATAATACCAGTTGGATTGCACAACACTGCGCGGCATGCGCTTCAAAAACTCGTCGCGGTGTTCCCAGATGCGGTCGCTCCACATCCACGCGCGCATCCCCGCCTTCTCGACGGTCTTCACAAACCAACGGAGATCGTGCCACCAGAGTTCGCCTTGCCGCAGCGCCACATAGGTGTGGCCGATGTGGTTCCAGATGTCCTCTTCATCGTAGCCGATGTGGAAGAAGCGCGGCTTGTCAAAAATGGACGCTGCTTCGCGGATCAAGTCTTCGCATACGCGGTAATATTCCGGAGTCGAAACCATGCGGTGGTATTCTCCGAGCCAGATGTCGTGGGCGGTCGAAAAGTTCATCTTCGGGATCGGTTCAAGGCCGAGGCCCCTGAGCCGCGCCAGTTCCCCGCGCAGCTTCGCGACACTCCATGCGCCCTCCGCAGCCAGTTCGGGATGGCTTTCGTAGCGGACGCCTTCGCCGAGGTCTACGAGAATCATGTTGTAGCCCTTGGCGGCCATGCGCTCCGTGATGGCCTGCCATTCCGCATCCTCGCAGGCTAGACGGTCCGGCGGAACTGCCCACATGCAACCGCCGAGGTGGACGAGGTTGGCTCTTATTTCAGTCATGTCAGAGCACCTCCGTTCCGCCGGTCAATGCCTTCCAGTCGGGAAGCCCCCCGCGCGCCGCAGGCGGATGCGCCGCATAGAAACCGTCGAAGTAGCCGCGCTCCAGTGCGAACGCCGCTGCCGCCGCATTCACCGCCGCGCCCTCCGCGTGCATGTCAAGCGTACGCCCGCCCGTGAAATGCGCGAGCGTGCGGGCCGCGATAACAATACCTTCGACACACAGCTCGAATGCCTCGGCGTCCGCATCCGCCGGGCGCGTCTCGGCAGCGAGAGCCGGATGGCCGGCCGCGGCGAGGGCTATTGCCCGGCGATCTGCGGCAGCGAAGGAATCCGCGATGACAACCGCCGGATGCATGCTCGCCACCACCCATCGCGGCGGATGGAAAGCCAACCTGAAGTCCACCGTGCTGTCGAGGTCAGAGGCCGTTCTCACGCCCAGCAGTTTTCTCAATGCGTTCTTTTCCACATCCATGCCTTTCTTTTATCGTGCAAAACCGCTTCAGTGCAACTTGCGTACTTTTGTTCAGTTGTAGTTTTTCATTTGGGATCAATCTCAAGTTCACAGCAGATGAGCTTCGCTTGTACATCCGGAGCGCCTTTCAGGCATACCGCGTTCGCGCCAGCTTTCACGGCGGCGAGCGGGAACGCGAGACGCACGGATTTTTTGACCTGCGGCACTTCGAAGCGGTACTGCGGCAAGTCCTTCCACTTGATCGTGTGCATGTTCGATTTGTAACCGTTCACCCAGTTCGCCGCTGGTTCGTCCGCAACCGTTGCGACCTTGGCAGCGTTGAGCGTGACGTTCGCCAGCGTTTCGGGCGGCACATCGCCATCGAAAGCTAAGAGGAGCGCCGCCGTCCCTGCCGCAGGCACTGTGCCCACTGGTAACGTGAATGTGAAATCCCTGTCAATCGCAGCCGGCAGTTTGCGTCCGGAAGGATTGCCGCCGGATGTATCGAGATAGGAAAGCGGATAGCGCCTGCGGTGTTTCGCGACGTAATCGCGCGAAAGCCCGTGGTCGAGGATTTCGTTCCACACTTCGCTGTCCGGCGGATTCTCGTAGAGGTTGAAGAGGTAGAGCCCCTTTGCGCCGCGCGCCTGCATCACATCCGCCCAAGCGCAGTATTCGTCGAGGTTCATCTTGCGGTCGGGCGCAAGGTTTTCGATCTTGATGCTCGCGTCGCAACCGGGGATCACCCGCACACGCGGATTTACCGCCGCGACCAGCTCGGTCCAGCGGATAAGCGGCAGCTCATAATCGGGCGCGTAGCGGTAATTGTGCGGCACGATCAAATCCACAAGCCCCTCGCGGGCCCACGCGAGCGCGTCCGTACCGTAACCGAGCGCGTTTTCGGGCACTGTCGCCACCCGCACGGAGACGCGTATGGGGCAGCCGCGCTTTTCAACAGCGGCATTCGCGTACGCACGCACATCACGCACGAATTCGGTCAGGAAATGCGCGTTCTCCCGCGCGCGGCCCGGCGGCAGATGGTCGGGGAATCTGAGCCAGTCGAGTTCGATGCCCTCGACGCACTCATAGCGGTCAATCACCTCCTTGACGAACGCGAGGAAATAGTCGCGCACTTCCTTTTTAGAATAATCGAACCCCCTGAGTCCGTGTTGCTCGTCATTCTGCCCGCCGCGCCATAGCTCGGGGTGGTTGCGCCAGAAAGAACTCAAGTAGGGGTGGGCCGGTTCGTTCACGCAGTGGATGTCGTTCATGCGGATGGAAACCCACGGCACCACGCCCTTGCGGCGGCACTTCTCGGCCCAGACGCGGATCGGGTCGAGGCCCTGGTCCGCGAGCGCCTTGAGGTTCGCCTCGTAGCCTTTGGGCTCCTCCTTATCCTTCCACGCCGAGTCGATGGCCTTAGAATCGAAGATCGCGCGCTGGCCGTTCGCGCAGATGAAGAAATGCGTCACAGCACCGCGGCATACTTGGTCGATGTATCCTTCGAGCCCTTCGCGCGTCGCCGCCTCTTTGCGGTTGAAGAAATGCGTGTCGTCTTCGTTGAACGCGAGGATTTCCGTCACCTGCTGCCCACTTGTGAAGATCGGATCGGGAAAGTTCCACTCTGCCGCCATTGCCACGCTAAACGCGGCAAACGCTAACGCTATGGACAAGACCGCCTTTTTCATCTTCGCTGTTCTTACTGTTACACCTCCGGCGGTAGTAGCGCCGCTGTCGCGAAGGCCTGTTCGACTGCGTCACGTGCAAGTGTTGTTTTGAGGTAGAGGCGTTTCGTTGCGGGCACGACAATCGAAGCACCATCCTGTTTGAACGCGACAGCCTTACCGGCGAAATCATCGTATAGGGCTGCCGCGCCCGCCTTGATCGGAAGGCGTAACTGCCCCTCGCCCGATCCGTGCCAATAGACGACCCATGTGGCGTTGTCTTTTGTGAAAACGAAGGCGCGCACCGGGGTTTGGCCGTTGCCGACAACGAGCGGGAAATAGTCAACGAGATCGTAATCGCCCTGGGCATCTAAAACAAGGTGGTGTTCTTGAGCATAGTTCTTGAGACGCGGACGCCACTCGTCCTTGAAAAGACCGCGCCTGCGGCAGTCGCCCCAGCGCCGCATCATCTCTAGGATGTCGTCCGCGCGCGGGTGGCGCTTCAGCGCTGCGGTCGGCATGAGGATCGATATCGCGCAATCCCACGCTGCCGCCACGGAGGCGCCGTATTCCCACATGTCCATTTGGGTGCCTGCTGTGAACTG
>Ga0255347_1002635_pt1 | contig 24911 bp, 20 predicted proteins | sample wastewater_treat_2_FD_192479 | JGI IMG/M metagenome (GOLD analysis project Ga0255347, IMG submission 192479) | Wastewater microbial communities from Lulu Island WWTP, Vancouver, Canada - plant24 | ecosystem: Engineered > WWTP > Wastewater > Unclassified | place: Canada: Vancouver, British...
TTTGGACTTGAAAATTATGCGGTTCCAGAAAATGAAATTCCCCGGCACATAAAAAGAGCCCTGGCAATCGTTGGTATGGAAGGTTTTGAAAAGAAATCGACCCATATGTTGTCGGGCGGACAAAAACAACGTATTGCAATTGCCGGCGTTTTGGCGATCAATCCGGATATTATCATTTTTGATGAAGCCACTGCCATGCTCGATCCTGAAGGACGCCAGGAGGTGATTGGAACAATCCAAAGACTGCATGGTGAAGAAGAAAAGACCATCATCATGATCTCGCATTTGGTTGAAGAAGCCGTATTAGCCGATCGTGTACTTTTATTTCAAGAGGGCAGGCTGATTGCTGAAGGCACACCCCGGGCGATCTTGAGCGATTTCGACTTATTAGCAAGGGCTGGGCAGAAACCACCCCTGGCAATCAGAGCTTATCACGATCTTCTGGCTGCCGGTGTTCACCTGTCTACCATTCCACTTACCAATCAGGCACTGGTTGAGGAACTATGCCGATTGAATTAAAGCAGGTTTCTTTTACCTATGCGCCGGGCACGGTTTTTGAAACCATCGCCTTGCAGGAGGTCAGCTTTTCTGTCGAAGATGGTGAATATATTGGATTTATGGGAAAAACCGGCTGTGGAAAATCGACCCTTTTACAATTGATGGTCGGATTGATGCAGCCAACCCGGGGCCAAATCTTAGTTGATGGCAGGGATATCAACGGGCGCGGTTATAACCGTGGTGAACTGCGCAAAAAAGTTGGGATGGTTTTCCAATATCCTGAGATCCAACTATTTGAGACGACCGTAGAAAAGGATGTTGCTTTTGGTCTGAAACATTCCGGGCTATCCAGTTCGGAAATTGCCGATAATGTGCGCTGGGCTATTGAAACTGTGGGCCTTGATTTTGAAAAAACCCGCTCCGTATCGCCTTTCAGCCTCTCGGGTGGTGAAAAGCGCCGGGTTGCCATTGCAGGGATCTTGGCAGCAAAGCCAAAAATTTTAATCCTCGATGAGCCAATAGCCGGGCTGGACCCCATGGGCAGAGATGCTTTCTTAGATTTAACCCGGAAATTAAATGCCGACGGGACCACGATCATCATGGTCTCGCACAATGCGGATGCACTGGCAGAAAACGCGCATCGGGTGATTGTGCTTGAAGCAGGCAGGCTTGCTCTGGATCGCAACGTAAAAGACGCTTTCAAAGATGTTGCCTTAATTGAAAAACTGGGGGTGGGCGTAAGTCAGGCAAGGGTTATTGCAAACCTGCTTTCAAAGTGCGGCTTTCACGCTGAACCGGACATCATTCGGTATGCAGAGCTGCAGCCACTGCTTTTATCAACTGCGAAGGGTGGGCGTTTATGAACCGTCTACCAATTGGTATCTACATCCCCGGAGACACTTTTATTCACCGGTTGGATAGCAGAATAAAATTATTGGGTCTGTTTATCACAACGGCTGCCATCCTTTTGGTGAATTCCATTCTCGGTTATAGCATTATGTTTGCCTTCATCCTGGGAATCATCCTTTTATCCGGTATTTCAATGAAAACAGCCCTCAACGCAATCAACAAGCTTTTATTGTTTTTTGTCATAGTCCTTTTAATGAACACCTTTTTTTACAGCCCGGAAAAGCCGTGGTTTTCATTTTGGATTTTCACCCCCTCGACATTGGGTTTGCTTTATGGCATCGAAATTGTCTTACGCCTTTTCTTGGTGCTTATCGCCAGCAATATCCTTACCAGCACCACCACGCCCATGGAAACTACCCATGCATTGGAAAGTTTAATCTCCCCATTCCGTTATCTTGGCCTGCCAACCGGGCAAATTGCCATGATTTTATCCATTGCCATTCAATTTATTCCAACATTATCTGAAGAAACGGATGCAATTCGTAAAACACAAATGGCAAGGGGCGCCCGGTTTGATAGCAAAAAAATTTCCGAAAAGGCTGCCGCTGTCCTTCCTATGGTGGTCCCGATCTTTCTATCCGCGTTCAAACGCGCGGATGATCTCTCTGTCGCCATGGAAGCCCGTGGATATCGCGGCGCCAAAGGCCGTACCCAAAAGAAGGGCACCCCATTGCAAAGGCAGGATCTGGGAGCCCTGGGAGTGATCTTTTTTATCTGCCTTCTGCAGATTGTTTTAAGGTTTTCCAACCTGACCCATCCCTGGAGGAGCAGGTTTTGAAAAAATTTTAATATATTTGGAGGATTAAATCATGCAAGAAATGTCTGTCGTCAAAAAATCAATCATTACTGCCGTATGTCTGGCGCTGTGTGTTGTTTTACCAATAGCGTTTCACGCAGTTCCAAATGCCGGCTCCATCTACCTGCCAATGCACATTCCGGTTCTTCTGTGCGGATTAATTTGCGGTTGGCAATTTGGCCTCTTATGCGGTCTGGCAGGGCCGGCGTTGTCCACGCTCTTCACGGGGATGCCGCCTGCTGCAATTCTGCCTATCATGATGATTGAACTGGCTGTTTATGGTCTGGTAAGTGGGTTGATGATGAAACTCATCCGATCGAAAAGCACTTATGTAGACCTGTACATCAGTCTGATCATTGCCATGTTGAGCGGTCGCATTGTAGCCGGACTGGCAAGAGCATTAATTTTTGCCCGTGGTAATACAACCATTGCAACCTGGACGACCAGCTACTTTGTCACCAGTCTGCCCGGGATCATTATCCAGTTGGTCTTAATTCCAACTATCGTTTTTGCGCTTATGCAAGCCAAACTGATCCCAATGCGCTACCCACAAAAACGCGCCTGATATTCTTTAATAAATAAAACGAGTGACGAATGGTATCAATCACAGGTTTCCTTTGGTGTTCATTCGTCACTCAGAAATTAATCTCTGAGTGGAAAGATAGCTTTTGAGCAAACAAGCCATCATCGATTTTTTTGACCATTTTGCTCCCCAATGGGATGCAGACCTGGAAAAAAATGATGCAGTCATTGCACAGATCCTTGATAATGCAGGGATTGTTGCAGGCGTTTCTGTTCTGGATGTAGCCTGCGGTACAGGGGTGCTTGTTGGCGATTATCTTCAGCGAAACGTTTCATCCTTGACATGTGTGGACATCTCTCCGCGAATGATCGCCATTGCCAAACAAAAATTTTCAAACACCGCTGTCGAATTTATCTGTGCAGACATCGAAACACTGCCGTTTACGAAACAATTTGATCGTATTGTTGTTTACAATGCCTTTCCGCACTTTTTTGAACCGGACAAACTGATCGAAAAACTCTGGGGTGACCTGAAGCCCGGCGGTATGTTAACAATTGCCCATGGCATGAGCCGTGCCAGCATCGATAAGCACCATGAAGGTCCCGCAAAGGATGTCTCCATTGGGTTGATGCATGAGGATGAGCTTGCCCAAAAGTTAATGCCCAGGTTTGAGATCCTGGTAAAAATCTCCAATGCGACAATGTATCAGGTTGTCGGGAAAAAACGTATTGTTGATTAAACATGGCGGCAACACCGCCGTGCTGAGAGCTATTTTATAAAACGATCAATCGCATTATTCAAATCTTTTAGGGTTTGCTCATCACCTTCATTAACCGCATGAACAATACAATGCGCAATATGGTTTTTTAAAACCAAATTTCCAGCATTATTTACTGCGGCTTTTACAGCAGCAAGTTGAATCAAAATCTGGCTGCAGTCGGTATCATTTTCTACCATACGCTTAATAGCTTCAATATGCCCAACTACTCTGGACAGGCGATTAATCACAGCCCTTTTTTCTGCCTGGCTGTGGATATGCGGGTGAAAGGTATGGTTTGTGTCGTCTTGGTGTATGTTTTCTCCCATTTTTTAGCCCTTTATTTTTTAATCGCTCATGGTATCCAAAAATTAAACTGTTTTTCAAAACCAAAGTCAGGTTCGGGTGCTTTTTTAGAAGTTACGCTGTCTAAATAATTTTTTCCCTTTAGGACGAATTTCTCAACGTCGCACAGCCCGGATACACATAAATCCTGGTTCTTTTAATAGCTTTTCGTAATTCTCAGTGTCCAATTTTTTAAATGCCTCGGTTGGGAGGGGCTCTAACACCCGATCGATGATAAACCCGGAATCAATCAGCGAATTGAACACCTCTCCCAGAGAGCGCCGGTACGTCGGCACATCCACCGGTGGGCCAAACCCCCTCCAGGTATACGAGACTTGCTCAACCTGGAAGTAATTGCTTTTCTCCATAAAATCGAAATACTTCATCGCCGGATGCTCAATCGAAAACACCAATATCCCGCCCACGTGCAAAATCCGTCGAAATTCGCCAAATGCAAATCGCCAATCCCGCACATAGTCCATAACCAGGGGAGCGATCACCAGATCAAAAGAGTCGTTCTCAAAAAAGTTCAGCCGATTTTCCAGGCTGGCTTCAATGACCTGTACTCCCTCGCCCAATCGGGCACGCGCCAGTGCGACCATTTTTGGGTTGGCATCCAATGCCACCACCCGGGCACCCCGTTCCTGCAGAATTTGGGCATAAACCCCGGGACCACAACCCGCGTCCAGCACGCACAGACCGCGCACCTCCGGCAAAAGAGAAAGAGTCGCCGGACGTTCGTAGTAAGCATTATGCGCTTTGGTTTCAACCCGGGTTGCATAGGCTTCTGCCATCTGGTTGTAAGCCTCCTGCGCAATCGGTTCATTTTCAGAATTTATCGTATCGGTCATCAGGTGTATGCCAAATTTAAAGTTGGGGAAACATTCCAATTGTTATCAAACTCATTTGTGCGATGATTTATGGTGCTTGCTGTGCATTAACTTGTTTGTCCGGGTTGTTTTTACCTTTTGCTTAGGCAATCGGACTTTTTTTATATCAGAACCGTTTTTATATTCAACGCAATATTAATTGTACTCGACAAATAATTGACAACGATAACCCCACTACAGGAAAAAAGCATGCGATTTAATCGGGTTTGCAACACGAACAATTTCTCACCAATTTTGCCCGCCTTGCAAAATCGACCTGTCTCCGATAAGATTAAACCCCATTCTTTGGTCGAAGTGTTGTTCATTGTCCTGTCGATGACCCTTCTTGGTTCATCCCGGATCGTCTATTTTGAACTGCGCTTCGCCCTGATTAAATAGAGCGACCAGCAAATAAAGCCGTTTTTATGAAAAAGAAGCTGATACCTATCAAGAAAATTCGGAAATTTCCACGGAATATGTGGGCACTCAGCCTGACCAGTTTCTTCATGGATATCTCCAGTGAAATGGTCATCAATATCATCCCATTATTCCTTTCCAATGTATTGGGCGTGCGCATCAACACAATTGGCATCATCGAAGGTGTGGCCGAAGCAACAGCCAGCCTGTTACGGGTTTTTTCGGGTTGGCTCTCTGATAAACTCCGTGCCCGCAAATGGATTGCTGTGATAGGGTATAGTCTCTCGGCGCTTTCCAAACCTTTCTTCTATTTTGCTAAAAGCTGGGAGATGATGGCCAGCGTGCGCTGGGCAGATCGGGTAGGTAAAGGTGTGCGCACCGCACCGACGGAAGCCTTGATGGCCGATTCGATTAAACGTAAGCAACGCGGATTAGCCTTTGGTTTTCACCGTTTTGCAGATACTGCTGGCGCCACAATCGGCCTGTTGATCGCCACTGTCGTGGTCTGGTTGACGCAGTCCACAAGTTTACAGCTCGGCGAGCAGACCTTCCGCACCGTCGTGCTGATCAGCCTGATCCCAGCTTTTATGGCCGTGGTTAGCCTGGCGGTGATGGCCAGAGATGTGGAATTCAATAATTCAAATAATGATTCAAAAATTACATTCAAGAGTCTCGGCAAACCCTTTTTGATTTTCATCATTATTGTTACCATTTTCAACCTGGGAAATTCTTCCAATGCCTTTTTAGCATTACGAGCCCAGGAGCGTGGCGTGAGCATTCTGGGCATCTTGCTGATGCTGTTTACCTTCAATTTGATCTATGCACTTGTATCTATCCCCGCTGGAACGCTTTCAGATCGCATCGGCCGGCGTCGGGTGATCATCGGCGGCTGGTTGGTTTACGGGCTGATCTATTTTGGGTTTGCTTTAGCACAGCAACCCTGGCACATTTGGATATTATATTGCACCTATGGTCTGTATTTCGGCTTATCTTTTGGCACCGCCAAAGCCATGGTCGCCGACCTGGTCATGCCCGAGTTACGCGGTACCGCTTATGGAGTGTATAATGCGGTCCTGGGTATCATCGAATTGCCTGCCTCTCTAATTGCCGGGATCTTGTGGCAGGGGGTCGGCCCTTGGTCAGGTTTTGGCCCTTCAGCACCTTTCCTGTTTGGAGGTGGGCTTGCCGTTTTGGCTGCTATCGCCATGGCCATTTGGGTGCCTGGTGTTAAATCAAAATGAAAAGGGAAAATAAAATCGAAAATGAAGTTTTCAGCCATACTCTCAAATCACTTAAAGCGCTACCCATTGATGCAAGCACAGGACGCATACAAACTCATCCATCAGGCAGCATGTGGCCCAGCTCACGCAGTCACCAGCCAAGATGCTGCTCGTGAATGGCTGGAAAATGAACTGAAAACCTTGACCGATCCGTGGCCGGAGACGCTCATCGACCCTATCAGCCCGGATGGGGAGTTGGTCCGTGTTCATTTAGGACCTTTTAAAGCACTTGGCTTTAATTCCCACATGCTTCTGGATGCTTTTATTCACACCAGCCTTGAAATCACTCCGAATTATCAACTGCTGGAATCATATCTGTTAACAAGCCTTACATTAATTCCTGGTCTGAAAGAACTGATGGAAACGCAAAGAACCTTGGGATATCCAGCCCTGCACCATTCCGATCAATATCGGATTTCCTACAAACCCGCCTACCGTGTTGTGTTGAAGAAATTTTTAGAATTCTAGCCAAAAAAGTGATGATTGACATCCAGGTCCATTTTATCCAACCACTATTTTCCAAACACCTGGCCTGACATCCAATACAAAAAACTTGTTTACCGTTTGTTTTATTGGGCGGCTGAAAGTTGGCATCTAATAAACCTGCTCTCCCCTATGGTAGGATTAACAGCAAATTATTGACAGCGGAGACCATGCATGAGCGCTAAACAAGTCGTTGTTGCCGGGTTAATCTGCCTGAGTATTACACCGGATCTTTCTAACATCTCTGAAGAAGTATTTAACCAGTTCTATAAACCTGGATGCCAGCTTCGTACAGGCGGGGTTAAATACTCACCAGGCGGTGCCGTCGCCAACATTGGGTTGCCCTTACATCAGTTGGGGATCCCCGTCCGTTTGGTTGGAAAAATTGGAGATGATCCTTTTGGAGACATTATCAGGGATCGTCTCAACGAGGAATCATCGCATTTGGCAGACGACCTGGTAACGGACCTCGGTCAACCCACAGGCATCACCATTCAAATCAACCCTCCTGGATCAGAGCAATCGTGCCTCTATTATCCGGGTACAAGCGATATGTTTTACGCATCCGACCTGCCGCCCGAACTCCTTGAACAAGCCCATATTTTCCACTTTGGTTCTCCACTTTTTATGCGTTCGATCTACCGCGGTAACGGAGCGGAATTGATTTCAATTTTAGGAAGAGCCCGGCGTTCTGGCTTATCCACTTCACTGGATTTCAGTCTGCCCAGTCCTTTTAGCCCGACAAAAGATGTGGATTGGCTCGCTATTCTGGAAAACATTCTCCCCCTGGTAGATTTAATATTTTTCAACGCTGACGAACTGCTTTTTGTACACAATCGTGCACTTTACAACCAGTTTTCTTCACAAACCAGCACCTCATTAATTGACGCACTTGAAACAAAATATTTAGAAACAATGGCTGATTGGGTATTAAGCCATGGGGTTAAAGCCCTTGTGTTGATGCTCAATCAACGCGGTATTTATCTACACACTGCAGACGCAAACAAATGGCAGAAATGTGGCCGCGGCTTTGAACATCTGAATAGCCGCTGGCATAATCGCCAAATTTGGGTTCCTGCATCTACCACTACTTCAACCAATTTGCACTCTGAGTTTGGTGGTGCAAGCATTGCCGGTTTTTTAGCCGGCATAATAAAGGGCGCAAACCCCGAGAACGCTTTGCGTATGGCCATTGCTACAGGTTTCGTTGATCCAATCCCCGATTGGAGCAGGATTTGGTCGCTTGTTGAAACTGGCTGGGACACTCACCCGCTGGATTTATCGCTTGATGGATGGTTAGAAGATCAAGTACATGGCGTGTGGACAAAGCCGCCAGAACGTTCAACCAGACGATAAGGCTAATTTGAATGAAATTTCCACCACTGCAACCGGGAGTACTACTGCAAAGAAAAAACCGTTTTTCTGCACTTGTGCAACTGGAAGGCGGTGAAAAAATTGCCGCCTATGTGCCCACCACCGGACGATTAACGGGTGCCCTCCAACCAGGATACCGGGTTTGGCTGGAAAATTCGCACAATCCTAAGCGTAAACTGGCCTATACCGTTTTGCTGAGCGAGTTGCTAGGAGGTGGTCTCTGCTCGATAAATGCAATGATGGCCAATGCGCTCTTTATTGAAGCCGTGCAAAAAAAGCGCTTACACGCTTTCCCTTATGAACAAATTGAAAAAGAGGTCGTGTACGGGCACAGTCGTCTGGACTTTCGCCTTTCTTCATCGAAAGGGGTCTGCTGGGTGGAGGTCAAATCGGTCACCTATGTAGAGAATGGCATCGGCATGTTCCCCGATGCACCCACCGATCGCGGCAAGCGTCACCTGGAGGTGCTGGCAGAACTGGCAAAAGGAGGTCAGCGGGCTGCTGCAGTGTTCATCGCTCAGCGTGCCGATGCCCTCTATTTCGCCCCTTATGAGGCTGTAGACCCGGAATTTTCCAAAACTTTACGCCAGGTACATCAGCAAGGTGTAGAAATTGTCGCTTATCGCTGCAAACTAAGCCTGGAAGAAATTTCAATTTCAAATGCTATTCCAGTGGTGATTTAACCATTAAGCAAACCAGCCCTTGGTGATCGTCGCCACTTAAACCTTGACGGCACGTGACAAAAGGGCTAGAATTCTTTTCCTGGGCTTATTATGCATTTACAAAAATCCCACCCATAATATTTTAATTAATTATTCGTATCTGCGGAGAAACCCTATGAACATACTAATCATTGGTGGAACAGGGCTGATCAGCACGCCTGTAAGCCGCCAGTTACTTGAGGCCGGACACAAATTAACCCTGGTCAATCGCAACCAGACTGATATCAGATTTAATGGTGATTTTAGCCTTATCCGGGCTGACCGGAATAATCTGGCGGCATTCGAAGAGAAATTAGCCGCGACCGGCCCTTTCGATTCTGTCATCGACATGATTTGTTATAAACCAGAACAGGCTGAAAGTATCATCAGGGCACTTTCTGGCAAAGTAGGACAGTTCATCTTCTGCAGCACGGTCGATGTATACACCAAGCCGCCTGCGACTTTCCCCGTTCTTGAATCCCATCCCCGGGAATCGTTATCCGATTATGGCCGCGAAAAAGCAGCCTGTGAAGATCTGTTTATGGCTACCCATCATGCCGGCCATTTCCCAGTCACCATCCTGCGCCCAGCCAGTACGTACGGCGAAGGAGGACCCATCATTCACAGCCTCGGCTCAGGCACCTATTTCTTGGACCGGCTACGTCAGGGTCGACCGATTATCGTGCATGGCGATGGAGAATCTTTATGGTCATCCTGTCACGTCGACGATGTTGCACGTGCTTTTGTAAGCGCAGTTGGAAACGAAACCACTTATGGGAAAGCCTACCACCTGACGGGCGAGGAATGGCAGACCTGGAATCAATACCATCAGCGCCTGGCATCAGCAATTGGTGCACCCAAACCAAATATCGTTCACATTCCAACAGATTTTCTCGTGAGAATTTCGCCAGAAAATGCGATGAACACCTTTCTCAACTTCCAATACACCAATATTTTTGACAACACCGCTGCCAAACAAGATCTCGACTTCCAGGTAACAGTGGATTGGCTGTCAGGGTCAAAGCGCGCTTATGACTGGTTGGAAGAACAGCAACGTATTGATAGTTGGCAAAGTTTTCCACTCTATGACGAAATTATTGAATGTTACCGTCAAAATTGCAGTCATACCATCGCCAGGTTATCTGGAACCGATAAAAGAAGAATGTAAAACAATTGATAAATAACCGGCGATTACCTTTCCAGAGGTCGCTTTCTCACCTCCCTATTTCCTGGTTTGACCGGTCAAAATAATATGGTGAGAAAACAGGTTTCAAATTTTTTCCAGATTTTAAAATTTAAAGATTTTATCCTCTCACCAACATGCCAATTTCATGATAAACTAACCCCGCATGGATAATAAAGCGTTTTTAACCCTTGAATTCGATAAAGTTATCAACCATTTGGTAGAATATGCCGGATTCAGTGCATCGGCTGAGCTTGCAAGTCAACTACAACCTTTGTCAGATCTGGATGATGTTCGTTATCGACAATCAGCCACCCGTGAAGCACGCCACATACTTACGCTAAACCTCGATTTGTCCTTTCAAAACGCACAGGATATCCGTCCGCAAGTAGGGATTGCCCGACGTGGTGGCGTGCTTGAACCAGCCGATCTCCAGGCGGTAAAAAACACGCTGATCGTTGCTCGTTCCACGCGACGAGTGCTGGAAAATTACGCTGAAGAAATCCCCCTGCTTTCCAACCTGTCCGAGGATCTGCCGATAGGTTTAGGGCTGGTTGATCAAATCAGTAGAACTATTTCCGATCGTGGCGAGGTCCTCGATTCAGCCTCGTTGAAACTATCACAAATCCGGGGTGAGATGAAAATCACCTACGAGCGAATGATGGTGCGGATGCAACGTTTTCTTTCAGACGCCAATACCGCTCGCATGTTACAGGAACCGATCATCACACAACGCAACGGCAGGCATGTCCTGCCGCTTCGAGCAGAATTTAAAGGGCGCATCAAAGCAGTAATTCACGATCAATCAGCATCTGGCGCCACCCTGTTTATTGAGCCCTTGGCGGTTGTTGAGTGGAATAACCGTTATCGCGAGTTGGAACTGGCAGAACGGGAAGAAATTCGGCGTATTTTGGCTGAATTAAGTCAGCGAATTGCGGAGCATGGAGACGAACTCAAGCGCATGGTTGAAGCGATCGCCGAACTTGACCTGGCTTGTATGTGCGCCCGCTATGCAATGGATATCGATGCCATTGAACCAACGCTGGTTCCTTTCAGGAATACAGGCACGAAACACCCCGGCAGTACCATCCGGCTGTACCAGGCTCGGCACCCCTTATTGGAACCCGGCACGGTGGTCCCCATTGATGTCGACCTTGACAATGACACGTATGCACTGGTTATCACCGGGCCAAACACGGGCGGAAAAACAGTCACCCTGAAAACCGTGGGGTTACTGATTTTAATGGCTCAGGCGGGTCTACAAATTCCTGCCCAATCGGGATCAACACTTTCCGTATTTGAAGATGTTTTTGCAGATATTGGTGACGAACAATCAATTGAACAATCTCTTTCGACCTTCTCGGGCCATGTGACCAATATCATCGCTATCCTGAAAAAATCAACAGCATCCTCTCTGGTTTTGTTAGACGAATTGGGCGCTGGAACAGACCCTCAAGAGGGATCTGCCCTTGCCCGTGCCGTGCTATCACACCTTTTGGAACGAAGCATCACTAGCCTGGTAGCGACCCATTATCCCGAACTAAAAGCCTACGCACATGCTAATCCGGGTGTGCTGAACGCCAGTGTAGAATTTGACATGAAGACCCTGCAACCCACCTATCACCTCACCATTGGGCTGCCCGGAAGGTCCAATGCTTTGGCAATTGCCGAGCGTTTAGGACTTCCTGAAGAAATAATCGCGGCTGCCCGTGCTGAAATTGATCCTACGGATTTGCGGGCGGAGGATTTGCTTGATGAGATACACAAACAACGCGATCAGGCGCGCCAGGCAAGAGAATTAACCGAGAACGCGCAGCGTGGTGCAGAAGCCATCCGCAAAGAGCTGGCGGATCGCCTTGACAATATCGAGGAAGAGCGCTATGCCCTGCTGGAAGCAACCCGTCAGGAGGCTGAAAGTCAATTGGCTGCATTACATAATGAGATAGAGTCCCTTAGGCGCCAACTCGCCAGCGCCCACCAACCGGTTGAAACTGTAAAACAGGTTGAAGAAGCTGTAAAAACCCTGGAAGAAGAAGTAGCAAAACCAATCGTGCGACGCTCTCCAGAAAAACCTGACCATAAGCCTAAAGGACCTATGAAACAGGGAGAAAAAGTTCATCTCCGATCAATCGGTCAAGACGGGGTGATAACCGCAATCAATGAGGACGACATTGAGGTACAGATCGGGATGCTTCGGGTGCGTGCTCGCCGCTCGGATATCTTTCGTAAAGGCATACCAGACGTAGAGGCGCCTAAAACCCAAAAGCCCAGATCAAAACAGGGAAAAATTACCATGCCCAAAAACCATGAATCCCCTGGTTTTGAAATGGATATGCGCGGTCAACGCATAGACGAGGGTCTGGAGGCACTTGAACGCTATTTAGAAAAAGCCTATCTGGCTGGATTGCCCTTTGTACGCATCATTCATGGTAAGGGCACCGGTCGCTTGCGCAGTTCGGTGCGAGATGCCCTCAAAAACAGTTCTTTTGTCAGCCGCTATGAGGGCGGTGGCGATACCGATGGTGGCGAAGGTGTTACCATCGCCCACATAAAACAAGGTTAAAATATGCACACCTGATTGTTAGTATAAAGTGCCAGTGGCATCATTTGCGCCCCGGCACTTTATTGAGTCAAAGAGTGATTATTTTAAAAATATTTCTTTAATCACAAATCGCAGCATTCATTCGTTCAAGCAACTCTTCCAACATCTCAGAAGATAGGATTGTATTTTCCAATTGTTGTGCAAATCCCCAAAAGGTCCGTTTAAGTTCATTTTGAAGCCTTTGTGTAACCTGTTCTGGTTGAAGTAATCTCTTCTCAACCAAATAATCGAAATAAGCTTTAGTAGCAGCTGGATGTTGGAAAATATCGCTGTAGTGGCTGTCTATTGCAAGAGGATGCTTTTTAACGGTATCACCATCCAGATCCAGCGTTACTTCTAACGGCAAGTCTCTCGAGGAACTTCCCACCAAAATCTGATAGCTACCAGCATCCACGCGCCAGGAGCCTAGCTTATCATCGTAATAGGCGAAGTCTCTACGTTCGAGTTCAAAATGAACTGTAACGCTTTCGCCCGGTTCAAGGTGAACTTTTTGGAAAGCTTTCAGTTCTTTTACCGGCCGGAAAATTTGCGGGTTTTGGGCTGCTACATAAAGTTGAACGATTTCAGCGCCAGCGATTTTTCCGGTATTCGTAATTTTGACGGATATTTCACAACCTTTTTCACCCTGATTTTCAATTCGTATTTCATCATATGAAAATGTTGTATAAGATAAGCCAAAGCCAAAGGGATACTGCACTTCCATCTCCCTCATATCATAATAACGGTATCCAACAAAGACACCTTCACGATAACGAGCTATATCTTGTTCGTGGGGGAAATCCAGAAAGGCAGGTGTATCAGAAAGTTTCAGTGGAACACTGGCAGACAGCTTCCCCGATGGATTGTGCAAACCAAACAATAGTTTCGCAACTGCATTACCGCATCCCTCCCCAGCATAGAACATATCCAGCACAGCCTTTGCTTGAGAAGCCCAGGGCATAGCAACCACATCACCGTTAAACAAAACAACAATCGTATTTGGTTGAACAGCAAAAACAGCTTCTAACAAGCGCAGATGGCCAGGCTCTAAATTCATATCAACAAAGTCATATTCATCACTTTCTTCAGGCAGACGATTACCTACCATTACTACAGCCACATCTGCAGATTGAGCAAGTTGTACTGCTTCTTGCAATAATGCATCTGTAGTTGTATCGTCAGATTTATAACCTGGAGCATATTGAATATCCACCTCTGAAGCAATTTTTCTCATTTCATCAATAGGAATATCTACCTTCAACGCATTGACGATTGCGCATCCAGTTCCCTGATATAAGGGGTACCTGGCCATTTCTCCAAGAACAGCAATCTTTCTCTTTTCCTTTGGGTTTAACGGCAACAGGTTATCTTCATTTTTAAGAAGCACGCTGCATTCTAAAGCAGCTTTTTGCGCCAAAGCATGCTGTTTTTCCCAGTTTATATCTGGCTTTTCTTTTCCATCCCTGGTGTATTTGAAGATCAACTCTAGGTTTCTTTCACAATGAAGATTAATTTGATCTTCCGTCAATTCACCGCGTTCAATCGCTGATTTAACCTGCTCGTAATACCATGGATTATAGGGCATTTGCAGGTCAAGCCCAGCATCAACGGCAGTGACTGTATCTTTAACACCCCACCAATCAGATATTGTAACACCCTGATAGCCCCAATCATCTCTGAGGATGTCGGTCAACAACCACTTGTTTTGACAAGCAGCCACACCATTGACAGCAGGATAACTTGCCATAACAACTGCCGGGTTTGCCTTTTTAATTGCTCGCTCAAACCCAGCTAGATAAATTTCCCGCATTGCACGTTCTTCGACAAGACAATTCAAAATAGTCCGCCGAGTATCCGAATTGTTACAAATAAAATGTTTAATTGTGGCCCCAACACCTTCTTCTTGAATACCAGTGACCATACCCGCCGCGATATCACCGGACAAAACCGGATCTTCCGAGTAATATTCAAAGTTACGCCCGGTCAATGGGTGTCGACGAATGTTCATTCCAGGGCCTAAAAGTAAGCCAATGCCCAAGCCTTTGCATTCCAGGCTCACTGCTTGGCCAATTTCCCTCGCCAAAGAAGGGTCCCAACTGCATGCCAGTGTAGACCCGGAGGGGAAACAAGTCGCTTTAAAGGTGTTTTCCAGAGCACATTCAGAATCAAAAGAGCCGCTGAAAATTTCATCGTGCAAGTTTTTCACAGGCTCTTTGTCCTTTAATTCATCTTTTTGGAAACGAACTCCATTGGTACCATCACTCATGACAAGTGCAGGAATTCCAAGTTCTTCAATTGGAAGTGTTTGCCAGTTGTTCCTTCCTGTACAGATACGAATTTTTTGTTCAAGAGTCATTTTTTCAAGAATTGATTTAATATCCACGTTGCTTATGCATCCTTTCTAATGCTTGGTCAATAACCTAATCATCAAAATCATTTTTGGTGGTTTTTGAAATAAAATGGGCAAAAAACTCCTTCATGGTCTAAAAGATTTAATATTTTCAAAAAAGTGTGAATTTAAACAGCTGGGCAAAATACATTTGGATAATCCACAAATTGTCAACAAGCAAACATCAAATTCAATGAATTTTTAATATTTTCTTTGAAAGAATAATTCAACCTAACCTTTAACCGCACCCGATGTAAGACTGCTAATAAATGTTCGCGCACCAAGGATAAAGATAATAATAGTTGGAATAGTACCCAAGGCAAGGGCCGTGATTTGAGCTGCGTAGTTCGTTTGATAGCGTGTGCTCAAAGATGCAATGCCTAAGGGGATGGTGTACAAATCCGGGTTAGAAATAGTCATCATTGGGCGGAGGTAGTAATTCCAACTAAAAACAAACTGGAGAATTCCTAAGGTCGCCAGAGCAGGTCTGATGATTGGCATAACAATTTGAAAGAAAAGCCTAAATTCACTGCATCCATCCATTCTGGCTGCTTCCATAATGGGTTTTGGGACAGAAGAAGTAATGTATTGTGTCATCCAAAAGACGCCAAAGCAAGAAGCGATGTCACCCAAAATAATCGGCCAAAGTGTTCCAATCAAATGCATGCGACGCATTTGAACCACATAGCCAATTAACCCTAACTGGGCAGGAATCATCATGCTGCCAAGCACAAATGTATATAGAGCCTTTTTGCCTTTAAACTGAAATTTCGCAAAACCATATCCCGCCAGAGCACAAAGGAAAACGGAAAGAACAGTAAAAACGACTGCTGCTTTAATGCTATTCCAGTAATAGCTCATAAATCCGCTTGCCAATACCGTCTTCAAGTTTTCCATTAAATGCCCACCTGGTCTTAATGTAAGCACATCTCCTAATTGTTGAGTACGATAGGTGCTCATCAGAACCATAAAAAAGAATGGCTGTATCATAACCAGCGTAATAGCAATTAAAATCGCATAAATAAATATTCGAAGAATTATCTTATTCATAATTTTCTTCCTTCGAACTGATAAGTTTGAAATTCAAAATTGAGAAGAGCGCTGTTACAAAAAACAGGCCATAAGTGATTGCTGCAGCATAGCCCATCTCTGGGCGACCGGTACTACCACCACGAGAGGTGTCTACCATGTACCATATTCCAGTTAACACACTCCTGCCCGGACCGCCAACCGTCCCTGCCATCATCCCAGGATTAACCAAGATATTGGCTGCGTCATAAAGCTGCAGGCATGCGATAGTCCCAGTAATCGTAACAAAAACAATCACAGGTTTCAATAGTGGAACGATTATCTTGAACAAAGTCTGTAAATAATTTGCTCCATCTACTTCTGCAGCTTCAAGAATTTCACTGGAGATATTGGTCATGCCTGCCAGGAAAAGTGTGGTCACATAACCCAAATCGCTCCATATCAACAAGATTGCTAGGACCAAAGGTGTCAATTTTGGATCACCAAGCCAATTCAATCCTTCATGTAAAAGTCCAATTTTCACCAATATGCCATTCACCGCACCCGTGCTCCAATCGAATAAAACCCTGAAAAGTAAGCCGATACTCACCGGTGCTACAATATATGGCAAAAACCAGGCTGTTTGAAAGAAATGCTTTTTGGGAACGATTTTATTATTTAACAATGATGCCAGTAACAAAGCAAGCAATACCGTCAGTGGCAAATAAAGAATGAGTAGATATAGGGTATTCCCAATCGATTTAAAGAAATAGGGATCCGCTGTCACCAACCGGACATAGTTCGCAAAGCCTACCGGCTTCATCGGTGAAATCCCATCCCAACTATAAAAGCTAAGCCTTAACGAATGTAATACTGGATAAAGATTAAAAATCGCAAATATTATTAGAAAAGGGAGAACAAAAAACAATCCGGCACGGTTGGCCTTTTCAAGTGAAGAAGCTTTTTTAATCTTCGATAAAGCTGAAGGTTTTTCCATAAGAACTCCTTGTTCAGGGAAAATCGACGATGGTGATGGAAACAAATGTTTCCATCACCATGATCAAGAAACAAAGAAAAATTATTCGATTGTCATGTCATCTGGTAATTTATTCTTCATCTCAACACGTGCAGCCTCAACCAATTCAGCAAGTGTGATGCCGGGTTTATTATAAATATCTTCCATCACAAAGGAAGCAACATCTCTTAAAACAACATCAAATTGACTCAACTCTCGAATTAACATACCAGAAAGAGCATTTTCCATCAAATACTGATTGGTTGATTGACCTGCGAAATATTCATCTGGGCTCGCCGGGTAGCCATTTGCATAATTTGCCTGACGGGAAACGATTGCGCCAACAACCTCTTGACAAGCCTCAGTTCCATGATCGGTTGTCGTTGCCCATTCAATAAATGTCCAGGCCAAATCTTTATTTTTTGCGTCTTTCAAAATTCCGTATGCTGTACCGCCGTAGCTATAGCCACGTAAGGGTGCTGTTGTAACCCCCCATCGTCCCGTGCCATCGGGATCATTTGCTTTCACTACCCAAACGGGGGACCAAGGAGCACAGGGATAAAGAATATAATTTTCTGGGTCGATGTACGAGCTGTTCCAAGCAGGGGTCCACATTTGCAACTTGCCAACCATTCCACCTTCGTACATGCGCAGCATGATATCCATATTGTATTCATAATATTCTGTAATATGGGCAAGGTTTTCCTCAAAAACAGTGTCTGCATATTGGCTGTAAAGGATGCTTTCCACATCGCGCAATCCCGCAAAAAGTTTTACTTTTCCACCAGATTCTTCAGCAATGCGCTTACCTTCAGCAATAAGTTGATCCCAATCGGAAATCATCGCACCTAGTTCATCAGGATCTTCTGTTCCAAAGAATTCCAATGCTAGATCTCGTTTATAGCAAATGCCGCTGGGATTAAGCTCCCGTTCAATTCCAACTATTTTTCCGTCTGCATTCAACATGGTTGGAAGTATTTGAGGAAAGAAAATATTACGATCCAAATTGTAAGGTGCCGCTTCAAGATCTTCCCAAATATCCAGAGCATACATCGCACCACGTTCGCCAATCTCCTGCAGGGTCACATCTGGCAACTCGCCTCCCGTTACCAGAGCGCTTTGCAATTTTGATAAATAAAGATCTGATTCAACAGCTACAAATTTTATTTTAATATTTGGATAGACTTCATTGAATTTTTCAGCCAATCCATTGATTTCACTTTCACTCCACGCCCAAATTACAATTTCACCGCTTTTTTCACCAGGTGCAGTTTCTATAACAGGTGCTTCTTTGGGGCCGCATCCAACGGCACTTAAAATTAAAAGTAAAGCCAATAGAGGCAAAAGCATTCTTTTCATCAGTTTTATTAACATCTTTTCTCCTAATAATTAATTTTTCTATTATTATCTTCTACAAATTCTGGTATCAATAACAATTCTTTTTATATTCACACCTCCTTAAAAATAAGTTGCTTTTTCCACACCATAATTAAAACGTTTTATGATTGAGAAAAATTTTTTCTTTTCATCCTTTTAGATCAAGATTACAACCACAACTTTGGCGGATGATTAATTGTGTAGGGAGGAGAATGTGATTTCCACTCGCCTCGGGATACTGGATGCGCCGTTGGATTTCTTTGGCTGATTCATAACCCATTCCAAAAAAATCTTGGCAGACTGATGTCAGTGACGGGCTTATATTTTCCAAATAACTGACATTATCAAATCCAATCACTTTAACATCATCCGGCACTTTTCGGTTGATTTTCAACAAAGTTTTTATAGCAACCAGAGCACAGAGGTCATTTGCTGCAAATAAGCCATCTATGTCAGGATGTTTTTCTAACATCTCAAGGGTACACTTTTCAGCCCCCTCAGCATACCAATCACATTCGCAAACAATTTCGGGTTCTATACCTTCTTCCAAAAGTGCTTTTTCCCATCCAGCTTTTCGGTCTTTAACCTCAAACGAATCTCGCGGCCCGGAAATATGCCCGATTTTTTTGCAACCATGTACAGATAGTAAATGTCGGGTTGCAGAATATCCACCTGAAAAGTTGTCCACTTGTACAGAACTCTGATTTTGAATAGGAGCTCCAAAGGTGAAAACTATTGGAATATTTAAGCTAATATTTTGTGTTGCAAACCAGCGATGATTCTGCTCAGTTTCAGGAAAAACCCATATGATACCATCAACTTTACGACCTATCAGTTCTTGGATATGTTTACCAGGATCTTCTTCTTCCCCCAGACTGCTGATCAGCAAGGAAAACCCATCTTCCCTCACACCGGAATTCATCCCTGCCAGAAATTCTTCCAATCCCAACTGAAAATCAGTCATCACTGCACCAATTGTTTTTGTTCGGCCTGTAACTAATGAGGAAGCAACCAGGTTTGGCTGATAATTTAATTCTTCAGCGGCAGATAATACTCTTTGACGCAATTCGTCAGAAACCGGTCGGTTTCCTGTCAACACGTTCGAAACCGTTCCAATTGACACACCTGCTAACTTTGCAACATGCTTAATGTTTACCATTTGCGACCGTTCAGAGGATTTTTATGAGGTTCTTAAAACGTTTTAAACAAATATAAATTTAAACGTTTTAATTGTCAAGGGATCATTTTGAAAACCGGGTTGACATTCGGTCATTAAACAACAAATTCTAATAATTAATGACATTCCCTATTCAGTTGTCTGTAATCTTATGTAGCCAAACAACTAGAAAAAGACGGTATTCATTGTTTACTAGAAAAAATATTGCTATAGCCCCATACACAAATTTTTGTTTAAATAAATTTGAATATTAAAACACAAAACAGCCCAGTTTAAAACAAAAAACTACTCAAGGGTGCCTAAGTAGTTTCAGGTGCCGAAGGTGGGAATCGAACCCACACGCCCGAGGGCACACGATTTTGAGTCGTGCGCGTCTGCCTATTCCGCCACTTCGGCTGCCATTAGTATTTTATCCAATCCATTCTTTCAGGTCAAGCCGTTCATAAGCAATACAATTTTGCTATTTTCTATGCACTTTTTCACCCGTTCCTTGTTCTCTTTACCATCAACCAGAACACTCTTTGGAAAAACCTCTGTTGCATTGCCTTACTCTTCTAGCCTGGTCATCCCACAGTGCATTTATTGGGTATGATAAAAGTAGAAAAATACGGTTCTGAAAAAGAAAAGATAAGCCTTGGAGCAACTATGAAATTAGGAATCATTGGTTTACCGCAATCCGGGAAAACCACCTTGTTCAACACCCTCACACAGGGTAATGTCCCCACAGGGACCAGTGGGGGTAAGCTCTCGGTGCATACTGCAGTGATTGATGTCCCCGATGCGCGGATGAATGCCCTGAAAAAAATGTTTCAACCAAAAAAGACGGTTTATGCCAAGGTGACTTATATTGATATTGGTGGGTTAGACAGTGGGTCAGCAAAAACTGGTCTTTCAGGTCCCTTGCTCAACACCCTCTCGCAAATGGATGGCTTCATTCATGTCGTCCGCCATTTTGAAAACCCCCTTGTACCCCATCCAGCGGGCTCTGTTGATCCCGTGCGAGATTTCGAAGCCCTGGAATCAGAATTCATTCTTCATGATCTGATTCAGATTGAACGGAAATTAGAACGCCTAGAAGAAGAACGTCAAAGGGGTGGTTATGGGCGTGATAAGGCAGAAATCGCAAGAGAAGAGGCTCTGTTCAGCAGCCTGAATGAAATCCTCTCTCAAGGGATACCTCTGCGAGGTAAGACTTTCAACCCCGAAGAAGAAAAAATGCTTTCTGGTCACGGTCTCCTGAGCAGGAAACCGCAGTTGGTCCTTATCAACCAGTCCGAAGGCCAAGTTTCCATCACCATCACAGAATCCCAGGCGCATCTAAAATTTATTTACATGCCAGTTAAGCTCGAGATGGAAATTGCCCAGTTAAATCCAGAAGATGCCTTGCTGTTCATGAACGAATACGGGATTAAAGAACCAAGCCTTAACCGGATGGTACGTTTATCCTATGAATTATTGAATTTAATTTCGTTTTTCACTGTTGAAAGAGAGAAAGAAGCCCATGCCTGGACGATCAAGCGGGGATCTACTGCCGTAGAAGCCGCCGGGAAAATTCATTCGGATATGGAAAAAGGGTTCATCCGGGCAGAGATAATTGGTTTTGACGAACTGATCCAGCTGGGCGGGTTTACAGAAGCCCGGCAGGCGGGAAAGCTGCGCCTGGAGGGCAAGAGCTATCCTGTGCAGGATGGCGATGTGATCACCATCCGTTTCAATCTCTAGTCAAGGCGCTGCTGCTGACTTTCGTTGACGCCCAAAAAGGGCAAAGGTAGAATCTTTCCCAATATGTCTGACTTTCTCATCGAACTGAATTCGCAACAGCAAAAAGCCGTTGCAGCAGCACCCGGGCCAATCCTCGTATTGGCAGGACCCGGGTCAGGAAAAACTCGCGTGCTGACCTATCGCATTGCTTACCTGATCGCAGCCTTGGAGGTTCCAGCTTATCAGATCATGGCAGTGACGTTTACGAATAAAGCAGCCCGAGAAATGGGTCAACGGGTTCTTGGTTTGCTGGGGGACAAAGCAGAAGGCCTCTGGCTGGGTACTTTTCATGCCATGTGTGGACGCATTTTGCGACGGGAAGCTGCTCACCTGCCTGTCGATTCTAATTTTGTTATCTTTGACGAAGATGATCAGCTCACATTGATTAAGCGAGTAATCAAAGAACACAACCTCAATGAAAAAGATTTCAGTCCCCGTCAGGTGTTGGCAAAAATCAGTAACGCAAAAAATGATCTCCAGTTGCCCGAAGAATACCCCCTGGTAAGCTATCGAGATGAAACCATCCAGTCTCTTTACAAAGCTTACCAGGCATATCTGGTGGCGAGCAACGCCATGGATTTTGATGATATGTTGCTGTATACAGCGCACCTGCTTAAAAATCACGCTGCCATCCAAGAAAAATATGCCCACCGCTTTAAACATATCCTGGTGGACGAATTTCAAGATACGAATCAGGCACAATACAACCTGCTTTACCATCTCGCTAACCATCATCAAAACCTCTTTGTGGTTGGCGATGAAGATCAATCCATCTATCGTTGGCGTGGTGCAGATTACAAAAACGTGCAGCGTTTCAGGTCCGATTTTCCCAACCATTCAGAAATATTGCTGGAACAAAATTACCGCTCCACCCAAACCATTCTCGATTCTGCGGTTGCACTCATCAATAAAAACGAACATCGGACTGAAAAAGTGCTTTTTACCGATCGCGGAAAAGGCGATCCGGTTACTATCTATGAAGCAGTTGATGATCAGGCTGAAGCTGCCTATGTTGTGGATACAATCCACCAAAATTTATTAAAAGGAACTAGCAAAGAATCTGATTTTGCCATCATGTACCGCACCAATGCACAATCACGGTTGTTGGAAGAAGCTTTCCGACGTGCCAACATGAACTATCGCCTGGTCGGTGCACAGCGTTTTTACGGGCGTCGCGAAGTTAAAGACCTCATCGCATTTCTACGGTTGATTTACAACCCCAAAGATGAAGTCAGCTTGAGTCGGGTGATCAACCTACCGCCACGCGGCATTGGGACGGTTTCTCTGCAACGTTTACAAGATATTGCCCAACAAACTGGCGTCAGCAGCGGTGAAGCCTTGCTGGCCCTGAATTCCGAACATGGCACAGCCTATATAAATGATCTGGGTGTTTCTGCTGCTCGCCTGCAGCACTTTAGCAAACTGCTCGCCGGATGGCGGTTATTGTTAGATCAAATCTCCCCGACAGAACTGTTTGATCAAGTACTGCTGGATACCGATTACGAAAACTACATTAATGCTGAAAGCGATGCGCTGCAAGACCGCTGGGCTAATATACTGGAACTGCGGACCGTTTTACTGGAATATGAAGAGGACGGTCTGGCTGGGTTTCTGGAAGCGATGGCATTGGTTGCCGACCAGGACACCTTGCCTAAAACGATCGATGCTCCAACCATGTTAACGTTGCACGCCGCCAAAGGCTTGGAGTTTCCGCAAGTGTTTATAATCGGTTTGGATGAACATATCTTGCCTCACAGCCGTTCGTTAAATGAGGAGGAAGAACTTGCTGAAGAACGGCGTTTGTTTTATGTTGGAATGACCCGTGCCAAAGACCGCCTGTACCTTGCCCGGGCAGAAAGACGGCGCAGTCCCTATGGAAATTACGAAACCATGCTACCCTCCCGGTTTTTAATGGAATTACCAGAAAACCTCACGCGTGGACGCTTCAGCACACCGAATAGCTGGCAAAATAGCTTTGATTTCCATCAATTTCAGTGGGGACAATCATATGGATATCCTGCCAAAAGAACGAAGCCCACGCCGCCAAAAGCGCGCGAACAGCAATTTTTTCCGGAAATGCACGTGCAACACCCGGTTTATGGAGAAGGTGTGGTCCGCAATAGCCGCCTGGAATTTGGTGATGAGACTGTGGAGGTCTATTTTGATGGCCTGGGATTAAAAGCCTTTGTTGCTTCCATGTCTCGGCTGGAAATTCGCAAAAACAATGATTGAGCGAAAACTGGGAAAGAGAAAAATCTTTCTGGGATGTTTGATTTTTTTGATGCTTGGCGTGGGGGTTGCCTGCCAGTTAACCTCACCGCGACCTGCCTCCTGGGCGGGAACACCCACCGCTGAAGCCCGAAATACTGAAATCGCGCTAACACAGGCTGCCATCGCCAGTGCAAACACCTTTGTTTTTACCCCAACATTACCAACCAGAACTCCAATTACCACCCCCTCAACGACGGTTACCACAACATTTCCAGACAATCAACAAGAGGGACCCTGGTTTATTTTTCCCCGTCCAGAAGGCGAGGGCTTGATCGCCTATAATCTCAATTCACGAAAAGCAGATGTGATTTCCCTGCCCGAGCCAATCATTATTGCGGATCTTAAACGTGGTGCAGCACCGGATGGCAGTAAATTGATGCTGCGTGCGGGGTCTGCACACAACACTGACGAATTAGCCCTTTATCAGATTGATCTACCATCCTTCGAAGTAAGCCAGATAACCCCTTTACTGTCAATTAAAGTTCAGCGCAAGATTGTTAACAACGAAGGTACGCGCGCCCAGGAAACCCTGTCAATCGTTACACGTCCGGATGGACTGGCTTGGTCGCCCAATGGTCGTTACCTGGCGTTTTCTGCAGCCTTGCATCAGGAAAACAGCGACCTCTACGTTTTTGATGCGATTAACAACCGCATTGAACGATTAAACGGGCTTTACTCACAAAACGCATCGCCTGCATGGTCGCCAGGTGGGGATTGGTTGATCTCTCAGGAGTTGGAATATAACCGCCAACACGAGATTTGGCATTCAGAATTAATTTCTGGTATACATCTCCCCCAATTTGACCATCAAAACACACTCTATCTTCCACCCACCACAAGCATTGAAGAAGTCTTTGTGGGATGGTTAAATTCCAACGCCTTTTTAAGCTATTCCATCACTGAAAATGGATCCGAGATGCTGCGACAGGTGAATGTTGAAGGACTAAAAAATTTTTTGATCTTTGAAGGTCTGTTCCAACAGGTTGCCATAGATCCCAATACCGGTATAACGGCATTCAATTTAAACTTTTCAACGGCGATTAATCAAGGGTTGTCCGGTGGCGTTTATCGAATAGAGCCAGACAGCCCGCTTAAAAACCTGCAGGCAGAAGGCGATTGGAAACATCTCACCTGGGATCCTGGCGGGATGTTTGTGGCTTCAGGTTCACAGGGGGTATTGTTATTTACACCCCAAAA
>Ga0255347_1002637_pt1 | contig 24878 bp, 23 predicted proteins | sample wastewater_treat_2_FD_192479 | JGI IMG/M metagenome (GOLD analysis project Ga0255347, IMG submission 192479) | Wastewater microbial communities from Lulu Island WWTP, Vancouver, Canada - plant24 | ecosystem: Engineered > WWTP > Wastewater > Unclassified | place: Canada: Vancouver, British...
CGCCGTTGAGGTGGTCACCGGGGAAACGCCTTTCTACGGCGAAGCGGGCGGGCAGGTGGGAGACCGGGGTGAAATCGTCGGTCCTTCGGGGAAGCTGGTGATTGAGGAAACCTTGAAGCTGCCCGGCAGCCTTTTCGTCCATGTGGGGATGGTGGCGGAAGGGAAACTCACCGTCGGCGATCCGGTGCACCTCAAGGTCGAGGAAGAACTGCGTCAGGATACCCAACGCAACCATACGGCAACCCATATCCTGCATGCGGTTTTGCGCCGGGTACTCGGCGACCATGTGAAACAATCCGGCTCCCACGTGGCTCCCGACCGCCTCCGGTTTGATTTCACCCATTTTGCCGCGCTCACCCCCGACGAAATTGCTGAAATCGAGCGCCTCGTCAACGCGGAAATTCGCCGCAACCATGATCTCCGGGTGCACGAGATGGATCTCGATGAGGCGCTCAAAACGGGGGCCATGGCCCTCTTCGAAGAAAAGTACGGCGATCGGGTGCGTCTTGTGGAAATCCCCGGTTTCAGCCGGGAATTGTGCGGTGGTACCCATACCCGCCGGACCGGCGATATCGGCCTCTTTGTGTTGGTTCAGGAAACCAGTGTGGCGGCCGGCGCGAGAAGGATCGAAGCCCTGACGGGCCGTCATGCCCTGGATTATCTGCGGCGGCAGCAGAGCCTCCTCCAGCAGACGGCCGGACTCCTCAAAACCAGCCCGGGAGAGGTTGTGGAGCGGGTTGAGAAAATGCTGGCCCAACAAAAGGAGCTCGAACGGGAACTCGAGGCGCTGAAGGCGTCCATGACCACCAAACGCTCGGCCGACCTTCTGGAACAGGCCGAAGATCTTGATGGGATCAAGCTCCTCATTGCCCGCGTGGACGCGGACAACCCTCGGGTCCTGCGGGAAATGAACGATCAGTTCAAAGACCGGCTCGAGAGCGGCATCATGGTGCTCGGCGCCGCTCGCGAGGACAAGGTCTACCTGCTCGTCGGGGTAACGCCCGATCTCACCGGGCGGGCGCACGCGGGCCGGCTGATTGCGGAAATTGCCAAAGCCGTAGGCGGTAGTGGCGGAGGGCGGCCGGATATGGCGCAGGCCGGAGGAACGCGCCCGGAAAAGCTCGATGAGGCCCTGAAGCTCGCGCGGAAACTGATCCGCGACCGCCTGGAACACTGACTACCGTGCCCCAGGAATGAGTGTCCAGGCGCTCATGACGTGGCACAGGCTTCCAGCCTGTGAGATACACGGGCGAGACGCCCATGCCACAATTATCGGTCACTGATTTCCGTGGCGCGGTACCGACGCAGCATCTGACGGGGAGGGGGAGACCGATGCTGAAGATAACCGACGGCCTGGCTATCCCTCTGGACGAACTTCGATTCACGGCATCCCTCAGCAGCGGGCCGGGAGGCCAAAACGTCAACCGCGTGCATACCCGCATCACGCTCTGGTTTGATGTGGTCAACTCACCGAGTCTGTCTGAGGACCAGAAAGCGCTCATCCTGAGACGTCTGGCGAGTCGGGTGAGCAAGGAGGGCGTGCTTCGCGTCGTCTCACAGGAGACTCGCAGTCAGGCGGCCAATCGCGAGGCGGCGAGCGAGCGGTTCGTCGAACTCCTGCGCACCGCTTTACAGCAGGAGCCCGCCCGAAGGAAAACTCGGGTGAGCAGAATGGCCAAACTGAAGCGGCTTGCCGAAAAGAGGCGGCGCAGCGTTCTCAAGCGGGAACGTACCAGACGGCTCCCGATCGAGGATTGAGCGGTCGCGGCGGTTCAGTTCAAAAGACCTGAACAGGCCCGGGGGGTGTGGTTTTTTGAACGACAGACTGGTTGATTGTGCGGATCATTCAGGAAAGGGAGGATCGACTATGGCGAGGGTCGGGGTATTGCTTTCAGGATGTGGCGTGTTTGATGGAACTGAGATTCATGAGGCGGTGTTGACGCTGCTGGCGCTTGACCGGGCGGGGGCGGAAATTGTGTGCATGGCACCCAATGTGGAACAGGCGCATGTGATCAATCACCTGACGCAGGAAGTGACCGCGGAAACGCGGAACGTGCTGGTGGAATCGGCCCGCATCGCCCGTGGCGAGATCAAGGATCTCAAAGACGTGCAGGCGGGAGACCTCGACGCGCTGATCATGCCCGGCGGCTTCGGAGCGGCCAAGAATCTGAGTGATTTTGCCTTCAAAGGGCCGCAAGCCACCGTCCATCCGGAAGTCAAGCGGCTCCTCACCGATCTGGCCGCAGCCGGCAAGCCCATCGGGGCCATCTGCATCGCTCCGGCGACCCTGACCAAAGCCCTGGCGGACCGAAAGCCTGAGGTGACCATCGGCACCGATGCCGGCACCGCCTCCGCCATTGAAGCCATGGGCGGCCGGCACAAGAGCTGTTCGGTCGATATGATTCATCTCGATGCCGGCAACAAGCTGGTCTCGACCCCTGCCTACATGCTGGGTCCCGGTATCAAGGAGGTTGCTCAGGGGATCGAAAAACTGGTCGCCAGGGTAGTGGAACTGGCAAAGTAAGGTAAAGCGGGGAGCGCTTCATCATGGCGGGTTCAGTTAATCCTGGCGAGCAGCTGGTGACTGCTCTGTACGTCGATGATATGAGAGAAGCCGTGACTTTTTACCGGTCGCTGGGCTTCACCGTAGTGCGGGATGAAGGCACCTTTGTCGAACTCCGCTGGGATGAGGCGCTCTTGTTTCTCGTTGAAAAGCAGGGCCGCCCGACCAATCCGCCCTATCGCTTCGGTGACCTGCGGATTCTGGTTCCCGACGTGGATCGTCATTGGGAACTTGCGCGGCAAAAGGGGTTGAAAGTGATCAGCCCGCTTGCTGACCGGAGCTATGGCTTGCGGGATTTCCTTCTGGCCGGGCCGGGAGGGCTCGCCATAAGGTTTGCCACGCGCCTCTCCGATCTCGAACCGCGCAGCGCGTGACAGCAATCCTTCCAACCAGAAGAGAGCGCCATGAAAAGGAGGCCCTGGTTGTGGCTGGGGATGTTCCTGGTCGTCTCCGCGAGTTTTGGGAAGGCGGAGGCGGTTGCCGGCGACCCGCCACCGGTGAGGACCGAGAAGCAGCTCGAGACGACGGTCCTCCATGTTGACAAATACGGCGTTTATGCTCCCAATCTGATCTTCTATTGGGATCCCGGCATGAACAAACAAAAGGTCGAGGCGCTGTCCGGGCTCGCGAGGCGGCTGCGGAACAAGGAGGTGGTGATCACCTACTCGACCGAGTCCGAACTCGGCAGAGACCGGCGTCCGATTCTGGTGGATCTGACGGCGGTGCAGCGCGAAGCGTCGCCGGGAGACACCCGCCAGACGGATCGGGATGCCGCCGGTGCCGTCCTGGCCAGGGAGGAAAAGCCGACGTCCTCGCCAATTACCGCCGACCCGGCGGCGGTGAGCGAACCCGCGGAGCCCCCCAAACCTCCCCGCGAGCCCCTGCCTGAGCTGCGCAAGCCGATGCCTTCCCCCTATGCGGCGATCAGCCGGGCGGAGGTGGTGGGTTTTATCCGGGAATGCCTTGAAGCCACCCAGGACAAGGACCTGGAACGGTCGCTGGCATGCTATGGAAACCAGGTTGACTACTATTCCAAAGGAGTGGTGAATAAGGAGTTTCTGCGCCGTGACAAGGGGTATTTCTTTCGGAACTGGGACCAGATCCGGTCCTCGCTCGAGGGTGAAGTGGTGCTCATCGTGATCGACCAGCCGGATGTGAAGATCGCCAAATTCAACTCCCGATTCCTGGTGCAGAATGCGAGGCATACGGTCTCGGGCCGGGCGGAAAACGTATGGAAAATCCAGAAGTTCGACGATGAGCTCAAGATTGTCGAGGAGAAGCAGAAAATCATCGAACGGGATCCGCGCTGAAGACAGGACCGGCTGGCAGGGTACCGTGCGGTCGTGGGAGGGATGCTCGAAACGGGTGGCGTAAGATGGGATCGAATAATCTCGTATTCCTGGAAGTGATTGAATGGTTTGACGATTCCGGCAGGGAAATGGTGCACCGGATTCCCGAGGATGGTTCGGGAGAAATCAAACTCGGGGCCCAGTTGATCGTGCGGGAGAGTCAGGCGGCGGTATTCTTTTATAATGGCAAAGCGACCGACGCCTTCGGGGGAGGACGGCACACCCTGACGACCGCCAATTTACCGATCCTGACCAAGATCCTGAGTCTGCCCTGGGGGTTTACCAGTCCGCTCCGGGCGGAAGTCTATTTCGTTAACATGAAGGTGTTCCCCGACTTCAAATGGGGCACTCGCGACCCGGTTGCCTTCAAGGATGCGGAACTAGGGCTGGTGCGCCTGCGCGCTTTCGGCATGGTCAATGTGCGGGTGCTGCAGCCGGTGCTTTTCATCAACAGCCTGGTTGGCACCCAGGGCGTCTACACGACCGAGGAGGTTGCCGAATACCTGAATCGGGTGATCGTCTCGCGCTTCAACGACTTCATGGGTGAACAGCTCGATTCGATCCTCGACCTGCCGCAGCAGTACGATGCCTTGTCGGAAGGGCTCAAAGAGCGGCTGCGGGAGGATTTTTCAAGGTTCGGGCTGGGGCTGCAGCAGCTTTATATTAATTCGATCACCCCACCCGCCGAGGTCCAGAAAGCGATTGACGATAAGAGCCGCCTGGCGGTCTTTGACGATCTCAACCGCCTGGCACGGATGAAGGCGGCCATGGCGCTGGAAAAGGCGGCGGAAAACCCCGGCGAAGCCGGGGCGGGCATGGGCATGGGCTTCGGGCTGATGATGCCGGCCATGTTCGCCGACGCCCTCAAGCAGGGTGACTCAATGGCGGCTGAACCGGCCACCTGTTCCGACTGCCGGCAGACCGTGCCCCGGGAAGCCAGGTTCTGCCCTCACTGCGGGCACCACCTGGTGGTCTTCCTGCAATGCCCCCACTGCGGCAAGAACCTCCCCCCCCATGCGAAGTTTTGTTCCCGGTGCGGCCAACCGGTGCAGCAGGGGAAGCTGGCGGTGAAGTGCTCCCATTGCGGGGCCGAGAATCTGCCGCAGGCTACCTACTGCAATCAGTGCGGTGAAAAGCTCTAGCCCCTCTTCCTGGCAGGTTGACCTGCAGTGTCCTCAGTGCGGTGCCCTGGTGGTCATCGAGGAAACCGACCGCATATTCTTGTGTGATTACTGCCGGGTGCGGCTCTATCTGCATCAGGCCGATCCCTGCCGCTACTACCTGGCACCTCGGGTAGAGCCGCTCGAGGACATCCTCTTTGCCCCCTACTGGCGGTTCAAGGGCATGGTTTTCACCCTCGACCGGGACGGGGTTTCCGACCAATTGGTGGACTCCAACCGGCTCGCGCTCCCTTCCCAGCCGTTCCCGATTTCCCTGGGAGTGCGGCCTCAGGCCCTGCGCCTGAAGCATCTGACACCGGACCTGGGAGGCAAATACCTGGTTCGGGAGGGGAACTTTTTCTATCCGGGCTTTTCCCGGCCCCCCGCGATCACACCGGGAGTCGCCGGGCGACCGTCGCCGGCGGGTACCCTTGCCGCCCGGGCTTTCATCGGGGAAACGCTCAGCCTGATCTATGCTCCGTTTCTGGTCAGAGACGGGGCGCTCATTGACGCCATCCTTGACCACCCCGTTATTCGGGATCTTGACCATGCCGGAGAAGACCTGCCTTCGATTCGAGATGCTCCCGGCAGGATCCGCTTCATGCCCATGCTCTGCCCCGCCTGCGGCTGGGATCTCGAGGGGGAAAAGAACGCCCTGGTGCTCCTGTGCCGAAACTGTGAATCAGCCTGGCAGGCTGGTTCGGGTGGTGGGATGGAAAGAATCTCGTTCGCCGTTGCCGGGAACGGCGAGGAAGATTCATGGTATCTGCCGTTCTGGCAGATCCGGGCCACCATCCCCGGTGCGGGGTTGAAATCGTTTGCCGATCTGGCGCGCTTCGCCAATTTGCCCAAGGCTGTCCAGGGCCGGTGGGAGGAACAGCCTCCGGCCTTCTGGATTCCGGCGTTCAAGCTCCAGCCCAAATTGTTCCTGCGACTGGCGCGGGCGTTGACGCTGGCGCCGCCCGCCTTGGCAAGGCAGGGTTCCCTGCCGCGCTGCAACCTGCACCACGCCACCCTGCCGCTGGCCGAGGCCGTTGAGGGCATCAGGGTGTTGCTGGCGGCGGTCGCGGCCAAACGGGAGGTGCTGCTGGCCGGGTTCGCCAGCCTCGCGATCGAACTCGAAGAACCTGGCCTGGTCTATGTTCCCTTTACCCTCAAGGGCCTGGAACTGATTCAGCCGACCCTGCAGCTGAGCATCAGCGCCAATGCCTTCCAGTGGGGGAAACTGCTGTGAAAAGTTGGGGGTTGCGAGCTGCGAGTTGCGGGTTGTGAGAGGTGCGCAGTATTTTTCATGGGTCTTCGGATGTCCGGAGGAAACAGGAGTTACTGTAAACCACGAGGAGGTGTAGTCATGTTCATCATGATGGTGCAGGTGCACGTGAAACCCGAACACGTCGACGCGTTTCGGGCGGCAACTATCGCCAATGCCGGCAACAGCGTCAAGGAACCGGGGATCGCCCGGTTCGACGTGATCCAGCAGCAGGACGATCCCACCCGTTTTGTGCTGGTGGAGGTGTACCGCAACGCCGAAGCGCCGGCCCGGCACAAGGAAACCGCGCACTATCAGCAGTGGCTCGAGACCGTTGGGGAGATGATGGCCAGTCCCCGCACCAGGATCTTCTACCGCAATGTGTTTCCCGACGATGCAGGTTGGTGAGCCGCGCATATCGTTCGAATTCGCCACAGCGGCCCGGATTGTCTTCGGGAGCGGGACGCTGGGTGAAGTTGCACCGGCCGTGGCCGGTCTGGGACGGCGGGCCTTGGTGGTAACGGGCCGCTCGGTGGATCGGGCGGCAGCGCTGATGGAACAGCTCGAATCGGTCAAGGTGGCCGCGGACACCTTCCCGGTGAGCGGCGAACCGACCCTGGATACCATCCGCGCCGGGGTCGAGAAGGCGCGGGTGTGTGCCTCCGAAGTGCTGATCGGGTTTGGCGGCGGGAGTGCGATCGATGCCGGCAAGGCGATTGCGGTGCTGCTCACCAATCCGGGCAGTCTCCTCGACTACCTGGAAGTGATCGGCCGGGGAAAGCCCCTCACCCACCCGCCGCTGCCCTGTGTCGCCGTGCCCACCACTGCGGGAACGGGGGCGGAAGTGACCCGGAACGCCGTCCTGACCGCGCCCGACCACCGGGTCAAAGTCAGTCTCCGCAGTCCCCTGATGCTGCCGCGACTGGCGGTGGTGGATTCGGCCCTGACGCTTTCCCTGCCCCCCGACCTCACCGCCAGTACCGGCCTCGATGCCCTGACGCAGTTGATAGAGGCCTTCCTCTGCAACCGTCCCAACCCCATTACCGACGCCCTGAGCCGCGAAGGCATGCGGCGAGCCGCCGGCGCCCTCCGGCGGGCCTGCCGGGATGGGCAGGACCGTCAGGCTCGTCACGATATGGCCCTCGCAAGCCTCCTCGGCGGCATGGTGCTGGCCAACGCCAGGCTGGGGGCGGTGCACGGTCTGGCCGGTCCCCTGGGAGGAATGTTCCCGGCTCCGCACGGGATGATCTGTGCGCGCCTGCTGCCGGTGGTGATGGCGGCCAATGTGCGGGCCATCGAGCGTCGCGCGCCGGAATCGCCGGTGCTCGAGCGCTTCGTTGAAGTAGCACGCCTTCTCGCCGGAGATGCGGCAGCCACCCTCCCCGCCGGACTGGCCTGGCTGGAGGCGCTGGTCGAGGACCTTGGCGTATTGCCCCTGTCGCGTTTCGGTCTCAGTGATCACGACCTGCCGGCGGTCATTACCCAGGCGAAGCAGGCCAGCAGCATGAAGGGCAACCCCATCGCCCTGGAAGAGCAGGAACTGACGACCATCCTTCGCCGGGCGCTTTAAGCAGCCAGAAAAGAGCCAGCTTTCCAGAAGGAGGAATGCCTGACACGGTTCTGACAATGCGCCAAGGAGAACCTCGAGTTCTTCTTCAGCACGGTGGTGGGTCTTGACGATGGGTCTTGGGGATGATGGCAGTGATCCATACCTGTGCGGATCACGCAGCGATGATCGATGATCTTTTCGGGTTCCCTCTACGCTCCGTCAGCCATCCGTCCCCCTCCCACCGGGCCGAGGGCACCTGGAGCTTCTGGAGCAACTCTTCCTCCCATTGGGCAAGCAACGGCTTGGGAGCAACGATGAGGATGGGGAGAGGATCGAGAGTGCCGATGAGCTTGGCGACAGCCGCCATGCGCACCGTCTTCACATCGTCCGCATTCACCTCCGTGTTGCAGACGATCCGCACCTCAGGGATTGCGGCCAGCTCTTGGTTTGCCAGGTCAAAGAGGCTGCTTTGAAAATAACCGGCAATACGGTCGTAGCGTTTGGGGGCTGCCAAGCGTTCTTTCAGAAATGTCTCATAAAGGCTGGCACGGCGAGAACTGAAACGGCGAAGCACTCTTTAGTGACCTCCCAACACTTCTTCCGCAACACTATTCCACTTTCCCCCACTCTTGTTCAGGATCCTCGGATAACCCCGAGCCAGGCCGTCGGTACACTGGAAGTTTTCAAGCAACAGCAAGGTTCTTCTGATTCTCTATCACGATCTTGGGGTCGAAGTTGACCGGTGGCACCGGGAGTCCCTGCTCACGCAGCAGAGCAACGTGCTCCTTCATACCCCATCTCGCCTTATAGATGCAGTCCTCTACCGAATGCCCAATGCCTGAAAAACCCTCGAGGTCCGGAGAATAGAAGCCGAAATAGTCGGGTTCCGCTGTGGCTTCGATGATAAGTGAATAAGGCAAATCGATCATTTTCTCATTCTCCATGCGGGTGTTTAATCCCGGCAGCTTTCAAAATCGAGCAGCCTGTCCCCGTGGGAATTTCCTTTGCACCATGATAGTCCACGCGGACGAGTTTGTCCCATCCAGGCTTACCATAGTACCGAATTGAACCCTTCTCTTTGATTATTCTGAATCAGGCATCCTCCAGCAACCTAACCAATTCCGAGAATCTCACCTCTCTTCTCCACATACACAGACATCACGACCCAACAAAAACCTGACCATTCTTCATTTGCCTGAAGTACCTTCCGGTTCGGCGAGAGCTGAAGCGGCGAAGCACTCTCTAATCTCCTCCCAGCATCGACAACTGGCGCCCAGCGAGCTCATACAGCACCGGTCGCTTGTGCTTGGTGATGAACCTGTCTTTAACAGCTTGATTCAGCCAGTCTTGGAGTTGCTTGCCATTTAGCTCCGGGAGTGCCTCTTGCAACTCTTTTTGCTGCCGCGGCCGTTCCGCCAAAAGGCTTCGGAGCTTCATGCAAAAGAGTGTGTAGAGAGACAAGTTCTGCCAGGACTCAGTACTTAGCTGGTCATCTTTGGCTGGCGCATGCGCGGAGACGACTGGCGCCGTGGGTTCGGAGACCATTTCCGCCGTTGCTTCCGGGAAAACTTCCCCTGTTATTGATTCTTGCGATTTCAGGTCATCAACTCCTTGCGCAACAAACAATTCCTCCCGTGCACCTTCAGGAAAGTCATGCGGGAGCCAGTGTCCACCCAGTCGGACTAGCTCCGCATTGCCGGTAGTCAGGCCAGTCGATGGCTTGACCCACAAACGAACCCATCCTTTCCTCAGGTTTTCCGTAGCACCGTTCCAGGTTCCCCCGCTCTTGCCCGATTCCACGACCACCGCAGCATCGGAGAGGCAATAGATGTATTTGTTCCGGGCCATCGCGTTACCGGCATTGAATCCGGCTTCGGGGTTGAAAGGAGAGACCAGTACAAGGTTTTGCCGGCGGATGCCCTGGCGGTACTTCTGAGAGATAGCTGCCCGGAGCAGACTGTCCGCCAGAACGCCAACGACCGTCCCCTCCACCTCCAAGGTCCCGAGCATGACCGCTTCGTCTATTCCTCTGGCACCCCCTGAGATGACCGTCATCCCAGAGGTCGCAACCTTCCTGCCCAAAGCCCGGGCGAAGTCCAGGTCATCCTCATTTGCCCTGCGCGAGCCGACCACGGCAATCCCACCGGCTTTGAGCAATCGCCGACTCCCGCAGCCGAACATTACCGGTGGCGCCTGAACCTCAAGACGCTGTTTCAGCCTCCTCGGATAATCCGGATCGGAGCGGGTCATGATCCAAATGCCGCTCCGCTGCCATTTCTCGACCGCTATGGCCAAAGCCGCACCACGGTCCAGCAGCGCCTGGAGCCGATCCAACGAAATCGTTCGATCATGCCAGTCCGACAAGGCTTTTGAGAGTCCATCGGCCAACAACTTCCCGGGTCTGGTATTACGGTCTTTCAGCCAGGAGGCGAAGCGGCCCCATTCAGTGGGAGTAAGGGGCTTTGGCTCTCCATCCGCAGGCTTGCCGAAGTAGGCGGTAAAAAGCAAGATTGCTTGGGTATCGGTATTTAATGTCTGCATGGTGTCAGCCCGTTGCGGTGGTGGCAAGAGCCAGCGGAAAGACTGCGCCGGAACCGGCTTGCCGCAACAAAGCGGCGATGATGGTGAGCGTCCAGCCGGAATCAACGACATCGTCGATCAAGAGCACCGGATTTTGCGGTACCTCACCATGAATCTCGAACACGCCGTCTAGGTTGCGGCACTGATGGAAGCTGTTGTTCATCAATTTTTGCGGCCTGTTCTGCCGCACCTTACGCACGACATCCAGGAACGGGATGCCCAGAGCAGACCCAACTCGCCGGGCAAAATCAGGAACTAAATTCGGATTGCTCAGAGAAGGCACGCAGGTTACCCAACACGGCACAGGATCAGGCACCCAACGTCGTCGCATCATCTCAACAACCGCTTTCACCAGACGATTGTCAAAACGGCCGGAGTGTTTTCCATCAGCCACCAGCCTGCCCCACCCCGCATCTCCCCAGCGCGACAAGATGCGTCCGATTTCCGCCGTCAGATCCAGGTTCTTCTTGCGCAGCTTACCTCGAAAGCCATACTGGGGAAACGCCTCGGCCGGCACCTGCTTCCTCGGTTCCAGCGGAAGATCGCTATGACGCAGGAATTGGGTCGCCTGAACGCCCAGTTCGTGAGAGATGTCAATGGGCAGTGCGTCCTCCGGAGCACAATTCACGCATATGCCGCAGCGGGCCTGATCCAGATCGTCCAGGGCATGGCGCAGGTAAGCCATGAGGCAGCCGGCGTGATCAATATAACGTTGCATTTCCTCCCATTCCAAGGTGCGTTGTTGGGTGAGGAAGGCGATGCGCTCATGATCCATGGCGAAGTCTGCTGTGGTCCTGAACCATTTGCTGCCTTGCCGGATGACGGGGGCGGGATTCTCCACGCGCAAGAGCTTGAGTACTTTGTCAATCTGGCTCTGGGTGAGGTTCACCTTCTCCTGCAGTTCGGCAAGAGAAAGGCCGTCGGAATCTTCCAGCGCCACCAGGATCTTGTGCACGTGAGTCTCGTCCGGGAATGCCGTTCGTCGGAAATACTCGTGGATTTCCTCGTCTTCCCGGCCGGAGAGCAGCACCCCGTGAGCATGGTCGATGGCGCGCCCGGCCCGGCCGACTTGCTGGTAGTAGGCTACAACGGACCCCGGCGCCTGATAATGGATGACAAAGCCGAGGTCCGCCTTATCGTAACCCATGCCCAGGGCTGAAGTCGCCACCACCACCTTCAGCTGGTTGTTGAGCAGGCGGTCCTCCAGGTTCACACGGTAGCTGTTGGAATCGGGATAGTTCGGATGCTCCACATCGGAGTAATATGAGGCAGCGCTGATGCCGTTTTGGCTTAGCCAGGAAGCCACCTGCTCTGCATCCCGCTTGGTAAGGGTATAGATAATTCCTGTTCCCGCCAGCTGGGGCACATGCTCGGCGAGCCAGGCCAGGCGGGCAGCCTGATCCGGGAGGCGGATGGCCTGCAAAGCGAGACTTTCACGGAGCAGAGGACCGTGCATGGTCTCGATGTCACCGAGCTGTGCCGTCACGTCATCCATTACGCGGCTGTTGGCGGTGGCGGTGGTGGCCATCACCGGCATGTTTGGCGGCATCTGACGCAGGATATTGACAATGCGACGGTAATCCGGGCGAAAATCATGCCCCCAGTCGGAGATGCAATGAGCTTCGTCCACCACCAAGAGACCAATCCGGCTTATCACCGGCAACAGGATCTCTTCCAGAAACTCATCGTTGGCAAGGCGTTCCGGTGAGATCAGGACGGCATCGACCTGATTTTCGACGATAGCACTCTTGACCTGATCCCAATCGTCCCGATTACTGGAATTGATCGTAGCGGCGCGAATACCCAGCCGCTCCGCTGCTGCGATCTGGTTGCGCATCAAGGCCAAGAGCGGCGAGATAATGATGGTGGGCCCCAGCCCCCGGTCACGCAGAACGCGTGTGCTGATGAAGTAAACACTGCTCTTTCCCCACCCCGTGCGCTGCACCACCAGCAGTTTCCTGCGTTGGTTGACGAGAGCATCAATAGCTTCCCATTGTCCATCCCGAAAGGTCGCCCTCGGATCGCCGATGGCGGTTCTTAAGAGCTCTTGCGCCGCACGTTTTTGCATAAACGGTTCCCTGTTGTTATGCCGATAAAGCCTGTATTCGTCTTAATCCTTGTTGGTTTGGGGCCCGTCCGATCAGCTGAAATACCGTTGACAATGTTGGTATGGATGCCTGTCTTGGAACCGGCCGAGGTTGTCTTCGACTGTCACGATTCGGCAGCATGCTGTGCCGCCGTTCTTTTCACCGCGCAATCCGCGGCCAACCATCTGCATGTACCGCACCGGGCTAAACACCTGTCTGGCGATTAGTACCATGTCTGTCTTTGGAGCGTCGAACCCGGTAGCAAGGACGGTGTGGTTGCAGAGCACCTGGATATCGCCGCCATGGAAACGGTCGAGGAAATAGCGGCGTGCCACTCTTGGTGTAATGCCACTGATGGCTGCCGACGAGATACGAGTCAGATTCAGGCGTGCCGAAATCTCCTCTGCGTGTTGAACTGAGTTGGCGAAGAAGAGGATCGAGCGCTCGCCCGCCTGCTTGATGCGCTCCACAAGGCGCTGGTTTCGCTGCGTGTCTCCGGCGAGACGTTGATTGATGGCCTCGAGAATGTTCTCAAAGTCAAGACCTTCCCAAGGCTCTGGAAGTTCGGCCAGCCGCTTGATTTCCTCGTCCAGCAATCCCGTGCCCGACGGCAGGGCTTCGTAAACGGCCTCCGCGAGCACGCCCTGCGCGTACAAGCGAGCGTGCAACTCCTCTTGCTCTAACGGGAACCAGCGTTTATCGAATCGCTTTGCCAGCCGCTGGCTTTCCTCATCGTCCCTACGGAACGGTGTCGCACTGAGACCGAGGATGGGTGGCTCGTCCTTAGCAAACGTTCCCGGTTTCGGCGCTTCCGCATCGAGCCAGCGCAGGAGGTTCGTATAGCTCGGTGTGATGGCGTGGTGGCATTCATCCACGACGACCAAACCGGGTTTCTGGAGCCACACCAGTCCATCGGTTCCCATTCGGCTGTTGAGCGTCTGGATGGACGCCACAACGACCACAGGCTTGTCCGTGTCCTGGATGGCCGGATTCGGGTTCCCGCCCCACAGGCGAATGATTCGCAAGCTGGTGTTCTGCGCACCAAGATTGATCCAGACTTGGCGAAAGGCCTGCACAGCCTGTTCGCAAAGCTCGTCCGTCTGCGCCACCCACAGGACGCTACGCCGGTCACCGTTGGGGGCAAGGACGAGTCGCACAGCACCCTCTACGGTGACGCGCGTCTTTCCGGCGCCGGTAGGCAGGCTTACCACCGCGCGTCGCCGCGTGGTGCTACTGGCCAGCAAACCTCGGATTCCTTCGAACACCTCTTCCTGAAAATCATGCAGCGCCGAAAGCTTAATTGGGCCGCTGATCAACTCCTCTGGTTCGCGCTGCGCTTCGGGAGATGCGGCGAAGAGCTCGGGAAAACCGATGGCCGCAACGAAGGTGCGCGCCTCGGCAGTGTTCCATCGAGACGGCGGCTTCAATCCCTCCTCTGAAAGCGTTTCTTTGAGAGCCGTGAGGGTGGCAGGGCCAAGTTGCGCGAGCGTCAGTTCTGCGAGTTCAAGTCGTGTGCATTGCTGCATGAAATCCATGCTTGCGAGGTTGCCGAGCGCCTGGCGTAGCGGCTCCTCGCGGTTTCCCACAGCTAGAAGCAATCGTTCCACGAGTGTCGAGCCTTCCGAGACCTTGGCGCGCAAGGCATCCACCTGCGCGTCCCCGACCATGCGCAAGGCTTCTCCAGGCTCGCATTTCAGCCATCCTGCCGCCGCAACTTCAGCGAGCAGACACTGGAGCCTGTCGGCACGCGACAACGAAGCCAGCTGCGCCAGATCGAGAAGCAAGGAGTTCTTCCACATCAGGCAGGGCACAAGGTCTCTTTTTCCGGCGATGATCAGCTTCAGACCGGAAACCACCTGACAACGTGCGGTGTCCTTGGATTCGTCCCGCAAGACATCGGCGACTTCGGGGACTGTTGAAACCAGGAGAGCGGTCGGCCCTGTTTCTTCAGACCACGCTGGCGACATGAGCTCCCCAAGGTTCTTCGCTCCGCTCTGAAGCCATAGCTTCAGCGCGTGCTCGTCCAGCGTTACAACAATGCGGTCCGAAGTTCGTGCGCGTCGAGCGAGGTCCGGTGAGCCGGTCACGAAAACCTGCGCCAACACAATCTCACCCGCCTCTGTGCGAAACGATTGGGGAACGACAGCATCCTTCGCTGCCCCCGCCCAAAGCTCGCGCAAAGAATCGTCTGCAAGGGCCGGTGGCATCGCCAGCGCCCTGATGAGTGCCAGCCACAAGGCTCGAATGTCGGCTTCTGTGGCAGGTACTGGCGGGATCACGCTTCCAAGGCGATCGAGCGGGGCTTGTAGTTGCTTCCCGTTTGGCATCTTCGCCAGCGATGGCTCGTGACGTCGGGCCACAACGGCCGAGAGTCGGACGGTCTGGGCGCCCAGTCGCACTGTGCCATGTTTGAGCAGCAACCAAGACAGAGGATGAGGCACGTCAATGGTTGGATAGCTGAGGACTGAGCGGTGGCCGAATTTGAGCTTGTCCGCGAACTCTGGCCGATCACTTTGGGCAAGAAATCCCTCAGTGAGCTTCGCATTTGGCGTGCTATCTAGCTTTGGCAAGAACAGCCAGCCTTTCGGAAGCGTGAGGTGTTTTGGTATCAAATAGCTCGAATCCGCTCTGCGATTTACTTCTTTGTGGTAGTGGCTACGCCAATGCCTCGCCCATTCGCTCATTTGCCCTACCCATTCGCCTATTTCGTCGTTGCCACTGGCTTCGACCACTCCGTCCGGAAAGTCAGAGACACCCAACATTGCGAGCGATGCACTGTCCTGACCATGAGTTGCTGAATCAACCAACATGTTCTGATTGGCAGAAACATCGTCAGGGCCGACAAGCGCGCCTGGGAGCAGAACTTCGTTGGCCAGGGCCCATTGGCCATCGCGTCGCCGCACACGAATCCGGCAGTTGCTTTGCCCGATGAACTGTTGGCGGACGGTTTCGGGCGACGACCGCAGGATTGCCCAAAAGGAACGCCACCGTTGGTCTGAAGGAGCCTGCCACGAATGTTGTTGCGGTAGCGCCCCGCGTAACACCTCTAGCCACACGTTGTCGTCGAGCGGCTTAACCTTCATCACTTCGGCGAGAATCCGCTTCGTCTCCTCATCCTCGCACAGGAACCGCGCAACCGGATGTCGGCCATCGGGAAAGCGGGTGCCTTCGGGTGCCAATACCGACTGATCTGCGGTTAACAATTGCCCGTCCTCAGTGGGGATAATAGCAAGCAGAGGACGAACCGAACTCCACTCCCCCGGTGTACAATCCTTCTCATATGCATCAGCGAGATTGAGCACCTGGACTGCCTTCGCCAATTCACCGGGAGCGATGGCCGAAAACCACGAATTCGCTTCAACTATCCGAAGGTTCGGGCACACAGATTGTTTCATACCTTGCTTGCTGAGCCGTTCCGCAAGTGCATTCAAGCGGCTCCAACGTTGCCGCTCCAGGCATGAAGGATGAACCATCCGTGCCCGTTCGTCACCATCTGCGAGGGCCTGCCACTGACGGGCGAGGTCGGCGTTTTTCCGCGGATGCCGCCACAACTCACTAGCTGGACGTAGCCTGTTTGTCGCATCCGGAATCACCGCGGCACTTTCAAGTGCGGTCCACAGCGCCTCAACAAGCGGTGCTGCATCTTCATCCTCGCGTCCAAGCTGGCGAGGAAAGGCATCCAGCACGCGGGCTGGATCTCCATTCGTGCACAACTGCGGTAGTGTTTCTCCAATGAGACGCGCAGCTTCGAGCATCAGCTCGGTATTCCACTCACCACCAATGATCGCGTTGCGGTCGCTGTTCAGCTTCCACGGCGCGTTCAGAATGCCCGGCAAATAGGTCGGCGTATGCGTCGGGAAAAAAGCCCAGAAGCATCCGGCCTTCTCGCGCTTAACCTCCAGCGGGATCGCCCAGGCCAGGGGCACAGAATCCCGCGCGTGGATATGTGTCGCATCGGCAACCGCGCGAGCGACGTCAATGGTGACGTCTCGTTTAGCGACACGCCAGCGTGATGTTTCAGTTCCGTCGTGCAGCAGACAATCGTTGTCATCCGGCTCGATCCTGAGCTCGCGCGATGATTTTTGTCCGTCATCGAGAAGCAAGGTGGTTGGCACAGGAAAGAAGAGCAGGAACTCGGCCGGGAAGGCTCGGATTTCTTCTCCCAGATGATCGAGAATCTCGTGCGTCTGAACTTCTACACGAACGATTGTCTCGGCCCACCTCAATTGACCGAGAACGATGTCGTGACACCGTTCGCTCTCCTCCAAAGGCCACGCCAATCGCAGAGCGGGTGCTTCAGTCACATTAAACTCCCGTCTCAGCTCGTCACGGCACCGTGTAGGGTCGAATTGGATGGCCCCTGATCCCCTCGTAAAGATGTCGATGGGTCCGCCGAGCCGAAGCAGCGATTTGAAACCCAGCCCAAACCGCCCGATCTGGTTACCTCGTTTGGGTGACGAATGAGAGCTCAGCAAAGCGTCTACGCCCTCTTCGCTCAATGGGGCACCGGTGTTGGCCACGTAAAGGCGTGACTCCCGAAGTAAGACATGAATCCGGTTACCGTAGCCGGGCGGCGCCCCATGCTCATCGGCTTCGAGAATCGCATCCGCGCCGTTCTGTATGAGCTCCATGACCTGGCGATAGCCGTAACCCCCAGCCAGCACCGTCTGCTCGATTCCGTGGTGTTCCTTGAGCAAGCTGGGGAGGTTGCGATACGCATCTCGCAGTGCGGCATTGTGGCTTTCTATGAATGACCTCATTGGCTCCATCTAGTAATGCGAACGGTGTAATTGCATTTAGTCTAAAGGTGTCTAATGCCATAATCACCGGCGGCGCAATCATTGATAAATATAAAGAAAACACTACCACGTTTATGGTACCTACGCATTTGCCATCCTCTCCATTGTTTTGTATGCACAATGTCTTGCTTTTACAGCCTATAACTAGCGCTCCCATCCCACTCTATATCTCCAGTTTTTCTTCTGTACTGCAAGACATTGCGGACATTTCTCTTCCATTTTGGAGTATCCGAACTTGGTGACTGCCATTCGTAGTCTTCCGCATCAAGGTCAATTTTGTGTTCGATGAGGCGATAGATGTCGTCCAACTGAACCCATTGCCTTCTAGGCAGGTATCGGACAATGCAATCCCAGATTTGTGCTAGATGAGTCATGTTTTGGATTCCCTCACTCAACTCAACTAAAGGGATCAAGCGGTTCTCCTCGTGCAGGGACTGGGGGGGATCCTCGCCCGAAGCGTACACTTTTCAAAGACGCTGTCAGTTCGTCTGTGCTGCCTTCGCCTCACAGGATTGAATGGTCTTCACTTTTTGCCAGTCGGTAGACTTGTGACAGGCTTGCCAGAGGGCATAATTCTTCTGCAAATTGAGCCACAAATCCGGGGTGGTGTTGAAAGCTCGCGACAGCCTCAGCGCCATGTCTGCTGTGATAGCGCCTCTCTGGTTCACGATGTTGGACACGGCTTTTCTTGATACTCCAAGAATCTCGGCGAATTGAGCGTTGGAGATGGCCAGAGCATCCAGATAGAGCCTCTTCAAGATGCCCCCGGGATGGGATGGCGTCTTTATTCTTTCCGTCATGACGACACCTCAGTGGCAGTCCTCATAGTTCACATCATGGGCGTTGCCATAATCAATGACCTCAAGGTAAACCGACTAAGTTCGCGCCAAGCATCTCGCCCAGGCGCACCCACACCTTCTTATCCGTAGCGCGACCGGTGAAAGCAGCCACAACATCCGGGGTGGCTTTGGGCAATGGTTTCTGGAACGGAAGGAGCTCAGCGAGATGGGAAAAGCGGGCGAGAATCCCGGCAACAATTATGCTTTGAGTCTTGCCGCCCCCCATGGACTCCGAGAGTTTATAAATGCCGCTTGCCGAGCCAACGGCGGCCATGCGCGAGAAGGCCTGCGTAAGGAGCAGCTCCATGCCCGACGTGAGCACATTGGAGTCCAGAAACTCGCGCGCCTCCTCCTCGGACAGCTTTGGGAGATCGGCGAGATTAACGACAAAATCAGCGGTACCGTCAAGCACCGCCTGCCGTGGTTTGCAGGCTTGGAGTGTTTTCATCCCCCGCTTCCTTCGCTATTGGAGTTCCCGAATCCGATTCAGATCTTCTCATGACGGCATTTTCATGGCGCGGTTCGCAAAGTGACTCTTCGCGTGCCTGGATTTCGGCTGGCCGGATCGTCTTCGTGCCATAAGCCGCCATGCCACAGGATTCTATATATCGCTATCCACCAAGTGCCAGCAGGCCCATCCTGGAGTGAATCATTGAGCCTGTCCTGATTCTCCAAGACTATTGTGTAAAGGATACAGAAGAAGGACCGATTCCACAATCACCTTGCTGAAATCAGAGCCATGTGGTGGTTTCTACGACAATACCCTATCCGCATTCTTCCTTCATATTTTCCACACTGTTTTGCGCTACCTGTACCGGCAGCACGGCAGGCACACAATCGAGGCCGAGGTCAAGCCCCGGGAAGCTTCGGAGCTTGACCTCCGTGCCCGGTGACTCGCGCCAACCCTGATGAGTGGCTGTGATTCAGGCTGGTAACCCACCGGGCGTCACTTCCAGGCAAAAAGGAGAAGTCCATGAAGGGATCATTTTCTTCTTCCATCATGACTGTTGTGGTGGTCTTCTGTTTCGTTCTCCATGACTTTTCACTTTCCGACGACACCACCTGTGACGATGCCTCCCTGGCAAGGGGCGTGACCTGCAAGAACTGATGGGATCCCAGTAGCAACGGGAGCTGCATCGGGTCCTGTTAAGGATCTCGCCCTGAATCAAACGTCTTCAGGGATTTGCCCTTTATCCCCGCTTCGGTGCTCAACCGCACCTACTTGTTATCTCGAATCGTAACCACGGCCTCCCTGTTGCGGCCAACCTCGTATCGTCCACCCGCGCTCAACCGTACCTTCACCGTTTCCCTGCCTTCCTTCAGGCTGTCGCCGAGGGGCACGACCCTGACCGCCACCGACTTGACCCCGGCGGGCATGGTGACCGTCCCGGTCAGCAGCCGGTAGTCTGTGCCGTTCCTGGCGGTGCCGCTCACCCTGTACCGGACCTCAAGCGCCTCGACGCTCGGTCCGGAGCGGTGGAAGGTGAAGGCACCCGGCTTCTTGCCGACTTCCGAGACGAAGGCCTCTGAGGCAACCGACCTCTACGGTCGGCAGGTAAGAGGCGAGTCCGACCGAAGGGTCTCCGTAAAGATTGAAGACACACTGGTTGGCCCAGGTTGAGGGGAAAATCTGGTGACGGGGCTTTGGGGGAGCGCCTGCAATAGTGGCGTACAAATCATACAGGGCATCCCCTGCCGGCATTTTCCGCGTGATCAAACGGTCGGCAAATTCATAGGTCATGCCGGCGTTACTCGAGGTGCCCCGGAACTTGACCTGACCCGGCCGGTACCAGGAGTAGCGGGTCGCGGCTACGGTTGCCACTGCTCCGTTTTTGAGCAGCGAATAGGCGAAATTCTCGGCATATTCCGGATAGGCGTTGAGGCACGAGCACTGAAAGGTGATCACCGGCTCGGAATCGCCCAGAAGCAGGGTGTGATTGCCATCCATGATCTGAGCGGCATCGCTCTCGGAGCCATGGGTCCACCAGAAGAGCGCTCCGAAAGGACGGGAATTCCAGGAAGCCGTGACCGTGTCGTAGTTACACGGAGTGGTTTCCGGGGGCGGCAACACCCTACGGTATGCCTTCTCGTAGACCCTGTAGTAGCCCCAGTTTTGGGGAACAAGGAGATTGTTCTTGATCTCTTCCCCCCAACTGGTAGCCCAGAGTGGTCTTGTCACTGGCCACCATGGGCAGGAGCACATTATCGCGCCAGTTCGCCCCGCTGAATCCCTCGCGTTCATAGCTCACGATCTTCTGCAAAATGTGATTCAGATCAGCCGGATCGCCATAGTAGGGGATGCGTCCGACGATGAGCTCCGCGTAGCGATCAGCTCCGCCCGGCCCGAAATCGGCCATCTCAGGGGCCTGGTAGCAGGGGGCCTGGGGCGATTCTCCGTAATTCCCGTTGCCGTTCAGATCCCAAGTCCCGCTCAGCTCCGCATAGTAGAAATCTGAAGGGACGGGATTGGCTTCGGTAGTGTTGTCACAGGGACGGGGCCAGAGCATCTTCATGGGCACATCACCGACCTCGGCGTCGGGGCTCGGATTGCCGATGAGCAAAACGTACTTGATTCTCAGTTTGACGTGGTTGTTCACGAGCCAGCGGCGAATGTTTTCCGCCGCAGGATCGCCCATCCCGCCACCCCACTGGTCCTCGGTGATCAGGTAAACATCGTACCCCTGCTCTTTGTTGTTTTTTATAAAGTTGTCGAGCTGGCCGAAGAGCCGCTGACGGCATTGGCAATGGCATTGGTGGTCACGATCGCGTAGCCTTGTCGAGCCCTGGCGGCTTGCGCAGCGAGGAGTGTGCCCCGGTAGCGGGGGGCCATCGCCGCGTAGTTGACGGTCAGCCTTTTCACCTGGTCATCGGCGACACCGTCCGCCAACAGCGCCTGGGTCTCCCCGCCGGTCAACAGCGTGGACTTCGGTCGAAAGCTCACGACCAGTTTCCCCTTTGCCAGGCGATAGAGCCTTCCTGTTAACGGTTCATACTGAAATGCCGCCACTGCCACCTCGACGATTTGCCACTGGCGCAGCTTGCCGCTCGTCACCCCAACGACCGGATCTTTGGGGAAGAGGCCTTCCTGCTCATAGATCGCCGGATCTTTGCCATCAGAGCGGATTCGGTCCACCGGCCAGGCGACCAGCTCCTTGCCGTGAATTCTCGTAGCCGCGCTGGGGGGTTGGACGGATCTGCCAGGTGCCTGGTTGTTCCTCGAACCTGCGATTCTTGACCGCGGCAACCGCGGTGGCCGGGTCCGCCTCGGGAGGCAGCAGGGTTCTCACAATCATATAGGGAATTGCCGGCTCGCCGGTATCGCTGAGATATTGGACCTCGCTGCCGCCGAACTTGGCGAACCCGTCGTCGCCGACACTCACCGTCACCCTTTCGAGGGGCAGCATGACGCTCACCTCCTCCGCATGGGCTGTCCCGCGAACCAGCAGGAGCATCAAGAGGCCGGCAGCGGCCGCACGGCCGAAATGTTTGAAGCGAATCGCCGTCATGTTTGTTCTCCTCCGCCAGATCGTCCGTAATCACTTCCTGCACGGAACCATAATCGGCATCTTGTCGGCATCACCCAAATGTTTTGCGACCGGGCCGGGCTGCCCGGAGGCAATCAATCTGGCTTTGGCCCTAGTCTCCTGCCTGTGCTAAAGTGATCCCGGCTTGAGAGAGCCCTCTTTTGATATGTTGGCCGCGATGGGAATGCTCGGCAAGGCCTTCGGGACTCCGAACCTCGAGAACCTTCCCTGCCGTATCTACCGGGACCACAGCCAACGGCTGCAACCTGCGGGAGAGTACCAACAAACGACGATGCCGGGAGAACGCCATGACCCCTAGAGCAAAAACCTGCTGGCTGGCAATGCTTGTTCTGGCCCTCATGCTGCCCATTGCCGCGGCGGACTCGCCGCCGCTTCCCGATGGCTTTGTTGACCTGCAGGAGTTCATCCCCTCACTCAGGCTCGAACTGCGCTATTGCAGCGACAACAACTTTACCGGCAGGCCGGTTGCTGGCTACCTGAAGCCCCGGGGAATCGCAACCAGAGAGGCCGCGGCAGCGCTGAAGAAGGTGCAGGACGAGCTTCTCCCTCTCGGGTTGGGGATCAAGGTCTTTGATGCCTACCGACCCCAGCGCGCGGTCGACAGCTTTGTCCGGTGGGCTGAGAACCGGGAGGACACCTTGGCCAAGGCCCGGTATTATCCGGACGTCGCCAAGCGGGACCTCTTTAGAGAAGGCTATATTGCGGACCGGTCCAGCCATTCCCGGGGGAGCACCGTAGACCTGACCATCATCGAACTGTCGTCGGGTGCCGAACTGGATATGGGAAGCCCATTTGATTTCTTCGGCCCCATCTCATGGCCGGAAAGCACCCTGGTTTTCCCCACCCAGCGTGCGAACCGCTTGCTCCTGAGAACGCTCATGGTGAAGCACGGATTCAATCCTTATGCTCAGGAATGGTGGCATTTCACGCTCGCGTCTGAGCCTTATCCCGCGACCTATTTCGATTTCTCGGTAGAATGAAAGAGTTTCAGCAGACTGTCTAGTGAGCCACATCAAGGGCCCAGCCCGGCAGAAAACTGATCTCAGTTGCTGCTCCGGATTGTTCAGTTCATGAGCCCAGTCTCATTACTGGCAAGCGGTCGAACGTTGTCCTTGTCTCCGAAGAGGGCTGGAAAGCCATCCAGGAAACGGTCTCTTTGCTCTCACTTCCCGGAATGTGAGAATCAATCAGAGACGGACTGAATCCTCCCGTCGAGGAATGTGCGAAGGGTCTCGAGTGGTGAATGGCAGCCTGTCTCCACCAAGCAGGCTCAGAGGGATGCGAAAAAGCTGGCTGCCAGGGGACTTGGCGGTAACGCGCAGGAACTGTTGGACCTCGTTCGGGAACTCACCCCCTGGTACCGTAAGTGGCGACGGGGTCGGGCCGAGGCAATCCAATTTGACGGAAAGAATCCTGCATACTCACAGGTGGGTTTCCGCAAGTGTAAGAAAAACCTGACTTGTGTCGGAGAATCTTACACTTTCATGATCTTAGCTAGATGCTTATCCAGAGCTTATTTACAACTATTCATCCCAGTGACACTGTCGGAAATCTTAACGATACGTCGCTTCAAGGCCATCCCACAAGCGATCAACAGCAAACATAAGCATCTGATTGTACATCTGATAATGTATCTGGCACGCAATGTGCTAATATGCGCGCGGAATTCAGCGGTGGGATTCCGAATACGGATCGGTCGTTCGTTATCAGTCAGCCTTACCCATTCGAAAAGGAGACATCATGTGTAGAAAAGTTCTAATCTTGCTCCTGGCCTGCCTTGTGACCATCGGCTACGCGGCTGCGGAAGCGTTGTGTTTCAGTCCCATTCATGTAAACCCCAAGACTGGCAAGGACCTCCCGACCTATGGCAAGACGGCCAAGAAACCGGTTAAAAGTATTCAATATGCCCTCTCCTTGGCAGACGGCAATACCACCATTCTGTGCGCCGCAAATGCAGTATTCAATGAATCTATCATCATAGACAAACACCAGATCACGCTCAAGGCAAAGAACCCCAGCCTGCCACCAACCATCAACGGCTCCAAGTCCGGCCCCGCCATCAGTATCAAAGGCCCCGTCAGGGCAACTATTCAAGATTTCATCATTCAAAACGGAACCATCGGCGTCTCTTGTGATTCCGCCCGGGTGGAATTGAGTGGCAGTACTGTAAGAAACAATGGCAGGGGAATCGATGCCGAGGCCTGTAACATCGTGCTCAGCAGCAGTACCATTTCGACCAACACCGAGTACGGAATGCACTTGCGACGCACCTCCACCGCCGAGATCGAGAACACCCAGTTTTCAGACAATCTGAGCCGGGCGCTGTACATAAAAGACAACGCTCAAGCCACCATTCTTGGGAGCAAATTCCTGAACAACGGTGAGCGGGGAATAGCATGCGCCTACACGTCATCAGTGAAGGTTGAGGACTCCGAGATCTCTGGGAACACGGGCGATGGAATGATTATTGCCAACAACTCCTCCGGGTATTTGGGTTGGGAGATCGGGACGGTGATTTCGGGGAACGGCAAAGCGGGGGTGCAAGTCAGCGGTAGCAGTTCCCTGTCAGCAGAAAAAGTCACCATCCAGGGCAACGGTAGCTGGGGTGCTGTGGTCGGGCAGGAAAGTTCGTTCATCGTGGAAGGGGGAACGATTAACAATAATGGCAATGATGGGGTATTGGTCTATGCTCACAGCATCTTCTATCTTAACACAGGCACCATCGACCACAATACGGGGGACGGGATCGAAGTTCAGGAGGGTTCGGTGGTTCGCTTCTACGCTGCGAGTGGCTGTTCGGTCACCGAAAATGGCGGCTACGGTATCCGCTGCGGGCAGGGTGGCAATGCGTGGAGCAAACCTGCCAGCCTCGTCGACAACACCCTGGGTGAATGCTTCGCCTGTTCCGGGATTTGCCCATAGACACAAACTTGCCGCCGCCATGCTTCCGGCCGGTTCACAGGATGAGATGGTGGCAGGAGGTGGTTTTCAAGTTGATCGCAAATGGGTGAATCAGAGGTAGACGTATCTTGCCAGGGCAATCGCACGAAATTTTCATAGGCCAAGTAGACGATGGAGGTAGCTCTCGTCCCAGCCGGCGCGTTTTCGCGATGCCTTAACACCTGACTTGCGGGTTTGGTCCTGTTTGATAAGGTTGA
>Ga0255347_1002640_pt1 | contig 24853 bp, 29 predicted proteins | sample wastewater_treat_2_FD_192479 | JGI IMG/M metagenome (GOLD analysis project Ga0255347, IMG submission 192479) | Wastewater microbial communities from Lulu Island WWTP, Vancouver, Canada - plant24 | ecosystem: Engineered > WWTP > Wastewater > Unclassified | place: Canada: Vancouver, British...
CTTTGGAGCTGAGCCTGCCCGTCTTGCTGTGCTTGCTTCTGCCCATAGATGCAGTGATCAGTCCGGTTGTGAAGTCGATCGCCATGAAAATGATGAGTGTTGCCAATGCTGAATCCCACCCTCCGAGTAGTGCAGCAAAAAAGCCGCCGATGACCCCGGCGGCAGTACAGATATTTTCTTTCATTGAATCATCCTCTCTCAAATCGTCACATCCACTACCTTCACGGAACGGATCATCGGACTGGTATTGTCGGTGATTGCCTTCCAAGCAAGATAATAATCGCCGGCACTGATACCATTACATTCATGCAGCACATTGATATAGTTGCCCACAGTGCCGAGCCAGCCGAACGGCACAGAAACTGCCTGATTATTCTGGATAGCCTCGTAGATATATCTTGCGGTATCCGCCGGAGAAAGTGTATCATTGTTTTTCGGCACAAGCCACATCTCGCCAATATCCGTAGCACCCGACTTATAGCTCATCATGATCTTGTTGGAAGGACTGATGTGAACAGGCTCCACACACATCGTATAAATGGTCTGACCCCAGTTGAAATCCGGCTGATTGTAGTAGATCGCATAGCCGTTCTCCTCACAGCAGAAATGCTGATACGATTCTGTGAAGCCGGAGAGACTGCGGTAGCCGTCATTGTAGAAGGTGTAGACCTTTTCACCGTAGTCATGGAGCGTGTCAATAGAAGCCCTGAACAGCGTGACATCCGGCTTTGTCTGCGGGATTTGAAGCACCTTCGGTACAAGGGTATTCAGCTTTTCGGTCTCCGATGCCTGCACGCCCATAGTCACAAGATTTCGGGCAAGCTGATCCCTCTGCTCATCGAGAGCCGTCAGATAATTTCCGATACTCATGCTGTCACCTCCACGATATTGGACAGTGCCTCCTCCACTCCGGAGAGTGCAGTTTCAACAGCTTCAAGGCGGGTGTAAATATCCGTGATAGAGGTCTTTGCACCCTGCATATCATAGAGAATTTCCGTCTTGAAACGCTCGAACACGCCCTCATTGACACCCACACGCTCATTCAGGTTCATTGCTGCGGTGTATGCTTCGTTTCATCTGCTCACATGGGATTCCGTGATGGAGTTGAGCGTTGTGAGGTTATGATGCCAGTGTGCCTGTCCGATCACCGTTGCAATAGAAGCCATGTCATCGAGCATTTCCTGCGTAATGCCGTCCAGAACAGCTTTATTGGCATGGGAATGTGCCTGTGCCGAAACCTCGCTCAGTCCTGTAGAAAGTCCATGAAGTGCGCCTGCGGTAGATGCCTGAAACGCCGCCTGATCACGCATATACTGCTCTGTGATCACCGACCATATGGCGTTCAGAATACCGGAGATGAAGCCGCTGATCGCATTCCATACTGTAGAGATCACATTGGAAATTGTATCCATTACTGTGCTGACAGTGGTAGAGATCGCATTCCAAATCGTCTCAAAAAAGGTCTTGATGCCCTCAAGAACGATCGTTACGACCGCCTTAATGGTCTCCCATGTTGTAGTGATCTTTTCGTGGATCCAGTCCATAACACGGGAAATGATCACATGGATCGCTTCAAAAATCGTCTCAAACAGATACTTGAACGCCTCTAGCAGCGGCGAAATGAAATCGTATATTGTCTGCCATACAGTCGTGATAACCGACCAGATCGCATTCAGCACCGTGCTGATCGCTGTATGAATCGCGTTCCAAACGACCGTGATAATAGTTTTTATGAGGTTGATTTTCTCTGCGACGCTGTTATAAATCGCCGTCCAGATACCGACAAAAAAGCTCTTGATCCCCGTCCAGATAGTTGTGAAAAAGTTCTTGATCGCATTGAGGACTGTGCTTACGAAGTTCTTTATACCGTTCCAGATGTTTACAAAAAAGTTCTTGATGCTCGTCCAGACGCCTACCCAGAAGTCCTTTACTTCACTAAGATCGGTGCCGAAAATACCGCAGATCATATTCAGCGCATTTTTCAGCGTATCCTTAATGAAATTCCATACAGCCGCAAAGATGCCCTTGATCAGTTCAATGCTATGATCGAAGACTGCAAGCAGGGGAAAATAGATATGATATTTACGAAGTCTATTAGCCGCTTTGCCAGAAATACCTTGGACTGTCTGCAATATATCCGTCTGCTGAAGGAGATCAACATTCCGGTTTTCTTTGAAAAGGAGTCCATTAACACGATGGACGCAAAAGGAGAAGTCCTGATAACCATTATGGCATCTCTGGCACAGCAGGAATCAGAATCCCTTAGCAAGAATACAAAAATGGGGATCCAGTACCGCTTCCAGCAGGGGAAAGTCATGGTAAATGCAAAACACTTCCTCGGCTATGATAAGGACGAGGAAGGGCATCTGATCATTAATCCTGCAGAAGCAGAGATAATCAAACGTATTTTTCGAGAGTACCTTGAAGGCTTCAGCTGCCAAAAGATAGCACGCGGATTGGAGCGAGACGGTATTCTGACTTCAAGAGGCAATCCACGCTGGCACGACAGCACCGTCCGGAAGATACTGGAGAACGAGAAGTATATGGGAGACGCGCTCCTGCAAAAGACCTATACCATAGATTTCCTGAACAAGAAAAGGGGAAAGAATAACGGTGTTCTGCCGCAATACTACATTGAGGACGACCATGAGGCTATTATTCCGAAAGAGATATACATGAAGGTGCAGGAAGAAATTGCGCGTCGATCCTCAGAACGTGATAAGAACGGTATTCGCAGAGGCTTCAGCGCTAACAATCCTTTTTCTCAGATAATTACCTGCGAGTGCTGCGGAGCACAGTACCGGAGAATCCACTGGTATAACCACGGAAAGAAGTCGATAGTATGGCGGTGCAAAACCCGAATGGAGGATAAAACTGTCTGTACCTCCCGAACTATCCACGAAGAATTATTGCAGCAGGCGTTTGTTGATGCGCTAAATGAGATGATCGAGAATAGCGACGGATATTTGTCCCACCTAAAGGAGAACCTGAAAGCAGCCATAAATCTTTGTAATCCGCAGTCGGCAGAAGCTCTTGCAGCAAGAATGAATCAGTTGCAGCAGGAGCTGCTAGACAGAACGGAGAGCAGACAGAACTATGATGACCTTGTGGAAGAAATACTTCTGCTGCGTGAACAGCAGGAGCAGACTAATATGGACGAAGCTGCCAAAGCTGAGCACCGGGACCGTATACAGGCGCTTTGCAACTTCATTAATTCCCAGCCGCGCACCATCACGAAGTTTGATGGGACGCTGGTGAGGAAACTGCTGAAAGATGTGAAAATATGCGATGTTTTTATCGAATTCCGTTTTAAGTCAGGGACATCGGTTATTATTGAGAAGTGAATAGATATGCTGTCGTTTGTTTTACTGCGTGAAGCAATGAAATCAAAGTTTAGAAAACAGAATAATAATAAAAAACGGATATAGCCGTCGTTCAGACAGTTATATCCGTTCTTGTTTCTATTGCTTTTCTATCCGTTTGTACGCATATTCCAACAGCCCGATATTCAGTAGGGCGAATACCGTCAGATAAACAGGCATGATTCCAATACCCACAGCCTGCTGTATGTGACCGAATACCATCGGCATAAAGGTGCTTCCGATATAGGCAGATGCCATTTGCAGACCTATAACAGCGGCACTGTTATTCTTACCGAAGTTTTCCGGAGCCATGTGCTGTATCGCAGGATAAACGGGACCCATACCAGTACCCGTTATTACGAAGCCTACGGCAGCAGGGATATAGTTTTCAAATGGCAGGAATATCAGCAGGATACCAACAGCTTCAACAGCAATACCTATGCGTATGAGGAGTTTGTCGCCCAGCTTGTTGGAAACAAACGCCGAGATCAGTCTGCCCAGCATCAGTCCGCCAAATATAAGTGAACCAAATGCCGCCGCTGTCTGTGCAGATATGGTCTTTGTACCGATAAAATAGCTCGATGTCCAGAGGAAACAGGTCGCTTCTCCCGAACAGTAAGCGTAAAACGCTATCAGTGTGGGGATAACGCCCTTGATCTTCAGAGCATCTCTTATGCCAGCGGCGTTCTTCTCGCTGTCATTTTCTGCCTCGGCATTTTTCTTCCAGAGTGGAGCTGACAGCAGACAGATCAGCAGTATGCCCGATTGTATGTAAGCCGTCCAGCGGTAACCCTCGTTCCAGTGTGCCTTTGTGAGTGCAAGGGACATGATGTAAGGGCTTATCATCGCTCCCACGCCGTAAAAGCAATGTAAGAAATTCATGACCGATGATGAATAGTGCTTGGCAACATAATTGTTGAGTGCAGAATCCACCGAGCCTGCGCCCAAGCCGTATGGCACGACAAACAAAAACAGCATAGCGTAGGATTTTGAAAGTGAAAAGCCGATAAGTCCTATGACCGTCAACAGTATCGAGCCGGTCACGATATGGTGTGTACGCAGTTTTCGTATCAGCGACGGAGCGATCAGTGCGGATATAATCGTCATAAAAGATATTGCCATTGAAACATATCCTGCGTAAGATGACGGTACGCCAAAGTCCTTCTGCATACTGGGCCAGCCTGAACCAAGCAATGAATCGGGCAGTCCGAGACTGATAAACGCAAGATATATGACAGCAAGCAGTAATGAACCCATTTATACACTCTCCTTATTATTCTTGATCTCAAAGTGATTCTTATGGCAGCATATCAACCCGTCCCTCTGCATTTTGCTCAGTTCATTGGAAAGCACTGAGCGTTCCACATTGAGATAGTCCGCAAGCTGCTGACGGTCAAAGGGAATGTCAAACTCACGGGAATGCTTCTGAACCGATACGGTATTCAGATAAGCCATGATACGTCCGCGCACCTGTCTCGGAGCAGTATGAAAGCTCCGGCCCGACAGGTGCAAGTTTTTTCTTGTGGTGATCATAAGCAGATTGGCAAGCAGTCTCGACCTAACTGTATCACTGAGGTTTCCAAGCGACTTCATGCTCAGGAACACAATACAGCAATCTTCGGCGGCACATACATCGACCAGCATTGGCACATCGGGCAGGAGCGCATAGCTCTCTGCAAAGAACTGTCCTTTGCCTACAAGGTTGAGAATAGTTCGGTTTCCCCACATATCGTTACTTTCTATTGTTACGCTGCCTGTTGTGACAAAGCATAGCTTGTCTGTAATATCGCCAGCAGAATAAAGCATTGTGCCTTTCTTGAATTTCTTTTCAACTGCGTTAAGCGCTTTAAGAAGCTCCGATATTTCGGTATCATCAAAGCCTTTGAATAGTATAGAATTACGCAAAACTGAAATGTCCATATTTTTCTCCTGAAATGTTGTAATTACAACATACTTTCTTCTTTGATTATACTATAATGGATACAGAAAGTCAAGGAGGTATGGCTATGATACGGAAAATAATTGAGATAGATGAAGAAAAATGCAACGGCTGCGGTCTGTGTGCGAAGGCTTGCCACGAGGGAGCTATTGCTATTGTGAACGGCAAGGCAAAGCTCATGCGTGACGATTTCTGCGACGGCTTCGGAGATTGTCTCCCTGCCTGTCCTATGGACGCTATCCACTTCACCGAGCGTGAGGCGGCGGCTTATGACGAAAAGGCGGTGCAGGCAAACAAGCAGAAGAAGTCTGCTTGCATCGGATTCACTTGTCCGGGTTCTGCTTTGCAGAGTTTCACTCCGAAGGAAGATGACAGTGATATTCGTGTACCAAGCTGTCTGCGACAATTCCCGATACAGATAAAGCTCCTGCCCACAAATGCACCTTATTTCAACGGTGCTGATCTGCTGATTGCAGCCGATTGCACAGCTTACGCTTACGGGAACTTCCACCATGATTTTATCCGTGGGAAGATCACGCTCATCGGCTGTCCGAAGCTCGATGCTGTTGATTACTCCGAAAAGCTGACAGAGATATTCCGTAATAACGATATAAAGAGCATCACTCTCACAAGAATGACCGTACCATGCTGTGGAGGTATGGAGTATGCGATAAAACGTGCGATAGAAGCAAGCGGTAAGGATATTCCGCTTGAAGTTGCAGTCATTTCGCCGGACGGCAGTATCGTTGAGATAAGAAAATAATGGAGGAATATATCATGGAACAGAAAATGTTTTGCTATCAGTGTCAGGAAACAGCGGGCTGTAAAGGTTGTACCGCTTGCGGTGTCTGCGGTAAACAACCCGAAGTCGCAGCAATGCAGGACTTGCTTGTGTACGTTACAAAGGGATTGTCTGCGGTGACAACTCAGCTCCGTGCAGAGGGAAAGACTGTCGATAAGACTGTTAATCATCTTATCAGCGTGAACCTGTTTATCACGATCACCAATGCGAATTTCGATCTCGACAGCATTACTGCTAAGGTTACTGAAACACTTGCAGTCAAAGAGGAATTGCTCGGACAGGTGCAGAATAAAGAATCACTCCCCGAAGCAGCTCTTTGGAACGGTTCGGACTATGCCGGGAAAGCAAAGACTGTCGGCGTACTTGCAACAGAGAATGAGGATATACGCTCTCTGCGTGAGCTGATAACATACGGTTTGAAAGGACTTGCGGCATATACAAAACACGCAAATGCTCTGCTGAATGATGATGAGGAGCTTGATGCTTTCTTACAGTCGGCTCTTGCTAAAACACTTGATGACAGTCTGTCGGTCGATGACCTTGTGGCTCTCACGCTGGAAGTCGGCAAGTACGGCGTTCAGGGTATGGCTGACCTTGATGCTGCAAATACTACAGCATACGGCGATCCTGAGATCACGACAGTTGATATCGGTGTCCGCAAAAATCCTGCAATACTGATCTCAGGTCACGATCTGAAAGACCTTGAAATGCTCCTTGAGCAGACAAAGGATACGGGCGTTGATGTTTATACGCACTCGGAAATGCTGCCTGCACATTATTATCCGTTCTTCAAAAAAGTATCCGCATTTCGCAGGAAACTACGGCAATGCGTGGTGGAAGCAGAAAGAGGAATTTGAGAGCTTTAACGGTCCGGTGCTGATGACCACAAACTGCATCGTTCCGCCGAGGGACAGCTACAAGGACAGACTTTGGACAACAGGTGCCGCAGGCTATCCGGGCTGTAAGCATATTGACGCACCCTACGGCGAAGTCAAAGACTTTTCACCGATTATCGAACAGGCTAAAAAATGTCCTCCGCCTACCGAGATCGAAACCGGCTCTATTATCGGCGGTTTTGCCCATGAACAGGTATTTGCACTTGCCGATACAGTTGTAGAAGCTGTAAAATCAGGGGCTATCCGCAAATTCGTAGTCATGGCAGGCTGTGACGGCAGAGCGAAGTCCAGAAGCTACTATCAGGAATTTGCTGAGAAGCTGCCGAAGGATACAGTTATTCTCACCGCAGGCTGTGCGAAGTACAAGTATAACAAACTCGACTTAGGCGACATCGGCGGTATTCCGAGAGTTCTCGATGCAGGACAGTGCAATGATTCTTATTCTCTGGCGCTTATCGCTCTGAAGCTGAAAGAGGTATTCGGGCTTGACGATGTAAATGATCTGCCTATCGTTTACAATATCTCATGGTATGAGCAGAAAGCGGTCATCGTTCTTCTTGCTCTGCTGTATCTCGGAGTGAAGAATATTCACCTCGGACCGACTCTGCCTGCGTTCCTGTCTCCGAATGTGGCAAAGGTTCTTGTGGACAGCTTCGGCATTGCAGGAATTACATCTGTTGACGAAGATATGAGGCTTTTCGGCTTATGAGAAGAAAAGACCGTGAAGTGATTGATCTTGGTGAGATCATAGAGATCATGAAAAACTGTGATGTGTGCAGGCTGGCTCTGAATGATGAAGGCTTTCCGTATATCCTGCCGCTGAACTTTGGAATGGCGGTGAACGAAGATATAATCACGCTTTATTTCCATAGTGCGTTGGAAGGCTATAAAGTGTGATCGGCAGAGGGCATCAGTTGCAGCAGGAGCTGATAGACAGAACGGAGAGCAGACAGAACTATCACGAAGTTTGAGGGGACGCTGGTGAGGAAGCTGCTGAAAGGCGTGAAGGTATGCGATAGTTTTATAGAGTTCCGGTTCAAGTCCGGAGTGACAATCAGTATTGAAAAGTGAATACAACAATATGATCCCCTCATTGGGCAGGAAGCAGATATAATCTTGCTCCTGCTTGGTGAGGGGAATTTTTTTGGGGTTATTTATTTGATAGCAGTTTTTGATAGGTCTTGTCTATCCCAATTGCCCCAAGCGGAGCAGTAATCAGTATCGCAAGCACAGCCACCGACAGCACGATCTTTCCGCAAGGCAGCCCGAGCGACAGCGGCACCGAACCGATTGCAGCCTGCACCGTTGCCTTCGGAAGATAGGCGATCACACAGAAGATACGTTCCTTTGCGGTCAGCTCCGTACCAAGCATACACAGGCACACGCCCAGAGCCCTGAAAGTAAGCGCTATGAATATCATCAGCACAGCCATACCGCCTGCCGACAAGGTATAACGTACATCTACCGCCGCACCAACAAGTACGAACAGCATGACCTCAGCGGCAATCCACAGTTTGCCTAACTTTTCGGACAGCCGTGATGATACTTTGCTGTCTGCTTTTAGCTTGACTACGCAAGCCATAGCTACAACAGAAAGCAGACCCGATACCGCAACGTGCGGCTTTACAAGTGTTTCAATGCTCATCAGCAGGAATGCTGTACCAAGCAGTATAATGACTTTTGTGCTGTTTCTGATCTTGTGCTTATGCTGAAAAGATTTCTCAAACAGCAGATATACACCAAATCCCACTACCGCACCGAGCAGTACACCAAGCACAATGGATATGGGGATATTCAGGAAGTCCGTCACCTTTGCCGAGCCGCCCTGTGCCATAGTTACAAATGTGGAGAACAGCACGATCACAAAAATATCATCGCAGGACGCTCCGGCAAGTATCATCTGGGGGATGCTTTTTTTCGTACCCCATTTATCCTCAATCAGCTTCACCATTCGTGGTACGACCACCGCAGGAGACACCGCACTCAGCACTGCCCCCATGACTGCTGCTTCGATACGATCTACCCCAAGCAAGATAGGTGCAAAAACAACATACCCGACTATCTCACAGCAGGCAGGCACAAATGACATCAACACCGCAGTTCTGCCGACCTTTTTCAGGTCGGACAAATTCAGCGAAAGCCCTGCTTTTATCAGTATGATGATAAGAGCGATCTGCCGAAGTTCTGATGAGATGCCGAGTACGGAACTGTCGAGCAGATCAAGCACATAGGGACTTGTCACGATACCAACACCGAGCATACCGATGATACGGGGCAAACCTATTCTTTCAAAGATCGCAGCGGCAGATAGCCCAATAAGAAAAATGATCGCAAGTGATAACAGCATAGAAATTCCTCCATAAAATAAAAAAGCCGACAACTATTGCGTAAAACGCAGAAGTCATCAGCTTATGTTAAGCGGTTTCGGTTTCCCGTGGGAGAACATCATTCCCGATATTTAGTTCATACGTAAATTATACCATAGAATGGGTTTTATGTCAATATCCTTGCTGGCTTTTCTATCCGCAGTCAGCGGAAGTCCTCGCAGAAAGGATGCGGCAATTGCAGCAGGAACTGATCGACAGAACGGAGAGCAGACAGAACTATGATGACCTTGTGGAAGAAATACTTCTACTGCGTGAACAGCAGGAGCAGAATACTATGGACGAAGCTGCCAAAGCTGAGCACCGGGACCGTATACAGGCGCTTTGTAACTTCATTAATTCCCAGCCGCGCACCATCACAAAGTTTGATGGGACGCTGGTGAGGAGGCTGCTGAAGGATGTAAAGGTATGCGATGTCTTTATCGAATTCCGTTTTAAGTCCGGGACGTCGATTATTATTGAGAAGTGAATAGATAATAGGCCTGCAGGTATCGCGTGATATTGTTCACACGGTATCAGCAGCCTTTTTTTGTTTAACCCTTGCATTTCCACATATACCATGCTATAATGAAGATAAGCAGTAATGTGCCGCTTACTATAAAACTGAATGACCGACATTGTATCCCTACTGAGAACAGGAGGTAATCATATGAAAAAGCGTGTATGTGCTATTTTATCGGCTCTTGCTCTGGCATTTTCTGTTCCGCTGCCTGTTTCAGCAGAGGAATATACCTACCCTAAAATGGCGGATGATTATTCTGCCCTTGTTGAAGAATATCCGGATTATTTCAGGATGCAGGGTGACTCTGTGTACTTTATGGCACACAGTTCTTTCAGCAATCCGGCATTTATCGTTTGTTCTGAGAATAAGTTTGCAGTGCAGGATGTGAAATACGGATATGTATTCACGCCGAAGGAGAGCGGCAGGTATGTTGTCACGCTCGAAGAAACGACACTTGATTCTGTTGCGTATGAAGATATTGTTGCGGATGTGCAGTATAAGCGTTATTTCAGCTATATTGTGGATGTTGAAAACGGCCAAACGACTGTCGCCTGTCAGAATCTGTATCATCCCGATGATATCGTATATGAACTTTCCTCTTGTGTAACAGACGGTGATTATTATTCTTTCGTGAACGGAATGCTTCCGAATGTCGAAACAGGGAACGACAGGTATTTTACAACTATTTATGAAAATAATACGGTTTCTTCGTTTTTCTGTCTGAGCTATCCGTATAATAAAGAGACACATTCTAAAACCATATCTACTTCTGATAGAACAGTCGCCTGGCACATTATGACACTTGGTGCAAAAAGCGCACTTGATGCGGATGACAAACAGACGATGTATATTACTACAGCCTGCAGCGATGGCGAGGTGACCCTGATTCCAAATGCACAGGAGGAATATGACCTGATCGTGGAAAACGGCGTTTTCCGATACAGATCTGAACCGGATATACAGCCTTATCGGATGGGCGATGTTAACAATGACGGCGAATTCAATGTTGCCGATGCTGTTCTGCTGCAAAAGTGGCTGCTTGCCGTGCCGGACACGCATCTTGCTGACTGGAAGGCGGCTGATTTCTGCAACGACAATAAACTTGATGTGTTTGATCTGTGCTTGATGAAACAGGAATTAACGAAAAAAATGGTTACAACCTATGTAGAACCGGATGAGCGGTTTGAGTGGGGCGTACCTTTCTACGTTGTGAATGATGGACTGAAGCTGTATTCCGGGCCTGATGAAAGCTATGACGTCATTGCTTCTATTCCGGCAGATACACGCCTTACTGAATCCGGTGTCAAGAAGAATAACAATACATGGCTGTTTACCGAATACAACGGACAATGCGGCTGGATCAACACATTAGACAAAGACGGTAAAATGGTGATCCATTTTGAAGAGGCGCCCAGGAAACCTGTTATCTATCTTTACCCTGAACGAGAGACTGACGTTCATGTGGAGCTTGAACTGACAGAATCAGAACTGAATACGACTTATCCCAAGTATAACAACGGCTGGGACGTAACAGCATATCCTGATGGCACGCTCCTGAATAATGCGGACGGCAGTCACCACAGATACCTGTTCTGGGACGCAGTAAACTGCCGAACCAGATTTGATTTCTCAAAGGGCTTCTGTGTTGCAGGCAGTGATACCGAGTCTTTCCTCAAAGAAAAGCTCACATATATGGGACTAAACGAACAGGAAATGAATGAATTCATCGTATACTGGCTGCCTCTTATGGAACATAATGCGTATAACCTCATATCCTTCCAGCGCGATGTCTATACAAATTCTGCGAAGCTGAAGATCACTCCGACACCCGATAGTGAGTGCCGTGTCTTTATGGCGTATGTTCCGCTTGAAAATGCTGTGGCAATCGAGCCTCAGCAGCTTGTGACCTTTGAAAGAAAAGGATTCTCAGTTGTGGAATGGGGCGGCGCTGAGGTCGATTCATTTAACTTGAAGTAAAAATTATAGTTTTATCCCCCTCATCAGGTAGCGAGTCAAAGTGCTTGGTGAGGGGGTATTTATTCTTCAAATACTGTATGTTCTTTAAATGTCTGCTTAGATATCGCCCTCTTCAAACCAATCAATGATATCAGAAACGCTGTATGTTCCGTCATCTTTGTCAAGAAGCATATTTAAGAATTCGTCGAAGGAATGATTCGGTGGAGCGAGGCTGTTTTTATTTCATCTGTTTTTCAAACCTGAACATTCCAGCAGGGAATTGAGGATCGTCACACTCAAATTCCTCTAAAGGCATATCTCCGGGATGATGTTTATTCAGATATTCTACGATATGGAATCCGCAGCGGTTGACATAAAAGTGAATATTTCTTGTTTCAAAATAAGGTGTGATAGTCTCCCACACAGTAACTTCCGGATGTAGTTTTTCAATTTCGCACCATGTGGCATAGCCTATTCCTTTACTGTGAACACCCGGTTTTGTAAATAGGAGTTCAAGGTCACCATGAGTGCCGTCTACTTTTATAACTGCGCCTCCCACAATTTTTCCGTCAGACAGGATTCTATATGCTTCACCGCTGTCGATGGACAGCTCAATCGTCTCGCGTGAAATGATTTGCCCGTCATCCTCAAAATGTTCATCACGACAGCCAAATTCCTCCATAGCACCATAGTTGAAGGCTTCCTGATTATCTTTTATAAACTGTTCACGGTCTGATGCTTCCAGCGGAACAAGCTGTACTTCTGTCATAATTATTCTCCTTTTTTATAATCCAAGTCCATATCCTGCCCCGATACCGACAACAGCAGACAGCAGGATTATTTTTATCGGGTGAACCTTTTGGAACGCAAGCACGGTGGTAACGGCGAATAATCCGAGGAATATCCAAAAGCTCGCTGAAGAAAAAAGTGATACGTTGACACCTGAAGGAAAAAACACAGTTCTCGCGACAGTTATAAATGCGGCTCCGATCATTCCGACTACGGCAGGCTTCAATCCAGACATGATACCGCCAACAGCCTTGCTTTTCTTATACTTCTCAAAAAACTTTGCAATGATGAGTATAATGATAAATGACGGCAGAACAATACCAAGTGTTGCAATGATAGCTCCGAGAACACCGCCAGTCCTCATTCCTACAAATGTAGCCATGTTGACCGCAAGCGGCCCGGGTGTGCTTTCGCTCAGAGCGACGAAATCCACAAGCTCTTCCTGTGTAAGCCAGCCCTGATGTTCTGCTTCTGCCTGTATCATTGCGATCATAGCGTATCCGCCGCCGAATGTGAAAGCTCCGATTTTCAGAAATGAAAGTAACAGCTTAATCAGCACCATTGCTTTGCTCCTTTCTTTTCAAAAGCGACCAAATCAAGCCAAACAAGCCGCAGCCGATAATGACAAAAACAGCATCAATTTCCAGAAAAGCAGTCAGCACAAGTGAGAGTCCTATGATTGCATAGGAAAATGGTTTCTTTTTCTTCTTCACCTGATTAAACATCATCCACAGTGCCTTCAGTATCAGTGCAAGTACGGCTGCTCTTATACCCATAAAAGCATAACGGACTGCTCTGATGCTTTGAAACTGCGTCAATATCAGGGAGATAAGCGAAATGATAAGAAAAGATGGCAGAACCACGCCGAGCGTTGCCATACACGCACCGGAAAAGCCTGCTGTTTTATAGCCGACAAATGTTGCGGCATTGATAGCGATCGGTCCCGGTGTTGATTCGGAGATCGCAACAATATCGGAAATATCCTTTTCATCCAGCCATTTTTTGTTTTCGCATACTTCTTTTTGAATCAGCGGTATCATCGCATAACCGCCGCCGAAGGTAAATGCTCCGATCTTCATAAAGGTCAGAAACAAATCAAGATTCTTATTCACAATATCACTCCTACAGAAAAATTATACCAAATGAAGCAATATCAGTCAATATCCGGAAATGCAGAATTATACTTGACATAAGTTAATAAATGTGTTATAATCGACATAAGTCAGAAAGGAGATGCTATTATGCCAAGACCTCAGAAATCACGCCGTATCTGTTGTTACCCTGATTACTGGAGCTTTGCGCCCGATCAGGATACAGCTAACGATACGGTCGTTATGTCGCTTGACGAGTTTGAAACGATACGTCTGATAGATTATCAGTCAAAGACGCAGGAACAGTGTGCTCAGGATATGAACGTGGCGAGAACGACTGTCACGGCAATCTATGATACCGCAAGAAAAAAACTTGCTCAGGCTTTGGTCGAGGGCAGACGCATCGTCATTTCAGGCGGAAATTATACTCTTGATAACACGATCTCGGAGAAGATCGCTCGGAAAGGAAGCACTATTATGAGAATCGCAGTAACCTATGAAAACGGACAGATCTTTCAGCATTTCGGCAGAACAGAACAGTTCAAGCTCTATGACGTTGCTGACGGAAAGATCATCAACGAGCAGGTAGTTGGAACAATGGGTGCAGGGCATGGTGCGCTTGCGGGATTCCTGAAAAACGCTCAGGCTGACGTTCTTATCTGTGGAGGTATCGGCGGAGGCGCTCAGATGGCTATGAAGGAGGCAGGCATCGCTCTCTACGGCGGCAATATGGGAAGCGCTGACGATGCGGTTGTTGCTTTTCTCTCACAGACTCTTGAACAGAACGAGAATCCTACCTGTGACCACCATGCTCACGAGCACGGTGAGGAACATTCCTGCGGAGATCACGGTTGCGGCAGTCATAGCTGCGGTAATCACTGATGAGAATTGTAACCCTTGTAGAGAATATATAATCCAAGCAGCTTATCCAAAAAAAGTCAAAAATGTCGTTCTTTTGAAATTTTTGTCCGTTCATAAGCCATTGTGGAAGTAGGACTTGTGATAGATATTCTTTTTGACCTTGAGTAAACCTTTCATCAAACACATCAGACAGTTGTTCAACTGTAGACTTGCACTCAGTCTGGGCATTTTTGATAACTTTAACTATTTTATCCATTTCGGGACTTATAGATTTAGATTTTGTTGCTTCTGAATACGCTTTTTCAAAAATATCATTAATATCGACTTCCTTACTCTGACGAAATGATTCATATATCCATTCAAGCATTATATCAACTTTTATACAGATTTCGCCTACGCAATTTACAAAGACTTTTTTTACTACTCGTTGAGGGTCGTTTATTTCGTATCCAGAGTCAAATGCGGCATGAAGTTTAGCTCTTGAATCATTATTGTGCTTTATAAGTTTATTGTATACGAATGAAAGAGCATATAGAATATCATCAGATGGTAGAATTGCATCCTGCTTTATCTTAAAATATGTATATAGAGTAACTATTTCACATAAGAAGAAATTAGAAAAAGAGACCTCGGTTTCTTTTTTTGCTATTAGGACCTTAAATACATATTGTTGCAATTGCTCTTCATTTGATATTATTGATGGTAATTCAGACAATTCAGAATCTGTGACATTGTATGTAACAGTATTATTATAAATCTTGAACTTATTTGTGATAATAAAATTGATAATATCTGTTAAGATATCCTGCGAGTCTTTGAAATGCGTAATTATCTCCAAATATGCACTCGATGGCAGTGCTTTGCTGCTAAAATTATCGCAGTATTGTCGTAGTTTTGTGATGTTAATATTTGGGGGATCATTTTGACCCGGTTTACTGCTTCCATAATAATAGTAAAACGCATTAGCATCGAGAAAAAGCATCTTTAATCAACTCCAATCAAATAAGTCGTATAATTGTTCTAATGTAAAATAAGCGATTATCTGGGTGGTTAGTTAATAATTCACTTGAGTGTTTCGTCATCGTCGCCATCATCAGGAATAATCTCTTCATAGTCCACATCTATGACCGTTCCTTCGGTTATGCTTGTAACAAATTCGTCCTCTTCAGCCGTTGACTTGTGATTAGGATTTGATAGCATTGTATCCTGAAGAACATTTTTAAGTCTATAACAGCACGGCTTAAATGTGAAGAAAGTGATTCCGCCGCCTACAATGCCACCCACAACTGGGATTGCCTTTTTGAAAAAGCCGGCGAAAAGTGATTTTGTCATCTTAACTCCGAACCATTTTGCTATGGCTTTTACCAATGGATAAAAAGTTCCTTTCGTTAAGGCGGCGTTCAGCAGTTTCTTTTCAACACCAACGGCCAGAGCTTTGGCCATGCCTTTGATAGCGTTATTTGCTCCTGCAACGCCATTCATTACTCCCAGACACAGAATGATCTGATTGATAGTTTGACTATCTAGCTGCAAACCTTCTTCATCGGAATCAATTTCAGGGAATCCGTATAGATAGAGCAGTTTTTGTGTTGCCCTGAGAGTGTATCCGTAATACTGGATAATATCGGCCGGAATAGTTGCAGCCATAGCCCAACCGCCGGGAGCACCTAAAGCGGCAGAGATACCGGAAACACAGTTCCTTTCGAATTTGATTACTTCGTCTGCGATTTTGTCTATTTCTTTAGAGGGGATTCCGGCTTGTGCGGGTGTGGTTGCGATAGCTTTATCAATCACTTCTTGTGGATAGTTTTTAAAGAGCTCTTTTTTTAGAAAATTCGCTCTTGTAATGTGTACACCAGGGGCTTTAATTGCAAGAACAATGATATCCTCTATATCGACGGTTCCGTTTCCGTTCTGGTCTAATGCCTTTATAACTGCATCCTTAGCCTTGATAATTGCATTTTTATCCTGAGAATTGGTATTTTTCTCTTTCTTGGTAACTGAGGCGTCTTTAGCCTTATCCTTTTTAGCTTTCACGCGATAATCCTCCTCTTCTTTTAGATTTTAATACTCTAACACTATTATACTTCATATATCGTCAAAAAGCAACCCGTTTTCCCTCATATATACAAAAAATTCCCCTCCACCAGTGAATATTGCTTCACCAGCAGAGGGGATTATATATTCATATTACGTTGTTTAATCTAAAGAAAGCTCCTTAGCATATTTGAATTGGATAATATCGCCTTTAGCTGTTTCGGTATATGCAACCTCATCATGCATTGCTTTCACAATTGCATTTTTGGGGTATTTACCAAATTTGGCAATGATTGCATCAAGAACTGAAATATCATCGTCTGTTAATGAAGGGTATTCCTGATTTTTTGATGGAATAAAATGGCATCCTGTTCCTTCATCAAATTCTACTTCCTCATATTCAATGCCGTTCATATCCACGATTGATTCATAAGCGATTGGAACCGCTCCCATCGGAAGTGCTCTGTATACTAAGCCCGTAATGGAATGTCCATAGCGTTTGAAAGAGAGTGCATCAGCATACCACAAGAGTTTCATGAGCTTCACTTTGTATAAAGAGGTTACATTTTTTGAATTTGCAAAAAAGCGAATGGAATCAAGGACTTTATCAAGTGTTAAAGCTGTATTTCCTGTAAAATTACCTTTTCCTGCAAATCTTGCATAAGAAGCCTGAATTGCCTTTCGTAGGTAATTATCCTTTGAAGCTTCATATAGCTGAATTGCGGCAGCCTGATACTTTGAAAATGAATCAGGGGCTATCTGGCTTTCTGCTTTTTCAAGTAAATCCAAAAACCATTCGGGATCGCTGTCTAGTTTCTTTAAGATGCTGTCATGTGCATTATCCTGAACCTGATGTCCTTCGTATCTTGTAATCGTTTTTCCGCCCCATCCGAGCAAAATACATAAATCCGTCTGACTTATGCCATATTTGGATCTAATAGCAATGATTTCATCGGTTGTTAATAATCCCATCTTACTGCGATAAGCATTTTTCATAGCCATATCGTTTGCTGTCATCATTTCTTCGGATTCGTAGTACTCGTCTGCTAAATCGCAATAATTACTTACGGCTTCATACTCTACCGTGACACCTTTGAAGACGGCAGTATCTGTCAATCTGACAATTGATACTTCGTGTTCTTCCATGCAGCAGGTGCACAGTCTTTTTTCTTTTCTGATAATATTCATACTGTACCCTCCTTTTTCGCATACGGAAATGTTTCTTGGCTAAAAGGCTTTTCGGCAAAATGGAAAGACATAACAAAGGTGGTATGATCTCCAAATCCTCTTGCATCCATGAGTTCAACACGGATTTTTATATATATTTCATCGGAGCCATTGTACACTTTTCCAAATTCTCGCATTTCACTTCTGTTTTTGAATCGTAAATCCTTGACTGTTCTGAGATATTCTTCAACAGTCAATTGCTGCAATTCTCTGCGCATAGCATCTTTCGGGTCTTCATCCGGGAAAAGATAAGCAAGCGTATTTCGATTTGTGTATTTGGGATCTCTATTCTGATCAACACCGCGAATTAGTTGAACATCTATTTTTGCACCATTATTCAAGGCATATCGTAATTTAGATAAATATGCTCTGACTTCTTCACGGCTTTCAATTCTTGAGCTTGTTGAATTTGCTTCCATTTTGAGCCTCCTTGCATGGTATCATTTGATACCATATATATTATACCTCATAAATAGAGAATTGTCAATAGGAAATCTTGAAATAGCAAATTTTGCATCTGTTAACATAAATACAACATCTACATTGCAATTTATAAATCAATCAGCATCTCCACATCATGCATCAGGAAATGCAGCTTGTCAATGCGTTTGTTTATATGCCAATGTCCCAGATACCATGCCTTGTAGTCGAGCATCTCTTCAATGGTATCCAACCAGTGCTCCGTGCTGTTGTCCACGGTGGACTGGTCTATGCCGGGGAGGAAACACTCGGTCGGTACATACTTGAACGGGCAGGTGTGAGAAAATACGACATCCACGGGATGTGTCTTGCTCTGCTGCTCGACATATTCCTTGATCGTAGGAGTCGGCTGCTCATCCGGCCACCAATTGTATCCCATGCGGAGACGGTAATACTTATCTACGCTGTAAGCGCCACCGATCACAATGCACTGCTTGCCCTCTATATCGAAAATATCGCCGTCAATGGGGAACAGGATATTCGGGAAGTCCTCTTCATACAGTACGCGGCCGCCGTGCCACTGTTTTTCCTGATAGGAGCAGATATTCTGCGGTCTGTTCTCGTGATTGCCGTGGATGCAGAAAAACGTGGCCTTCATATCACACAGCTCCTGCTTCAGCAGGCGGTCACGCATCCTACCGGTATAATTTACACCTACATCTCCGAGCAGAACGATAATATCATCTTTTGTCGGCTGAAATCTTTCAAACAGATCATATAGCGGCTCTGCTGAACCGTGAATATCTCCTGTGATATAAACCATAGTGTTTCCTCCATTCCTAATACATTCAGCCCACCGAGCAGCCTCCGAATCCATCGGAATATGCTTAGTGGGCATTTTTATCCTTTGAGTAGCCATTCGACTGCTTCATCTTGTGTGAATATCCCGTCTTCAGAATAATACTCTGTCATATCTTCCAGCCTGATACATCCAAGTTGACCGCCGCGATTTGGAAAACCACAGCCGCAATCGATAGCAAGCATTTTCCTGCCGTGAAATATACGGGGCTTGTTATGGTATTTCCATGTCGGCGTATGACCGAATATAACATTTTTCCTTGCAGGCATACGGGAAAACTTCGACAGACGGTGCCACACCATGAATTCTTTCGGATCATAGCATCTCTCATTTTCTGCTTCAAGCAGTTCCTGCGGGGCGGCGTGAACCAGAATATATCTGCGCCTGTTCACGGTTATCTCTAATTGCACCGGGAGCGACTCAAGATAGCGTAGCAGATCTTCTTGTCCCTCCTGCGTAAGATCGACAAATCGATCATAGGTGTGCATGTAGCCGTTGTTTCTCCATATGTACTTGAGATGCAAATTGTCGGGATGCCGAAAGGCGTTCACCATCATATATTCATGATTTCCCAGCAGCAGAGTACAATTCTGCATCTTTCTGATTTGCTGTAATAATTCAATGCCATGCGCTCCGCGATCAATCACATCTCCTATGATATACAGATGATCCTCCGGTTGAAGATCAATCATGGAAAGAATGGTGTCAAACGCTTCCTTGTTACCGTGAATATCTGAGAGAATATAATGCATCAGATACTGCCACGGCTTTCTGTTGTTTTCTTGGACATTTCAAGACCTCCTGAGTGGCTATCTTACTACCTTATTTCTGACTATTATGCCACAGAAATCCGTATTTGTCAATGCACATATCTTACGCCGGATCCGCAGCTTAGTCATTTATTACAAACAGCGTAAATACGAGGTTTATATGATTCACATTTTGAGAATGTACATAATATTGCAATCAGGTGATTGTAAAAATATGCACCAGTTCACGCCAAACTCAGCTGGCAGATATATATGCATCTGTAAATTCTCTGTTTTGCACATACTCACATTTTCAAATCAGGGAGGAAGCGGGAGTGATATAGATGATTCACAGCCGGCTATTGAGATACTCCGCAAATTACAGGACGGCAGCAATGGCGAGGTAACATGTAATATTGCCGGTCTGATCCTGTCATATCTGAAAAACGGTATCAATTCATTCTCAGCAACTGATATCGCCCGTGATCTTGGGCTCTCTCGCAAATCAGTCAATAATTTTATTCGAAAATTCGCTGAAAAAGGTATTATTTACATGAGCCGGAAAATCGGTAATCTGAAATACTTTTCTGTATCTTCAAACGATTTGGGAACGGATATCTAATCTGATCACCTCCTCTTTTTGAGACGAAGACCAGACTGGTACTGCTAGGAAATGAAAGAGCCACCTGATTTTTGAGAGGCACTGTAGCTCGAAAAAGTGACTGTGTACGATGACTATCTGGAGTTCCGATTCAAGTCCGACGTGACTGTCAGCGTGGAAAAGTGAATATAATAATACGATCCCCCTCATCAGTTAGGAAGTTGAGATACTTCTTGCCTGGTTAGGGGGATTATTTGTTTTATGGTAAGTCTTTCAGAAGAGGCTGAAATTGCTTTATTATCTTACTAACATTTTCTCTGGGAAGAATTTTACACAGTTCACTATTTACCTGCTGACGAGAAGTAGCGTTTACTAAGATACTAATGATTTTTTCACGTTTCTCTTTGTACACACCTTTTTTGAAATGCTGTCCATATACTGATCTAAACTGTGCTTCCCGTTTCTTTTTATCAACTTTTGGTTTGGCTTTTGTAGAGGGGAGATTTTTTATAAATTCTTTGAATGCTTTATATAATGCTGGAATGTTGCTGCTTGGTATTAGTTTGGTCAACTCCGTATTGAGTGATTGCTTATCTTGAGAATTGAGTAGTAAAGCAATAATGGCTTCTTTTTTTGCAGCATATGGTGATTTATTGAATTTTTGACCGAAAAGTGTCCGAATCTGCGCTTCCTTTGTTGTGGGAGCGCTTGCTTTTGTGTCGGTCTGTTTCTTGACGGTCGTTCCTTGAAGCTTCTTTTTACGCGCAACTGAAATGCTGAGTTCTTTTTTCCAGAATTTTATCACATTATCGAAATCTGTATCGTTACTGATAATTACAATATTACATTTAGATTTTCCTGCCAAGTAGCCCAGATAGGAACCTATATGTATATCCGCCGATTGTTTTCCAGCAGGTATTTCAATCATTTTTAATTCAGCAGAACCATGATTAGCGATTTCAGCCATATCAATTTTACGAGCGTTCTGTGTAAAGAAAATTATAATATGTTCAGAAGCTGTCATATTCTTACAACCTGAAAGACCATTGCTTCCTACATTCTCATAATCTACCAAATAATATGTGTCTATTCGAATCACGTCCTTTTATGTGCGTGGCAACCTTTTCTCCCGCTCACTCAAATTTCTGAACCTTCCCAAATCACCGGTGATTCAGTGGTGCGGGGCGTTTTTGTGATACATAAAATAAAAGAAGATATTAGTTATTCATCATCATCGTCATTCCATGAAGACGTAAAATGAAGATCACCTGAATCAAGATCCATAGCCATATTATCAGATATACGCAAAAGCAAATCTCCTTCAGAATCCATAGCCATATTATCCGAGATGGAGAATGCATAATCGCCATCATCATAATCAAAGATGTTTTTACACATTTTTATTCCCTCCCTGTATTATTTGAACCTTGTACTGCTTTGAGCATAGCATTTCGTAAATTCTGTACTTCGGTCTTATTTCTAATACATATAGTTCTGGGACACTGTTCATTTAGGTAGCAGGTTTCGCAGATAATACTGTTGATAGATTCCAGCATCAATTGTTCGTCAGAAGGCAATTCATATTTATCAATTTTTTTGATGCCTTGAGGATTACGTAGACCAAAGTCAATTCGTTTTCCATTGCCTGTTTTTATGTAGCGATATGGTTCGGCAAAGAATGAAAGACAATCGCCAACTTTGTAGTCCTCAAGACCATTCTTATCTATCCATACATGATCTTCCTTGCCATCAAAGCAGATGCCATCGTCATACATACCCGAAACATAAATACGCTTAAAGCAAACAGCAGCCTTTGTGATTCGCTCTATTTCTCCTTTGAACTCTAATGGATGATAGTAGTAACACATAGCAAAATCCCAACGAGCTTTTTCTTTACTCTCACAAGCCATCATTTGCAGGTCAAGATATTCGTCATAAGTGATTTTATCACCGCCAACTAAATCTTTCTGCCTGTTCGGATCAAAATCGATAATGCCTCCAAAAACTTGTAATGCTGTTTTTGAGCCATAATGATGCTTTTTGCATCTAACCCATTCATCCCAGCTGCTCCAGTTTTCACTTTCATCAAAGTTAATCATATGTATACCTCCAAATAAAAAAGTACTGCCTATTGACAGTCTGACATTTTTATCCAGACATTAACTCAAACTGTGCCACTGTTATAGAATGGGTACTTTAGTAGTTCCATTATATCATATTCACAATCGGAAAGCAAGAGTATTCTACATCCAATGACGGTTTTATTCTTACTTTGTACATTTTGACGAATGGTATCTAAATGATTATATGTAGCTGTAAATTCTCTGTTTTGCACATACTCACAATTTCAAAGCAGGGGGCATTTTTATGCTCTCTGATACATCTGTACAGGAATAAGCGGATTATCTTTGTCGGTTCCTGTGAATAGACTTTACATTCATGTGCTGGTATAATGTCTGATACAAAGACATTCACATGGAGGTAAATTGCAATGGCTAAAAATATAGGACGAGAAGCAATGATCCTGAAAAAGCGCAGGAAAGAGCTGGGGCTGACGCAGACCGAGGTCGCAGACGCCATCGGTATACAGCTGCAGCAGTACCAGATGTTTGAATACGGAACACGCAAGGTCTCGACCAGCAGCATGATCCTTGGACTGCGGCTTTGTGCTGCGCTTGAGCTTAAACCGTATGAGCTGGTCTTTGAGAAAGAGTCGGATTGGGTTAAAAAGGTCAGCAAGGTCTGAAATGTACACTTTGTCGATTCCTTATAAACTACCATAATTCTGCACTGAAAATTTCTACATCTGAAAAATGCGGAATACAACTCGTAGATTGTGGACTTTGACATATGATTATGGTAATATGGCAATAGGCAAAAAAGCCTATAAATACATAATTATGGAGGGATGCGTATGATATGGGGGAACAGGGAAGAAAGATCACGAAAGAGGAGGTCACATATTGTTTGAGTTATTACGGGGAGGTTTTCCCTCCCATACAGCACAGCAGTGCCGGGCCGCATTCTATCACAATCTCAGCCTGGATCCAGTGGATCAGAGTATTACAGCAGAGCTGATGAAGCATCGGGATAAACATTCCGCAGATAATTACAGCGTGCAGCTGATTGAGGTATATGTCGATCACGCTTACAATGCTGAGAAAGAACGCCCCGCATTTGAAAAGATGATGGAAGATGCAAGAAACGGCCAATTTGAGTTTATCATCACAAAGAGCATAGAGCGTTTTGCACCGACATCGGAGGATACGATACAGGCTATTGAGATGCTACTGTCGCTGCCGAATCCGGTAACAGTCGTTTTTGAAAGAGATATGCTTGACTCAAATGTAATTCATTCAGTCGTACCGATACTCAGGGGGTGCTGCACTTGAATGACGTGAAAAAAGCCGCTGCAGATCGTGCGGCACATCCGAGCAGTACACCTGCAGGCAGCAGCTTTGAATCAGATCGAAAGAGAGAGAAGGCTGCGCTCACAATGCAGCTGGACGCTCTGGACAGCAGCCAGATCAGAAAGATCGCAGCAGTCAGCGAGACAGACGGTACTCCCCGAAAGCTGCGTGTGGCTTCATACTGCCGTGTGAGCACGGATGATATCGATCAGGCAATATCGATACACCTGCAGCAGGCGGAATATGGAAAACAAGGAGTGTGGCAGAACCATCGATATGATGATCAACGATGCACTTGCCGAAATGCCCGGTATGAGACTGGCACAAATTGTGGTGCTTGATGTATCCGGCGATTTTTGCACACTCTTGTGCGTATTTGAGAAAAAAGATCAGGAGGAAAAGTAAAATGAGAATTATCACTTCAGAACAGGTATCCGCAGGACATCCCGACAAGATCTGTGACCAGATCGCAGATGCAATCGTGACCGACTGCCTTCAGCATGACCGCAATTCCCGTGTTGCTATCGAGTGCCTTTTCAAGAACCGCTGTCTTGTCATCGCCGGCGAGCTGACAAGCACTCACGAGCCGGATTACGAAAAGCTCGTGCAGGATGTGTTCGACCGCATCAACAACGGTGGCGCGGAGAACAGAGATGCCGGACTGGACTACATCATGAACAGCAAGGGTATCGCACCGCCCAGCCCCTTTTACTATGATGTGATCCGCAAGGGCTATGAAATGAACGGGCTGGACATTGCAGTTCTGGAACAGGCACGGCAGGAATCCCTGACCGACCGATGAACGCGCACAGACCGCCCACGTTCGCCCGTGTGGGGCTTTACATGATATAATCCCCTTAGAGTAGACAGAACAAAAAACACTAAGGAGGATATAGTATGCCAAGAAATGCAAAATTAACAGATGAAGAGAGAATGTCAGCGGTACAGGAATATTTGGACGGAAAAGG
>Ga0255347_1002642_pt1 | contig 24843 bp, 24 predicted proteins | sample wastewater_treat_2_FD_192479 | JGI IMG/M metagenome (GOLD analysis project Ga0255347, IMG submission 192479) | Wastewater microbial communities from Lulu Island WWTP, Vancouver, Canada - plant24 | ecosystem: Engineered > WWTP > Wastewater > Unclassified | place: Canada: Vancouver, British...
CAATCGTTAAGCATCAGGGAAACTGACAGTTTATTCGTTTTTCTTAGTTCTATACATGCCTCATATAATTCCGGATCAATTGAAAAGTGGATAACTATGTATTTTTTCCCGCGATTCTGGTATTTTACATTAGTAAAAGTTTTTAAACGGTTTTCCGAGATCCGGTAATTAACCATGCTTCTTAGTCCCATATGAATTAACTTAGACCGTTTCACTTTCCTTTTGCGGCAAGCCGATTCGATAATTGCAAAATGTTGTTTCTCTATAAGAGCTGTTGTTCTTAAGTTTTTCATGGTTGCCCCATGAGTAATAACGTAATTTAAAAATAAATTATCGCGATTGAGAATATTTTTTTAAATTAGTAACATCATTTAAAGATTTTGTAATGGCTAAAATTTTAACAGTTATAATAATGCTGATTACTTCATATTGCTTTAAAAAACTTGACATTTTTTGCGAATAATTTATTATGTACTTCGTTGGTTCCCAGCGCCTCAAGTAATCAAAAAAATGGAGTTTATGTATTTTTCGTAATAATCCCGTGTTCCGGCATTCCGCCATTTTTCCGCATATTCCCTATAAAGGCGTAAATTGAAATAATACATTCATCTTATAAAAGGTATATATGAGTACAGAAAACGAACTCGAAAAAAACGAAACTATTCAGGAATCTCCACAAGCAGAAGAAACAGCTGCTGAAGAGGTTACTACCGAGCGCAAACCACGAAGGCATTCTCGCAATTATAACAATGGAAATAACGGAAACAACGCTCCCGCTGCTCCGCAGGCTCCAGCACAACAGCCGAGTACAGCAGTAGAGAAGCTCGATTTGGCGGAACTGAAGAAACGCACCATCAACGAGTTGCTTTCTCTTGCAAGAGGCATGGGAGTTGAAGGAATTTCCGGGCTGAAAAAACAGGATCTGATTTTTCAGATTTTAAGAAGTCAGACTGAAAAAAACGGAAATATTTTTTCTTCGGGTGTTCTTGAAATTCTGCCGGAAGGTTTCGGGTTTTTACGTTCACAAAACTACAATTACCTTCCGGGTCCGGATGATATATATGTTTCTCCTTCTCAGATACGTCTTTTTGGTTTAAGAACAGGGGATTATGTAACCGGTCAGATTCGTCCGCCGAAGGACGGAGAAAGGTTTTACGCATTGCTCCGTATTGAAGCAGTAAACTATGATAATCCTGAGAAACTTCAGAAGCGAATTCTTTTTGATAACCTCACACCGATATATCCTAATAAACGTATAAATCTTGAAACAACCAGTGAAAATATAGATACAAGAATAATCAATATTATGACTCCACTCGGGAAAGGCCAGCGTGCGCTTATCGTAGCTCCGCCGAGAACGGGGAAAACCATTCTGCTCCAGAAAATTGCAAACGCAATCACAACCAATCATCCTGAAGTTTTTCTTATCGTACTTCTGATTGACGAACGTCCGGAGGAAGTAACCGATATGCAGCGTTCCGTTCAGGGAGAAGTCGTTGCATCTACATTCGATGAGCCTGCTCAGCGTCACGTTCAGGTTTCCGAAATGGTTATTGAAAAAGCAAAAAGACTTGTTGAACATGGAAAAGATGTTGTCATTCTTCTTGATTCGATTACGCGACTTGCGCGTGCATATAACCAGGTTGTTCCTACCTCAGGAAAAATCCTTTCGGGAGGTGTCGATTCAAACGCACTTCATAAGCCGAAGAGATTTTTCGGTGCTGCTAGAAACATCGAGCAGGGCGGGTCTCTGACTATTATCGCTACTGCTCTTGTTGAAACTGGAAGCCGAATGGACGAGGTAATTTTCGAGGAATTTAAAGGTACAGGAAACGCAGAATTACATCTTGACAGAAAACTGGCCGAAAGAAGAATATACCCTGCGCTTGATGTCAACAAGGCAGGAACCCGCCGTGAGGAGCTTCTTCTCGAGGAAGAAGAGCTTCAGAAGCTCTGGGTGCTCAGAAAATTCATTTCCACTATGAGCCCGAGCGAGGTCATGGAGCTGTTAATTGACAAAATGAAAGCAACAAGAAGCAACAGAGCCTTTTTTAAGGCAATGAATTCTTAAGAAAATATAAGGAGAAAATATATGAAAGACGGAATCCATCCTGAATACCACGAAACCGTAATCAAATGCGCTTGCGGAAATGAAGTTAAAACGCGTTCTACACTTAAAGATGTTAAGGTGGAAATTTGTTCTGCTTGTCATCCTTTCTATACAAAGGAGCAGAGACTTGTTACAACTACTGGTCGTGTGGAAAAATTCAAAAAGAAATACAACATCAAATAAGAATCTTAACGCCGCTTATGCGGCGTTTTTTATATGTTCGGTCATTATATGATCATTTTATAGGCTTTAATAGCTTTTTTGTTTTTCCTATCTTCGACTATTCCATCACTTTATGCTTGCAAAATTAAATGACCGGGATTGACTTTTGATATGCAGAATCCTTTAACAGTTTATGAGTTATCACAGCGGATAAAAACCTGTGTGGATAACAATCCGCTTTTATCCAACGTCTGGGTTAAGGGCGAAATTACCGGTATAACATATCATTCTTCGGGAAATATATATTTTACTCTCAAAGACAAAGATAGCCTGATCAGTGCGGCTTTTTTCCGCTATATGAATTCCAAACTTAAATTTAAACTAAATGAAGGCCAGAGCATCATCGCGCTCGGAAGCGTCGTCATCTATGACAAGCGCGGAAGCTATCAGCTTAAAGTTGCAGACATCATGCTTGAAGGTGTCGGTGAAATTCAGCTTATGCTTGATGAACTGAAAAAGAAACTCGCGAAGGAAGGTCTTTTTGACGCATCGAAAAAACGTCCTTTTCCGTTTCTTCCGAAACGTATCGGAATTGTGACTTCACCGACCGGCGCCGCTTTGCGCGATATTTTAAAGGTTGCGCTAAGAAGATATCCCAATCTTGAAATAATTTTGGCACCTGCGAAGGTGCAGGGAAGCGATTCTCCTAAGAGCATCATCAAGGCTATAAGGGAGCTCAACCGCGAGAAATGGAATGTTGATCTCATAATCGCCGGACGCGGCGGAGGTTCTGTCGAGGATCTTCTTCCTTTTAGCGATGAAGGCGTTGTGCGAGCATTTGCCGAATCGCGCGTTCCGATAATTTCAGCAGTCGGGCATCAGATAGATCATCCGATTTCTGATGAGGCGGCGGATTATGCAGCTCCTACTCCGTCCGCTGCTGCCGAATTTGCGGTTCAGGATAAATCTCAGCTTTCGGCATCAGTACTGCAATTTTCACGCCGGATGGATTATGCTCTGCGGAAAATTATATCTTCTGCTGACGGCCGTCTCGTCAATGTTGAAACTAAAAAAATATTTACAGAGCCCAAAGCCGCATTTGAATTCAAAGAGTACGAACTTGACCGCATTAGCGAATCTCTTCATTATGCAATTAACGAAAAGCTTAGGGATTCGTCAGCGCGTCTGGAGAAATGTTTGCGTTTTGAAAAAGATATGATTCTAATTACGCGCTCAAAAGAAATGCTCTTTGCTAAAGGTGCGGAACTTCTTGAAAAGCTTTCACCGCTTTCGACCATCGCACGCGGTTATTCCGTTTCCCTAGATTCGGCCGGAAGAATAATAAACTCAGTTGACAAAGCGAAGCAGGGAGAAAATATCAAACTGCTTCTTTCGGACGGTTCTCTTGGATGCTGTATAAATTCCGTAAATAAAGGAGATGTTCTTGGAAAAGAAAAAGAAAAAAACTGAAGAAACAAAAACCTTTGAATCCGCGCTTGAAGAACTTGAAGATATCGCATCCGAACTCGAAACAGGGGATCTCGGACTTGATGAGGCGCTTGGAAAATATGAGAAAGGCGTTCAGCTTTCACGCTTCTGCCGGAAGAAACTGGATGAAGCCGCTAGAAAAATTGATATTCTGCAGAAACAGGGCGATGAAATAATTTCAAAACCTGTGAAACTTAAAGATGATGAAGGCGAAATTGAAGAAGGCGAGGATGTGCAGGGGGAATTGCTTTGAAAAAAATATTTGCTGTATGTTTTCTGTTTTTATTGGCATCATGTACAAAAAAAGATCCGGTTGTTTTTTGTGAAGGAACGGATACAGAAGGTAAACCTGTTAAAATAGGAAAGGTCTTCACGACTGGAATGATTACTGTTTACGGAAAATTTTCATCTCCTTTCGGAACGGAAAATGTAACCATTAAACTTTATGATACCGAAGACGGCGACATACTGCCGGAAGAAACGCAGTCTGTCAAAGTTGACCCTTTGGCGAAAACCGTGCGCACGGATTTTTTAATAATTAATGAAAGTTCGTATAAGGCGGTTGTCGAGGGAAAGGATGGTAGCGTTCTTGGTGAAGGAACTGTTAAAATACTAGAATGAGGGAAAATAAATGGCTGTAGCATTAAAAATAAAAGATTCCATTGCATCATCGTCATGGATAAGAAAAATGTTCGAAGAGGGAATCCGTTTAAAACAGATTCACGGTGCTGATAATGTTTTTGATTTTTCAATAGGTAATCCCGATGCCCAGCCTCCGAAGAAGTTTTTTTCACTTCTCAAAAGATTTGCTGAAGAAGCTGTTCCGGGTGCGAGCGGCTATATGCCTAACGCAGGCTTCGCCGATGTAAGAAAAAAAATTGCAGTAAAGGCTTCCGCCGAGCAGGGGCTAGTTCTTAATGAAAATAATATCGTGATGACGGTCGGTGCGGCCGGCGGACTTAATGTTGTTTTTAAGACGCTTCTGAATCCCGGCGATGAAGTGATTGTTCCTGCACCGTATTTTGTTGAATATGCAGCATATGTTTCAAATCACGGCGGAGTTTTGAAGACTGCTGAAACAAAGGAAGATTTTTCTCTTGATGTTGATTCAATCGCATCTTTAATCAACGCAAAGACCGCGGCAGTTCTTATCAATTCTCCTAACAATCCTACAGGTAAAATATATACTCCTGAAGATATTGCAAGTCTTGCACGCCTCCTTTCAGAAAAGAGCAAAATCATAAACCGCGAAATATATTTAATTTCCGACGAGCCTTACCGTGAAATAGTTTATAAGAGCGCTCATGTAGCTCCGGTTCTTTCGGCATATAATAATTCAATAGTTGTAACTTCATATTCTAAGACGCTTTCTCTTCCGGGTGAGCGTATCGGATATATCGCGTTCAATCCTGCATGCGATTCTGTCGATGATCTTTTAGCAGGAATGATTATGGCGAATCGTACTCTGGGTTTTGTTAATGCCCCGGCATTAATGCAGCGAACTGTTGCTGAAATGACTTCTGAAAAGGTTGATGTTGCTCTGTATGAAAAACGCAAGGACATGCTTGTTGAAGTTCTCCGTTCGGCCGGATATGATTTTTTTGAACCGCAGGGCGCATTCTATATTTTCTGCAAAGCTCCCGGCGGAGATGATATCTCTTTTGTAAATAAACTTAAAGAGCATTTGATTCTTGCCGTTCCGGGCAGCGGTTTCGGAAAGAAAGGATATTTCAGGCTTACGTTCTGTGTAGGTGAAAAGACAATATCGAATTCTGCAGAAGCTTTTAAGAAGGCAATTGCATCAAAAGGGTAAGGGCTTCAGGCGCCAGCCCTTACCCTTTTGAAATCCCATCCCGCTTTTTTTACGCTCCGATTTTCGCACCGCTTTCAGCGGATTGCGAAAGCTTCGCTTATTTGGTATCTGCCTCCGGCAGATGTTTAGGGCTTTTTCTATCATTCTTCTTTTACAGAAGTGCTTTGCGCACTTTGGATTTTTCAACTATCATTCATTTTATAATGTTATTGCGTGTTTTGTTTGTTATTGGTAAACGCGTAATTCTTCAAGAAGGCTAAGAAAAAAGCCGCACAGCCAGCACAATAAATTAAACTTATCTCAAACTGACAATTAAACGCTCCGGAGTGCATAAACAGCACTCCGGACTGTTAATACAACACTCGTAAGGATTAAATTGACGTTTTGGACTGTCGAATCGGCACTATTGAGAGTTAAATAGACGTAACGGACAGTCTCTTAGTTAGTTCATAGTATCGAATCGGTACTTAGGAGTGTGAAACAGGCACTTGCGACCGCAAAATCAACATTCAGATGTCTCAATAAGATAATTGTGAGAGTGAATCATGCTCACGTTTGCGTGTTTTTGCCGCTTGACAAATGGAATCGGACGATTAAAAGTTTGAATGAGAAAATCCTCTCTCCCGGCCTCTCTCCTTTGATAAAGGAGAAAGGAGAAAAATGGGAAACTGTTCATCGAAATCATTTTTTGAATTATTACTTAATTTTGCCTTGAAATATGAAAAAAGAATGCGTAAATCAGTTCAAAGAAAAAACTAAGGATTTATTATGTATAAAGTTTACAATAAAAATGAATCGAAAGAAGAAATAAAACGTCTTGTTGATCAGTTTTACGCTGATTTTGGTAATGGTGATAATCCCCAACGAATAGCTGGTAAAGGCAAAGAAGCACGGGTGGAAGATAAATATATTAAACCTTTGTTTGCTCTTTTAAACTGGAATATACATAACACCGGCGAAGACAATACAAGAGAGGAATTCCGCGTTCAGACTTCATTACAATTGAAAAACACCGTCGTTGAACCCGATTATGAATTATGGATTCCTGATAAAGAAACAATGAGAATGAAAAGGGTTCTTTTTGTTGAAGCTAAAGACCCGAAATATAATCTTCATACAAACGAGAAATATATTAGGCAAGCGTATCAATATGCTCACAGCACATTGAATATGTCCGACCATGAGTTTAACAGATGCAAGTTGTCAATTTTAACGGATTTTGAAGAATTTAGACTGTTTGACTGTTCAGATCCGTATCCTCTTACAAAAAAAGATGCAAATATATTCAACAAGCATATCGTAGAACCTTTTGATTTTAAATGCTCGGACTATGTTGATAAATTTTCATTATTATGGGATACCTTTGAGAGAAACAATGTCTTTAATGGCAGCTTAAATGATTATTTCGTAAGTGATTCTGCCTTGAAAAAATCTAGGATAGCGCCCGACCTCAAATTTCTTGATGATTTAAAAAAATGGCGTCTATTGCTCGCTAAGAGCATGTTTAAGTCAAACAAGGAAGTCAGTGATTCTTTTCTTACTTCGGCAAGTCAAATAATGATAAACCGTATAATATTTCTCAAGATGCTGACAGACAGAGCAATTGAAGTCGATTACCTCACGATGATTCTTGATAAGATTAAAAAAGAAAAAGAAGAACTTTCAATTTACGATTCATGCCGTGAAATATTTGAAATTCTTGATAGAAAATACAATGGAGACATTTTCAAAAAGAGAATCGAATTCGACCATGTTCAGATAGAAAATAAAGTTTTTAGTGAAATAATTGAAGCTCTGAGACCGGAAAACTCCGTTTACAGTCTTGCTGCTATGCCGGTAGAAATAATCGGTAATGCCTATGAGCAGTTTTTGGGCGAAGTTATCACTCATAAAGGGAGAGGCATTTCTTCCGAACAGAAAACGGAAGTGCAAAAAGCCGGAGGCGTTTATTATACCCCAAGATATATAGTGGATTACATAGTCTCCAATACCGTGGGGGTATTATTAAAAAAATGCAAAACACCGGAAGATGTTTCGAAGCTCAAAATACTTGATCCGGCTTGCGGATCAGGATCTTTTTTAATCAGAGTTTATGATTTTATCATTGATTGGCATTTAGCTTATTATAAGTCGGCAGTAAACAAGATGATAAAATCGGGAAAAGATTTTTCCGAGATAAAAAAGAAATATCAGAAAGAAATAAAAATTTATCAAGATGAAAACAATAAGCATTTAATTCATCTTACAAGCAAACTCAAAAAGCAGATACTTCTTGATAACATACACGGTGTTGATATTGACTCAAACGCTGTTGAAATTACCATATTCAGTTTATGCATGAAGGCTCTGGAAAATGAAACAGAGGACGAACTGAATGAGGATATAGGTCTTTTTTCTGAAAGGATACTGCCAACTCTTAACAATAACATCAAGTGCGGAAACAGTTTGATAGACAGGGAAACTCTTTTAGCAAATGATATGTTTGGAGATGAGGATATTAAGCCTTTTGACTGGAAAAGTGATTTTAATTTTGAATTTGACGCTATTGTCGGCAATCCGCCGTATATTCGTATTCAAGAGATGCAGGCTTGGGCACCAAAGACGGTTGAAATTTATAAAAATACTTATCTTTCAGGTCAGAAAGGAAACTTCGACATTTACGTCCTTTTCATTGAAAAAAGCATGACCCTTTTAAGCAATCGTGGTGTGTTTGGAATGATTCTTCCGAATAAATTTTTCATGGCTGATTACGGTGTTCAGATACGCTCGCTTATCAAAGACAATATTTTTCATATAGTGGATTTTGGCGATCAGCAGGTTTTTGAAAATGCGACGACATATACAAATCTGCTCTTTTTAAGAAAGGATTCTCAGGAAACACTGAAGTATGTAAAAGTAAAGGATTTATCAAAATTTAATGAGGGTATTACAGATACGATAAATGGAAACATAGAACTCAAAGATGAAGCTATGGAAATGGGACAAGTTGAAAATTCAACACTTTCGAGTGAGACCTGGCAATTCAGTTTTGGAAAAGATAAAAAGATATTTAATAAAATATTAAGAATAGAAAACACATTGGATAATATCACAGATAGAATATTGGTTGGCTTGCAGACTAGTGCAGATCCAATATATATTCTAGAATTTCGTGAAGAAAAAGAAAATTCATTGATCCTTTACTCAAAAGAAAATGATAGAAATATCGAGATAGAAAAGATGATATTGAAACCACTTCTAAAAGGAAAGGAAATACGTCGTTTCTCAACACCAGAGATTAAATTTTGGCTAATATTTCCATATCAAGTAATTGATGGGGTTATTTCACTTTGTACTAAATCTTATTTAGAATCTAATTTCCCTCTTTGTTGGGAGTATTTGAATTCAAATAAAACTCGATTACTTAAAAGAGCAGATCTTGATACTAGTATATGGTGGGAATATCCTTATCCAAAGAATTTAGATTTATTTGATAAACCGAAACTGATAACACAAGTTTTGGCCTCTCGTGCATCATTTACTGCTGATCTTGATGGTAAATATTATTTTGTTGGTGGTGGTAATGCAGGTGGCTATGGTGTAAAACTAAAACCGGAATATGAACAGTATTATCATTATGTTCTCGGTATACTAAACAGCAAAGCAATTGATAAATATCTTCGGCATATCTCCACTCCGTTTCGCGGCGGTTTTTTCAGCTACGCAAAACGTTTTATCGAAAAGCTTCCTATTTATATTCCAGACACTTCAGATAAACTTAAATTTGATTTGTGTAAAAAAATCGAAGAATATGTAAAGATGATTCTCGAATTCCGTAAAAGTGATTCAAAACAGGCGGATGCTGATTTTCTTGAGAAGAAGATTGATCAGTTGGTGTATCAGCTGTATGATCTTACTCCTGATGAGATTAAGATTGTGGAGGGAGAGTGAATATGAAATATCAATCGATAATGATAGAAGGTTTTAGAGGAATTACCAGTCTGGAGATTAAAGATTTAAAAAGAATAAATCTTCTGGTTGGAAGAAACAATTGCGGTAAAACGTCAATACTTGAAGCTATTTTTTTGCTATCAGGTATGTCAAATCCCCAGTTAGCGGTAAATATCCATAATTTCCGAAATTTGATTCTGACCAATGATGAAGATTTCAACTATATGTTCAATAATATGAATTTCAATAACCTTATCAATATAAGCGGTCATATAGAAGGGAAACAACGCAAATTGAAAATATCACCGATATATGAAACATATAAAGCTGACAACGGTAGTCAGAAAGAAATTATAACAGGACAAAATGTTCTAAATTCTTCATATGTGTCAACAGTTCAGGTTGTTGAAGGAGTAAGTCTAGATTTCACGACACATAATAATAAAAACTTCAAAAATGAAATCAGAATTAAAGAAAGTAAATTAAAGTTATCATCTGATTACAAGGAAGAATTGCATTGTTCGTATCTGAATCCTGTAACATCTTTAAATGTAAACGAGAAGCAGATGGAAAAACTGCTGGTTCAAAAAGATCTTTCAAAAATTATCGAAGTATTGAAGGGTGTTGAGCCAAAAATCAGTGATATACGAATGGGCGCCAAAGGCATGGTTTTTGTAGATATTGGAGAGGATAAATTTTATCCGGTAAATATAATGGGAGATGGAATGAGAAGAATTTTAAATATTCTGGCATCTATTTCTGATATGAAGAATGGAGTATTGCTTATCGATGAATTTGAGACGGGTTTGCACTATTCATCATTAAAAGTCGCATGGAAAGCTGTTTTGTCGGCATGCGAGAAATATAATGTTCAAATCATTACCACTTCGCATTCCTATGAGTGTATAGGTGCTCTTTCAAAATCATATGCAGAAATGGATCCGGATGGTGACAATATTCGTCTTTATAGAATTGATAAAGATGGAGAAAATCACAAAGCCTATATGTACAATTCGAAGCTCATTGAGTCTGGCATTAAAGATGTTATTGAGGTGCGCTGATGAAGATGAAAGATATAATTGAAAAAAATATATTGTTTGTTGAGGGAAAGGATGAGTGTTATTTTTTTAATTATTTTCATAAATATTTAGGATTGTCGGGTATACAAGTAATAGATTGTGAAGGTACAGGTAATTTCAAGACTAAGTTGCAGCTATATGTTCAATCTGATGCCTTTAAAACTGTTAAAACTGTCGGTTTTATACGTGATGCTGACTCGAATGCTGAAAATGCATTCGCGAGTTTAAGAAAAATAATTAAAGAAACAAGTGATATCCGTTATCTTCCTGTTCCGAAAAAACCATCAGAAATAATTTCAGATAAAGGTCTTAAGCTTGGTGTTTTCATAATGCCTAATAATTCAGGTGCCGGAATGCTTGAAAGTTTGTGTATTGAAACAATAAAAAATGAGCCGGTTTATGAGTGTGTTGATAAATTTATAAATTGCTTTACTCGTCTATTTACAGAAGAAGAAAAGGAAAAATTTAGGGAACATAAGTCAAGAATTCAGTCTTATCTTGCAACTAGAATACCAATTGCGAAATCAATTGCTGATGGTGCGCAAAAAAAGTATTGGAATTTTGATCATGAAGGATTTTCTGAAATAAATAAATTCGTTACTGAACTGTTTTCCTAGTTGTTAGGTTAGAAAGATTGATCAGCTGTTTTATTATCTCTTCAATCTGATTGACCCTGATATAAATGTTCTAGGTAGAGTGAAAAATTCAAAAAAATACAGCTGTTATTCCAAACGGTAGATGAAGACTGATAAAGTGTAAAAAACTTTGATCGATTTTATTTTGAGTGAACTGTCAGGCAAATACTATCACAATACAGAAAAATCATTTAAAATGTCCGCTGAAAGCGGACTCAATGCGGGCGTCCGCAGCATCCGGCAAAGCAGGTGCGAGGAATACGCCCGAAAAGCACCGCGTAGCGGCGCCCATTTTCAATCGTACACGGATGTACGTAAGTCCGAGCGCCCAAGGATGGAATAGCGCTCGGATAACGTCCATTTCTTTTGGGCGACGCAAAAGAAATGGACAAAAACCGGGTTAAGGGCGTGGAACGCCCTTTGGATCTATGACCGAATGGCAATGCGGAAATTGCCAAAACAGGGTAGGGGCACGCCCGGCATTGATTTTCTCTTGACCAAATTCGGAGCCTTGTTAGCTTTTCACCAAAATGAGGTGTGTAATGCGAAAATATCTTTTTACTTCAGAATCTGTAAGCGAAGGTCATCCTGATAAGCTTTGTGATCAGGTTTCCGATGCTGTGTTGGATAAATGCCTTGAAGCTGATCCGAATTCGCGTGTTGCCTGTGAGACTTTTGCCACCACCGGTATGGTTTTAGTCGGCGGAGAAATTACGACTAAGGCTTGTCTTGATATTCAGAGTCTTGTGCGCGGTGTTGTCAGAGAAATCGGTTATAATAATCCGAAATACGGTATCGACTGCGATTCTATGTCTGTTCTTAATGCGATTCATACTCAGTCTCCAGACATTTCGCAGGGTGTTTCCGGTGAAGGTCTTTTTAAAGGAGAGCAGGGTGCGGGTGATCAGGGGATGATGTTCGGTTTTGCGTGTAAGGAAACTCCTGAGATGATGCCTGCTCCGATTATGTATTCGCATAATCTTCTATTGAAGGCAACCGAACTCCGCAAGGGCGGTGATCTGAAATGGCTTCGTCCCGATTCAAAAAGTCAGGTGACTATTGAATATGAAGGTCATAAGCCTGTTAGAATTGATACTGTTGTAATCTCTCATCAGCATGATGAAGATGTATCATATGACGAAATAAAGGAAACCATTGTTAAGAAGATCATTCTTCCGGTTCTTGATCCGACCGGTCTTCTCGATGATTCGACAAAATATTATGTAAACCCTACAGGCCGTTTTGTTGTGGGCGGACCTCATGGTGATTCGGGTCTCACTGGCAGAAAAATTATTGTTGATACTTACGGCGGAATGGGCCGTCACGGCGGCGGTGCGTTCAGCGGAAAGGATCCTTCGAAGGTTGACCGTTCTGCGGCTTACATGGCGCGTTATGTTGCGAAGAATATCGTTGCTGCTGATCTTTGTGAAAGATGCGAAGTTCAGCTGGCATATGCTATCGGCGTTCCATTTCCTGTATCAGTTTTTGTTGATACTTTCGGTACATCAACAGTTGATGAAGCGAAGATCGAAGAAGCGGTTAAGAAGGTGTTCGACCTCACTCCTTCAGGTATCGTTAAAACTCTTGATCTCAAGAAACCTGTGTTTGCAAAAACTGCAGCATACGGTCACTTCGGGCGTAACGGATTTTCTTGGGAAAAAACGGACAAGACTGAAGAAATTCTTAAAGCATTAAAATAACAGACCGGCTTAAAGCCGGTTTTTTTGTTGTCTGACAGCATTTGCTTTAACTGCTTTTTTTTGAAAAAAAGATTGATAAAATGTGTTCTCAGGACTCATTGCCATTAACGGTATTTGTTATGCAGGATGATATTTGCAGAGGAACGACTACAGGTGTAAACTTTTATGAGGGTTACAATCTTCTTCTTTCAGTGCACGAAAATCCGTCTGTTATAAGAACCGAAGAAAGATTTTCATTCATAATTGTGAGAAGAGGGGCCGTTCTGCTGAAAAGTGCTTCCTCGGTTTTTCCTGCCGTAGCCCCTTCGATTATTTGTTTAAATAATAATTCAAAACTTGATGCTGAATTTTCTGAAGATGTTCTTTTTGAGTGCGTCTTTTTCCATCCGGAAGTTGTAAACAGTAATTTTAATTACGAAAATATATATTATCCGCAGTCGGAATCGCTTAAGGGCACAAGCCATCAGGACAGATTTTATGTTCTTCCTTTTGTCGAGCAGACTGATGATTTCGGCGGAGTTATCAAGATCGGGCATAATTCGATGTTTCATGTTCTTGAAAAACTCAACATGATAAAAAAAGAGCTGAAAGAACAGAATTCAAATATGTGGCCGTGCAGATCACGTTCTTATCTCTTTGAACTTTTGTTTTATGTGACTCAGGTTTATCAGAATCCTGACAGAATCGTTTCGACCGGCGGCTTGATATCGAATGACGATGACCTTGCCATGCGGATTGTGCAGTATCTGTCATGCAATTATCACAAACAGATTACAATCTCATCTCTTTGTAAAATATTTGAAACCAACAGAACGGATCTTTCGAGCAAGTTCAAAAAAGCATCCGGCAAAACCCTGGTTCAGTATCTTAACGAGCTTCGCGTTTCAATCGCCTGCGCGATGGTTAGAGATACCGGTCTCACTATCGATGAAATCTGCTACCGGTCCGGTTTCAATGATCTTCCGTATTTCAGGAAGATGTTCAAACGGCAGACAAGAATGCTGCCGAATGAATACCGTTCAAAATATTCTACAATGCACGGTTGATATTTCTATCAATTCCTTTTCGCTTTGAACAGATTTGTTGTTCCGTCAAGACCCAGATGAGTCAATAGCGTAGCGCTTTTATTCAGAAAAAGATATCCTGCGCCAGCTTCGATAATTTCTTCTTTCCATGTTTTTCCTTTATCGGATGAAATGAAAGCCGAGATTCTGTTGGTGCCTTTTTCTGATTTATTGGTAATAAATAATATTTTCCCGTTTTGATCCGCATTGATTACCGACATCGGGGATGCATCTGTTGAAATGCTTTTTGCTTCTTTCGGCAAATCAATAACTGTCCATGATTTTGCCGAGTCTTCCGTGAAGAAAAGTTTATTTAATGCGCAGTCAAAAATATATCCGCTCGCAGGTGATAATAAAAATACAGCTCCGATGTCGGAAATCCCTTCCGGCAGTTTCGGCTGTGTCCATGTTTTTCCGCCGTCATTTGTTATTCCGAGAATTTTGCGGCTTGCAGCCCAGCCGTCCTTCTGATTTTCGTTGAAACTTATGCATCTAGTGTGATCCGGCGATCTCGTTGAAAGAAAACTTCCGGCTTTCTTCCATGTTTTTCCGCCGTCTTCTGTATAATTGATGTTCTCACCATTTCCAGAGTGCCATGCAGTTTTTTCACCATTAATATCTAGGCCGAAACGGCATGCCGATTCATTTACCGCTTCCTTCCACGATTGTCCGCCGTCTTCAGTATAAAAACATTTTCCGCCGTAACCGACTGTTATTCCGTGAGTTTCGTTTGAAAATCCTACAAAGTAGTGAGAGTGATTCAGTTTTTTTGAAAATATTTTTTCCCAGGCGCTTTTTTCAGGCTTTTTGGCGCATGATATAAAAGCCGCCGCAGCGGATATTAAAATTGCAATACAGTATATTTTTTTCATATTTCCTCCATTTAATAATGTTTAATTAAAATTCAAGTTTTTGCAAGTGGCAATTATCACTATTCCGGTGAAAATCGTCATTAATTTCCATTTGTCAAGAGATTGACAAATAAGCGCAGTTTGATTTGTTTGAACAAATGATTGATTTGCATGTTCATACGACCGCGTCCGACGGAATTTATTCTCCTGAAGAGATTGTGAGAAGGGCGTGTGATGAGGGCCTGAGTCTGATCGCAGTTACGGATCACGATTCGATGGACGGAGTTGAGGCTGCAGAAAAAGCGGCTATTCAAACTAACGGACTTTTGCGTGTTATCGGAGGCTGTGAGCTCAGCATTGAGTTTGACGGAGGCGACTTCCATCTTCTTGGTTATAATCTAAAAGCATCTGATGAAATGAGTGCTGTTTTAAGCGGTATAAAAAAGTGCAGAGCTGAGCGCATTTATAATATGATTGAAGATATTGCAAATTCGGGAGTTGATATTTCGATTTCTGATCTTGACGGTTTCAACGAATCATCTTCACCCGGAAAACCTCTCGTTGCAAGAGCTTTAATAAAAAAAGGATACGCCTCAGATATAAAGGATGCATTTACTAAATTTATGTGTTCCGGAAAACCAGGTTTTGTTCCGAAGAAAAAAATTTTTCCTGAAGATGGTTTCCGTATGATTCGCGAAAGCGGCGGTTTTTCATCGCTTGCCCATCCTTCTTCCCTGAATATAGATGACGATCTTTTTGAGTTATATCTTCAAAAGCTGATTAAGCTCGGACTCAATGGAATTGAAGCATATTCCGCTATTGCAGGTGAAAAGCAGACTGAGCTTTACTTGAAACTTGCTTCGAAGTATGATTTAATAGTAACCGGCGGATCGGATTATCATGGCGACCACAGGGAAAACCTAGGTTATTATAAGCCCGGAAGAGCTGTGCCTGATGATCTTGCGCTGAGGTTTTATGAGCTTTGTAAAGATTGAAGGAGTTAAGGGAATGGTTTTCGTTCCTGATTCCGCATCTCCAAGAAAAAATAACTGCCCGGATTGTTTTTCCTGTCAGTTTTGTCCGGATGAACGATGCGAAGTCTGCATCAAAAGACGCAACTGCAAAACATCACTCTCGCGCACAGATAAATGCGATGAAAGCTGATATTTCATAAAGAAGCATCATCGGTATCGCCGCTATCGTCTGGGATAAAACATCCGGTGGTGTTATTACTGCGGCGATTATCCAGATTGCTATAAGAGCGAATTTTCTTTTACGGTACAGTGTTCTTTTTTTGATAATTCCTATTTTTGATAACACAAAGGATATTACGGGCATTTCAAAAATTATTCCGCCGAAAAAAACGAAATAAGAAATGAAGCTCATGAAGCTGTTGGCGTTTATTGAGCTCGTCATATTCTTCGGCGCAAATCCGAGCATAATATCTATTGTCTGCGGCAGCGCAAACATAAATGAGAGAGAGGCTCCTGTATAGAAAAGAATTGTTCCTGCGGTGATAACGCACGCAATCATGCGCTTCTCGCTTTTTTTTAGTGCGGGAAGAATGAACCGTGTGATATGAAATATGTGAAACGGTATAGTTCCGAAAACGGCGGCGATGAATGAAGCTTTTATTCTGAAGGTGAACGGCTCGGATACGTCAAAAAAATGAAGAGTGATGTTTTTTCCGGAAAGAAGAAACGCCGTCAGCGCATTTATCAGATATTCTGAAAAAGAGAATGCGGCGATTGTTGCAGCAATTAGTACTATTGCCGAATACATGAGGCGTTTGCGCAATTCTTCTATATGAGGTATCGCTTCATGCAGAAGGCTTGTGTTTTTCTTTTTTCCATTATTGCTTGACATATTGTAATTTTAAAATAGCCTCATTATTCACAGATTTCATTCCCCCTTTCAGAGGTTTAATGTATGGCAGCCAAATCAGCGAAAAAATTCAAGAAAAATATAATTGATGTGTTTTTTTTGAAGGCGGAGGCCAGACCTGATCATAAAATGGTCCTATACAAGCATGAAGGCCGATATAAAAGTTTCAGCCGAAGGGAGATGAAAGAAAAGGTTGAATCACTTGCCAAGTATCTGATTTCAAAAGGAATTAACAAAGGCGACCGGATATCTGTTTTTTCATTTAACCGCTATGAATGGTGGGTTGCCGATCTTGCGGCACTTTCAATCGGTGCGGTTCATGTTCCCATTTATCCTACAAATTCTGCGGAAGAAGCATTGTATGCAATAAAGCATTCATCTGTAAAAATGTGCTTCGTAGGAAGTTCTGATCAGTATGAAAAAATTGTTTCAATCAAAAAGAAAGCCCCGTCATTAAAAGAAATTATTTCATTCGATGAAATTAAAAAATGTCCGTCTTTTGAACTTGTTCTTTCTAAAGGAATGAAGCTGAAAAAAGATGCCGAGCTTTTAAAGCGCAGAAGTGCGATAAAAGATAAGGATCTTTGTTCTATTATTTATACTTCCGGTACAACAGGCAATCCGAAAGGTGTAATGCTGTCGTATGAGAATTTTTATTCTGACCTTACTCAGGTTGCTGCTGTCTTTGAAAAAGAAATATCCGAAAATGAAATATTTATGTCATTTCTTCCTTTATCACACGCTCTTGAGCGCACGGCTGCTTTTTATACTCCGATATTTTACGGATGTATCGTTGCGTTTTCAAGTGATATACGGAATGTAATTGCTGATACTAAGCTTGTTTTTCCGGATGTTCTAAACAGTGTTCCGCGTCTTTATGAAAAGATTCATTCAGGTATTCTTGAGCAGATCAGAGGTTACGGTATAATAAAAAGGTCTGTTGTTGCGGCATGTCTAAAAGCGGGTTCGCTCAGAATCCCGAGCATCTGTGAAGGTGTTCCTCTCAGCGGTGTAAAAAAGATGCTTGTTAAAGTTGCTGATAAAATAGTTCTTTCAAGAATAAAAAATGAGCTCGGATTTTCAAAGGTAAAAATTGCTATATCGGGAGGAGCTGCTCTTTCCGTTAATGATATGAATTTTTTTCTGAGTCTAGGGATTAATCTTTATGAAGGTTACGGTCTTACCGAATGCGCACCGATTCTTACAGTTAACAAACCCGGAAAAATTAAGCGCGGAACTGTCGGATGTGCGATGAGTGAAACAGAGATTGCGATTTCTGATGAAGGCGAAATACTTGCGAAAGGCGATCAGATAATGATGGGTTATTATAAAAATCCAAAAGCAACAAAGGAAGTTTTTGATAAAAACGGATTTTTCAAGACAGGTGATCTCGGTTATCTTGACAAAGAAGGTTATCTTAAAATAACAGGAAGAATAAAGGATATAATAGTCACAGCAGGCGGAAAAAATGTTTCTCCTCAGAATATCGAAGCTGCTGCCAGAAAGTCAAAATATGTTGAACAGCTTGCAGTAATCGGCGACAAGAGAAAATTTCTCTCCGCAATAATAGTTGTTAATCCTGTTGAAATAAAAAAACTGGCTTCAGCAATGGATATACGTAAGGATTTAAATGCCGCTTTAGTTGATGAAAGTATTAATAAAGCAGTTCTTGAAGATATTGAAAAAATGCTTAAGTCATTTTCGAGAGTTGAACAAATCAGAAGGATTGCTCTAATTGCTGATGAGTGGAGTCAGGCTACCGGCGAGCTTACGGGTACATTAAAAATAAAACGGAAAGCAGTTGAAGAAAAATATTCAAGCTTAATTGATTCAATGTATGTTATTGATAAGAACTGATTCTGTTTTCTTTTTGTAAAATTGTCTCTTGACTCAATATTTTTGTAGACAGCAGGGGGGAGCAAAAATATCTTTGCGTAAAAGTTTACGGAGATGTTTATGTATTTAAGCCAATGCAAATCCTGCAGTCATCATATTTGTATATTGAATAACAAAGTTTTGTGCGGATATAAAATAGACAGGGTAGAAAAAACTATACGCAAAGAGAAAGACGAGAACAGTCAGACGGTATTGGACTGCCCTAAAGAATAAGGAGAAATTATGAAAACAAAAGCTCTCGATTTAACCCTGGACTTCAAAGTTGCCGACATTAGTCTAGCTTCTTTCGGAATAAAGGAGATGGAGCTTTCCCGTAATGAAATGCCGGGACTTATGGCTGCTCGTGAGAAATACTCTGCGACCAAACCCCTCAAAGGTCTGAAAATTACCGGTTCTCTTCATATGACAATTCAGACTGCCATGTTGATTGAAACGCTGTACGAATTAGGTGCAGATTTGAGATGGGCATCATGCAATATTTATTCAACACAGGATCATGCCGCTGCGGCGGTAGCAAAACTCGGTCTTGCAAAAGTTTTTGCATGGAAGGGTGAAACACTTGATGATTACTGGTGGTGTACTGAAATGGCTTTAACATGGCCTGACGGAAGCGGACCGGATCTTATAGTCGATGACGGAGGAGATGCAACTCTTCTGATTCACGAAGGTGTTAAAACAGAAAAAGACAAATCGCTTCTTGACCGCAAATCTGATAACAAAGAGTTTCAGATAATTCTCGACAGAATATATGATTCTTATCAGTCAGATTCTGCCCGCTGGACAAAGATAGCTTCAAAGATGAAGGGAGTTTCCGAAGAAACTACCACTGGTGTTCACAGACTTTATCAGTTGGCTGAGAAGGGTGAACTTCTTTTCCCTGCTGTAAACGTTAACGATTCTGTTACAAAATCCAAATTCGATAATCTGTACGGCTGCCGCGAGTCCCTTCTTGACGGAATAAAACGCGCAACAGATATTATGATCGCCGGAAAAGTCTGTGTTGTTTGCGGATACGGAGATGTCGGAAAAGGCTGTGCTCATGCTTTCAAAGGAATGGGTGCGAAAGTCTTTGTAACGGAGATTGATCCTATTTGTGCTCTTCAGGCTGCAATGGAAGGATACGAAGTTGTAACGATGGAAGACATTGTTTCGAAGGGTGATATTTTTGTTACTGCAACAGGTTGCTTTTCGGTAATCACCGGAGCTCATATGGAGCAGATGAAAAATGAAGCTATTCTGTGCAATATCGGTCACTTCGACAGTGAAATAGATATGAATTATCTTGAAAGCACAAGCGGAATTAAACGAGTTAACATTAAACCTCAGGTTGATCAGTTTTATCTCAAATCAGGAAGATCTATTATCGTTCTTGCGGAAGGACGTCTTGTTAATCTTGGATGCGCGACAGGTCATCCTTCATTTGTAATGAGTAATAGTTTTACAAACCAGACTCTGGCTCAGATTATGCTCGCAACAGAAAAACTTGAGAACAGAGTCTACACGCTTCCTAAGAAACTTGATGAAGAGGTCGCCCGTCTGCATCTTGGCAGAATTGGTGCGAAGCTTACATCATTAACCAAGGAACAGGCTGATTATATGGGGCTTAATATCGAAGGACCTTATAAACCGGATCATTACCGATATTAATATGCAGAAACGGGCTAAGGGATTAGTCACTAAAGTTTTTGGACGGCACTATACTGTTGAATCCGGCGGAATAGAATATGATTCTTTTCTGAAGGGTAAGATGAGAATTGACAGTTCGTGGCATCAAATGACTAATCCCGTTGCCGTAGGCGATAATGTTGATATAATTATTGAAAATGACTCTGCTCCCCGTGCCGTCATTGAATCTGTCTGCGAAAGAAAAAATAAAATTTCCCGCAAAGAAAAGGGTAAAAACAGCCGCGAAGACATCATTGCGGCTAATCTTGACCTCATAATGATTGTTCAGTCATTTTCTGATCCATTCATGAATCTTAGGTTTGCAGACCGCGTTTATGTTAAGGCTAACAATTCATCGATTCCTGTCGCTCTCTGCGTTAACAAATCAGATCTTTCATGTGATGAAACCGAATCATATCTGGATGAGTATTATTCAAAAAGCGGACTCAAAATATTTAAAACCAGCTGTGTCTCGGGCAGCGGCATAAGTGAAGTTGCATCTTATATTAAAAACAAGCATGTTCTTTTTATAGGGGTATCGGGTTGCGGAAAATCTTCACTTATCAATAAAATATTTCCTGAAAAGAATCTGAAAGTATCTGAAGTGTCCGAATCAACCGGGAAGGGACGTCATACGACTACAAATACGATTATGTACCGTATTGATAAAAAAACCGCAATAATCGATTCGCCCGGACTGCGTGAATTCGGTATTCCTGATATCGAAGAATATGAACTTTCGGATTATTTTTATGAATTTAAAAAATATTCATCTAAATGCCAGTTTTCAGGATGCTCTCACGATCATGAACCGGGTTGTGAAATTCAGCGGGCGCTCGATAAGGGCAAAATTTATGAAGGCCGTTATATTTCATATATAAATATCCTCGAATCTCTGCGTGAATACAAAAGGTGGAAATACCGTTGATAGAGATAAAATCAGCAAGTATATCCTTCGGTAAAAAAAATGTTCTGCAGAATGTCTCCGTAAAATCGGAAATTATGTCAAATACGGTTATCCTTGGAAAAAACGGTTCCGGCAAAAGCGTTCTTCTTAAAATTGCTGCGGGCCTTTTAGTTCCGGATTCCGGTGAAGTTCTTTTTGACGGAAAAAAAATATCACACGAAGATTATTTTCGTGCAAATAAACTGAGTATAGGTTATGTTTTTCAGAAAGGCGGATTATTTGATTCGATGAATCTCTTTGACAATGTGGCGTTTCCTCTACGGCGCAAAGGGTTAACAGAGAATGAAATTCCGGACATTGTATTATATAATCTGCGCCGAGTAGGTCTCGAAGGTTCAGAAGAAAAATTTCCTACTGAACTTTCAGGAGGAATGCAGAAAAGAGCAGGTATTGCCCGGGTTTTGGCAATGAAACCCAAAGTGATTCTTTATGACGATCCGGCGGCGGGTTTGGATCCTGTTCTCACGGATTCGATCGCTGATCTTATACTGGAGATTCGCGAGACAGAAAAAACAACGTCGCTTATAGTTACTCATGATATGAAGTTTGCTGAAAAAATTGCCGATGAGATAGTTCTGCTTGATTCGTCGCAAATTGTTTTTTACGGAGATAAGAATAAGTTTTTTTCATTAGAAGATCCTTTTGCACATCAATTTGTAAAAGGTGAAATTGAGGGACCTATAGAATGTCAATGAACGGTGAAGAAAAAAGAAACAGCAGCCGTTATTATTCGGACGGCGATTATATTCATACTTCACGAACGGCGAGCGGCAGTGTATCCTGTGTTCTCAAAAACATATCTGCTACAGGGGCATGTATTTTGGCTGATATTCCGATTGAAATCGGAGAAAAGGTTTTTCTTCATGTGAACCGGGGTGAGGCGACATCGCTTCGAGGAAAGGTCGTCTGGCAGAATGATAATGAATACGGAATTGAATTTCTGCTCGAAAGTTCTGATGATTTTGAACAAATCTCAAATATTGTGAATAAATTTAATTTCCATAACATACTCTGATAACTATTACACAACTTTGCATGCCATTTGCCGATCAAATTTATTCATTATTCTGAAAATTGACAGAAAATATACATTTGCTGTTTTTCGGTGTTCACCCAATAAATTATTGACGTTCGGGGCTTCAATTTTAGACTTATCTGTTGTTTAATATCTTATATGCCTTGGGGGACTTATGCCTTCACTCGACACGAAAAACATTGACTGGGAAAATCTTCCATTCGGTTATGTTAAAACTGATTTCAATATCCGTTATTATTATAAAGACGGCAAGTGGACAGGCGGAGATCTTTTCGCTGATGAGACGATAGAAGTAAGTATTGCATCACCCGCTCTTCATTACGGGCAGCAGGCATTCGAAGGATTGAAAGCCTTCAATACAAAGGATGGTCGCATCGTTGTTTTTAGACCTGATGAAAATTCTGAAAGGATTAACCGTTCGTGTGAACGCATAAAAATGCCGCTTATACCAAAAGAACTTTTTCTTGAGGCACTCAAAAAAGTGGTTATAGCTAATAAATCATATATTCCCCCTTACGGAACTGGTGCCAGCCTTTATATCCGTCCGTTGATTTTCGGAAATGGTCAGAAGATCGGACTTGGTCCTGCTCCTGAATATGTTTTTATGATTTTAGTTACACCAGTAGGACCTTATTATAAGGGCGGATTTAAGCCGGTAAAGGCCTTGGTTCTTGATCATTTTGACCGGGCTGCCCCTGAAGGGCTCGGCGACTGTAAGGTCGGCGGAAATTATGCGGCTGGACTTCCCGGCGGAGAATATGGTCATGATAAGGGATTTCCGATAGTTCTTTATCTGGATTCAAAAGAAAAAAAATATGTCGATGAATTCGGAACATCAAATTTTATCGGAATCAAGGGAGATAAATATATAACTCCCAAATCAATCAGTATTCTAGACAGTATAACAAATAAGAGTCTTGCCAAGATTGCCGAAGAATATCTTGGAATGAAAGTTGAACGCAGACCGATATCAATAGATGAACTTGATTCATTTGACGAGATAGGAGCTGTCGGAACAGCTGCTGTCGTTACACCTGTAAACGAGCTTCATTTTAATGATAGAATAGTGAAGTTTGGAGACTCTACATGCGTTGGAGAAAAGATTACAAAACTTTATAAAACTCTGACTCAGCTTCAGTATGGTGAAATTGAAGATAAGTTCGGATGGCTGTATGAGATAAAATAATTCTGCGGAAGACCGCAGAATTATTAATCAGAATTGACTACTTTTTCGGCCTGAATAGCTAAATATTTTACAAGCGACTGTTCAGAAATATGCCCGAGGTTAACGAGAATAATTCCTATCAGACCGCCTTCTTTTTTCTGTATCTCGAGTGCTTCATTCAGCTGAGCCTGGGTTATTTCGCCTGCATCAACCAAAATATCTCCTAATAGTTGTTTTGCCATAATACTCCTCCGCTTTTGATAGGTAAAATGTTGTTGATAAATATGTAGTAAAATTTATCACTACTGCAATATAGGGAATCTACTCCCGAACGTTGATATTATAGCATGTTCGAAATAAAAAGTCAACAGAATTGCAAAAATATGCGGAGGCCCTGATGGTCAGGATTGTTGCAGAGATAGGAATAAACCACTGCGGAAGTCTGTCAAAAGCTTTGTCTATGATCGAGTCTGCTGCTGCAAGCGGCGCTGATTCTGTTAAGTTTCAAACTTTTTCAGCTGACAAATTTTATTCCCGTTACTCATCTTCTTATCTGAATAATACAACGCTGTCTTCCAATTATGATCTGATCGATTTTTTTAGAAAATTTGAATTTACTGAAGATGATTATATTAAACTTAAAAAAGCGGCGGATGAATGCGGAGTTGATTTTTTTTCATCACCCTTCGAGCCTGATTCGGTTGAAATGCTTGAGCGCATAGGGGTAAAAAGATATAAGATAGCCTCAGGTTCCTTAAATGATTTATTTCTAATTGAAAAAATTCTTTCGACCGGAAAGGAAATAATTGCTTCTACGGGGCTTCATGAAATTTCCGAAATTGAAAAAAGTGTTCAGTTGATGAGGAAAAATAATGCGGGTTTGATTCTTCTTCATTGTGTTTCTCTTTATCCGCTTAGGGATAGCGATGTGAATTTGAAAAGAATGATCTCACTGAAAGAACGTTTCGGTCTTGATGTCGGATTTTCGGATCATTCTCCGGATGCATTATCTTCGCTTTGCGCAGTGTCGCTTGGAGCATGTGTAATTGAAAAGCATTTTAAGACTGAAGAAACAGATCCCGATGCCTGTGTTTCTCTGAATCCGTCCGGTTTTAAAGATATGGTTGACAGTATTCGCCGCATTGAAAATATTACGGGAAGCGGATCTTTTGCTGTAACATCCGGTGAGAAAAGTATCGCTCGTTCCGCCAATATGAGTTTGTGCTCTTTAAAGAGAATAAACAAAGGAGAAAAAATCACGAGGAATTTACTTTGTGCAAAACGTCCCGGAACAGGTATTTCTCCTCTGGATATAGAATTGGTTCTCGGAAAAACAGCGCTTGAAGATATCGAAGAAGATTGTCTGATTGATGTAAAAAATATAGTATGAGGTAACAA
>Ga0255347_1002643_pt1 | contig 24839 bp, 16 predicted proteins | sample wastewater_treat_2_FD_192479 | JGI IMG/M metagenome (GOLD analysis project Ga0255347, IMG submission 192479) | Wastewater microbial communities from Lulu Island WWTP, Vancouver, Canada - plant24 | ecosystem: Engineered > WWTP > Wastewater > Unclassified | place: Canada: Vancouver, British...
CTCGAGCAGGAGGCCGGAGAGGTACCACGCCAGGCCGTTCTCATACGAGCTGCGCGTCATCTCGATCACCGGTGCCATTTCCTGCATACGGCCCTCGACCACGCCCATGCTGTTGGCAGACTGACCGGAAGCCGCCTGCACCCGCGCCTCTTCAACCTCCTTGCCGTACTTCTCAGCAATCTGGTCTTGCGCAAAAACCGCACGCCGCGCTTCGACCGTGGCCGCATCGTGTTGCCCGAGGAACAGGTGGTTGAGCATTTGATACTGGAGCGCGTGGATAAACTCATAAGCCGGCAGGTGGTACGGACGTGTGCGATCATCCGTAATCGTACCGGCCATCACCGTTGCACCAGCATCACCCAACTTGAATACAGGGCCGCTTTCGGTCTCCTCGATCACGGTGTCGATCGCTGCGGCGAAGTTGGTTGAGCTCCCCAGAAAATCGCCCGAGAGCATCCGCACGCGCCCCGTCTCGACAAACCCCAGTTCCCGGCTGTAGGTGCTATGCTTGAGCTTCTCAGACCATGCCAGCGCGACGGGGTCGTTACCCGCGCGCAGACCGGAGAGCGCCCGGTCCACGCCGGGGTTGGTCGAGACACAACCGACCGTCGCGAGCAACGCGGCCAAGCAGAGCCCGAGCCACATATAGTCGGTTGAGCGTTGAGCGTTCACGTTGCCCCTCTTGGGTGTAGGCGTTACTGAACGGCGTTTTGCTGGATGTTGATCGCGTCGCCACGGTTGCCGACATCACGCCAGGCCGCCGTATCGAAATTAATCTTCACACCCTTGCGCATCACCGCCTCGGCATAGCCGATGGCCACCGCCGCACGGAATCCCTCCAGCGAACGATAGCGCTGTAAGCCAGCATCTGACAGTTCCAACGCCACGCGGAAGGTCGCGCCGGGTTGGATGTTGACCGTCTGCTGCCACGGCTGCATCCACTGGCGCGTTACGCGCATCTGATGCAAGCCCGGCGTTGCCTTGAAAGTCCCGGGGGACGAGCCTACCGTTGCACCGTCGATCTCCACCGTCACGCCGCCAACCAGCCGCCGCATTTCGTCGAGCAATTCGTTCGATGCGCGCACACCGCTCTCGAGGCCTTGGATCAGCTCATCGACAGTCGTGGAGACGCTGAACTCAACCATCGTCGTGTCAGCGGCCGGGCCGCGACGCCACGTCGGCACCTTCTGGGCGATCTCCTCGCCGGTGGCGGCCGCCCACTGATCAAACAGGTCGTTGTAGTAATTAAGGGCGTCGCCGCCGTCGGTATACTGTCCGGGCACCGGCAACTTGTTGGTCCAGTTGGAACCGTAGACCGACGATCCCTGCGCCGCCTCGTTGACTTTGGTGCTCATGCGTAGCGTGAAGACGGTCACCTGCCGGTCGCCAGCGGTCCGAGCGGTCTGGCTGGCACCGACGATCGACACCAGCATGACGTAGTCGCAGCCCAGCATCTGTGCGACGCGCACGGTCGAGCCGCCGGTGAAGATGCCTTCGACCAGACCAGAACGCTCTTCGGCCGTTGTGATCTTGAAGCGGTTGAAGCCGTCCACGATCTCCGCCTTGTCCAGCACGATCAGACCCGCACCGGCCAGTTCAGCCGAAATGCGGTCGCGCACGCCATCCACCTCGTCATCCATGCCCGCCACGCGTGTCTGGTTCTTGACGAAGATCGCGATCTTGGGGTTGACCGGTTGCGGCCGTGGTGCGAGCACCGCTCGCTTCACCACATCCGCTTCGACGGCCACGACATCCAAGTCGGGATTGGCCTTCTGCACCCTGGCCTTGAACGCTTTCAGTTCGGCCGAGGAATTGGGATCCAATTTTTCAGCCTCGGTTACCACCTGCGCCCGCGTTCCTGCGGCAGCACAGAGAATCAGCGCCAGACTTACAGCCCAGCGTACACTTTTTTTCACAGCCATGGGGTATCCTCCGGTTTTAGAAGTAGCAATTGATGATCGGCAGGAAAGGAACGTCCTTGTTCTGGATCACATTAACCACGCCGATCTGGAGGCCGATCATCTCACGCGCGATGTTGATCACGCCGATCTGGCAGCCCTTAATAAAGTCTGAGCCGTTGAAAAAGCCGATCTGCAGCGCCTGCGCCGTGGATTGCGGTTTCGCCGCGCCGTAATTGACCGCACCGATCTGCCAGCCGTCATAAGAGCCGGAGACATAATTCACCGGCGCAATCTGAAGACCCAGCCCATCGCCGTCCACGATATTGGCAAGCAGCGCCACCTGCAAGCCGTTGCCGTGTCCCCGCGCCCGCCCGACCGTGCTGATATCGAAGCCGTCGAAATTCTGGCACTCGCCATAGATCGCGTTGATCCGCAGTCCGCCGACATCAAAGCCGCTGGACGGCACCTGCAGCGGCGTCACGATGCTGAACATAAAGGGCGTGTACGGATACACGGTGGTATCCACTTCCGCTGCGGATGCAGTCGCAGTCGCGGCCTTAGACGATGATGACCTGATCAACGTTGACGTCTGTTGCGCTAACGCCGCGCCACCGACCGTGATCCCTAACATCCATACGATGAGCTGTTTTTTCATTCTGTGACCTCCTTTTATGTCCGGCATGCAGCCCTCGCCGCTCATGCCGACAACTTGCCGTTTGATGGTGCGAGTAGTGTACGTGAAAACAAACGCGGATTCAAATAGATTTATTGTGTCAGACTCATTGATTCGCTGGTGAAGCCGACAGCCCGTTTGCCACCTGTACCGCATACTTGGGTAAATGTCGCTGATGCGTGAATATGACCGTCAACATGTGGGCCGGGTTGGATGAGTACCCAGACGTCATATCCGCAGCAAGCACCTTGCTGTCTGCTACTCTAACAACCGTATACCTCAGGTATGCATCTAACGCATCGCCCTTTGCATTTGAGAACGGAATGTCGATTTTTTTGCCCGTACGACTTGAATCAACGTCCATAAGGATCAAGAACAAGGCATCTGCCCCCTGATCTCGCGCCACGGATGCCCAATCTTGGATCGTCGCGATATCAAATGGGTCACGTTCTTCTGAATGGAATCCACCAAGTGGCACCGTCTCAACTCGTTCTTTAGCCAAGCGCGCACGGAATTCTTGCTCAAATACAAGGTCGGGAGCCGGCTTGCCATCTTTGCGTACGCAACATCCCAGTGCCACTTTTTTCCCCTGAAAGGCGTCCCTGACGGTAGCCTGCGGCAATTTGGCGAGCTGGGATTCTGCGTGAGCCTTCAACTTCCCGTCAACTCCACTGTTCAACACATCCGTAAGCCATTGCCGAGCCAACAGAATTCGCTCCGCACCGATGTATAGTCGTGCAAGCTCAACCTTCACGTTTTCGCGCGTAAAGGAGAGTCCACCGGCAGCGTCGTAATTCTCTAGGATCTGGAGTAGCGTCTCCTCTGCCTTGGTGTACGATTGCCGGTCAATGGCCGATCTCGCATCATTCCATTGCCGTTCGAGCCGATCCGCCGTCTCAAGTCTTTTTTTCAGTCTTTCGTATTCGGTGCGTGGATAACGTCCCAACATCCAAATCGACCAGCCTCCTCGGTTTTTGGCTTCTTTTTCGTCATAGATTTCCACGGCTCGTAAATCCAATTTGCCCCCAAATTCTGTCTTTACCGCCTCTTCCGCGCCCCTCTGAGCATTGATTTGCGTCGACACGTACTCAGCCACCTGAGTCTGGATCAATTTGAGTGCATTTTGCCTAGCCTCTTCGACCGTTGCTCCCTCTCCCTTGGCCTTGAAATAGAGATGCTCAGCATCATGTTTACGCGGATTATCCCACCACAATGGACTGTCATAGTCGCCTGAAACACAGCCTACCGTCATGCAAGCCATCCACAGTGACAACACGACACCATTTGTGATCGTACGAAGAAGAGCTGCCGTTTTCATAGAAAAGACTTAATCCCCCCCCAACGCTGTGGCAATGCCACGCTTCAATTCCTCCCTGTACTGTTCGTCCGTAGTGCCGCCAATGTCACACACGATGATCCCCTTGGCAGATATGACAAATGTACGCGGAATGCTTTTAACGGTAAATTTGGCCGCTGATCGATGATAAGGGTCAAGCAGAAGCTCTGACTCGACCTTGACGTTTTGCTGAACCATAAATTCGCGCAACTTTTCTTTAGCGCTGAGCGGATCCAAACTTACAAGAAAGTAGTGGATCTTCATGCCTTCGGGAGCCTTTTGGGCGGCTTCACGAACCGTCTCCAAAAAAATGGGCAGCTTTTTTCTGCAAGGCACGCATGTCAGAGACATAAAGTCGAGCACTACAACCCCCTCAGATTCACACTTGGGAGCGTTTGTCGCCGAAGTATAATACTGCGACATGGCTACATAGTTCCCGTCCATTGTCGTGAAAACTGGCACTGGCGCTATCGAACCAACGAGATTTGTTTTCTCGGATGCTAGCGCTGAAAACGAAAGTAACGAAGAAACAACCGTCGTAAGAACACACAATTTACTTGTCATGGCGAAATTTATACATCATTCTGTCCGGTGATGAAAGGCGTTTTTTCACTCATCGTGTTTTTGGCGACCGGTTTTTGTGCCTTCGCCCAATCAGACCCATTGGTGATTCTTTTCACAGGAACCATCAATGGCATCAGCCGCCCATGCTATTGCCCAAGCAATCCGTGGGGCGGACTGGCCAAGCGTGCATGGCTTATCTCAGAAATCAAGAAGGCCGCAGGTGCTGACTGTGTACTTAATCTTGCTTCCGGGGATCTGTCACCTGTGTCTGCATCAGACGCGACGTCAGCACTCATTATCCGGCAGTTCAAGCACATGAATTTTGATGCTCTGGCTCTGGGGGACCAGGACTTGGCGCAGGGCTATGCCGGCTGGCTCCGGGCAAACCAACTTGCAGATGCGTGGGATTCCAACCTAAACAAACCGCTGCTCCCTTGGCTGTCATGCGGTTATACGACAACACCATCCGACGCCGCCAAGCCGGCCCCTTTTGGCCCGAGCTGGCTCGTGGTCGAGCGGGCGGGGATGCGCGTCGGGATCGTGTCCCTGACATCGCCCAAGACGTGGGGCGAGGCATCTTTCCCGGAAAACCTGCGTCTGACCTCATCGACCGCAATCCTTAAAGCCTTTCGGCGAAGCGTATCGTCTCCACCGGACTTGTTGGTCGTCCTTTCTCACCAACCGCTCGATGAAGACATTCGTCTGGCTAAGAAGCACAAGGATATCGATATTATCATCAGCGGCCACTCCCAAGCCCTCCTTTCGCCCCCGGAATTGGTCAATAGGACCGTGATCTGCCAACCGGGCAAGGATGGAGAAAATCTGGGCGTCCTGCTCGTGTCTCGGCGTCGTTCCAAGGACCGAGGTTCTTCTGTCGCGCTCGCCAAGCGCACGCATTTTTCAGGAACCAACGATTACGGGAGCGCGGCCTTTGCCCCCTCCATGACCAAAGTGCCCTCGTTTCGCATGGCGCACCAAATCGTTCCCCTCAATGCGTCTATCGACCAAGACGCAGACGTAGCCCGCATTCTCTGTGAGCACGACCAGCGGGACGATATAGCCTCGGCAGCCCGCTTGTCCAGCCCGTCGGGTGATCGCGAAAATGGCCCCCGCATTCTCTTGCAGTTGCCAACAAACCCCGTTTCACTGACGGCACACGCTCCGCAAAAAGTCCTGATACCGGTACGCAATGCTGGCCGACAAGATCTTCTCATTAAACGCGCAAGGAGTCGCAGTCCATGGATGACCTCTGCAAGTCAGCCGATGTCCATCCCCAGCGGTCAAACCACAAATCTGATTTTCACCCTGGAACCCGACCGGATTGACAGGTTCTTCCGCGGCGAGTTCACCCTGCAGACCAATGACCCCGACCGCCCCGTTATCCAGGCAGCCTTCGCCGGCGTACTCAAAGGCCCCCTGCGCTCGGCATTGGATGCGCCCGCTTTGCTTCGTGACCTGTGCGCTCTTCTAGATGTCCCGAGCCCCGCTTTCCTGTCACTTCCGCCCCTTCAGCCCCTTTTAATTGATGGGGCGGCCCAAACAGACGGAGCAACATCTCAAAAACCTGGCGTCCATCTGTCCTTTTTCTTCGCACCTGGTTGTGACGAGTGCGACTTTGTAGAAAATGTCGTTTTGGCTGATATTTTGGCACAGTATGACGATCAAGTCACCCTTGAGCGACTAGACGTGACACAACTGGAGAATTTTGAACGCCTTGATGCGCTGATGAGACACGCTTCGCCGGATGCCTCTCCGTCCAATTTGGTGACCGTCGTTGTCAACGACTCCGTCCCGCTTTTTGGAGCCGATGCGATTCAAAAGCGGTTGCCCCGCGCCATAGACGAAGCTCTCCTGAAACGTCGCGGAGAAAACCGCATCCCGCCCCCTAAAAACTAGTGCCATAGGGCAACAAAAAACCGTCAGCCAACAATCAGCGGAACGCTGACTTGCTGGCCGACGGCGCACAACAGGAGACAAGTTGTTAGTCCGTAACCACGGGGTGCTAATTTTTCGCCTGCAGAGCCTTCTTAAATTCCGCAGTATTCATTTGCTCCAAGATCTTCCGGAAAACGGAGCTAACTTCCAAGCTTACCGATGTTTCGAACCCTGCCATGTAGATCAAAGACGGACATCCTCCCCACCCCGTACAAGGCACTCCTTTCCACAAAACGTTGCCTTCATTGTCAAACAGAACCGGCGTCATTTTTGCCCATCCGCCGGTCAAGCCAATCGGCCACCCCCAGGAGAACAGATAATTTCGCACCGAATCAATCTGCACGTTGAGAACGGGGCCGTCGGCCTGATCAACTTTTTCTACAACTTCCACCTGGTATCCGGCCTCTTTGAGTGCTGTAGAGAAGGCTTCGCCAACTTCTTTGCGGAGATAGTCCTCCGACGTAACGGGAATTGTCGGGATCATGAAAATCGTGAATGTGTGGCGTCCCACCTGATTAGACTTCTTCCTTCTGGAATCTGTTGCCTCTTGAAGGACATTTATAGACGTGTCGCCTGCTCCTGCCACGGGATCCATGCGATATGCCGAAACCGGCACAGCCGTCTGACAGCCCGTTGTGATGGTAATGAGTAGTGCCGGAACAACGACCGACCACATGCATTTCAACATTTCAACACCTCGTCTTAACTAATTCATAACCACAGCCGAGCCCCATGCCGACCGTTTCATGCGATCAAAATACCATTGCGGTTGTACAGTGGCAAGTGTTGTTTACAAAAAACTTCAAAACTTCAAATTTTTACGAGACTGTTTTTATCATGTTGTCCAGCCGTCGCACCACCTATCACCTGCTCACTCGGAAGCACGTTTTTTCAGCGCACTCTTTAAAAAGGCATTGACCGCCCGTTTCGCGCCGTTTTTGATAAAGCCTTCTGGAGAGCCTTCATAGTCCACGGCCGCACTTACAACAACCTCGCCCTTTTCAACACTCGTCATGTACACGTTGACTGTTGACAGTCGGTTGATACGGCTAACAGAACCGTAAATCATGTACTCTACGTTGAGCAACTGGCCGGCCTCGATGGCGCATTCTGCGTTTCCGCATGATGCGGAGAACTTCTGGAGATCCAAGACCTCTTTCATTTTTGAACGGCTCACCGGACGTTGTACATTCGCCTTGGCAAACTCGACCTCAAAGCGATCTGCAAAAGTCGCGACTTCGTTGGCCGACACGCCGCCTCGCACGTCAAATGTCAAGACAGCCACGGTCGACCCCTTAAACGGATAGCGATCCAAGCCAGGTGGCAGACGTTCCTCGCGGGACGACGGCTTCGTCAACTCTGGCTTTGCAACTGTATCCGTATCACCGTGCATAACCTCATCAAACATGACTGCACATGAGCAGCACGAAAGCAACGTGCCGATCACTGCGACCACAGCCCCCCATGATCGCAGGCGAGAAAATGAAAAGCGCTTAGACGACTTCATCACATAACCTTTACATTCTGAACAGGCCCGTACAGTAAATGATTCACAAGGACCGGGTCAATCCCTTTTTGACTTTGGGACGCGTATTCCTTCTTTCTTATCTGCCGCTAAATCGATACCATGCCACGGTGTAATTTAAGGAAGAAGCATGAAACGAGTTGTGAGTATGTTGATGGCTGGCGTTTTGGGCTGGGCCGTTCAGGCCGCGCCGGTCGCAGTGATTCATGGAAATACGGCGGTGCCCGCCGGTGAACGGCGTTTCGCGGCGTCGCTGGCGCGTCACGTTGAGCGCTGGTACCGCGAGGCGGGGGTCGAGGCGACGTTTTCCGATGATACCGACCTCGCTAAAGCTTTGGCGGGCAAGCGCGTCGCCGTGCTGGTCTATCTGGCGCAGCCGAACACCGCGCAGATGGCGGCATTGACAGCGCATGTGAACCGCGGCGGCAAACTGATCGTCTGCTACTCATCATCCCCCGCCCTGGCCGCGCTCATGGGCATGCAGACGGTCGGCTACCAAAAAGGTTCCACGGATGGCCGCTGGTCGCTGATGCGCTTCACGGATGCACGCCCGCGCGGCGTCCCGGAGTCGATCCTGCAAACTTCGCAGAACCTCTTTCTGGTTCAGCCGCTGCCCGGCCGTTCGCATGTGCTGGCGTGGTGGCACGATCGTCAGGGGCGTAAAACTTCGGACCCCGCCTGGCTCGCCTCGCCCGGCGGCTACTGGATGACCCATGTGCTGCTGGCGGACGGCGATGCCGAAGCCAAAGGACGCCTGCTGCTGGCGCTCGCCGCGACCCACGACCCCTCGCTTTGGCAACCGGCGGCATCCAGCGTGTTGCGTCAGGCGCGTCTGATCGGCGGCGGACCCAATACGTTGCTTCAACGCGCCATGAATCTGCCCGACCTGACGCGGCGCACACGCGCGATCACGGCTACGCAGTCGATGCAGTACGCCGAGGCGGTGGCCCGTCAAAGGCTCGCCGCCGGCCAAGGTTATGAGGCTTGGCTCGCCGCGAATGAACTCAAGTCGCGGATGTATGAGGTGTACGGGCTTTTGCAGGCTCCGCGCCACGGCGAGATCCGCGCGGTCTGGGATCACTCCGGCATGGGGCTCTATCCCGGCGATTGGCCGCGAACCTGCCAGTTGCTGAAAGATGCGGGCATCACCGACCTCTACGTCAATGTCGCGGGCGCGGCCTTTGCCCACTACGCCAGCGCCGTGTTGCCGCGTTCGCGCGTCTTTGACGAACAGGGCGACCAACTCGCCGCCTGCCTCGCAGCCGCCCGACCCTTGGGGCTGCGAGTACACGCCTGGCTGCTCTGCTTCTCGACCGAGGGTGCCACTCAGGACCGCCTCGCGATCTTCGCCAAGCGCGGCTGGGTACTGACCCAGCCTGACGGCTCGCCGCGCCCCTGGCTCGATCCCGCCGTACCCGAAGTCCGCGCCTATCTTGATGCGGCTGTGCGCGAATTGGCGGTAAAATACGCGACCCACGGCGTACACCTCGACTTCGTGCGTTATCCGGACTTTGCGTCGAGTCTCGGCCCGACCGTCAAGACGCGTTTCGAGCGGGCGACCGGCCGCCGTGCCGCCGATTGGCCCGAGGATGTCAAAAGCGGTCCGCTGCGCCAGCTCTTCATCCGTTGGCGCGCCGAGCAGGTCTCTGACTTTGTGCAGACTGCGCGCAAGACAGTCCGGCGCGGCGCGCCGGGTAAGCTCGTGACGGCTGCGGTCTTCGGCAAATATCCCTCCTGCCTCGACGCCGTGGGACAAGACTGGGAGTCTTGGATCAACATCGGGCTGGTGGACTACGTGACACCGATGAACTACACCGAGGATATGACCAAGTTCAACGAGTGGCTCGGCCAACAGACACGTACGCGGCAGCAAGCCCTCAAGGTGGTGCCCGGCATCGGTGTGACCGCCGCCGAAAGCCGGTTGGACGCGGCGCAGGTCATCGACCAGATTCAAGCCGCGCGCCGCGCGGAGTGTCCCGGCTTCGCGCTCTTCGACCTCGACACCACACTGCGCCAAGACATTCTGCCGGTCTTGCGCATGGGGATTACCGCCCCCAAATGATCAGTTCGCGACGAACTGAATGATGCGTGCGGCGTGTCCTCCGGCGCGCGTTTCGCCTGATACCCGCAACGTCAGAGTGTGTGCGCCTTCTGCGGCGTCCACTGTGAACATCACCGTGCGCGGATAGTGCAGCCCTTTGCTGTAGGCGTGGTACAGTTCAACCTGCCGGAAGGGGCCGCCGTCGATACTCGCCTCGACGATGCCTGCGTCGGGGCCGGCCACGACGTACGCGCCTACCGCGCGCCCTTCGAACGTCAGCGTGAGTTCCGCGCCGGGCGTTTCGGCACACAGCATCGGTAGCGCCGTGAAGCGTGCGCGCTTGCTGCCCGGAATCGATTGCCAATCCGGCACGCCCAACGTCCATCCCTGCTTCACCTTCGCCGTCGCCGGATCGATGAAACGTCCTGCGGCGTAGTTCAGCGGATCAAGCGGCGTCAATGGCACTGGGCGCGGCGTTTTCGCAACCTCTTTGGGCAGAGGTGCGGACCATGCGCGGTTGAAGAGTTCATCAATCATGCGGGCACAGAGGGTGTTGCCCTGTAGCGACGGATGCACGCCGCCGTACTGCTGCCAAGTCAGCGTACCGGCCGTGATTCGCGTCGCAACCTCTTTGGCCAAGTGGATGGTGGGCACCGCGTACGCCTCAGCCACCGCTGTATGCGCCGCAACCGTCAACGGCGTTTCACCTTTCTGCAGCGTGTTCAACATGCCTTCGTTGAGAAAGAAGGTCATCACGATATCCATGTCGGGGTACGCCTGCCGCGCGTGGCGGATGATCCCTTCCATGCCGCGGATACATGCGTCGCGCGTATGGTGCGCGTCCTGATCGTCATTCACCGCGAACTCCACGAAGAGCAGGTCGACCGGCCCCTGCCCAAGCACATCGGTGCCGAGGCGGAACGCGCCGGTGGTCGAGCAGGTCGAGGAGATGCCGGCGTCGATAAACTTAAACACGGTCTTCGGGAAACGGCGTTGCAAGATTTCGCAGACCAGCGGCCGGTAGCCGTTCATCTCGGTGATCGAGCCGCCCAGAAACGCCACGGTGCCCCGACCCTCGCGCTCAAAGGCGATGCGCGCGTTCTGAAAGTCACCGCGCAGATGAACGTTGTCGCCGAACTCCGCCGCCACCGCGCAGACCGCGCCCAATACTGCCGCCGCACACATCCCCAATCGCTTCACCATCTGAAACATCGCTTTCATAACTCCTCCTGCCACATATCGTAACAAGCGCAACAAGACGCGGCAAGGCTGGCGATTTTAGTTTCGAAGAAGACGTTCGTTCAATGTTCAACTTTGCCTAACCCCACACGGCTTGGTACACTCTTTTCTGTCATGAGGAAAGAAACCGGTACGGAGCAGTTTATTGTCACGGGCGGAGCAGGGCTGATCGGAAGCAATCTGATTGCGGCGCTGAACGCACGGGGGATTGATGACATTCTGGTGGTGGATCACCTGAACCACCCGGAAAAGGAGCGGAATCTGGCCGCGCTCGCCTACCGCCGCTACCTCGACCGCACCGCATTCCGCGAAGCGCTGCGTGCCGGACAAATCGCACCGGCCCGGACGCTCTTTCATCTCGGTGCGTGCAGCTCGACCACCGAGACCGATCAGGCCTATCTGGACGACAACAACACCGGCACCACGCACGAACTGTGTACATGGTGTCTGGGCAACGGCACGCGCTTCATCTACGCTTCGAGTGCTGCGACCTACGGCGACGGCGAACAGGGCTATTCGGACGACGATGCGGTCACGCCGCACCTCCAGCCGCTGAATCTGTACGGCTGGTCGAAGCAGAAATTCGACCTCATCGCCCTGCGCGAAGGCTGGCTGGATCGCATCGCCGGTCTCAAGTACTTCAATGTGTTCGGTCCGGGTGAAGCGCACAAAGGCGAGATGCGTTCTGTGGTCCACAAGGCCTATCACCAAATCTGCGAGACCGGTGCGTTCGCGTTGTTCCGCTCCCATCGGCCGGAGTATGAAGACGGCGGACAGGTGCGTGATTTCGTGTACGTCAAAGACGCCGTCGCCGTGACGCTCTTCTTTCATGACCGCCCGGAGGTTTCGGGGCTCTTCAACTGCGGTACCGGCAAGGCCCGTTCTTGGATCGATCTGCTACGCGCGATCTACGTCGCGATGGGGCGTGAGCCAAAGATTGAATTCGTGGACATGCCGCCGCATCTGCGCGACAAGTACCAGTACTTCACCGAGGCCGACACGCGCAAACTGCGCGCGGCCGGCTGCGAGCACGTCTTCCTGCCGCTGGAGCAGGCGGTAGCCGACTACGTGCGCTATCTGGAAGCCCGTCTGTGAGCCGTCCGCCGGATGACACGCCGCTCCCGGGCGGCTACCGTGAAATGTGGCGGATCGCCGCGCCGCTGCTCCTCAGCATGGCGTCGTACACGATCATGCAGTTCTGCGACCGTGTGTTCCTCTCGCGATACAGCAGCGTGTCCATTCAGGCCGCACTGCCGGCCGGCAGTCTGGCGCACACGTTGATCTGTTTTTTTCAGGCGTTGACCGGTTATGCGGGCACGTTCACCGCGCATTACCACGGCGCCAAAGAACCCGAGCAATGTGTGCGCTCCGCTGCACAGGGGATTTGGCTGGCGTTCGCCTCATGGCCGCTGATCCTGCTGCTGATCCCGTTTGGGCTCTGGATCATCGCGGTGAGCGGCCACGCGCCCGATGTGGCCGCAGCGGAGCGCACCTACTTCCTGATCCTGATGGTGGGCGGCATCACCGTACCGCTCAACTCCGCCGCTGGCGGTTATTTCATGGGCATCGGCCGCACGACGGTCAACTTGATCTCCAATGCTTTCGGGTGCTCGCTGAACGTCGCGCTCAATTACGCGATGATTTTCGGTCACTGGGGGTTTCCCGAGTTGGGCGTCGCGGGTGCGGCCTACGCGACGATCATATCGAGCGGTGCAACCTGTCTGATCCAGCTCGCCCTCTTCTGGCGCGATCCGGTCTTTCAGGCTCTGGGTCTGGTGCGGGCGCTGAAGCCGGACACCGCATTGCTGACACGGATCATCCGTTTCGGCACGCCGTCCGGCTTGCAGTTGCTGATGGATGTCGGGTCGTTCATGGTCTTCATCATGTTGACCGGACGCATGGGCGAACTGGCGTTCGCCACCAGCAACATCGCGCTCAGCATCAACCATCTGGCCTTCGCACCGCTTTTGGGTTTCGGGATGGCAGCCTCGATCGTGGTAGGCCAGCATCAGGGTGCGCAACGTCCTGCGGCCTCCCAGCGTGCCGGGTACACCGGCCTCAAGATGGGGTTGACCTATATGTGTGTGATCGGCGCAACCTTTGTGTTGTTTCCGCACGCATATTTCGAACTGTTCCGTCCGAAAAACGCCGGGTTCACAGCAGAGGAGATGTTGGGGCTAGGACGCAACATGCTGCTGCTGGTGACCGTCTCGGGGCTATTGGACACCGTAAGCATCGTCCTGAGCGGCGCGCTGAAGGGAGCGGGCGACACGCGCTTCGTCATGATCTACATGACCGTTGGCTCGTGGCTGATGCTGGTTCCCGGTGCCCTGCTGTTGCTATGGGCGGGCGCGGGCATTCTCGGACTCTGGGGCTGGCTCGCCGCGTATATGTGCGTGCTGGCGGTGGGCTTCTGGTGGCGTTGGCAGCAAGGCCGTTGGAAAACGATCCGCGTTATCGGAAGCCGCGCTTATATCCCGCCCGACACCGATGCCGTCTACTGAGCTACCGCGCGCGTCACATCTCGGCCAAAGGCCGTGCGAAGTGCGTGGCGAGGGTCTTGTTAAGCTCGGCGCTGAAAGCCAGCGCCGCATCATCCAGATTGTTGAGCCCCAACGCCTCTGCCGGCTCGCCATCGTCCAAGACCACCATCGCGATATCGGCGGCCGTAAGCGTGTCGCCGCAACGGTAGAGCAGGTACTCGCCGGGACGCCCCGCGACCTTCGCTAGGATCTGGCTGCGCACGAGGTCTTCCAGAATGTCTTTGACGAATCGGACGGGAATCCTGTGCTCTTCGGCGTAGGCCTCCGCCGCGAACGGACCGCCCTGACTGGCCTTGGCTTGACGTGCAGTCTCGGCGCAGAGCGTCAGTGCCAGCAACAGGCGCGCGCGCAAGCTGGCATCGGCGGCGTGCTGTTCGCGCACGTAGGTATCCCGGTGCTGCATCGCGAAGCTGATTTCCGCTCCCAACAGCACGATCTGCCAACTCGTATACACCCACAGCAGCAGGATCGGAAGCACCGCAAAGCTCCCGTAAAGCGTGCTGTATTTGGCGATGCCGATTTGAAGCATCGCGCAGAGTTTGAGCCAGCCGCCGAACAGGATCAGGGTGACGCAGCCGCCGACCAGCGCGGGCACCAGCTTGACCCGCGTGTTCGGCATGAAACCCAGCAGGAAGGCGAAAGCCAACGAGCCAATCAACAATGTCACCGAATGTTTGAAGAGTCCACTGTTCAACAACGAGTGCGTTGCGTCCGAGACAACGCCACCCACCGTTTTCTCCATGAAACCGGTCACCATCGAGGCCACCGGCACACTCGATGCCGCCGTCACCAAAAACGGCAGGATCAGACACACACCGAGATAGTCGAAACATTTCCGCACAAACGGCCGCTGGTACTCGACTCCCCAGACTTGGTTAAAACTCGATTCAACCTTGCCTAGCATACCTATCACAGTCCAGAGCAGCATCACCGCACCGATACCACCGAGGGTGCCAAACTCAAGCTGATCAAGCTGCGCGAAGAGCTGGTCGGCGATCTCCCGCACCTGCTCGGAAAAGGCACGCGCCACCCCATCCGACACCGCCTCCTCTGCAACACCCTCGGCCTGCACTTTTGCTTCAACCGACTGTTCCATCTGCGTCATCCAAGCGTTCAGGTGCTTGTCGAACTGCGCTTTCGCCAAGTCCGCGCCACCGAACGCACGCGCCATCGCAAGCGTCAGCGCCAGAATCGGGATCAACGCCATCAAGGAAAAGAAGGTCAGCGAAGCGGCGTGCAGCGAGCATTGGTCGTTCTTAAAACCGGAGAGCACCAGCGACACGAGGCGCACCGCATACACGCCGATCCTGTGAAACCACGGCAGAGTGCGGCAGTCGATTTCCCATACACCCCTGGTGAGAAAGGTGTGGCAGTCAGCAAGCAATGCTTTGATTTTCATGCGCGAATCCTTATGGCTTTTTGGGTCGAGGCCGGACAGACATACTCGCAACAACCGCATCCGGTGCAGCGTGCAGCATCAATGATTATCCGGCTCGTCATGTTCTCAGCATCCCAGGCCATGTCGAGCGCGCCGTGCGGACACGCTCCAACACAGGCGCCGCACTCGCGGCCAAAACCCAACAAACAATGTTCCTCATCCATGCGCGCCGTCCCCATCGGACGCGCATGCTTGTTTTTCCGTGTGAAACGCGGAATCGCGCCGCTCGGGCAGACCTGACCGCACTGGGTACAGGAAGGCGGGCAATAACCGCTATCAAACGTGACCTCCGGAGCCAGCACACCGGCCCAGCCATTGCCGACGCCACCGAAACGAATGATGCCGTTGGGGCAGCTCCGCACGCACGCCCCGCAGCGCGTGCAGAGCCGCGTGAAACGTGCGTCACCCGCACTGGCCGGCGGGCGGATCGCCGCTGTCTCCGATGTGCCGCCACGCGCGGGACGCAGAACCAAACGGTAGCCAGCGCCCAGCCCGAGACCTAGGAACGCGCGCCGCCCCAGTGCAACACTTTCGCGGCATCGCGCCGCCGTATCCAGCGTCCGCAACCTAAAAGGAAAACGAAGCAAGTCCTGCAAGGCCCCCAGCGGACAGAGTCGGCCGCACCAGAGTCCGGGAGCGAGAAACGCGAACAGCAGTAACGCAGGCAGACCAGCCGCCGCGAGCCAGTCGCGCAACTCAAGCCGACGCCTCGCCGCGCCGAACGCCGCATTGAAAAGAACCAACGGATCAAGCCATCCGAAAAGCGGATACCCTGCAAGCGCCGCACCAACCGCCAGCATAACAAGCCACAGCCCCACGCGCGGCACACGCGAGACCCAGTTGCGCTGCGGCACCCAGCCAGCCAGCGCATCCTGACAGGTTCCGGTCGGACACAGCCAGCGACAGAAGGCGCGCGGCCAAATCACGCTGATCAGCGCAGGCACGAGCGCACCCAGCAAAAAGGCCCCACCGACACCAGCCGCCAGCGTCACCAAAGCATTGAATGGACTGAGCGCAGGCACCACGCCCGCCAGCCACACCGGCTCACGACGCGGCCAAGCGCACACGGCCGCCGCTACGAGAGCCACAGTGCGCACCACCCGCCTCCCCCACTTCCTCCAAACACGCTTATCGATTCTACTGCCCGACATCACCGCTCATCATACTCTCCCCCCACTGCAAATGCAATTTGGTTTCGGGATTTCTGGCTTCCATACTTCCGAGTTCGGCCTTGGGCGTTCGATGTTCGGCGTTGGGCGTTACTTCGTATTCTGCAGCCAGCTCAGATTGAACGCGACGACCCGTACCGATTCGTAGCACTGTTTGGTACCCGCTTCGAAGACCAGAAAGATCCGGCCTTGGCTCGGTGTCCCGGCGCGTCCGACTCCCAGATTGGAATAGGCACTCGGGCCGTCATACACCAGACGCTTCACCGGCCATGTGGCACCGCCATCAAGGCTCGCCCACACGCTCACCTTCTCGCGTCCTTTGCTGGTGGAAGCGCCGACTTGACGCGGCATCTCCCCCGCATCGGTATCGAGGTTGCTGTAGACGAGAATGTCGCGCCCGGCGATCGGCAGGCGCAGCATGCCGCCCATGCAACCGTACGAGGAGCCCCTCACGCCGTCGGGCAGGTCTGGACTGCGCGATGCGTTGATCCACAACTCGCCGCCGTCATGGCTCCATGCGAAAAAGCGGTTGCCCGGACTCATGTGCTCGCGCGAATTGTAGAGGATGCGCCCATCGGACAGTTCGGCCAGTGCGGCCTCGCCGGTTCCCATCACCGGGAACGGTTTACTGGTCTGCCACACCTTGCCACCGTCATCACTGAAAAGCGCGGTGCTGTAGTGGTAGGGACGCCACGGCACATCGTTCGAGTTTTTGGGTCCCATGATGCGGGCAGGCGAGAGCAGGCGCCCCTTGCGCGCGCCGAATGCAAGCGTGATGCCGGCCTGCATGGCACCGACCCCTTCCAGCCCCGGTTTCAGGCCAAAGCCATCGGGCCGGAGTTCGCACGTTTCGCGCGTCCATGTGGCTCCGTTGTCGCGGCTACGGAACAGCCAGCCCTCGCAGGGATTGATGTAGAGCAGATCGCCGTTGGTCTCGTCTACCAGCGCGTTGCCGCCCTTCGCGTCCGGCGCGAGCAGGATCTCCGCATCCCACGTGCGACCGCCATCCCGACTACGCCGACAGGTGCCGCCGCCAGGTGATTGAAAGACGACCAGCGTACCGTCGCGAGCGGCCACAATGCCGCCCCAGCCGCCGCGTCCCTGCCAAAGCGTCTGGGCAGGTTCGCAAAGCGGTTCACCCAAGAAATGCTCTAGCTTAGCAGATGTGGCAAACCCGTCGCCGTATGCCGCACCCGCGACAATCAGTCCGGTCAAAAAAAGTTTTGAGAATGAGAGATGCATAAGTATCCTTTCGTCGTTAAGTGTACCGCAGTGATCGTTACTTCCGCAACAAGGCATCCGTTTCGGCAAGTTTGAAAAGTGTACTGACGACGGAGTGTTTGCGTGCGTCATTCCAATACTTCAAATAGGTCGTCGCGACGATTGTGCCGTCCGGCAACAGTTCCATTCCGGGATACCCAAGATCAAAAAGTGTATAGCCGTGCAGCAACTTGACGCGATACTGGCCGGGGCGGCCTTGCCGGATGTCATCGTAGGTGCCAACCCACGCTACGAAATGGCCCTTGGCGGGTGAGTACGGCGCACAATCGCGAAACGCGATGACCATCCGTCCGTCCTGCGTTCGGACGCCCATGTGGCGGTCACCGGTCAGTCCCCACGCTGTATCGACCGGCGTGCTCCACGTCGCGCCTTCGTCGCGGCTGAACATCTGCAGGCTGTAGCCCGTGTGGGTATTCTCGCGCATCAGGCAGCATAGCTCGTTGCCGTCGGGCGAGCGGAACACAAAGGGCTCGCACGGCGTTTTGTCTGCCACGCGCGCGACCGAGCGGGGGGGCGACCATGTAAAGCCACCGTCGCTACTCTGCGTCTGCATGACCTCCTGATACGTGCGTCCTTCACCTTTGCCCTCGCCCCGATGGTACAAGCCCAGATAACGACCGTCATTCAGCCGCACCATGCTGCTGAAGGTCATCACGCAATAAAATGCCTCTCCCAGCGGCGGCATCTCCCGCCATGTCTCGCCGTCATCCTCACTCATGATGCTGGGCATCGGCGGACCTTGGCGCGTGCCTTTGGCCGCAGACCAGACCCACAGCCGTGCCTTGCCCTGCGCGTCGACCAACCGATAGATGCTGGGACAGTTCTGGTGCGTCCGGTAACCTTCCGGCATGCGTGCGTCCAGCCGTTCCCAAGTGCGGCCACCGTCGCGACTGCGCGCCATAGGACCGGCCGCACCGCCGTGATTGATGCTCCACACGCAGAAGATCGTCCGCCCGTCCGGCAGCGATACGGTGGTCGGGTGCCCCTGGTACACCTCCGGCGTGCCGGCAGCAACCACCACCTGACGCGTCTGGTCTTGAGACAGATCGACCAGCGACAGTTTGGCCTCTGCCCTCCAACGAGCTTCGCGCGACACGACTTCAGTTGCAGAGGTAAAGGCCGGCGCGGTGATTGAAAAATCCACCACGTTCATTGTGCTGCGCCACGGCCGCAAGGCCACGGAGCCGAACCGCGTACGTTCGTCACGCATGCGAATGACCGTCTCGCCCGCGACCGTCACGATGAGTTCGCCGTTGCGACGCACGATGAGCAGTTCAAACACCTTTCCGTCGCGGATGCCCGCCGGAGGATCACGTTCCAGCTTTTCACCGGAAAACAACGGCCCTCCCGTGAACATTTTGCCCGACGCGCCCTCAAGTCCGATGTGATGACGCTCGTCAATGACGATGGAGGCGGCCGAACGCTCAAGCCCTTCGACCGACATCTTGATCCGGACGACGATATCATTTCCCTCCGGAATGCGGTCTCCGTAAAACAGGGCGTTCGGATGGCGCAGCACCACCATGCCGCCAGCTTCCTTCCATGTCGCGTCAGCGGCCGCCACGCAAAGCCCCGACGCTTTGCCAGCCTTCACAAAGACCGCCTCTTCCGCGCCCGCCGACAGCAGACACAACACGCCAACAAACATTCCCCGCACGAAAAAAGTCTTCATGTTTTCTCTTTCTTCTCACACTTCGTTATCGGAGCTGAAGCAACGTGCCGCGTGGCGCACGATACTCAAACGCCCCGTTTATGCCGTACTTCTGTTGCAGATACCAGCCCGCGTTATTGAGGTCATCTTCGTTCAAGACGCGGTTGAAGACTAGGATCTCGGCGATAAGGCCACTTAGATTGCCGAGAGATGCGTTAAACCCACCGATGACCATCTGTTGGTCGTTGGCAGGTGCCTTAGCCGCATACAGACCTGAGGGATGCGGTTGACCGTTGATGTAGAAAACTTTTGTCCCCTCGGTCTCTCCGGTCTGCGTCAGCGTGGCAGCCAGCAGGTGCGGCTGATTGGCTGGAGGCTCTGCAACCCGGAACCATGCGTTAGAATCTGATGACGCGCCTGAACCCCATACCACGCCCGCATCTTCGGAGAAGAGCCGCCAATCGGTCTTATCCGATTCTGGCCCGCCTTTGGAGACGATGCACTGAGTGCCGCTCTTCTCGCGGAGATACACGGTGAGGACGGTCCAGCCCTTACCGGCACCGGTACCCAGATCGAGCGCATTGTGGTCGGGAACCGCAAGGAAGTCATCGGTGCCGTCAAAACGGATCGCGGCGCGTCCATCGATGCCCTCCGGCACGAACAGGGGGCGGGAGTTGCCGACTGCGGCGGCATCGTTCGCGCCGCCGACATCCGTCGCTTGATCGGCCCAGGCGTGCACCCAGCCGTTGCTGTGCTGGACACCCGCATCGGCTCGCAGCCAGAGCACCAAACCGTTGCGCTTGACACTGGGCGTTTCGAAGGCCGTCGTGAACCGGGCCGATGTGGTTGTCCAACGCCCGCCGAAACTGTTCGACGCGAAAAGGCGGTAGTAGTAGGTGGTGTTCTCCGCAAGGTCCGCGACCTCGGTCCAGACCAGCCCCGCCTCCTTTGCTCCCAGAGCAACCACATGCTCCCAGGCATTGGCATTCTCGCCGCCATCAGTGCTGCCCCAGTAGATCCAAACGGAGGCAGGTGCGCCGCTGGTAGCCACCAAGGCCCCCTCCAGCGTGGCCGCAGTGTAACCAAGTTGATTGGGAATGCCGGTAGCGATGACCGGCGGCCCCGGAGTCACGAAGGTGGTACCGCTGTCGGCCCAAACGATGCCCTGGCTATTGGTGCCCGAGAATCGCGCGTGATAGATCGTGCCGGGCAGCAGTCCTTCAGCCGTGATGCTTACGGTGCCCAACGCACTGACGCTCACGGGAAGCGAAGCCTGTGCCCAGGCATCGCTGTCAGTACCGCCGTCCGTCTCACCCCAATGCAGGGTGACGCTGGCCGGCAGGTCGCCGCCCGTGACCTCAATCGCAAGTGTGGCGGAAGTGCCAGCAAGCGCAGTGAGGACCGGTGCGCCGAAGGCGACTGCAAACGGGTTACGGTAGGCTCCCGCGAGACCATATTTGGTTTGGAGGTACCAGCCGACGCGGTTGCGCTCCTCAGCGCTCAGCGCGCGGTTGTAAATCAGCACGTCGCCGAACGCGCCGGCGTAACGCGCTGAAAGGCTGTAATCGGTACCGCCGATTTCGACCGGGCCGTTCGCCGGGTTGGACGTTTTACCGTTGCGGGTTGAGGTGGTGACACCGTCATAATAGCTTGTGAAGGTACCGTTACCACCGGTATCCACGCCCGCGAGTTGCAGGGCGATAACATGGCCGAGGCCATCGCCAAAGTTAGGTGTCCGATTGGCCGACGTGAAATCAGCATACGGCCATGGATCATAGTTGCGCCCAAAGAAACCGAGATTGCCGGAGCCACCCGCATTCGGACGCATAGTCGAGATGCAGAAGGCACCCCCGCCGCTCGCCGGTCGGCCAGAACCTACAAGCGGATGGATGGCCGAGCCGTTGAACGTCTGCGGAGCCGCACGCGACACGACGAAGACGGTGAGATTGTCGGTGTCCGCCACTTGATAGGTCGGGACGTTCAAGTAATCGCCGCCTTCTCGGTCAGTGACCGTAACCACAGGACGCCCGTTCAGTGCGTCCTCGGCGTAGATCATATTGCCCACATTGCCCACGCGTACGGCATGACGTGCGTTGCCCGACACATCGTTCCATTGGACAACCGGCGCTCCGTTCGTAGCCGTGGTGACGCCACTGTCCGCGAAAACGCCATCGTCCGCACGGAGCCAGAGCTGCAGATCCGCGATGTCGGAGGGTTCATCGTGCCATGGAGTGACAGTCCCTGAGGTGGCCGTCCAAGCCGTACCGTGGCTGTTCTCCGATTTGAAACGATAATAAAGCGTCTGGCCGGGTGTCAGACCGGTGATCGGCACGCTGAACATACCACGCGCGGAGACCGTGCCGAGGACGTTGGTGTGTGCCCATGCGGCGGGGTCGTCACCACCGTCGGTCGCCCCCCAGTAGAGCGTGATCGAGACTGGCAGGTCGCTGTCCAGAAGTTCACCGTTCAGAATCGCCGACGTTTTGGTGACTGCCGTTGCGGCGCGCGAAACAAGCCATCCGCGCAACGGATCAACAAAAGAGCCACTGAGCCCGTATTTGCTCTGCAGATACCAACCGATCCGGTTGCGTTCGATCTCGGTCAATACCCGGTCGTAGAGGATAACGTCTCCGATGAAACCAGCATACCGGCAGGTTGTGCCGTCGGAACTGCCGCCGATCTCAATGGGACCGTTGATAGGATTGTTGGTTAAACCGGCATGCGACCGGGTGAACGCGCCGTCGTACCACCCGGTGAACACGCCTTTACCCGCATTTGCCGCAGCGTCCAGTGTGAGCGTCATGATATGCCCGTATCCGTCACTAAAGTTGGGTGTCTGGTTCGTCGATGTGAATCCATTATACGGCCATGGATTGTAGTTGCGCCCATAGAAACCGAGGTTGCCGGGACCACCTGCATTGGGACGCATTGTTGTGATCGTAAACACACCACTGCCGTTGGCCGCCGACCCAGCGGTGAGCAAGGGATGGATGGCCGAACCGTTGAGGGTTTGCGGAAGCGAACGTGAAACCAGAAACACCGTCAGATTGTCCGTGTCCTGTGGCGTGTAATCCGCGACCGTCAAATAGGCGTTGTTGTTGATATCCGCAAAACGAATGGAGGGAAAGCCCTCAAGACCAACCATATCCAGCTTCAGTGTACCAGCCGTGCCGGTACGCATCGCATGCCGAGCGTTGCCAGAACGGTCGTGCCAACGTTCAACCGTACTGCCTTGCTCGGCGGGGGTCGTACCGCCCGTGTCGGCGTACACCCCGCTGTCGGGTGTCAACCAGAGTTGGAGTCCGGCGAGATCATTGGGGATCGTGGCGTACGTAGTGAAACTGCCGCCCGCCGACCAGTATGCGGTAGATGCGCCGTCTTCAGCGTAAAACCGGAAATGATAGATGGTGCCGCCGCTAAGACCGGTCAGGTTGGTGGCGAGCAGACTAGGAACAGTTGAGCCGAACTCGCAGACGTTCGACCACGCACCAGCGTCAGTCCCTCCGTCGTTTTCGCCCCAGTAGAGACGGACATTCGCAGGTGCGCCGCCGACTGAAACCAGCAGGCCGTTCACGGTGGCAGCGGTCCGGAGGATGCAGGTGGCCGGCCGCGCAGCGATGAAAGCGTCAAGCGCCAGCGGCGTCACGCGCCCGCCGTAGCTGCCGTTGCCCGTACCGGCCAATGCCGCGATTTGCGCGGGCGTCAGCACCTCGTCCCAGATCGCCACGTCGTCCATGTCGCCTTTGAAATACGCAGTGGGAGTTGGAGTGGGCTTGTTGTCGCGCTGTGCGCCGAAAGACAGATGTTGCGTCATATTCGGCATGGCGGCAGTGGGATTGGCGACGGTCGCTTCCAAAACGCCGTTCACATAAAGCTTAGCCGACTGATTGAGTTGCCAGACGACGGCGACGTGCTGCCACATTCCAGCGGCAGGGGCAGTCGTCGAGGCCAGATAGGCACCACCCTGACCGTGGATACTGAAGTGATACCGACCGTTCTGCTGCCACAAATAGTAGTTATCATCATGTTCAACAATCCGTCGATGAACGGTGTTGGTGTCGCCCACACGAATCCAGACGCAGAGCGTCATGGCTGTGAGTCCGCGCAGACCGGTGACATCGGTGCCGAACGCCAGATAATCCCCGCCGCCATCCAGCGCAAGGAATCCGGCGGCCGTCGCGGCATCGCCGACCAGCGTACCGGTCGTGTTCGCGACGGTACTCCGGCTGGCGGCTACGCTGGAACCCGACACGTCAGCGGGGTTAAACTCCCATGTTGCGAGCAGTCCCGCGCGGACCATTGTGGACGAAAGTGCTAACGCCACTGTGATCAGCAAACACGCCGCACTGTGCGCCGTGTTGTGATGAATGGGGATGCGAAACACATTCGACTTACAAAACCCGAAGGGGCGCACGGTATACGGCAAGGTGGCTTTTTTCATTGCTGTCTCCTCATGCTTCGTCACGTAAGGGCAAAATATGATCTTCACCAAGTGTTTCTCACTGTACCACATCCTGAGGTTTTTATGTTCAGTTTATTACTTTTGTGATTTTCTGAACATACCGTTGCTGTGAGTTGTTTGAGGGGGACCGCCGGGTATGGTACGATGTGGGGCACGTCAATCTGGAGGAATCGTTGTTTGTGGCGAATCTTTGGCTATTGAGCTTCACGATGTTGTTGCTGCTGGTGACGGCTGTCGCGATCATGCGGGGTGGTCGCCCGTGCCGTTCGTATTGGCTGGCGTGGTGCGGGTTGGCGGCCACGATGATCGGCGATTATTTTTTGGCGGTGCGCGGGGCACCGCTCCACTCTGACGGTTTTTTGTACGGCGTGGCGGGGTTTGCGTTGGCGCACCTCTGCTGGATCGCCTTTCTGCGACAGCATGCAACGTGGAATCCGCGCCTCGCATTTGGTCTGGCGTTCAGCTTTGGTGTGCTCTTCGTAGCGCGTGTGATACCGGCATTGGCGTCGCACCGTTTGGCTTGGGCGCTGAGCGCGTATGCGCTGCTCTCGATTTTCAGCGTCTCAATCGCATGCGGCACCCACCGGCTTTCCCGAGCTTGGAACTACGGTCTGAGCATGCTATTTTTTTCCGACACAATGATCGTGTTCGGCCGGATCTTGCGTGTGCCGTATCTGTCAAAGATGGTGGGCATCACCTATCTCGCCAGTCTGGCACTGATTGCAGTGGCGATCCTGCGTTGCGGACGCGCACCGCGACCCTCCGCCCGTCTACGCCAGCTTCGCGCAACGCCGTATGTCGTGTTTATGGGCGGTGTCGTCATATTGCTGCTCTTTCTGGGCGCGGCAGCGTTCTATCCCGGCAAGGTGAGATACAATCCCTGCATGCGTATGTTGAGTGCGCTCGGGCGTACGCGCCTCAACGGTGTCGACTATCCGGCCTGCCACTATCTGTTCACCGCCGGTATGGCACTCAGCGCCTGGGCGGTTTTTCGCTTCTCTCCCGCGCTGGCCTGTTTCGTCAAAGGCGCACGCAAAAAAGCCGGCTTGCTCTGGGGGTGCGCGCTCACTGCGGCCGGCCT
>Ga0255347_1002647_pt1 | contig 24822 bp, 25 predicted proteins | sample wastewater_treat_2_FD_192479 | JGI IMG/M metagenome (GOLD analysis project Ga0255347, IMG submission 192479) | Wastewater microbial communities from Lulu Island WWTP, Vancouver, Canada - plant24 | ecosystem: Engineered > WWTP > Wastewater > Unclassified | place: Canada: Vancouver, British...
ATGAATTTGTTGCTTCGACCAGATAATATCTTAAGAATTTATCACATTCTCGTACAAGATGAGTTTCATCTGATTGAAACTTTCCTGATTGATTTTTTTCCAGACAAGTCCTGCTAATCTTGCCAGTTGGTTATGGGAGAAGAATCTTTTTATATCACCGACAGAAGCCAGAATCCCCGTAGCATACACGTAGCCAATCCCTTTAACAGAAAGTAGAGGATTATTAAATCCCTTAGATTCTCCTTGTATAGCCATATCAAGTTGTTTCAAGTTTTGTTTCAATGCTGTAAGAGTTTTCGAGATACTGGCAAGGATAAAACTCACAGATACCTGATAAAGTTTTACTGCCATAGGATGTTTGATCCTAACGCAAGAGAAATAATCCAGCAGGTGAAAACCATACATACTGGTTGCTTCCAGACCGATATAAACCAAAGAGAATCCGTTTGTAGATATAACAGTTTCTATCTCCTGCTGTAGTTTCTCAAACCCGAAGATGGTATTGTCTATCTCAAAGATTTTTTCAGGACTTTACCACTCTGGTTTAGAAGACAGCAGACACCTTTTCTTAAACTGATATCTATATCTATAAAAAGTGTTGTTGACATTATAATACACCTCCTTGTGAGGAGTATTAGGATATAACAGCTGGGTTCTTTACTCTTATCGGGTGCAACCTCGTTTTTTTATCTACATAGATGCACCTGTCCCAGTCAAGCAACCGGAGGTAGAAAGAAGATCCCCACCGTAATACTTATAAAAAACATTAAAAGATTTACAAACATATTATAGGAGAAAAATGAAAAATGAAGAAGTTTGATTATAATAAAATTAAAAATCCAGTAATGAAAGATAAAGAAGTCAATTTAAGAGACCCAGCATGTTATTTAAAAGACGGTATAATTTATGTTTTTTTTACAATTCATAATTTAAAAGATGATACGTTATGTATTGGGATGACAAAAACATATAATTTTATTGAATTTGATGAAATAAGAATTATTTCTCCAATTGGTTATGCTTCTCCTGGAAATATTATAAAGGTAGAGAATAAATGGTTTCTTTGTTATCAACAATATAAGGAATTTCCACATTACCTTTGTTATTCCTATACTTATGACTTTGAAAATTACTCTCCACCTAAAAAATTTTTTAATACAGATAAAACAAATAAATGGAATGAAGATGAAAGAACAATAGATCCTTATATTGTTGAAAATAATGGAGTTTATTATTGTTTTTATGTTGGTTCAAATAGATGGTTAAAAGGTAATGGTTATAATATGATAGGGTTGGCAAAAAGTTATGATTTTAAAAATTGGCAAGATATATCAAAAGATAATCCAATTATTGGAGTAAATTATAATTGGGAAGAACCAGATGGAAATGAAAATAATTGTGTAATTAAAGTAGGAGAAAAATGGGTTATGTTATATTCTGCTTCATTAACATATCAAAAAATTGCCTATGCAGAAAGTTATGACCTTTTGAACTGGAATAAAAGATGTTTGTGTGATGTACCAATTATAAAAGAAAGCGAATTAACATTTGGCGCTCCTTTTATAATTGAAGGGCTATCAAAAAATAGTGAATATTATATGATTTATATGGGTGTAGATAAGAATCATAGAACAAGTTTTATTCTTCTAAAAAGTTATGACCTGATTCACTGGTCTTAAATTATTTATTCTTTTGTTAAAAAGTTTGTTAAATAGGGATTTTTCAGCGTTATTGAGTTTCTTTTTATTAGACAGGTAAAAAGGGCAATCATCTCTATCGCATTTATAAACAGAGGTTGCTTTTCGTTCTTTCCACAGATAAAAGAGATGTCCACAATGTGGGGTAGAGATATTTTGCTTTTTTACGATATCTTTGACTGACAGGAGTAAAATTATTACAGATTTTATATCTAACTTGTGAGTGGTGTTGTACCATTATTGTAATAGAGATGGGGCATGGTGGGGTACAATGTTGACAATATAAATGTTTTGGGACTTGTTTCTGTCCCTTACGGATTTGGACTGGTTTTAGTTCTTCTTCCGTTTTTTTAATATCAGTTAGTAGTTGTTTCCAGTTAGGATGAGGAGAAGTAGTTTGTGGTTTAGTTAGAGGTGGAATAGAGTCAGGATGGTATTGTCGCCGGTGAGGGTGTCTTTCCTTGAAGTCATCCTTTGGTTTTACTTCTGGATTTCTATTAGCGAGAATATGCTCCAGTTCTTTAATAAATTGTTTTATCTGGGACTTGGTAAAATGACGACAAACCCATAGAACAAAATAGCTAGCATTACTTGTTTGAGACATAAAATACCTCCTCGTATATTATGTTTGTAAATCTTTTAATAAGTGGAAAGAAAAACATTTCTATTTATAATGATTATGAAAAGTTTTTACAGCATGACATGAATATTGTAGTCCTTTGTAATTATTGCACAGAACACGCTCCCGCAGCAATAAAAGCATTAAAAAGTGGAAAACATGTTTTATCAGAAGTAATTGCCTGTAAAACGCTCTCAGAAGGTGTTTCTCTTTGTAGAGAAGTGGAGAAAGCAGAAAAAAAGGGATATTTTATATGTTTGCTGAAAATTATTGCTATTTCTCCTATATCCAGGAAATAGAGAGGATTTACAAAGCAGGAAAAATTGGCAATTAAGATATGGAGAAGGTGAATATATTCACGATTGCTCATCTTCCTGGCATGTTTTAACTACTTCACCTTCTCATTGGAGAAACTGGATTCCTTCAACTTATTATTGTACTCATTCTCTTGGTCCAATAATAAAAATAACTAATTTAAGACCTGTTCAGGTATCCTGGATTTGTTGTCCCTAATTTAATATCCAGAGAATATGGAAAAAAAGGAGATGATTGTGGAATACTCATTATAAAAATGGAAAATGATGCAATTGTAAGAATTATTCCCTGTAGTGTTGGTCCCCATGATTCAATCTGGTACAGAATTTATGGAACTGATGGGATGATGGAAAATAATAGATGGGAAGATACAAATGTTCTAAATGTTCATTTTCTGAAAGTATGGGAAAAACCTAAAATAAAAAGTTATCTTCCTGAATTCAAAAAGTACAAAAAAGAAGCAAAAAGGTCAGGGCATGGTGGAGGAGATTTTTTCCTTACTCTGGGTTTTGTTAATTCAATAAGAAAAAAAGAAAGACCTCCAATAGGTATTTGTAAAGCAATGGATATGACATTACCTGGAATTTTGGGGTATCATTCTGCTCTTTCTGGTAATATTCCTATTGAGATACCTGATTTTAGAAAAGAAAAAGAAAGGAAAAAATATGAAAATGATAATTGGTCACCTAACCCAAATGATAAAAAACTAATGAAAAACCAACCAGCACCTTCTATCCTTGGAGAAATTGAAATTAAAAAACAATTAGAAAAAACATACAAAATTTAGGAGGTCTTATGAGACCCAAGATATGGTATTCATTCCAGTCAGGTTTGGGCAACAGATATAACCTACATACGGATGTATCAGGGCTGATTATATCTGGTAGCAATTATGGACTGGTACAGCAGGTATGTAGTAGGTTGGGAGATTTCCAATACATTAGATGTTTACTTTTGTCTGGAGGCACTAGAAAAAGCGTTGTTAAAGAATAGGCCGGAGATACTGAACTCAGACCAGGCATCACAATTCACCGGTAATGACTTTATTGAAGCACTGTAAAGGGTGGGAGTTCGTATTAGTATGGATGGTAGGGGTAGGATTTATAATAAGATTTTCATAGAACATCTCTGGCGCACTGTAAAATACGAGGAAGTATACCTGTATAATATCAAACCATTAAAGAGGCAAAGATGCGGATAAATGAGTATTTCATGTTTTATAATGAAAAGCGATTCCATATCTCTCTAAATAATAAAACTCCTGCCGCAGTTTACTTCGGAGGAATGATTTGACAGTGAGAAAAGTAGGTGGTTTATACTGGTTGCTGGCAAAAAAATGGCTGGCGTCTCTAAATACTTTTTATACCTTAACAACTACTACTTTCTGTCCAAACAAAGGGGACAGGTTCAAGTATGATTTGTAGACCCAGATAATTATGGAATTTCTGTCTCAAAAACCGGGAGGTAATGTGTTACCTATATACCCATCTTGTACAAAAATTTGACAATTGACAAAAAAAATTGAACTTTAACTCTGCTTTTAATATAGTATAAAAGTGGATAAATATTCTTATCAGAAAGATGGGGTTGAGTAAATATTTACAAAATAAAAGCTCTTTTTGTTATACTAAATCACTCCAAGCCAATGGCTTTCCTTAATATCAGAATTACATCTGTTATATCCACTTCTCCATCTCCATTTATATCTCCCAAAGAAGTATCTACTGGGTCTAATTTAATTGCCATTCTCAAACATAATATTACATCTGATATATCTACCAAATTATCCCCACTTATATCTCCTGTAATTCTACTTATCTGAAGACATTCTCCTTTTAATGTTATCTCTGTTGTTGGTTTCCCCTGGTCATTTGATGCTATTGTCAATATCGCTTCTTTTTCTCCTATTGTCCTGGGATCAAAATATATAGGTACAATTACACTATTGCCTTCTGGTATTGAGGTATTAATAATAGATTTGTCTACTGAAAATTCATTTGAACCTGTTATTGTAAGTGAGGTTATTATCAGTGCTTCCCCTCCATGGTTTCTTATAATTATTATCCCATTTGTTCTTTTTGTTACACTACCAAAATCAAGTGTCTCAGGTAATACTTCTATTACTGGGTTATTTGGTTGTGTCTGGTATGTCCATATCCATCCATTGTTTGAAGTATTGGTATCTGGCGGTGTTATATTTGTTATTTCTCCTCTTATTTCATATTGTCCTTCTTCTTCTACTATAAATGTCTCACTTAATACTACCTCTTCAAATATCCCGGGTGTGAAATATCCACTTTTAAGTAATTGTTCTTCCCCTTTTGACTTTTTTAAGTATAAAGATGCATTGAATATTGTGTCTATCCCTGTGTTTTTTATTTTTAGTATTGCTCTGTGTTCTTTCCCTTTTTCTAACCATACTATAGATGATGTGTTTAATGGGTCTCTTCCTGGTATAAGTAGTGTGAGAGATTCTTCATTTAAAGATAGGTCTATCTCTTCAACTTCCTCTTTTACTTCAACTACAACAGAACTTTCATCTGTTAATCCACCACTGTCTGTCACTTTGAATTTTATTGTATGAGTACCAGGAGTTAAAATTATGTTTTCCTCTGTGTCTAACTGCCCATCAAGAGATGATGTCCACTCACCTGTAGGTATTATCCCATCTTCATTATCACTTCCATATCCCTTCAATATCCATTTTGTCTGTGTATCTCCTATACATCCATTCTCTGGACTTATTATTATTGCTTTTGGTTTTCTGTTTTCTATTGTAAGATTACTTATTTCTGCACTATTTGAACCTAATCCAGTACTACCTACTACTTTGAAAATTATGTTGTTAGAAGCAGGTAAAAATTCAGTTGGTATGGTTAAACTTGTAGAGGTAGTTGGTGCCCCTATCGGAACCCATGTCTCTCCTCCATCTGTACTTACCATTACTACATACTGCATTGCCCCTCCTGCCTGTTTTGTTGCCTGTGGGGTCCAGGATAGTTCTACACTATCTGATAATGTACCAGAAGAAGGTGATGTTATTGTTATAGAAGGTGATGGACTGGAAGTAAGAACAAATATAGGTTCTGTATCCCATACAAGGCCTCCTCCCCACTGTGGAATTCTGGGAAAGATTTTAAGTGTTTCTGTATTTTCAGGAATATCAAATGTCCCACAAAAACTGCTCTCTTTAGGCCATCCATAACGGTCATAACCAATGTAGGGAGAAACAGTGGTAAACTGTTGCGTAGCACCCTGAATAATATTTCCAGAACTATCATAACACTCTAATTTGTAATCATCAGACCATGATAATTCTCCTGGTTGTGATATATCCACAGGTACATCTATTTTCCTAGTTGCAATTTCTGTTATGTCAAAAACAGATATAGTATCAGGGACAAATAGATAATATCCGTATCCTGGCATAGAGTCATCTGGTATTTTTATCTCTGCGGAAACAAAAATCCTTTTATAACCATTTGGAATTTTTACCTGTTTATAATTATCTGATTTTGTTTTTGAACCAAGTTCTGACCGGAAATAACCCTCAAATGCAGAAAAAGTTGATTCAATGGGCCAAATTAGAGTGGTAGAAGAACCCATTATGTCATACCAGTATTTATTCTCATACCAGGACTGTTCTTCCCTCGGAAAATGAAGAAACCTGTTTCTGAATCCATTGAAACTTTTAGTTGCAGATTCTTCACTGATAAAAGCAGTCAGTCCTTCTACCTGTAGTCCTGCATCCGGATATTCATCATATTGCTCTTTTCCTGTGTAAAGCCCTATACCATGCCCCATTTCATGTAAAGCAGCATCTGCATTACTTTCATCTACAAATATTACCCCCCTCCTTAATTTCAAACTTGCCCCTGTTATACCTTCCCCCATCACTCCTTTCGGCAAAACAGCCACTACAAAATCAATTTTTGCTGTTTCTTTTCCTGAAAGCCAATCACCTACTTTTGCAGTTGTGTTTATAAATCCCTGCGTGGCTGCAAGAGAATTAGCAATTCTATTCAAAAGTGCTGTTGTGCTAACTATTGATAATAAACCACCATAAAATGTTGTTGGGGGCGCAGTCCAGATAAAAAGGTCCTGTTTTGATATTGGAAGCATTGCAGGTATAAGTTTCCTCAAAGATTCTTCTATCGCTTTTCCATCAGGAGCACTTTTTGTATATCCTGGGATATACAACTGGACTGGTTGAACAAGTATATTCAACTGTCTGCTGTATGAAGGAGCAAATGTTAAATTTGTAGAAAAAATTGAATTTTCTCCCTTTCCCGTCGCATCATCAAATCCCTTTATACCTGTTGTATCTATTGTCACCGATACACTGACTGAATCTTTATCTGTTGGTGGAAGAATAAAATTAACTGTTGTATTTCCATAAAAAATATCATTGCCCAAACCAGAAATATCCCTATGCAGAACTACATTAGTATTTACAGGATCTATTCCTTTTGTATCTCCATCCAAATATGCTTTGAATTTTACTCCTGAAACATTTGTATAGTTTGTTGCTATATCAAGAGATAGTAATGTTTCTTTACCCTTAATTGGGGTATGGTCATTTCTCTGTCCCCAGAGTGATTGATGAGGTAAACAACCCTGCCCAATTACATAATCGTTTACCCAGAAATCCGGCAACTTTTTCTGATTTTGCATTTCTGGTCCAGAAGAACTCCATTGAGAGACATTAAAACACAAAGTATCAATTTTTACTCCTCTGGTTAAAAATGTCCGATATCTGTTAGAACTTTCATCCCACAGCGCCGGAAATTTATCACCGTAATAATTGGTAGTCCCGAGGTCAATTTTCAGTGCTGGCGTTCCGGAACCATCAAATACAGGCCCTTCCTCACCTACAAAACTATTACCTAAAAAAGTAGGTTGGTCCCCAGATTCCACCCATGAAGAACCTCTAAATATAAGGCCAGAACCAAAAACACATCTGGTAAATTCTGCCTTATTTCTATTGTCTAAATAAACATAATCAGCAAACTCACATCCAGTAAATTTAAGATCGCCACCGATAATTGTAACAGGATATAGAAAAGCAGTTCCCAGTGCGTTAAAAGTTCGGGAATCGAAAAGAGAAACAGAATAAGAAACAATTGAATCCATAATATTCAACGAGGTACCTGCATCCATTGAGAAATGTGATATTTCTGATTTATCAACATAAATCGAGGCATTATCGCGCAAAGAAATTACGAAAGAGCCCTTACAATTTGTGATTATTGAGTCAGATGAGCCAGAATAAAAACTTAACTGCACATGAACGGGCGCTTCCACTCCGTCCATATCAACCGGCGCATAAAAAGAAATAATCCCACCCCCAAGCACAACCCCTTTCCTGAAATTTATTGTTCCATGATCGAAAATATTGCTGGCCAGAGTGGCATTACTGAGGTCCAGTGTTCCATAGACATAAACTTTGCCTTCTGTTAAACTACCGTCATTTATAGATAAAGTTTTCCCACTGGGCACAGTGACAGAATTATCAATTGTAGCATCTCCACTGATTGTTTCATCAAATAGAAGAGTTCCTATTATTTTTCCGTCTATTATTGCCGTAGTTTGATATAACAACACCTCAGTACCATTAGAATCAATCTTCAAAATTTTGTAGGTGTAAGTCCCATTTGAGGCATCAGTATGATGAACGTTTCCTGATAACTTTCCTGTTTTCCCTGCACCTATCTCTACTGGTTCAACAAGGTCTTTTTCTCCATCTTTTCCAATAACTTTTAATTTTAGTGTTGCTGGACCTAATACCTCACCACTATCATATTGAAGATGGACATTATCAAGGCCTTTATAAGATACAAAAATTCCTTCTTCTGCTCTACAAATCAAAATAAAAGAAAAAAATGCAAATATTGCAATAGAAAATTTTTTCATTTCCCTTTTCTCCTTTTTTCTGTTTTATATTATAGTATAACTGCGGGGATTAAATTCACGCAGTTATACTTTACTTTCTATTCCTTATTTTTATAAAGCATATCCGCCAATGTCTTAGTGGAGAAAAAGGGTAGAGGTGAATTTGCTTTTCTCTCTACTTGCTACTTTTATTAATTAAGACCAATGGCTTTCCTTAATATCAGAATTACATCTGTTATATCTATTTTCCCACTTTTATCAACTCTCCTCTTGCTATTGGACTTCTACACGGTAATATCTTTTTTTTTCTGTAAAAACAAGAAGCAACCATCCCAAAATTCCCAGCTAAAACAGTTATAAGACATATTTTTAAAAAAGTCAATTTTAGCAGTTCTATTCTTTGACGAATTCTTAAAATCTACATCTAACTTTGCATTTTCTGATTGAGATATATATTTACCGGGAAAAGTATTAAACATCAGAAGAATTGTTTTATAAGTTTAGTTCCTTTATAGGAAAAATAATAAGAAAACAGGGAGTATGTTATATCAGAGAAGTATGGTTTAGTTCCCAAAATACACGTTTTGGGTATTTTAAATTACCTGCTTTTGAGAAAAGTGGCGCGTAGCAATGTTTCTGTTAGAACTGTACTAATTACAGATAAATTTTCAAGATTTACATTTTCTGGTGTGTCTAATAAAGTATGCCAGTTCTTATCACCTTGAAGCAGGAACACCGTAGGTATCTCGCGTAATTGAAATACTCTTGCATCAGAACCAAGTCGTTCTCTTGGAATTCTACGATATTGGAATCCCAGATCTAAAATTGTCTCCACAACAGATTTAAACAGAGGTATTTCTTGGTTATAATTCTGAATTAGAATAGTACCATCACCTTGTCCAACCATATCCATATTTATAACACCTATAATTGAATCTGTTAGTGTTTTGTAGTTCTCAATAAAGTATTCAGATCCCAATGTTCCTTGTTCTTCACCTGCCCAACAGGCAAAAAGAATTGGAATTTTTAATCGGCTTGTCTCATTAGCTAAATTTTTAGCAACTTCAAGAAGTACGCCAACACCAGAAGCATTATCATTAGCGCTAGGGTAGTAGGATTGTCCTATATCTACTCCTTGACCATCATAGTGAGCACATACTAAAACAAACTTGTTCTTTTCAGCACAAGACTGTGGCCGCAGACAAGATATAACATTTCTGGCAGAAGCAACTATTGGATAACTTGTACCTACACAAACCTTAATAATTCTATTACTCGTTTTATGAATTATATTTCCAGTATCTGTTTCTTTTTTTAAATTAGCCAAATCTGATAAAGAGATATTGAGTATTTCTGATGCAACCTTACTAGATATATGAACTGCGACTATACTGTTTCGGACATTTATATTTTTTCTTGCATATGCTTTTAAATCATCCTCTCCAGGGCAATCCATCAGAAACAAGGCAAGGGCGCCAGCTTTTTCAGCAGAATATATTCTATTCCCAGTTTGAATACCATCTGGTGTTTTAGAGAATGCAAGAGCAATTTTCCCTCGTACATCTATACCTGCATAATCATTTCTTGATTCTGAAACGATACCATAACCGACAAATACAACATTACTTTGTACCCACTGCCCATCATTCCCAGTAAGAACCCCAAAATCTTTGCCATATTCGAAAACTCTGTGTGGATTTACTATCTCTAATTCAATTGGTCCAATAATATCCGAATATTTAACTTTAAACTCCTGAAAATAACTATTCATTCCCGGTGCATACTCTAACCCTAATAAAGAATATTGATTAGCAATATATTCTGCAGCTTTCAAAGTTTCAGTCGCTCCTGTTTTTCTTCCCCGATATTTTGCGTTTGCTAATTCCTTGACAACTTCAAAAGCATACTCACCTGGTTTTCCCATTAGATTTGATGTCGATATATTATTTTTCTCAATAGGAACGGTCCAAAATTTGCGCCATTCGTTTTCAAGTTCTGTAATTGGTTTACCGAATACTTTTTGAAATGTATGTTCAAAATATTCTCTGATACCAAGAGTTTTATAAGTAAGAAGACATTCTCGCCAGAATTCATTTAATTTCTTTGTCCCATATTTTTCTTCAAGAAAGTATGGAATTGTTATAGCAGCATCAAAATCGATAATATCTTTCCATTCTAATCCTTGTGTTGGCTTGCTAGGATTATTTAAAAATGACCATGACGGTAGGGATTTTCCGCGTAGACGTTCCTGATAGTATTGTTTAAAATCAGCACCTCTTCCCATAAGTTTCATTCGTTGTTGGAAATATCCACACATATATTCACCTTCCCACCAACCTCCTCCTGGATGGCCCAAAAATTGAGCATCAAACATATGTGTAGCTTCATGCATAAAACTGGTAATGTTAAATAAAAAATCACCATTATCTCCCGTGCGCATAGCATTATATTTATCGTTTTCTGCACTCCATCTTGATCGTCCACTTTCTCCAGGAATTAAGAATGCTTTTATAGGTTGGATTCGTTTTACACCTAACCGCCCTTCAAGAAAAGAATAAATATTATCAATATACTCTGCAAGCTTTCTAACCTTTACTTGATCTGCTGATGGTTGGAAATATAATTTGAAATACTGTGTTTTAATTACATTCCAAGTTTTATTATTAACATCAGTCCAAGGGCTATCAGTAACCTGTTCGTAGGATACATATATCTCTATAGACCTTCTTTTAAATAAATTGTTCCAATCTCTTTCCTGTATCTGTTCATTTATTATAGTTTTTATATTTTTTTCTGAGTTGCGTTTGAGATAAAGTCCTGCATCTTCTATTTCATACGAAAGCCCAACATTTACAAGAATATTAGTTATTGCTTCTTCTGCTGGTAAATCATGAATTTGTACTTGGACCCATCTGCGACGCTCGGGGTCTGCTAACTCTGCAGATTTATCCCATTGATATGGAACCCCGACTTGCTTAAGAATTGATATTATTGCATATTGAACCGATATTTGTTTTTCTTCAACTGTAACCTTTTGTTTAAGTGCTGATTTATACATATCAATTTTTGATAAAGATTTTGTAATTTCATTAGAATTTGATAATAATATATCTTTTTGTTTTGTTATGTTTTCGTCCTTTATATCTGTTGTTTTAATTTCATTCTGTGTTTTCTTTTCTTTTTCTATCTCTTTAGGTAATTGTTCTAATAGAGAGATAACTTTTTTCTTTAAGACCGCATCTTCTTCTGATAAAATTTTAGCAATAGCAAGATTTCTTCTTGCATTTTCAGGGTTTATAAGTTTTATATAACAACGACCAAGCTGATAATGTGCTTCTTCAAAATTTGGTTTCCTTTTTATTGCTTCTTCAAAATATAGAACGGCCTGTTGATATTTCTCTTGTTGAAAAAATTGCAATCTTTCTTGATATAATTGCTCTCCTGTTAATTCTTCAGGAAAAGATGTTTTTTCTTGAGAAAACAAGAAAGAATTGATAGAGAAAAAAATTATTAAAACCGCGCATACTAACCAAATGGTTTTATTTAGTTCTTTTATTCTCATTTGCTCATATTATACTCTAATTTTATTTTTCTAAAAGCAATTATGTTTTACCAGATAAATTTATTTAATATGTAGCAAAACTACGCCTAATAATTGGAAAAAGAACCCAGAAGAAATCAAAATAAATCCAAGGCGATATAACTTTTTCGCATTGTCTTTGAAGTCCATAACTATTTCCCCTGTTTCTTTATCATATCTTAAAAAAGGTGTAATACAAGCCAAACATATCGCCCCTGCCATATTGAGAACTAAACCCAATATTGTAATCCAGAAACTCCAACATATAGTTGTTTCTATTTTATTCCCCTTTTTATTTTCTCAAAACTTCACTTCTGCTTCTATTTTTACTGTTTCTTCTGGTACTTTGAAAACAACCTACTTAAAAATATTCTAAAATATTCTCTTAAAAGTGTAAAAATAAAAATGTAAAAATGTTAAATTTTTCTCTTTTTCTTCCTAAATTATATTAAAACCTGTCTTTTTCCCCAACATCTATTCCTCACCTTTCACATCCTTAATCAGTTTCCTTTTCATATTTCAGTTTTTAACCTGCAGTTAGAACCTTTTTTTCTTTTATCCCAAGTGACTCTCTCAATTTTTCTATTTCTTCTTTTTTTGTCCTCCTCCTTTCCTCTACAAATAACCCCTGTATTAAATTTGTACTCCTTACACTTACTCTATGTCTATTTTTCTTGAGATTTAATCCCATTGTTTATCATAGTAAGTTATCAGTCGCAGTTCTTCAGGGCATTTTTGCTTGATTATTGATCCAATAAAAGTAATCTTTTCATCTTTCTTAACACATTGTCTGCTATTGAGATGGTATATTGCTTTTCCCCATTGTAGCCCTATTAGTTAAAATAGTATGACCATTACAATCTAATCTATGTATGCAATTCTATGTATGCAATAATTGATTCCACACCGTAAAATGTTTGTTATACCTGTTTACCTGTTTTCTTACAACATCCTGCTCAAACTAATATCTCGGCAACATATTTACCCTCTGATTTAAGATTGTGTTAATATATTTCATGAAAAACCTCTCTTTGAAGAGTTTAATTTAACGAATAAATTTAATCCTTCAGGAGGTTTTCCATCAGAATCTGTATTGGATAACAATGGCAACAGAATTATAATAGGAGGAGAGTATAAAGGATGTTTAACTATGCTTAAAGAAAACAAAAAATTAACTCCAATTTTTGACCTGCCTGCAGATGCGACGTTACCTCTGGATTTAGCATTTATAACAAATAAAGAAGGCGAAACATTAAAAGAAAGATTTATTCAACTAATAAAAGATTCTTCATTTTTTGATTGCTTGGTTGCTTATTTTTATGTGAGTGGATTTCATTTAATATACAAAGCACTACAAAATACTGAAAAAATAAGAATTCTTATTGGGATTGCAACAAACAAAGAAACCTATAACTTAATAAGAAATGCCGAAGATGATTCTCTTTATTCCTCTATATTCTCCCACGCAGAAACAAAACAAAGAATAGAAAATATATTAGAAAACGAAATATCTGATTCAGAAGACGGGCCAGAAATAGAAAAAGGTATCCAGGAATTTATTAAATGGATAAGAGAAAAAAAATTAGAAATAAGGGTCTATCCATCCCAGAAAATTCATGCAAAACTATACATTATTACTTTCAAAAAAGGAGATAGAGATAAGGGTAGAGTTATAACTGGTTCAAGCAATTTTACACAGTCAGGGCTTATAGATAACCTCGAATTTAATGTTGAATTAAAAAATAGTTCTGATTATAATTTTGCAAAACAGAAATTAGGAATATGTTTTACTGTTCTTTTCGCACTTATTAGTTTTTCGGCAGAACCACTCAATACTATTCAGAACTCTTGCTGGCTAGAATTTACTCTTTTCTTAACTTTTGGTTCTTTATTAATCTTGACAGGGATCACTACAGAGAAGGTATTAAAACCAATAAGCACATATCGGACAATAAATGTAAAAGATATTACTGAAAAAGAATATATGAAAAATGAAACAGAGTACAAACTTTTCTTGGCCTGGCATTACTGGAAAGTGTATGAAGAAAATCATAAAATAAATGAGAAAAAGGGCTGGTGGCTTCAAAAAGTATATTTTGGGCTTTTAATTCCATTATTTTTTATTCTTTGTACTATGTATAATTTATTTTATTTTTAATTTTTGTTAAAAGGAGGGCTTATGGGAAACAAAGGTAAGGGTAAAAATGAAATGAAAACTAAACAGAGGAGTATTAAAAAGCATATAAAATCTCCAACTTCTGGAAAATACATAACATTTGGAGAAGAATTTAATAAAAATTCCTCTAAAAAAGGAGAAAAACATGGGAAATAAAAATACAAATATAAAAAATTCTTCAGGTGGAGATAAGCCCAAACCTTCATCAGGAACTCCAGAAACAAGAGGACAAAAAGGTGTCCCTACTAAAGGAAAAATTGTTACAGCAGTAAAAAATAAAACAAACGGAAAAAGCAAATAATACGAAAGAAAGAAGAGAAGTATAACCACGGGGTTATATTGACGCGGTTGAACTAAAAGAAAGGGTTTTTAGGTATTGTAATTGACCATGTAGTTTATAAATTATATGATTAAAGTAAAATTATACTGAATTGGGACGGCAATGATTCCAAAAAACATAAAGAAAGAACATATCATTAGAGCAATAGAAGAAATTGAAAAAGTTGGTTATTCAAAATATAGGCATTCAAAGAAGTTTCTTCTTGAGTATAAAAACAAACATTATTCTCCTAAGTATGTTATATCATTAGCCAATAAGTATGCTAATGGAAAGGAGTTATACCCATCAGAGTTTAGCGGAGGTAACGAATCAAATAAATTTTTAGAAAATTTAGGCTTCAATATAATTAAAAAACAATTTATTGAAAACCATACTCTACAACCCCAAGGATGGGATGATATGTCCTATTGTTCAAAAATATCTCATAATGAACGATGCAAAGAATGTAAAAAAACAATCAAAGTAATGTTAGAGAAAATTTACGGGAAAGTTGAACAAAATTATAGGTATGAAGTAAGAACTCGTCCAAAAGATTTTAAAAATACTTTGTACTATAATGAATTAAAAGATATTTATGGGAAGTTAAAGAGATATAGAGGTTACGAAGAATTTGTCAGAGCAGAAATTCTCCCAAATTGTGATTTCTTTATTCCTGAACAAAACTTCATTGTAGAATTCGATGAATCACAGCATTTTACAGAAATGAGGAAAATTACTCTGGAAAATTATCCTGAGAAACTTGAATTAGGATTCGATAGAAAAAAATGGATAGAACTATGTGAGAAAATTAACTCTAAAGATAACAATCCTTCCTATAGAGATGAACAACGTGCTTGGTATGATACTCTGAGAGATTTTCTTCCTTCAATAAAAGGATTAAAACCAACAGTCAGACTTTTTTCAAAAGATTGTATATGGTGTAATTTTGATCCAAATATTTCATCAGATGTAGAGAAATTCAAATCCATTTTAACGAGAGTTTCTAAAAAAGACCCGAAAATTGAAATAAAAGAGGAATAAAATCCTTCTATAGCAAGAATTATTATTGCTAGTGAATGGAAGGGAAATTTAAAAGATGCAAGGCAACTTCTTGAAAATATTAGTAAGATATGGTCTAAAAAGAAAAAAGTTAATTTTCTTATAACATGTGGTGGTTTTATTCAGTTCGATTGGCCAGAATCAATATCTAAAAATGATATCGATGATAATAAAAATCTCAATAGAGAATCCGTAGATACTTTGGTAAAAAAAGCCAAAGAATGTGCTAACTTTGTTCTGGAGGACAGATTAGTTAAAGAATTAAAGAAATTCACTGATTACATAACATTGGGAATAGATCCGAAGAAGATATCTGCAACCCAAAACTATATTAGTGAACCACACATTGAATTAGTATTTCTAAAGGATTTACAACGAGGGAATCTTTATTGGACAGGAAAATCCTATCCGACATCAGCACAGCAAAATGGTTTGGTAAGGATTACCGATTTAAAAACACATTTTTTAAATTTAGATGTCGGGAAAGTGATGATATTAGGTTGCCACGATCTTAGTATTTTTAATCCAAGGTCTATAAATGCAAAAGGATGGCGTAGACAAGTCAACGTTTGTTTTAAAAAGTTATCTCAGCAAGAAAAACCAGTATATGTATTACATCATCCCCATACAACCGTAAAAAAACGAACATGGCTTAATGCTTGGAATTGTTTAATAAGAACACTTCCATAAGTAAAATATTATGCAGGTTCTGGAAGATATCATGAACCTGGCGAATGTTCAAAGTGAGACGAATTGGATGATGTTCTCAAAAACACAAAAAATGGTGCTACTATAGATTTTATTATAAAAAAATAATGGGAAGAATAACAAAGAAAAGTAAGAATCACCTTTCCTCCAGACCAGGTGTGCCAGACCAGGTCTGGAGGAGTAAGAATGCTAATTCTTGAATTTTTCTGTTGAAAATGACGTATTATTATTGTCTACAGCATTTAATTACTTTTGAACATACTCCCACCTTTTACCATCTAACCAAGTATTATATTTGTTTTTCCAAATCGCTGTGACCAAAACAACTGAACCTACCTCTGGTATGGATGTGCCATAATCAAACTTTATTTCAAGATATCCTTTCGTTTCCATCGTTAATCCTTCGAAAATCTCCATCTTAATTGGTATTGAATTTAATCCTTCAATGCAAATAGATGGACGAGACGAATCAAATGAAATATACTCACTAGGACGGACACATCCTATAAATTCTAATTCTCTATTTATGTATTTATTTAAATACGACTCATTAGTTGAGAACATAATCTCATTCATTTTGGCTACAGGAATTGTTTCTCTTGTTCTACCACAGCCAGTAAGAACTAATAATGTAAGAAATATACCAACTAAAACTATACTCTTTCTCATTTTTCTTATCATCTTTTCTATTTCTTCCTCTTTAAAAATTTCCTGTCAAATTTTGTACAGGTAGGGTACATAGGTAACACTTTTTGGTGCTGAAAAAAGAAATCAAAAGGTGTTTGATATTTTAATGATTCATGAGATCTTTTGAAATTATATTCTATAAGCCACTCTGTAAGCAAGGGATTAAGTATTTCGTGAAAATATATCTCTTTTCTGGATTACACCAGATTATCTTTGTATCCATTTGAAATAATAAATCCTTAATTGCCTTTTTCTGCAACTCTGTTATCCGTTTCTTCTTTTCCGCAAGTTTTCGCCTTTTCCTTAATAATTCATTCTTTACTGGATGATAATATAAATTGCGCTCTCTTACTATCCGCTGGAACGGGCAGAAATTTCTTTGTATATCTCCCCTTTATCTTCACATCCCTGGTCATTCCTTATTTTGCCTCTTTTTACCTTCCAGAAACTTTTTTTTAAGGTACTCTTCGGGCATTTTACCTTATCCATAACCTATTCTACCATTTTTAAATGGCTATTTTCAAAGATAACCCTTAGTTATTTTTTATCTTCTTCTCCTATCTCTTTTTCTCTGCCAAGTTCTATTTTCACATCTTTATAATTATTCTTCGGCTTTGGAGAGTAAATAACATTTTGTGTTTTTGGGAACCGCTTTTTCTTTTTCATCTTTATTAGAATGAAGGATAAAAAAGCGATGACAATCAAGAAAACAAGGAGCATCATTTTATATAGCAGGCTCTCCCTGTGTTGTATTGGCGCCGGGACAGTTTCCGTTTCCTTTGAAACATCTTCCTCTTGCTTTGTTTCTTCCTTTGGTACGAAGGCATATTTGATATTATCTGAACTTACCACGATTGAAATCCCGGAATTGTTCAAAAAGTCAACAGCGTCATTTATCGGGATGGCAAAGCCAATGCCCTGAGAGTTTTCCCGTATAAATGTAGCAACTCCAACGACTTCTTCTTTTTCGTTAATGAGGGGACCACCGCTATTCCCGGGATTTATTGCCGCATCTGTTTGAAAATAGGTATGGTTTCCAATCTGTCGGTCAGTATGACTTATAACACCTTTTGTAATAGTATTATCCAGACCAAAAGGAGCACCGGCAACAATAACAACATCTCCAACTTTAACCAGGCTGGAATTTCCAAGTTTTGCAACCGGCATATTTTTTACACCTAGTTCAATAAGGGATAAATCCAGATTAGTATCCTGGCACATAACTTTCCCAGGGAATTTATCACCGGATGGAAAAGTTACCTTTATTATTTTTGAACCCTCCACAAGATGATTGTTCGTGATAAGATAGCCCGAAGGATTTACTACAAAGCCTGAGCCAACATTGCCAGTTTCCGTTTCAATCTTAACTACCCAGGGAAATAACACGGAATCTGCCTTTTTCTTTATGTCTCCAGGTGGTTTTTGAGAAAAAGAGGGAGAAATAAAAACAAAGAAGAAAATCAGCAAGGTATTACAGAGTAATTTTTTCATTTTTATCTCCTGTTTCAATTTTTAAGAGTGGCCTATCATCTACGGGAAATCTACTCAAATTGTCCCTTGCCCATGTTTTTGCTTCTTCATTTAAGGCGTCATTAACATTGTAACTTTTGTATTGAATCATCTCGCCTATTCTGATGACCAATTCATCTAATTTCTCCATCGGGGTCCATTTACCGATGCAAACTCCGCCGTTTTCAAGATGAGAGAGAATATTAGGATGGAATATGTCTGTTAGCCAAATAAGTCGGGGAGGTCTTCTCGGATATTCTCTATGAAGATATATTTCCATGGAGTGATAATTTGTTTCAATAATTTGGCCACTGGGGAAAGATTTCATCAAGCCTTTACAACGATAAGTGACACGGTAGTAGGTACGGTCTTCACTAAGAGGTTCCACGTAAATCAGGCTACTTTTTTTATTAATCTCTACGAGTCTTTTGTAGTCATTATCTATCCGTCTTGTTTTAGGGTCATCCATAAGAATTTCTATTTGTTCGGAATAACTTTTTCACTGTACAGTAACATAGTATTCCCTAACTGAATCTGGCTATTATTTCTAAGCCTGCTACTGGTAATAGAATTTCCATTAACGAAAACGAGTTGACCGGAGATGTTTGTAATGGTACTCGCATTCCCAGACCTTTTTATAATGGCATGCCTTGGGGTTATTCCAGGGTCTTTAAGGATAGGAATGTCGTTTTTAGGAGAACTTCCTATGGAAGTTTCCTCTTTGTAAAGAATAAATTGTTTGCCAATCATCGGGCCTTTTATAATTTGTAGCCAGGCACTTTTGTTCATTTCTTCTACCACACTAATTGTATATCCAATGGCTGTCCCAAGTACTGGTATTGCTACGAATCTGCTTATAGTTCCACCACCTATAATCATTCCTATGGGGTCAAAAAGAAAGCCACCGACCATTCCTCCGATTAATCCACCGAGAGTTGTATTCTTTAATTTTTTTAAGGACTTTACAATAATCCCTTGAGCAATTCCTACAAAAACACCTAAAAGTCCCCAGCCAACTGTTCGGGCAAAAATCTGCAATCCAATTGTTTGAGACTTTCCGCCACCCAAGGATGAATAGAGCACCTGCCCACAAAAACCACCAATGAGGCCTCCGACAAAACCTACACCAAGCCCGGTTGCTCCATCTTTAACTACTTTTTCAGATGATTTTGTTACTATAGCCTCACTACATGAAATCGCCCCGCTTATAATCGCAGTTAGGACCCCACCACATAAAGCCATATCAGCCAGAGCATTTCTTCCTAGATTTCTATGCTCACCCCAGAAAATTTCTGTAATCATCCATGCAATAAATCCTCCAATTAATCCGGCAATAGTATACTGCATGATATTTCTTGAAGAAAGGAGTTGTTGTTTTTTCCCTGGAATTGCATCAGATGTATATTCTACTTTCGGATATTCTTTTACTTTAGAATACACCTTGCCCGCATCGCCTCTGGTAGGTTCTTTTTCGATGTCTCCCTTCGTTATAACGAGTTTTTCAGGATTCTTTTCCATTAGGGTTATCTTTGATTTTAGCCACCAAATTTAATTATGCAAATATTTTAAATCACACTTTTAAAAATGCCCAAATTTTTTCTAACAAGCAAAAAAAGTAATTTATTTATTCTTTCTTCTGTTGATAATTTTCTATTATTATATCTCCAAATATTGGTGCTAGATAGAGATTTCTTTTTTCTTTTTTTATTTCACATCTTGAAGATAATTGCCTCTTTAGATAGCCCCAAAATCCTTCCAGTCCATTTATGTGATTTTCTTCTCTATTTACATATTCTCATTCACTCGGCTGTAAATCTTTCTTTTCTACCCCATCTATTATTCTTGCCCATATTCTTCCATCTCTACAAAGAATCCCAAAAACTGGTTGTTTATTATTCCCTCTCCTTCTTTTACCTTTTACTTCTTTTCTCTTTTGTCCCTTGTTTTTATTCTTCCATTGTCCACCAAGATATGTCTCATCTACCCTTACTATGCCTCCAAAATTCTTTGGAATATCTTTTTGCATAATTTCCCTTATTTTATTACAACATTCCAAAACATATTGGTGATAATCCGGTTTGCTCTTTTATCATGTTTATCCTTTCGGATATTAAAAACCACTTCAAAAATTTCTTCCATTCATGTCTGTTTAAGTTTAACGGATACTTCCTTTTTCTAAATTCATATCTGCATTTTTTACAACTTATTTTACCCCTCCTTATTTTCCAAAACTTTTTTTCAAAACACTATGGATATTTTGTCTTATCCATAGGCATATCATACCATTTTAAGTGGCTATTTTCAAAGATAACCCTTCATTATTTCAGTTCAATTTCAAAATCCTTTCCGTTTTGTTCCTTCGATATATTATTTGATTTAAACTCTATTACAGGTTCTGCCAGATAAAGATCTGTGTATCCAACAGGCAGGAAATGTTCATTTTCTTTAACCCATTTTGCGGCTATACCATTTAAGGGACTTTTAACATTGTATTGTCTATACTGAATCATTTCCCCTATCTGGAATATTACATCCACTATTCCTTCACCAGATGCCCAAAAGTCACCGATACATACCCAGTCAGAAAAATTGGGATGAAAGATTTCTGTCCGCATAAAGCACCGGGGTTTTTCTCTCGGATAATCGGAATGAAGATAAATTTCCACCTGATGGAAATTTACTTCCACAGGTCTTTGAGTGTCTGGGGATAGCCTGAGTCCTTTAACATGGTATGTCACCAAGTATCTTTCCGGAGGATTGCCTTCAATAGGTTCAATCTTAATATAAGGATGACCCGTGAACTCCTTTTTAATTTGAGCATAATCGCTCATTAACCTTTTTAATCGTGGAGAAGTCATTTTTATCCCGCAGTAATTTCAGGCTGTAACCTCAGGTAGTCGCCGTTTTTCACACCCGCACTTTCCAATGTATCTTCTTCATTTAATTGCTTTCCTGATGCTTTATGATGAAATTTATAGTTTAGCGGCTGTCCGTCTGGGGCAGTAGCCGGAAGTTTCATAAGTTCAATCAACTTTCCGATGATTCGCCCCACTGGCACATCCGCCGGCAATGTTGCTTCTTGCTCTTTGTTGCCTGTAACATCTACAATTGTCACCTCCACCTTTTTTTGCTCATTCATCTTTCCTCCTTGTTGTGTTCCCTTGTTGGTTTAATATTATCTTTCCGTTCTCTAAGTGTCTTGAAAAACTGCTTTAGACCGGTTATGGTTGTTCGTTTTTCTATTTCTCTACTTTGTGAAGAAGGCTGGGCCGATTTATTCTTCTCCCACTTCATCAGGCAGACTTGAAAGCCAAGTAATAATAAAGCACATGTCAAAAATCCCAATAAAAATGCTCTTAGTAAATAAGGCGAAACAGGAGCCTTGATAGAGTTCATCTTGCTTCCCCTGGTTCCCACATATTCCTCACCTCCAGAAATCCCTTGTTCCTTTTTTGTCCCTGCCTCTATGATACTATTTTTTTCCCAATAAAACAAACCGACTTTGTTGTCGTGTAAAGGGTCAACTACTAACGCTACCTGCCAGGGTTCGTTAAAAAAGTTTTGATGGATAAACAAGTCGTGGTGAGAAAGAAAAACCCCTAATCCAGGATGAGTATGAAACCAGCCCACTATTTTAAGGGTTGGGTACTCCTGGTCCTTAACCTCGTGGATATAATTCCATGTTTTATGGGTAAATTTCAAACTGACAGACGACGCATCCGTAAACTTACCTTCAATAGCACCCAAAACTGCAACCTTGAATGTTTTATTTAACTTCTCTATTGTGCCAACTAAAACCCCTCCTCGTTCCTTGCTTGTGTCCTGTTTGGCGAATTCCTTAATATAATCCAGAGATGTCTTGTTTATCGTTACAATAGGTTCTCCAGGGCTATTCCCGCTTAGGAACATATTTCCTCTATAGGAGGGAATTACCGTATCTTTCATTTAAACCTCCAGAGTTTTCTGTCCTTTGCAAATTCATAGTAAAATTCTCCAAGTCCGTTTTTTGCCGTGACAATGTCATCGCCGGGCAAACCGAGTTTTTCCAGGGTGTAATCTAAAAAAGGTTCTTTCCCGCTAATGTTGTGGAACAGTTCTGGTATCCTGGTTGTTCCACATTCTGGGCATTTTGCTTCTTTTTCCGTTATTTTCCCCAACGGAGTCAAAAGGAACTTTCTCGTTCCGCATTTTTTGCAAATTAGTGACGAAACAATTTCATGTTCTAATTCAATAGTTGTTTCTTTTCCATGCCTTTTCCTGAATATCTCCAACAGTTCCCTGGCCGTAGTATTTTTCACGCTTTTTCTTAAATTTTCAATTGCTCGATAGGTGTTGTGTGAAGGGCATTCTCTTTTCTTGTTATAGAATATGACATAAGAATCATGTGTTAACCCGTTAAAAAAGAACCCCTTTCCAGCCAGAGTAGGAAGGTCCCTATCTTTGTGAATTAGTTTTATTGCTTCTTGAACCTGAATTCCGGCAACCACAGAAGAAGTAGTAGGCGTAGTTGGAACTTTCCCCTCTACCATTTCGCTTCTTTTTAGCAGAGCACATGACCTTCTTTGATTTAAAAGTTTATAATCCAGAGCATTCATTGTACATTCATAACAAGCAGTCTCAGGCGGAACAAAAACCCTCACAACGCCCATAATTGTTTCCGTTGCTCCATCAATATATGGAGTGTTAACCTTCCAGCATTTTTCATTTATGGCCAATCTTGCTTCCCTATTGTCAAGCCCACCAATAACTAAATCAACATATCTAAATAAGCCCAGTCCGATATCATTGCAAATGTCTGCCTGAAAGCCTTTTACCTTTACATCTGGGTTTATCTCTTTAATTCTTTTCTCCGCAACAACTGCTTTTGGTTTCCCCTCATCTTCTTCTCTGAATAATATTGACCTGCTTAGATTTGAATTTTCCACTTCATCCATATCAACAACGAAAATATTTCCAAATCCTAAAAGAGCCAGGTTTTTTAAGACCTCATTTCCAATGGCGCCGGCTCCAACCACAAGAATTTTTGCTTTTTTCAGTAATTCTTGGTTCCACCAGGGAATCAATCTTAATCTACTGTATCTATCATCCTTAATTCCTTTAAGATTAATAGAAATTTGTTTCTTCATAATTTACTCAAAATAATTTTCACTTTTAAAATTGTAAATTTGAAATATCAACATTTTGTTTTTTCCAAATTTTTTTTAATAATTCTCTTCAAAACAGAATATAATTAATATTTTTCAATCCATTTTGATATAACAAAGATAAGATCTTCTGTTTGCTTTGCAGTAACACCTAATATACCTCCTGTCCACGTAGGGAATGCCTGACTACCGTCAGGTAACATTAGAGATTCTGGTAGATGCATTAATGACCAAATTGGATTACCATATGTATATTCATATGAAAGTTCGGAAAGGCTTGTTTTTGTAATCATAAAAATTTTTTCCCCATTATTGGCAAGAACTAAAACTTTATAATTAATTGATGTAATTTTATTGCCAAACTGTAATAATAGATGAATAGGATCTATTCGTCGGACCGAACCATTTACATCTAAGAAATCAAACATAATAATATCTTCATCAAAAAGAGATTCATAATAACATTTTATAAAAATCCCACTTTTTGATGGACAACTATTAAGTTTTGCTTGTAACTCATCATTTTGTTGCTTTCTTGCTTTTATCCTTTGCTTTTCTAATCTGCTACTTTTTGCTTGTAACTCATCATTATGTTGCCCTGCGGAAAACCAGATACCTATAATTATTAAAATAACAAAGCCTACAACAAAACCTACGATTCCTTTCCATATTCTAAAAGGCATAGATACTTCTGCATTTTGTTCTGAAGTATTTGATGACTGATCTTTTACAAGAATATCAGAAGCGGCAGTTCTTTGTGGTCTTAAAGAATTTGCATACTGGCAACCGTAAGTAGTACAACCTCCATTCTCTTCCCAGCATTCTTTGTGATGAGGGATATTACATTTAGGACAGATAACAGTAGATGCGCCTGGTTTTATTGGGGTCTGACAATAGGGACAGGTCTTACCTACAACATCAGAATTATCAAACTCTTTTGTAAGGTCTACCTTTGAGGTTTTCTGAGGAGTGTAAACCGGTTGGCTTGGGTTTTGAGTGGTACGAAATTCACCTGGAAAATTATCTGCTGAAAGAGGCTTTATGAATAACCTATGGCAGGAAGGGCAGAGCCCTCCCATTATATCTGTTTCTGATACCTCTTTCTTGCAGTGCGGAC
>Ga0255347_1002651_pt1 | contig 24797 bp, 14 predicted proteins | sample wastewater_treat_2_FD_192479 | JGI IMG/M metagenome (GOLD analysis project Ga0255347, IMG submission 192479) | Wastewater microbial communities from Lulu Island WWTP, Vancouver, Canada - plant24 | ecosystem: Engineered > WWTP > Wastewater > Unclassified | place: Canada: Vancouver, British...
ACTTGGCCATTTTTTCATACCAAAGCCGTGTTACAACCGGTAGGGCGGTTTCGCCGAAACCGCCGCGGACGGCTCGGCGAGCCGTCCCTACCAGAAGCGGGCGGGGACGCCCGTTCCGGATCCCCACCACTCACAACTTACCACTTGTCTTCGTCAGCGCAAAATGATTACCGTGCCGGGGGAGTAGTGGAGCACCAGCTCGTTGTCTTGCACGGTAAGGTACCAGTGAGCCGCGGATGGATCGTCCGCCTCCTTCTCAAGCACAGGCATCCCCTCTATGCCGTCCCGCGCGGAGGCGACCACGAAACCGCCCTGGCCGCGGAAGAGGCGGCAGAACTCCTCTGCGTCTTCGAAGATGATTTTCGCGCCTGCGACGAACGTAAGTTTGCCCTCCACGCGCAGCGTTGAGTTGTCCGCAGTATCAAGGTCGCCGCCCGTGAGCCGCCATGTGTCGCTGATTTTCAGGCTACCGTTCGTCACCGTGGTGAAGCCCTGGAACGCTGGCACCTTGAGCGGCAGGGTCGACCCGTCGAGATCGAGCACAGTGCCGGGTCGTGCGGCGAGTTCCTCGAAACTTGCGCGGGCGATCTTCACGATGTCATCCAGACACTCGTCGCGTGTCCGCGCGTCGCGTGTGAAGAGAGACCCGTCGCCGCCGGGGACCCCGCTCGCGCCCGCGCCGTTCTGGGCTTTCAGGTAGTTCAACGAGTCGAACGCGGTATCGGGCGACAGGCCGCGCCCGTTCGGGTCATAGGCGAACCCCATGTAGTTCGACCATGTGTTGTAGTCTGCCTCGTCACGCCACTCATCTTTACCAATCCCCCAGTATTGGCGGGCCTTGCGGCAACCACCCACAGCATAGCCCGCGTTGTAGAGGCGCAAGTCGAAGGTGTGCGGGCCCGTTGCCAGCGATATGGTGTTCGTCCACAGGTAGTACCAGTTACTAGAAAGGTTTCTGAGCACCTCCACGCCGTCGATCAGCAGCTTGCCGCCGCCCGCGTGTGCGAGCGCGAAACTCCAGTCCTGCGTTGCCCCCGTGCGGTTCCAGATGTACCCTTGGTAGCGCACGAACATGCGCGGCGTCCATGGTGATCCGTATTGGTACGCCATGTAGGTCGAATCCTGGACGCCGTTAGTCACCGCCGAGGTGCCGTCCGTGTGGTACGCGGCAAAGTCCTCTGTCCAGGCCGTTTTGTTGGTGCCGTAGTCCACGATGCCCTCCCAGAGACCGGGCGCGGACGAATGTATGCCCGCGACAGCGGCGTCCGGCGCGGGGAGGCGGATCGTCCCTTCCAAGAAGTCCGTCCGCCCCGTCACCGCCACGGGGGCGGTGAATTCGAGCGTACCCGCGCCGCGCTTGACGAGCGATGCGGCTGTCGCATTGCCGGTGCCGAAGAAGGTGGTGTTGAAGTAGCCGGTATCCGTGGTGTAGTCGATCGCGGGCAGGGAAACGCCGGGTGCCGTCAGATACACGCAGCCGTTCTTGTTCGTGAACGTCGTCGCATTGTCCTTCGGCCACGCATCGCCTGCGTGTAGTCCCACGCCCGCGCGGCAAATCTTCGTATATGCGTCCACGCTTACGGGGCCTTTGAAGGAGTTGTTTGTCGAGGAAAGGTGCAGGAAACCCCGAGTTATGTTGAACCCGCCGTCGCCTGAAACCGGACCGAGCGCAGAGACAGCGTCTACACCGCCGGTGGTGCTTGCACGGACCGTCACCATGCCCTGCACATCGATCGGGCCAGACCAATTGAAGCGGTCGTTCGGGCGCGTCCAAGAAGTCCCGTTGGCGCTGCCGCTCGGATAGATGAGTGCGCCGTCTTCGAGGATCAGCTTCCAAGGCGCGGTGAACATACCGCCGTTGTAGGAGGCAAACTGCCCGCCTTGGGCGATGGTCAGCGTGTTCGTGTCACCGCCGTGGAAGGTGAGGCCGCTCTGCACTTGTATCCTGCCGCCGTTCGGAACAATGACGTGCCCCCCGTGGAAATTGCCGCCGTTGATCACGCATCCCTTGCCGTAGGCGAAGGTAAGCGTGTGGCCGTTGAGATAGTAACCGGAAAACGGGGATGCGTCGCCGTAGTCGTTGGAGGCGTCGGGATCGCCGTTGACGGTCGTGTCGCCGTAAAGGTTCCAACTGCCCTTGAATGTATTACGTGTGTTTACCCCGCGCGTCGCGCCGTAGATCGCGCCGATGCCGTTCAGGCCCGTGCCGCTGAGGTGGATCGCGTTATACACGCCGAGCGCGTAGTGTGCGCAAATGTTTGTACTACTCGGCGCAAGGACGAGCGACGCGCCGTTCGAGATCACCATCGGGCCGGCGGTCGTGTCCGCCGGGCCGGTCATGCCGGGCGACTCCGTCATGAGCGCGCCCTCCTCAATGAGTATCGTTCCCGTGAAGTTCGCCATTGCGGTCGAACTCATCAGGAAGCCCGAGCCGCGCTTCTTGAACGTTCCGTTAGTGACGGAGAGCGACGAGAACGCCTGTGTCTGGGTCACACCGTCTTTTGTAACTGAGACATCGCAATCATCGAGCCGGTTCGTCACATCAGGCCCTACGGTGACCACATAGATCGGCTCATCGTCCTGAGCGAACGCGCCCACGGCAAAAAACACCGCTGTAAGGGCTAATGACACAATGTACAAGGTTCTCTTGATTTTCATTTTTGCACTTCCTTTCCTTCTGGTTTTTGACATGATTGACGTAATGTTTCACATGTATGAAGGGGAGAGGCAAGCGTCTGCTTGCCCAAGGACGAGCAGACGCTCGTCCCTCCCATCCTTCCGCGCAGCGGAAGGCGGCTCGTGGGGACACTCGCCCTCCAGATAACTCACCACTCACCATTCACCACTTACCATGGACGGCTCCAAAATCCGCAAAAAAGTGTCGGTCTCGCAACCGCATGAAAAGAAAACCGAAGACTCGCCGCTACATACCCTTGAGTCAGTGGGAACAGTATACACAGCTCCTCGGCAAATTGTCCAGCGGGATCCATAAAAACTCGAATTTTTTCCGCTACCCCTCGCACTTGAATTGCATCAACCCTCACCCCCTGTCACTAACCGATTACAAAAAACTGTTTATTGCCTTGATGGTGGGGCATACGAGTCGGGCGCGTGACATTTGGTTTCAAGTTTCATGTATTGCCGCAGTTTTTCTCATATGAAAGGTACCAAGAACAAATCCTTCATTATTTTGCTCCAATCTCTCCGTCCGATATGTAATTAACCCTATTTTTGTTAGGCGGACATGTTGTTTCCGTTAGGAAACTGTTAGATTTTACTGTCCGGTATCAGCCATATTCATGTCGCGGCATCTTTTCATTTTTTCCCTTAACTTTTAACTATAAACTCCTCCTGCTTCCATTTGGTTCCGTCAGCGCGTATAATGTCCGGTCGGCGATGATTATTCTGCACACAATCTGGCGGGACGGAGTTTTCCTGTTCTGGGGCGAGAGCGAAGCCTCGCCCGCTGATGCGCCTGCCCCCGACAGCGGCGGCGTTAAAATCTCGCCTTACGACCCCGGGCTCGCCAAACTGACAACAGCCGTGGGTTGTCTGCTGTGGGATGATGATAACAAGATCAGTTGCTCGGAAACGGAACTGTTGCTGCCGAGCGTTGTTGTGCCTTGGGGCGAAGTGCCTGTTCCCTCCCGCGCTTTTCTAGCCGACCGCCTGAACGCGCCGTCAGCCATCTCTTTCGTTGATGACGCATCGCACCCGCTCCGCCTTTGGCGCGTCACTGTGGCGCAACTATCTTGGCGGCAGACGCTGACAATGTTGAGCGCATGCCAAGAACGCCGCTTGGCAGACAATGTGTTTGCTGGCGAAGACCTGCTGGCCTGCGCCGCGATCTTCCGCTACACAGGCGCGCTGGTCGCGCGCGGCAAGTTCCTGCCGGGGTTGCGGAGTGATCCCGCCGGGCAAAGTCTGGCGGTGTGGGAGTCGGCGCAGGATGGTGAAGAGCGGCGGCGTTTCAACAGCCTGGCTGAGCGTGTGCCGCTTGCGGTCGCGGCAGACGCGCCGCGCCATAAAATCGTGCGCACGATGCTGGCTACCTTGACCGACCGCCTCGTGCGTTTCAGCCTGGTAACCACCTTGTCACGCGCGCATGCCGAACGCGGACGTTTTTACAGTGCGCATGACGCTTGGTTCGCGGCCCTGCGCGGGGACAGTCCGGTTATACGCTGGGAAGCGGATGACGAGCTAAATGAGCTGCGGGATGCGCTCGACCAATGGCGCAGGCCGGTTGAGGGCGGCGCCAGTGCGCAAACCTCCCTATTATTCCATCTGGAAGAACCAGACATAGTTAATAGTGCTAATGCCCCCACCGGTAGGGCGGTTTCGCCGAAACCGCCGCAGACACCAATGCACTTCTCTTCTGCCTCCGCTGAATGGAAGCTCAAGATCATGCTGATCCCTGCCGGGCAATGCGGATGCCTCGGGGAGGCGTCCCTACCAGCGGGCGAGGACGCCCGCGCTCCCGACTGCGTACTGCCCGGTTCCGTCTACCCTGTCCGCTCTGACCCTACCGACCCGATTGACACTGCGGGCGGAACGCCCGCACTCCCTGCCTCTCACCTTTTACCTTTTACTTCTTACTTTTTACTTTTCTCTCCTTCGCTCCGCGAAGACCTCCTGATCACCTTAGGCCAGGCGGCTTTGCTCTTCCCGCCGCTCGGACGCGCCGCGCAGCAGGACGGCTATTTCGGTTGCCCGCTGACAGTCAACGAGGCTCATGCCTTCCTCAGCGTACATGCCGACCTGCTCGAATCTGCGGGCTACGCTGTGGCCCGTCCCGACTGGTGGGGCGCCGCGCCTCCCGGCGCTGTCACACTGGAAGCCGATCTGCTGGAACCGCAGGAATCCACCCCGGCATTTGACCTGAACGCGAAGATCGGCCTGACCTGGAATGTGCTTTTCAACGGTGAGCCGGTCACGCAAACAGAGCTTGAGGCGTTATTGGCGGCGGAGTCGCCGTTGGTCTTTTTCCGCGGCAACTGGATGCTGATCGACACCCGGCGGCTGCGGGAAGCGCTGCGGCTGCTGACACGCCGCCAGGAAGAACCCGTAACAGCTTTGCAGGTCGTGCGTATGACGCTGGGCCTTGACAGCGCCGGGTACGGCTTGGAGGTGGCTGGTTGCAAGGGCGCAGGCTGGCTGGATTCCTTGATCAGTCGGTTGGACGGCAGCAAACCTTTCGGGCTGTTGCCGCCGCCGCCTGATTTTTGCGGCGAGCTGCGGCCCTATCAAGTGCGTGGCTACAGTTGGCTGGTCTTCCTGCGGCGTTTGGGGTTCGGCGCCTGTCTGGCTGATGACATGGGGTTGGGTAAGACGGTCCAGGCATTAGCCCTGCTGTTGCACGAGAAAGCCGCAGGGCAGTCGCGTCCGGCTCTGTTGGTGGGTCCGATGTCAATTATGGGTAATTGGCTACGCGAGGCGCGGCGTTTCGCGCCGAGCCTGCGTTGCCGCCTGCACCACGGTGCCGAGAGACCGCGCGGCGAGGATTTCGACGCATCTTTGAAAGATGTGGACTTGCTGATAACCAGCTACACCCTGCTGCACCGGGATTATGCCGATTTCCGCCGTATCGTCTGGAGCGGTATAATTCTCGACGAAGCCCAGAACATCAAGAACCCCGGAACCCGCCAAGCCCAAGCCGCACGCGCGTTGCAGGCGGATTATCGGGTTGCGCTGACCGGTACGCCCATGGAGAATCACGTCGGCGAATTATGGTCGGTCATGGATTTCCTCAATCCCGGACTGCTGGGGAGCCGTACCGATTTCCGCGAGCGTTTCTGGCATCCGATCCAAGCTGGTGCCGATCTTGCGGCGCGCGCGCGCCTGCGCCGCGCCACCGCGCCCTTTATCCTGCGCCGCCTCAAGACCGACCGCCAGATCATTGCCGACCTGCCGGAGAAAATCGAGAACCGCGTCTACTGCCCGCTGACACATGAGCAGGCGCAGCTTTACCAAGAGATATTAGAAAGTTTTCAAAACGGCTTGCCCGGACTCACAGGGCTAGAACGGCGCGGTAGCATTCTCGCAGTACTGACCCGGTTGAAGCAGATCTGCAACCATCCGGCCAACTATTTCGACGACGGCCGCCCGCTGGCGGGACGTTCCGGCAAACTGCTGCGTTTGGAAGAGATGATCGAGGAGGCCTTGGCCAGCGGCGAGAGCGCCTTGATCTTCACACAGTATGCCGAGATGGGGCACCTGCTGCGCCGGAGATTGTGCCAAGCTTTTGCCATGGAAATACCCTTTCTGCACGGCTCCTTATCCCTTAAAGAGCGTGACGATATGGTGCGAAGTTTTCAGGAGTCCGCCGAACCACAAGCTTTCATCCTGTCGCTCAAGGCTGGCGGCACGGGTTTGAACCTCACCCGTGCCAGTCGCGTTTTCCACTATGATCGCTGGTGGAATCCGGCAGTCGAGAATCAAGCCACAGACCGCGCCTTCCGCATCGGCCAGACCCGTGACGTGATGGTCCATAAATTCATCTGCAACGGTACGCTGGAGGATCGTATTGATGCCATGATCGAGAGCAAGACCACGCTGGCCGGCGAGATCATCAGCAGCGGCGAAGCTTTTCTGACCGAGCTTTCCAACGAGGAACTGGAGGAAGTGTTGAAATTGACGGCTGACGAGAAGGGCTTCTTATAATGAGCGCTAAGAAAAAATACAGCCCGCGTACGCCGCTGATCGTCAAGGGCGGCATCCGGGCGCAAGGCATAGCAACCGGGCCGCACCGTGTCTGGTGGAACCGCCGCTGGATCGAGATTTTCGAGAGCTTCCGCCTCGGTGCGCGTCTCGGACGCGGTCGCAGTTACGCGGCCTCAGGCCAAGTCTCCGAGTTAGAGATCATGCCCGGATTGGTTACGGCTCTGGTGCAGGGTGCCGCGCCCGAGCCATACCGCAGCGAAATCAGCTTCAGGGCTGTCAGCGGCGCGGCCAAGGCCAGTCTGTTGGCAGAACTGCGGCAACGCCCGATGCTGGTAGCGCGCCTTCTGGTTTCGGATTTGCCGCCGGAGACTGAAGAAATTTTCCATGCCGCCGGTTGCCCGTTCTTCCCGCAGCGCGAAGATGATCTGGAGAGCCGCTGCACCTGCCCCGACTACGCCAACCCTTGCAAGCATCTCGCCGCGATCTTCTGCCTGCTCGGCGATGAGATCGCACGCGCGCCGCTACTGCTGCTGGCTTTGCGCGGCATCACCCGCGCCGATCTGATCGGCGCACCAGACACCGCCGCCGCTACCGAACCTGCGGAGACTGCCGCCCCGCCCGCCGACCCTACCGCCGCCATTCCCTTTTACGGTGCGCCGCCAGAAGCCGAGCCGGATTTCGGCCCCGCCGTACGCGGGCCTGCGCTGGCGCCGCTGATTCACCGTCTGGGGCCGTTGCCGTTCTGGCGCGGGCACGAGCGTTTCCTAGACACTATGGAACATCTTTACGCGCGCGCCGCCGTGCGCGGGCGGGTTGTTTGGAGCGGTGAGCCGCTTGACCTGCGGCGCGAAGATGAAAAGACCATCATCAAAGGCGCGTCATTGCAACTCAAGCGCCGCAACATCCGCGCTGATTCCTCGTGGATGTAGTCTGCCCCGCGTCACGCATCCGCGTGTCGATAACTTGAACGTTGAGCGTTCTACCGTCCGAACTTGCGCTCAAGCTCGCGGTACGAGGTGAAGATCATGGTAGGTCTGCCGCGTGGGCAGGTATAAGGCATGCGTGTCATCGCGAGATCGTTAACCAGTTGCTCGGCCTGTTCGTCGCTGAGTTTTTCGCTCGTGCCCGATGCGGCGCGGCAGGCGGCCTTGGCCACAATCTCTTCGCGCCAGCGTTCGGAGCCGCGCCGCGTTCCCGCGCTCTCCAGATCATGTGCGATATTCTCCAGCAGGGTGCGGCACGAGACCTGTCCCAACAGATCCGGCAAGGCCTCGACTATGAAGTGATCACCGCCGAAATCTTCCACCGCAAAACCCATCTCCTGCACTGTCTTGAGGTGCTTGCGCAATCGCGCAGCATCTGCGGGCGCGAGGCGCACAGTCTCCGGCAAAAGCAGGCTTTGCGCGGTAGCGATACCTTTGGCACATGATTCCATCAGACGCTCATACAAAACCCGTTCGCGTGCTGCGCGCGGATCGACTGTAACATAACCGTCGTTGGTCTCTAGCAGCAGGTAACGTCCGGCAGCTTGGCCAAGCAATCTGCACCAGCTCCACGGCGCATCGGATTCCGGCACCGGCAACAGGGGCAGACCGGAGCCGGTGGGCGCAGGAGCGCCTGCGCTGTGAGTGGCAGGAGCGCGCGTAAACGCGCTACGCAGGACGGCAGAATCGGTAGCAGCGGCGCCGGGATAGGGAAAGGCGGGAACGCGGGCGGTGCCCGCGTGAGTGGTGAGTGGTGGTGGCATGGCGATAGGGGCACGCATAAACGTGCTACACGGAACGGAGGCAGGGTCGGCAGCAGCATTGCGGCGGTAACCGATGGCCTCTCCAATCGCGGCTATGATAGCTTCGCGCACATCGGCGACCTTGCGGAAACGCACCTCGCGTTTGGCCGGATGGACATTCACATCCACCTGATCCGGCGGCAGGTCAATGAAAAGCAGCACCACAGGCCGCCGTTCCCGATCTAGCGGCGGATAAGCCTCACGCAGCGCATAGGCGATCACCGGTGCAGTGGCCGGACGGCGGTTGACAAACACATACTGCTCGCCGCGCTCGTTGCGCGTCATGTTCGGCAGCCCCGCAAAACCGCTCACCGAAATATCACCGCAGCGCTTGTTTACCGGACGCAGGTCAGCGCGGAACTCATCGCCGAAAAGGTCGCGCACACGCTCCTCCAGCGAAGCGTCCGGCGGCAGGCGATACAGCTCGCGGCCGTCAGCAGTTAGGCTCAGGCCGACTTCCGGATGAGCCAGCGCCTGCAAGGTGAAGACCGCCCGGATATGCGCCTGCTCGGTTTGGTAGGTGCGCAGAAACTTGCGACGAGCGGGTACGTTGAAAAAAAGGTCGCGCACCTCTACCGTGGTGCCGGGGGGCACTCCGGCTTCGCGCGCCTCCTGCAGGTTGCCGCCCAATACAGAAATCTCGGTGCCGGACTCGTCTTGCGCCCGGCGGGTCTTGAGGGTGAAGCGCGAGACCGAGGCGATCGAGGGCAAAGCCTCGCCGCGAAAGCCCAGCGTGTCGATACGCTCGATATCGTCAACATCGCGTAGTTTGCTGGTGGCCTGCCGTTCGACGCTCAGCAACGCATCGTCACGCCCCATGCCGCAGCCGTCATCGCGGACCGCGACCAGCTTGCGTCCGCCAGCCGTAACTGTGATATCGATGCGCACCGCGCGCGCGTCAATCGCGTTCTCAACCAGCTCTTTGACCACCGAAGAGGGCCGCTCGACCACCTCGCCCGCCGCGATCTTGTTAGCCACATGCGCCGACAACAACCGTATATGCCCATCTCTTACCATTTGCAACAGCATGACCGCTTTAGGCATGGCACGTCAAGTCGGATTTAACGGGAGCGATTCAACATTCCATCACTTCCGGATCGTTGTGCTTGCGGTCAAGGGGGTAATCATGCTTAACTTGTATAGTTTGTTTGTTTATGCGGTCAAAGCGTGTGGATGGAGGAAAAGTATGCAAATGACACCTGTCTACTGGCTGTATTTCGGTGTTGCCATGATTCTGCTGGAGGTCATGACGCCGGGTGCGTTAATCTCGCTCTTCTTCGGGCTGGCCGCATTCACGCTGGCTTTGATCGTGTGGCTGGTGCCAGAACTTGCGCAAGTGTGGCAGTGGCTGCTTTTTTCCGCGCTGTCGGTGCTTTACATCGTACTGATACGCAAAAGCCTCAAGCCGATTTTCGGCGGATCACGAGAGATTTCCGACAATCCCGACGATTCTTTCACAGGCAAGCTGGCAGTAGTGACACAGGCCATTGCCCCTGGCAAGCCGGGACGGGTTGAGTTGGGAGGCACGACGTGGAACGCTGAAGCTGAGTGCGATCTGGATGTCGGCGTTTCGGTCAGGGTTGTCAACCAGAATAATTTGACGCTCAACGTGGAAGCAATTTAGTGGTTGCCTCATTAGGATTCGAACCTAAACAAACAGATCCAGAGTCTGTTGTGCTACCGTTACACCATGAGGCACTTGCAAAAAAGAAAAGAGATTAAAGGATATCCGAGATAACCCCCTAAAATCAACCTGCTTTTTTGTTTCAGTTAATGCGCAGCGGCATCAGCACATAGATGAACGGTATCGAACACTTGATCAGCGCGGGGCTGTGACCATCATTAAGTTCGATAAAAATTTCATCGTCATCAATGTTTTTCAACGGATCCATCAGATATTCCGGATTGAAAACAATCGATATTTCTTTGCCGGCATATTTGATCGGCACTGTATCGCGACCTTCACCAATATCAGGAGTGTTGCTGTTAATCACCAACTGATTTGCCGAAAAAGTAAGCTTAGCTGAATTCGATTTATCAGTCGTCACTACTGACACGCGCCGCAACGCTGACAGCAAGGCGCTCCTGCCCACAACAACGCGTTCGTCACTGGCAGCCGGAATCACCTGGCGATAATTCGGATAAACCCCGTCGATGAGTTTACTACTAATCATTATGTCGCCAAACTCAAAAACAGCCTGATTTTTCTGTGAGTAAATCTTAAGGTCTCCTTCATTACCCAAAACGCGCATTAATTCGCTGACAGCCTTTAACGGCAAAATCATCTCTACTTCCGCTTCATCCGGAAACTCAATTTCTTGCTCAACTAGTGAAAGCCTGCGGCCATCAGTCGCCACCATTGTCAACTTGCCATCTTTGAAAGCCATTAGCACACCGTTAAGGACACGGCGCGTTTCATCCTGCGAAACAGCATAGAAGGTCTTGCGAAGCATTTCCCTAAACACACCCTGATCTATGCTGTAGCTGAATTTTCCTTCAGCACTCGGTACTGGAGGAAAATCGCGCGTGGACAAGCCGATTATCTTGAAGAAAGATGAGCCGCCCTGCAAAACCGTCACGTCCTCATCGTCAGTTTCAAAAAGTATACGCCCTTCATCGAGCTCGCGGATAATTCCAGCAAGCCTACGCACAGGCAAGGTGGTGCTACCGGGGGTTTCGACCTCGCAATCGACATAGCAACGTTCCGATATGTCTAAGTCAGTGGTCGTGATGCAGAGTCTTCCGTCCTCGGCATGCAGTAGCGCGTTTTGCAGGATCATCAGCGAACCTTTATTTGACGCTACGTTTTGAACTTTCTGCAGTCCGTCAAAAAAATTCGCACGCGTTATTGAAAATTTCATTTTTATCAAACTCCTTTGCTCAAAAAAGACTACACGCCATGAAAGTCAACCATTCTAACTGCTGATAATATATAAAGTAAAGAATGATTAGCAGTATTATTATACAATAATTTTTCTGTTGATAATTTCATAACTGTTTGCAATTAAGAATCTTAAGTATGATTTTTGTTTAAAGAAAAGCTGTTAGTAATCCGATGGTAGAAGATTGTAAAAATGGACCGTTCGACGGGAATTGTTGATAAATCGCGATTGATTAAAAGATAATGAACAAGATATCATAAACGAATTAAAAGGTTATCAAGTTGAGTTATTAGGTTGCAAAATTCAGATTTGGAAAGAAATCGGATCACGGCCCAGTCTTCTTGTTATTTCGCGCACTGATGTGCGCAAGTCATCTTCCACCTGTATGCGATCCTGTATGGTCTTGCATGCGTGTACAACAGTGGCATGGGTCTTACCGAAAGAGTTGGCTATTTCAGGCAGGGAAGAACGGGTTAGTTTACGGCAAAGAAACATTGCTATCTGGCGGGGCGCGGAAATTGAGCGCTGGCGTCGCTTGCTTGACATGTCAGTCATGCGCAAATCAAAATAATCCGCTACTATGCGTTGGATATCTTCGAAAGACAGGTCTTTTTGTCGTTCTTCGCTCAAAAGATCCTTAAGAAGATTACGCAAGATGTCGATATCGAGAGGAGTTTGCTGGTTAAGTGACGCGAATGACAAAACCCGCGTCAATGCGCCTTCCAAACTGCGCACATTAGATTTGATATTGTCAGCAATGAATACCAGCAGATCATCTGGGATGCGTATTTTGTTGAGTGAGTGCTTATATTGCAGGATTGCCAACCGCGTCTCGAAATCCGGTGATTCAATTTCTGTGACCAGTCCCCATTCGAAACGCGATACCAACCGCGGTTCCAAACCTGACATTTCGCGCGGGGGCAAGTCGCTGGTCATAATTATCTGTTTATGCGCGTCGTAAAGGACGTTGAAAGTGTGGAAAAACTCCTCTTGCAAGCTGTCTTTGCCAGCCAGGAACTGTATGTCGTCCACCAGCAGCACGTCCTTACTGCGGTATTTGTTGCGGAATTCCATGGTAGTGCGATTTTTTAAGGATTCCACATATTCATTCAAAAGTGTTTCCAAACAGACATAGCTTACCGACATACCGGGGGAGTTAAGAACACGATGACCGACAGCCTGCATCAGGTGTGTCTTGCCGATACCTGTCTGACCGTAAATGAAAAGCGGATTGTAAGCACGCCCCGGCGACTGCGAAACACCCAAAGCTGCGGCGTGCGCAAAACTGTTTGAGGGACCGGTTACGAAATTATCGAAAGTGAAATTCGGATTAAGCGGATTAGCGGAGTTGTTTCCGTTTGATCTACTTCGCCGCCGTGTCACCGGTTTGGTTTCATGCTTCGCCACCGGTTTTTTTGCTAACACATGCTCATCACAACTCTCTTTGACAGTGAAAACCAGCGAAATATCGTTAGATGCCCCGGAGGCCTTCAAAGCATCGAGAATATAATCGCTGTAATTATCCTCAATCCAGTTTTTGCAAAATTCATTGTCAACGCAGAGCGTTAAAGACAGACCATCAAGAGATTGCGGTTGAATAACTTCTATCCATCGCTCATAGACATTGCTGTTAAGCACGCCTTTTAATTGGTCGCATGCATTTGACCATAAATCACGAAAATTCATAGGAAAACACTCGGTAATACAGATCCAAAATCCAATTCAATCCGCAGAATATTTGAATCACATTTGCACCAGAGGTACAAGGGCAAAAAATAATCAATCGATTAACAAGTTATCAACAGGCTGGTAATATATGCCTAACAAGCCCAAATTAAAGCAGTTACGTCATTAGTACAAGATCATTTTGATTGCCGCCGCCGTGTTGTCATGTAAGTTATTGACAGGAGCGAGGTTTGAAAAAGCGATGAAAAAACAAAATGGTATGTGATATAACATTTTGTTTATAAATATCTTACGACGAAAATTGTTAACATTTTAATGCAGGTTTTTAAAAAATAACAACTCTAAGCATTGTTATTTGTGTTCAAATACTTGCAGGAAGTGTGATTAAGCATAAATAAAGAAATTTTTAACGTTGCGGTTACATAAGGGTGTTTTTTTAAAAAACTGTAAATTTATCAACAAAGGCAATAAAAGCTGAAATTTGCCGTTTCAATAACAGTGTATAGTGTTGATTAAGGAGATTGGAAGGGATTAGCATGAAAGTGTATATCTCGCACGGTTATTTGACAGGGCGCAAGTATCCGGGTGCGCTTAAATTTTTGACATTTGTAATGATGATGGTGGCTATATACGGGTTTGGACAGGAGTTGCGTGGTCAAGGCGGTGCTCCTACACGTCCTGTGCGTTCCATGAATTACGGTAACTGGGTTGGTCGCAAAGTGATGACCAAAGAATTTATTGATAAAGTCGGCATTAACGATGAGCAAGCCGCCAACCTTAAAGCTGTGATGGAAAAGATTGAGAAAAAACTAAAAGAGGTAGATAGCGAAATCAGCAAATTGTCTATTGAACAGGCGCGATTGGCCAAAAAAATATTAAACGAGCCGGGTGCGGATGCGACAGAGATAATGGAAATCATCGAGAAAATCGGCGTGCTGCGTACGGAACAGGCTAAAGCAAACACGCAGATATTGATAAGTATTCGAGACACGCTAACTGAGGATCAGCGCAAAATAGCCAACGAGACAATTGCGGAAGAAGGTCACCGCCGCATGATCGAGCGGAGGATGCGCAGACAGCAGCGCGCCGAGCGCGGAGAGCACGGGCAACTAGAACCGAATGCTCCAGCACGGCCAGCCGTGCCCAAAGGCTGGTAAACACCAGCGCATTAAAAGATTGTCGCGCAACCCCTGAACCCTTTGACCTTTTGCTATTCAATAGAATTGAATAGCATCCTACTATTATTTTGTACATTTTGTAGTTGCATAAATTAACCTCTTTGTGTTATATAAATAACATTTGGTTGCAATAAAATCGTGTGTTCTCGCAACAAATAGAGGAAATACATTATGAAGAAAACAATTTTAACGACTGTTATGTCTGGGGCGGTTCTGACGGCTTCTGCCTTCGACGCGCTGAATGACCGACCGACGCCTCCGCGACAGATATTCCCCGAGATCTCGGCTGCGCAGCGTGATGCCAGACGGGCCTGGTGGACGAATGCCCGCTTCGGCATGTTCATCCACTTCGGGCTCTATGCCTCGGCGGCACGACACGAATGGGTCCAGTCGAAGGAGAGGATCGCACCCGACGTTTATGAGAAGCGATATATGCCGCACTTCAATCCGGATCTATTCGACGCGCGCGATTGGGCGCGACGCGCGAAGCAAGCGGGTATGAAGTACATGGTCCTGACGACAAAACATCACGAGGGCTTCTGCATGTGGGACACGAAGACAACCGACTTCAAGATCACCAATACGGAGTTTAAGCGCGATCTCGTGCGCGAGTATGTCGAGGCGGCGCGGGCGGAGGGGCTCCGTGTCGGCTTCTACTTCTCGATCAAGGACTGGCATCATCCCGACTATCTGATTGATGCGACGCATCCGCTCCGCCCTGCGGATGGCAAGTTCACAGACGAAATCTATGAGAAGCTGAATGCAGGTCGGGATTGGAACCGCTATCGCGCCTGCATGTACGCGCAGGTGAAGGAACTCCTTTCCGACTACGGCAAGATCGACATCATCTGGTATGACTACACGGTGAAGTCGAAATACGGCAAGAACTGGAAACACTGGGAATCCGTAGACCTCATGAAGCTGACGCGCGCGCTTCAGCCCGATATTCTCGTCGACAGCCGTCTTGATCTCATGGATACCGAGGACGGCTGGGATTTCGTCACGCCCGAACAGTGCCGTGTCACACAGTGGCCGCAGGTCGACGGTAAGAACGCGCCATGGGAGACTTGCCAGACGTTCTCCGGCTCGTGGGGCTATTATCGTGACGAAGAGACTTGGAAGAGCCCTCATCAATTGATCGAACTTCTGATCAACTCCGTTTCATTCGGCGGCAATCTTATTCTCAACGTCGGTCCGACCGCCCGCGGCGAGTTCGACGGTCGCGCCTGTGCGCGTCTCGATGCGATCGGCGCGTGGATGCATGTGAACAGCCGCGCTATCTATGGTTGCACGGCCGCGCCGGCCGGATTCAAGACGCCGGTCGATTCGCTTCTCACCTACAATCCCGGAACGAACCGGCTCTACATCCACCTCGTCAACTATCCGATGGGCGCGTTGCCGTTCGACTTCGCGGACAAGGTCGAGTACGCGCAGTTCCTGCACGACGGCTCGGAGCTGAAGATTCGCAAGGGCGCGGCGATTCAGCATTCGCAGAGCGGCGATCTGGGTGCGCAGGACAATCTTCTCCTGCCGATGAAGAAGCCGAACGTCGAAATACCCGTCATCGAGATCTGGCTGAAGAAGTGATTTGAAACGCAAGGATCTAATGCGGGCGGAGCCTGTAACCCTCACCCCGGCCCTCTCCCAGAGGGCGAGGGTGAAAACAACTTGTTTTTTATTGACCTTGTTGAGCCGTAAGGCACTAAGGCACTAACACGCGCCAATTGCAAACATGGGTTCAAAAATTATGAGAGTTGCGGTTGTTGTATTGACATTGGCGGTGGCACAAAATGTGTTGTCTGAGAATCTGATCCGCTATGGGACGTTTGATGGAGATTCAGCGTCAGTGCTGCAGGAGTTCCGTTGTTCGAATTCCGGCACGATCAGCGGCACATTCGACATCTTTACGGAGGATCTATCGTGGAACAAGTGCGGGCGGTTAACTGCTAGTGCCGTGCATGACGAGATGGCCGGCGGGAAGATGAGAAAGGTGTCGAGCGCCTATTTGCGTTTTGGCGGGACGAATTCAAACGGCATCGTTGTTCAACCGAACATGTTTTACGAATATGCATTTGAACTCAAGGGATCTCCGAAATCAGTGATTTTTCGTATTTATGAAACCTCCGAGATTGACGGCAAGGAAGTGAAGAAAAGCGTCTTCAAAGACATGCATTATGCACCTGGCAAGGATTGGCGCCGCTATATCGGGCGCTATCGTGCGGGACCGAAGGCCAAACGGATCGAACTGTGTCTGCTACTGTGGACGCTGATAGGCGAGGACAGCGATGGGTTCCAGCCCGGGGATTGTGTCCTTGTAGACAATGTGTCCTTTGTCCGATCTGACCGCTTCGCCCGTCTGCTCGAGGCCATTGCCGAATCGAAGGAAAGTCTACGCATCGCGCCTTATCCGGTCGAAGCCGATCCTTCCTGTCCGTTTCTACCGTTCGAGCTCGCTGATCCGCCGGAAAAAATAGTTTTCCGTGCGGCGGTTAACGAGAAGAAACCGTTGCCGATAGCGATCGGGAATATGACAGCGTCATTTGCGCAATATCGCGTTATTCTTGAAACGGACCCCAGGCGGATAGCGGGTACGAGCGTGTTTTCCGACAACGGCGATTTCGGACTGGAAGGCTTTCCGCAGGAAAAGATCACCGTCCGTGAGGCGCTTCGTTTCAAGGACACGGAAGAGACACCTGTTTCGACGCGCCTCGATCCGCTTGTGGGGGTGAACGAGGCGTCCGTCATCTCTGTTCCGCCGAAGGAGGCTGGGGCTGTGTGGTTTGACTTCGATACCTATGACGTGCAACCGGCGACCTATCGTGGACGTTTGCGTGTAATCCCGCTCAACGAAGGATCTGTTTACAAACGGAAGGACGGACGGTATATACGGGAACGGACGAATGAGAAGATCATTCCGGTCGAATTCACGGTCGATCCTATTATCCTGCCGCGCGAGGCGGTGCGTCCCGCGCATCTTTGCAGTCCGTGTGAAAGCGAGCAGAGTTTCCAACTTGAGTCGGACATTGGCGCAAGGCTCTACGCCATCCCGACGGGGCTTTTCCGTCCCGAGGCCGTCGGCAATCCGGAAAGTCCGGCTCGGCGCATGATCGCGCGGTACCGGCAGTGGGCTGCGGATCGCGGGGTGACGATCACGTTTTTCGTCAAATATGACGCGCTCAATGTGTCTCAAACGATCTTCAACCCGGCGCGCGATCCCGACAAGAAGTGGGCGGCGTGGGAGCAGTACGTACACACGCTCGCGCAGGTGATGGAAGAGGCTGGTGTTCAGTTCGAAAACTACTATGTACTCATTCGCGATGAACCGTATAACAAAGAGCTTGAGACCGTACGGGAAGCGCACCAGCGGCTTAAACGCCTCTATCCGCAAATGCGCACGTACATTTCCGCCTGCGAACGTATCGAAGGCAAGATCGACTATCTGGACTATCTGGGTGAAACGACAGATCTCTGGTCGCTGACAAGCCGGATGTATGGTTCGGAACAGACGGTCGCGAAGCTGCATGCGCTCAAGGCCAAGTACGGCACGAAGCTTTTGCACTACCTCTGCAATACATCGGTCAAGGAACCGCTGTCGGGTTATTTTCGCCGACATTGCTGGCGTGGCGAATATTGGGGACTTGATGCGGACATGCTCTACCATTTCAACATCTGGAATTTCGGCCATTACGGAGAACTGAGTTTCAAGGTGGTGCCGCAAGGCGAGATCTCCTACAAGGCTGGGAACCGGTTCGTGCCTTCCGTCCGCTATATGGCGTACCGAGAAGGCGTGACTGACATCAAGTATGTGCAGACGCTGCGTGAAAAGCGCGGCGGAGAACCTGCCGTGCAGGAGTTCCTGCGCGATGCCGTGCGAGATGTCGTCATGGGCGATACGAGTTCGATGGAACTGCCGAGGCGTATGCGTGAGAAGATTCGCACGATGTTGCTAGGGGATTGTGACAATTGAAAAAGACACAGAAGAATCCGGAAACGTTACCGTTTCGTATCGATCATACGAGTCGGACGGATGTCTTCGATCAACTGGTCGGGGCTCTCCGGAATGCCATTCAAACTGGATTCTACAAGGCTGGGGATATTTTGCCGACCATGCAGGAACTTGCGGAGTTCACGGGAGTGTCGTTCGGCACATCGCGCAGGGTTATCGAGCGATTGACAAGCGAGGGGTATATTAATCCGCGGCCGCGGATCGGTTCGGTGGTGATGCCCGCGAAAGCAAGTCTGTGGAAGGGACATATCCTGTTCGTGTATCCAGATGCCGCCGCCGCCTGCTGGTATGTACAGACGTTTTCGAACGCGCTTCGCCGCAAGTTCGCAGATCTGGGGTATTTGTATTCCGCGGTTCCTGCCCCGTGGAAACGGAACGGTGACTATTCCCAATTCGAGACCATACTTGGCATGCCGTTTGACCTCGCGCTGGTCATGTATGACTCACCGGGTGTTGTGGCGCGTTTGGACAAGGCACAGTTGCCCTATGTCGGAATCTCGTGGACCGGCCCGTCCGAAAAAGGACAAGCTCGGATCATCCGGCATGACAATCATAAGGCGGCTGAGGCTTTTTTCGCTCATTGCCGTTCGGCGGGCATCAAAACTATTCTTGAGGCCGGATTTGATACGCCGAGTGCGTCGTGGTACACAAACGGGGGGTCTGCATCCGGCATGAAAGTCCGCCGCATGAAAGTGAAGCGCGCGCCGGATGATCAGGGTGTGGACAGTCTTGAGCTTGGTGCGGTTTGGGCGTTTCAGAATCTGCGCAGAGATAGATTCCCCGATTTATTCCTGTTCGATGATGATATCTTGGCGCAGGGTGCACTCACGGCGTTGCTCTCCCGCGGCGTTCGCATACCTGAGGATGTCAAAGTCGTGACATCGGCTAATCGCGGAGCCGGCCCGGTGTTTGTCAAGCCACTGACGCGGTTCGAGGTGGATCCGAAGAAAAACGGTGAACTGGTCGCTCAATACGTAGTTGATGTGCTGACCAGCCGTTATGAGCCGAAGATCATTGTGTTTAGTGCGGATTACGTAATCGGCGAGACGTTTCCAAGATGATATATCGCTCTGCGGCAAGGTCGTGACCGCTTTATTGAATCGCAAAAGGTCAAAGGGTTCAGGGTTCAGGGGTTGCGCGGCAACCTTTTATGGCGATTATGACAAGCAGTTGTGTGTCTCCAGTTTTGAGGGCGCCACAATAGGAAGGGCGTTACTACGTAAGTCGTTGCAAAACAAGCCTGAACCCTGAACCCTGGCTTCTGAATCCTAGGTGCGGTGCAACGAAGTAAAACCACACCCGATTTTCTGTACTTACAAACAAAGCCCTTGTGAGGCTCAATGTGGTTTAGTATGGTTTATGCGCTCATCCGGGTTTGTTTGTTTTTCTTTGTTTTGTATGCAAGCGAGGGAACCGTATGTGCCTTGTTTAGACAATTATTACCCACGGATTTTAGAGTGATGTGAAAAATGTTTTTAAGTAGTGAACCAGGAAAAACCGCTCTTGAAACGCTTGTTTCGGAATTGAACGTCTTGCCGCGCCAGATCATTGCGGTTGAGGCGCTTCTGGCAGAAGGCAACACCATACCGTTTATAGCGCGCTACCGCAAAGAAGCGCACGGCGAGCTTGACGAGGTTAAAATATCGCGTATCCAAGATGCTTTGAATTATCATAAGGAGTTCGAGGAACGGCGTCAGACGGTTTTGAATTCAATCAATGAACAGGGCAAGCTGACAGAGGAACTCGCTGAAAAAATAAAGGCGTGCATGACAAAAACCGCTCTGGAAGACCTTTACCTGCCCTTTAAGCCGAAGCGCCGCACACGCGCCAGCATCGCTCGTGAAAAGGGCCTTGAACCTCTGGCTGAAATGATTTTGAATCAAAGCGCTGAAGTGCCCGAACTAGCCGCCGTGCGGTTTGTCGATCAGGAAAAAGGGGTCAATGATATACTTGAGGCACTGTCCGGCGCCCGCGACATAGTCGCGGAGATGATCGCCGAGAATGCGGAAGTCAGGGGCTTGGTGCGCAAGGCGTTTGCTGACGAAGGTATCATAGTTTCAGATGTGGTCGAGCCGCGTCCTGTGGAACCCACCAAGTTTGAACAGTATTATGAGTTTCAAGAAAAGCTCTCGCAGATACCTTCGCACCGCTTTCTGGCGATCCGGCGCGGACAGGCCGAAGGTGTGTTGAAAGTCCGCCTGACATTTGATACACAGCCTTTGTTGCCGCGAATCGCTGAAATATGTAAAAAGGATGCCGCTTCGCCGTTCGCCGAAAACCTGCAAGCCGCTATAGACGACGGTTTTAAGCGCTTGATTATACCTAGCGTTGAGATAGACGTGCTGGCTGAGATGAAAATGAAGGCTGACCGCGCGGCAGTTGAAGTTTTTGCGCATAACCTGCGCAATCTGCTTTTGCAGCCACCTTTGGGCTCCAAGTCTGTAATCGGGATTGATCCGGGATTGCGCACCGGATGCAAATGCGCGGTGCTTGACGACACGGGTAAGTTTTTAGAGACCCGCACGATCTATCCTTCGCAGGGGGATCGCAAAGCCATTGAGGCTAAAGTGGATATTTGTAGGATGGTTGCCAAATATCGTCCTTATGCACTTGCTGTCGGCAACGGGACAGGAGGACGCGAAACCGCGATTTTTGTGCGCGATGCACTGCGCGAGGCTAATGTGAAAGATGTTTACGTCATCTCTGTAAATGAGTCGGGGGCCTCGGTCTATAGCGCATCAGAAGTGGCTCGTGAGGAATTCCCCGATCTGGATCTGACCATCCGCGGCGCTGTCTCGATCGGCCGCAGACTGCAGGATCCTCTGGCGGAGTTGGTGAAAATAGACCCGCAGGCGATCGGTGTGGGCCAATATCAACATGACGTGCACCAGCCGTTGCTGGCTGCTAAACTTGATGAGGTTGTTGTGAGTTGCGTCAACCACGTCGGGGTGGAACTCAACACGGCCAGTTATCCTTTGCTCACCAAGGTCTCGGGAATCGGCTCTTCCATCGCCAAGCGATTAATTAGCTACCGCGACGAACAAGGCGCATTTACCAGTCGCAGCCAGCTTCTTAAGGTGCCGGGGCTTGGCCCGAAAACATTTGAACAGGCTGCCGGGTTTTTACGCATACGCGGCGGCTCCAATCCGCTTGACGCCTCGGCCGTGCACCCAGAACGCTATCAACTGGTAGAACGCATGGCGTCTGACCTCGGTGTTAAGCCGCACGACCTTATTGGCAATGCCGCGCTTGTAGATCAGATCAAGTTGTCGGATTACGTTTCGGCGGAGGCAGGTGAGGTGACGATCCGCGACATACTGGCAGAACTGAAAAAACCCGGGCGCGATCCGCGTGAAACTTTCAAAAACCCGGAATTCCGCGAGGATGTGACGGAAATTTCGCATGTCAAGGCTGGTATGGTGCTTGAAGGGGTTGTCACTAATGTCACAGCTTTCGGCGCTTTTGTTGATATCGGTGTGCATCAGGACGGGCTTGTGCATGTTTCGGAGCTGTCTGATCGCTATGTGAGTGACCCGTCCGATGTTGTCAAAGCCGGTGATCGCATCAAGGTCCGCGTCTTGTCTGTGGACTTGCAGCGCAAACGCATATCACTCAGCGCCAAGACGCAAACAGCCAAACCTGAACGCGCCCAAGCCCAGATGTGCGAAGGATCGCGCCGTCCTCCTGCCGCTCGGGGAACCCCGCGTGCGTCCGGAGCCGCTAGGACTGGCGGTGCTCCGCGCCCCCGCAGTTCTGCCGGTCGCGGGTTTAACGCGAACCCCTTTGCCGACCTTTAGTGCCTTACGGCTCAACAAGCGCGATAAAAAACAAGTTGTTTCTCACACGAAGGGCACAAAGGCACGAAGGATTTTTTAAGGGGCGTTGCTCGGCGGGGACCGAGTGGTAGGGTAAGTGGTAAATGGTAAATGGTGGGGAGACGGAGCCGAGGGCGGGAACCGGGGCATGGACCGGGGATTGAAACCACAGAGGGCACAAAGGCACGAAGGATTTTTTAAGGGGCGTTGCTCGGCAGGGATCAAGGGGAACCACAGAGGCACGGAGGCACAGAGAGTTTTTAATAAATTTTCCTTCTTTGTGTCCTTCGTGCCTTTGTGTGAGATTGAATTGGATTGTGGGCTCCGCCCGCATTAGCAACTTGCCGGAACGGAAACCACTTTCATAAAACCAGAAGTGCTTATGCGATGCGGACGCTCTCCGCATCGGAGCTTGAGACTTGAAAGTTGAGCGTTGAACATTGAACGGTGAAAGCTTTTTTGAAGGGCCTCCTATCGCTGCCGTAGCCACTGCGCCTGGCGCTGGTGGCGTGTGTGTGGTGCGGGTTTCCGGCGCTGGTGCGCTGGAGCTGGGCGACCGCTTGGTGCCGGGGACAGTGCTGAAGCCTTCAGCCCGTGAAGGAGGGACATTTTTCCATGCGTCGGTGATTCACCCGGTCACTCATCAAATGATCGATGACGCGGTGGTTTTGGTTTACCGTGCGCCTCACAGCTATACCGGTGAAGACACCCTTGAGATTCAGGGGCACGGCGGCTCGGTGTCGGCGCGTCGTTTGCTTGAAACTGTGCTGGCTGCTGGCGCCAAGCAAGCCGCGCCGGGCGAGTTTACGCGCCGCGCTTTTCTCAACGGGAGGATGGATCTGACTCAGGCCGAGGCGGTCTGCGATTTGATTATGGCCAAGACCGACCGCGCCGCCCAAGCCGCCCGCATGCAGTTGGAAGGCGCGCTGGGACAGAGCGTTGGCGCAGCATACGATGCCATGTTGGCGATTTGCGCCGAAGTCGAGCACCTGCTTGATTTTGAGGATGGCGAGATTCACCCTTCCTTCATGGAGCGCGCTGCAGGACGGCTGGCAGATGTTGTGGCGGAGATGTCGCGACTGGCCGCCACCTGGCATGAAGGGCGCCTGTTGCGCGAAGGCGCGCTGGTGGTTATCAGCGGGCTGCCCAATGCGGGTAAATCTTCGCTCCTGAACGCTTTGCTGGGACAAGCGCGCGCCATAGTGCACGAACAGCCCGGCACCACCCGCGACGTGATTGAAGAACCGTATGCTCTAAACGGTGTGCCTTTGCGGCTGGTTGACACGGCGGGCTTGCGGGAATGCTGTGACGCTGTCGAGATTGAAGGAGTGGACAGGGCGCGTGCCTTGATCGCCCGTGCCGATATCAATATCCGTGTCAGCGACATTTCACTTGCTGCGGGCGCGGACGCGCATGAAGGGCTTGCGGAACTGTCGTTGTTGCCTGTTTGTAAAACCATGGTGGTTTTTTCTAAAGCGGATCTTCCGCAGTCACCGCGACCGGCCTTGCCTGCGGGTCTTGCCGCTGTCAGCGTCTCCGCTAAAAGCGGGTTCGGTATGGCAGAGCTGAAATCGGCGTTGGCTGCGCTGCTCGATCTGAATGAGGCCGATGATAGTTGTGCCGCAGTGTCACAACGTCATGCCACGGAGCTTGATGAAGCTGTTGCTCAGGCGCGCGCGGCTGCAAGTGCGCTGGAAGTGGCTGTGCCCGACTTGGCGGTTGCGGCCAGCCATCTGCGCGCTTCGGCCGAAGCGTTGGGACGAATTACCGGTCGCGTTTATACCGATGACCTGCTCGATGCCGTATTCAGCCGCTTCTGTGTCGGAAAATAAGAAACGCGGCTAAATTGATATGGCGCTTAGCGTGTGGATCAGCTATATTTAAATATGAATTCGGCGATTAATCGCAAAAAGGCAGAATGAGTTGCGGAAATCGCGTTATTCGCTCAACAAGAACGTGTGCGGGAGGTTGAATCATGACACTGGCAAAGATTGACATCGGTTGCGAATTCGGCAGGGGGTGGACTCTTTTCAAAGAAAACATGGGTCTTTTTGTTATGGCCGCTCTGCTGGCCATGGTTCTGACGCTGATTTCGTGCGGTATTCTTAGCGGCTCAATGACAGCCGGGCTTTTTCTTGTCATTGAGCGGCTGATCAATAAAGACCCAGTCAAGCCCCAGGCCGGCGATATATTCAAAGGCCTTGATTTTTTTGTGCAATCATTATTGCTGTTCATCATCTTGATGGCGCTGGGTTTCCTGTTGGGAATAATACCTGTCGTGGGTCAGATCGCGGGGTTTCTGCTCGGTTCCATCATGATGTGGGGCATGATGTTCGTGGCGTACGAAAAACTATCGGCCATGGACGCGCTCAAAAAAATCTATGAACTCACAAAAACCGGCGATTTTACCATGCCGCTGGTACTGGGTGTCATCGCCAATCTGGTCGCCGGTCTTGGGGTGATCGCCTGTGGTATAGGTATCTTGTTCACAATGCCGTTCGCGTACTGCGTCATGGCCTGCTGTTACCAGACCCTTTTTGTGGATGCGGCGGCAAGACCGGTGCAGATGAGCGTAGATGCCGAAAAACCGCCACCGCCACCCCCCGATATACGCCTGTGACCGGCAGCGGCGGGCTGGACGGGAAGATTATGTGATGTCCGTGCGCATCACACAGGTAAGCCGGCCGCCCGGGGTTCCGGGCGAAAACGGGGTGGTAACTGGAACGCTCAGGTTATCGGTCGGGACGGCTCACCGAGCCGTCCGCGGCTCGTGAGGACACTCGC
>Ga0255347_1002655_pt1 | contig 24785 bp, 23 predicted proteins | sample wastewater_treat_2_FD_192479 | JGI IMG/M metagenome (GOLD analysis project Ga0255347, IMG submission 192479) | Wastewater microbial communities from Lulu Island WWTP, Vancouver, Canada - plant24 | ecosystem: Engineered > WWTP > Wastewater > Unclassified | place: Canada: Vancouver, British...
CGGGCATGGAAAATCACGTCAAATACCACGAAGCCGTCTATGACCAAAGCCGGGACGGACAGTCGCTGTATGTCAATCTTTTCATTGCCTCCGAACTGACCTGGCCCCAAAAAGACCTCACCCTTCGCCAGCAAACCGCCTTTCCTTACGAGGCAGCAAGCCGCCTGGTCTTTTCCTGCCGGCAGCCCGTCCCCTTGACCGTGCGGATTCGCAAGCCCTTCTGGTGCGAAGGATTCCGCGTTTTTCTTAATGACCAGCCGCAGACGCTTCAGCCCGACGCCGACGGCTATGTTGCCCTCTCATCGACCTTCCGCGATGGCGACACCATCCGCCTCGAACTGCCGATGACCCTCCGGCTGGAATCAATGCCGGACAATCCCGACCGAATCGCATTTTTCTATGGACCCATCCTGCTGGCCGCCGACCTCGATGGCGATCAGCCCCTGCCGGTTCTTATCGGCCGGCGGCAAGCCCTGCTTGCTTCCCTCAAACCTTCCGTCAAAGAACCTCTCGTCTTTGAAGCCCCCCAGGCAGGGCATGTTCTCGGCGGCACCCAGCCCCAGGATTTGACCTTCCGACCCCTCTATAACATTGTTGACCAGAAATACACAGTCTATCTGGATATTTTTACGACTGAGCAGTGGAATCGCCGCAAAGCCGAATACGAAGCCGAGCAGAAACGCCGCCAGGAAATGGAGGCCCGCACCGTCGATGTCATCGACATCGGCCGGATGCAGCCGGAAAGAGACCATAATCTGGTCGGCGACCGCACGCGCACCGGCGAGCATGCCGGCCGGCAATGGCGGGACGCCTACGAAGGCGGCTGGTTTGCTTTTGAAATGAAAGTCCTCCCCGATGCCCCCGTCGATTTGGTGGTTACCTATTGGGGCTCTGAGACCGGCCCGCGGCAGTTCGATATCCTGATCGACGATACCAAAATCGCCGCCGAGACACTCGGAGCCGATAAGCCCAACGAGTTTTATGAAAAGGTTTATCCGATTCCCGAAGAATTAACCCGCGGCAAGCAAAAAGTTACAGTACGCTTTCATGCCCATCCCGGCTGCTTGGCAGGGGGCATATTCGGCTGCCGGACTATCCGCCGGTAGATGGCTGACTCCCTTGCCGGCTGACCATTTCCTGATACGAAAGCGGAATAATCAGCACCGAGCACGGTGCCTGCCGGGATACCTTTTCCGTAAGATTCCCGAAAAAGGCCTTCTGCAGTGAACCCTGACTGCGCCGGCCCATCACAATCAAATCCGCCTGCTTTTCACTTGCCGTCGCCAGAATCTCCTGCCAGTCGCGGCCCACTCGAAAAATCGTCTCAAACCGAATAGACGAAGGCACCTGAGGCCGATATGTCCGCTCCAGACGCTCTTCTATATCCTGTCTGGCTTTCTCCTCCACATTCTCAACTTCGTAGATATAACTCTTCCAGAATTGAGCATCCGATTCCGGCACAACATGCAGAAGAAACAGCGTGCTTCCCGCTGTCATCTTTGCCAGAGCCAGTGCATACGAAAACGCAAAATCAGCATTGGGCGAAAAGTCTGTGCAGAACAGGATTTTCTCAAACAGGCCTTGCGGATGTTCCGTCTCCATCGCACGCTCTCCTTTTTAGTGAATGAGATGGGTTTAGTGAATGAGATGGGGCAAAAACAGGGCGATTTGCGGAAACAGAATCAGCAAAATCACCGAAACAATCAGCGCCCATAAAAACGGCAGGGCACCCTCAAAAATCATCTGCAAAGGGATATCCCGCTCAATCCCGCCCACGACATATACATTCACGCCCACCGGCGGCGTAATAACGCCCATTTGGGTCACCGCGACAATAATCACGCCGAACCAGATGGGATCAAATCCGAGGTCGAGAACCACCGGATAGAAAATCGGTATCGTCAGCATAACCAGCCCCAGCGCATCGACAAAACACCCGGCCGCCAGATAAAACAGGATGATAAACCCCATGATGACCCACGCCGGCAGCGGCAGAGAAGCCAGAAACGACGCCAGCTCATACGGTATCCGCGTAATCGCCAGAAAACGCCCGAAAATCACCGCCCCCGTCACAATAAACATCACCATACACGACGTCCGCACCGTCTCCTGAAGAGACCGGCTCAGCATTGTCAGCGTCAGTTTCTTCCGAAAAAGGGCAATCACAATCGCCCCGGCCGCCCCGATCGCCGCCGCCTCAGTCGGCGTAAAGAGACCCCCGAACATCCCTCCAATCACCGCAAAGAAAAGAATCAGCGTCTCCGATACACCCGCCAGCGAACGCAGTTTTTCCTTCAGCGGCATACGCGGACCTGCCGGCCCCAGCTGCGGATGTTTTCGGCACAGCATCAGAATAGTCAGACAGAACAGCACCGCCATCAGAATCCCCGGCCCGATGCCTGCAATAAACAGCTGCCCGATCGACTGTTCCGTCAGAATAGCATACACAATAAACACCACCGACGGCGGAATCATCATCCCAAGCGTGCCCCCGGCCGCCACCGTTCCGGCCGCCAGTTTCATATCATACCCATACCGCTTCATCTCCGGCAGCACCACCGATGCCATCGTCGCTGCCGTCGCCGGCCCGGACCCGCAAATCGCCCCGAAGGCCGTACACGCTCCCACCGTCGAAATCGCCATCCCGCCCGGCCAGTGCCCCATCCATTGGTACGCCGTATGAAACAGCCGCCGGCTGATGCCCGTATGAAAGGCCACCTGCCCCATCAGCACAAAAAGAGGAATCACCGTCAGCGAGTACGAAGTAAACGTATCATACACTTCCGCCGTGAGCATGCTCATCGCCGCCGCCGGCGACACAGCCGCCGCAAACCCCACTGTGCCGGCCAGCATCATCGCAATCGCCACCGGCATACTGCTCAGCAGCAGCACCAGAAGCAGCAAACACCCCGCCAGCCCGATTTGAAGGACACTCATGGCTGAATCAGCACCTTTCCCGGATGAGTCATATGGTAGAATATCACCAGAACCGTCAGCACCAGACACACCGCAATAAAATAAGGCAGCCAGAAAATCGGCATTTGCAGCGTTTGAGAGACCTGCCCTGTCTGGTAAAGCATATTCCCGTACCGCACACATTCCCGCACCGCAAGCCCCAGCAGCCCGATGGACAAAACCCGCAGAAAAATATCCATCGCCAGCCGCCCGCCCCGCCCCATTCGATGGTACAGAAATTCAATAGCCACGTGCCCCTTGACTGCCGTCGTATAAGGCAAAGCCGCCGAAATCGACACCGCCCCCAAAACCATCACAATATCGTATGTCCCCGCAAATGCCCACGGCGTCTTCCGAAGCATCACATCCGTAACGGTGATGCCGGTCATCGCCAGAATCGCCGCACCGGACACCCACGACATCGCAAAAACAATTTTGCGAAGGGCCTCCGCTGCTCCATCCGCCGCTGGTCTCCACGGTATCCTCAATCGGTTCCTTTCCCGCCTGGCTTTTCCTGCGGCTGCTCCAGCATCTTGCGAATATCTTCAATAAAGGTTTTGCCCGGCAGACCTTTTTCAGCCGCCGCCGCAATATACTCTTCTACAATCGGCTCCACCGCCTTCTTCCACGCCTCTTTCTGCTCTTCAGAAAGTTCAATCACCTCGTGATGAAGCCCCTTAATAAAATCCCACCCCTCCTGGTCTGCCTCATCCCACGCCTGCCCGTGCCGACTGACCCACTGCCGGCTCACCTCCGTGAAAATCTCCTGAATATCCGCCGGCAGCGATTCCCATTTGTTCTTGTTCATCACCACAAACATCGCCGTCGTGTACCCGATTTCTCGGCTGTTGGTTACCGACGAAATCACCTCTCCCTGCTTCCATCCCTTCAGCGTTTCCGCCGGACAAAGGGTTGCTTCCACAACGCCTTTCTGCAGGGCTTCATACGTTTCCCCCTGGCTCATCGCCACCGGCACACCGCCCAGACACGCCACAATCTTGGACGACAGCCCCGTAGCCCGTATCTTCATCCCCTTCACATCCGCCAGCGTCCGCACGGGCTTTTTAGAAGCCAGAATCCCCGGCCCGTGGGCATGCACATAAAGCAGTTTCGTATCCGCCAATTCCGCCGGCTGATACCGCAGCGCCAGTTCGTTAGCAATCCGCGTAGCCGTCGTACCGTCCGGATAGCCCAGCGGCAAATCCAGACCCTCCAAAAGGGGAAACCGACCCCGCGTATAAGCAAAACAGCTCATCCCGATATCCGAGATTCCGCTGACCACCCCCGCATAGCACTGCTCGGCCTTGCTCAGCGTCCCCGACGGATACAGCGTGATGTTCACCCGTCCGCCGCTTTGCTTGGCAATTTCATCCGCCCATTCCTGAGCCCGAATGCACTGAATATGAGTAGGGGGGAAGAAAACGCTGTAACTCAGCTCAATAACCCTGGCCTGCTGTCCGGCTGCCTTCTCTCCTTCTTTTTTGCTGCATCCCGCACACACCAGCACCGCCGCTATCCCCGCCGCCGCCGCAATCCTGACTATCCGCTTCATTGTTTGGCCTCCTGAATAAGAAGATTTCCTGTTACCCAAACTGCATTTCCGAGCAGGCGGAACACTCCACCTCCGACACCCGGCCGTCGGCCGTTCAGACACCACCCAGCCCGCCCGCACTCCTCAGTTTTCGCTCCAGTATATCCCCAACCCCGACTATTGCAAAAAAAATCTTCTTTTCCCCCAATTCCCCTACAAATTCTCCCTCCGTTGCCCCCGGCACAAAACCCTTGTTCAAACAACCCAAGTTGGATAAACTGAACACCGCAAAACTGCCCCGCTCCCTCAACTATGGCTGGAACATAATCCTGAAAGAGTATGAAACTTTGAACTTGGGAAGGAGATATTACAATGAGTGAGATCTTGAGTGTCTTTGCTGTTATTATTTCAGCGTGTTCATTCCTGTTCGCAGTATTTTCTTTCAAGAAAAGCCACAGCATTGGAAAACGGCAGCTTGAACTTGAAGAGGAAAGACGTTCCGAGGAGCGTTCAGCGTACTTAACAGCATATTTGCACAAGGAGGCAAACCGAAGAACATTAAGAATTGAAAATAAAGGAAATGGTGAAGCAAGGAATATCAGGGTATTTATTGATGAAACTCCGATCGAACAATATCCTGCTGTTCCTCCAGGATCCAATAAAATATCAGTACTCCCTGGCAAGGGATACGGAGATTATCCCATTGCCTTATCGTCTTCGACTCCATTCCCCCAAATTGCTAAAGTGTTTTGGGAAGATGATATAAAAAAGGACAATATCAGTCGAAATTCTCTTACACTTTAATAATTATGACAGAATGATCTTCCCCTAGTACCTGTCAGGGATACCGGAGCCGCGGAAAACACCCCATTGACACTATCAAAGAGTTCTGCAAAAATGTTCGTAAAGAATCTATAGATTAGTCATATGCATAATTGTAGATTGTTTAATAAATCCTGTAAATGCGATTCTTGGCTTTTGATTTGCTTAGCTTGACGTTGCATTAAGTCTTTACATTGTTTTATAATAAGTAGTTGAAAATTGCGCATATTATGGACCTTAGGGCTTATGATTCTTATTCCTCTAGGCAACTTGCTAAACCAGCCAATATCTAGCATCACAATACCATCGATATCCTCTGTAAAACACGGTTCATTCGAACCGAAATCAATATAAAAAATATCGGCTTCGGTATCGTAATGATGAGTGATGTTTATTTTCTCTTCCATTCTTGCCGCCACCCCTTTAATTTCGGATTGAGATAAACCGTTCTGATTCTCTTATATTATTGAGATTAACTAACACGTATAAGTAAGTTTTGATCTTCACCGCGTTCGAAAGACAGAAATTCTCAAAAAACTTGACGAATGCCTTGACATTGCTTTCTTTAGGGCTTCCTAATATAATGTCTGGAGACTTTAAGGTCTCAACGATTTTATTGAGATGTTCCTCGAAGTATTTTCTGCTATTATCTTTTACAATGTGTTGCCAAGTTTGTTCGGTCAGCTCGAATCGCATTCCTCCATGACCATTTATGACAAAAATTCCTCCCTTGAATGTCGGCACGTGAGCAAACCTCCTACACCAAAATTTTTATACTCCTCATATTTTAATATTATACAAAGTAGAAACATGAAAATCAATATAAATATAGAACTCAGACTTTTGCGCCGGATTGTTTGTGTAAGTCTGTTTTTAACAATAGGTTATATCGTTTCAAAGGCATTCTTTTTGGACAAAAATCTCAGAAAAACCTCATTTTTTAATGGTTCTGAGCACTTTTTGGATGGTGGCTTGGTCAACTTGCGTATAACCGGTAATCGCTGATAATCTGGCAGTGACGCACTATTTTTTTGAAGATGTTGCATCAGAGGTACCAAAACCGAGAGAAATGACCCCCTTGTCACTTCCAGCGAATTCTGGAGAAATGTTCGCAAGGAATCTTTGTTGTACACATTGTGGACAGGGTTTGGTTTTTATGTGTTTGATTTTCTTTGAACAAAGTAATACTTACACCTTTAGCGACATGACTCTTGTAAAGTACGCCATTAGGTAATTCCCTGCGCCTGTTTTTCCATCCGGTCCCTCTCGCCGCTCAGCCAGCCGCGAAGACAGCGCCGGCCGATTCCCGCACCATACTGCCAGCCGGTTCAATCACACACAATAGCATCAAAACCTAACCGCCTATATCAGCAGTATATTTTCGGATCGTCGCTGCCGCCATCCCCTTGCCTTTGGTCCATTTTGACGGCTAAGATTCCCGACATTATCATGCCTTAAGTAATTTGCCTTCCCATGCAGCAAATAAATCATCAAAAGACATAAAACGCTTACTTAAGCAGCCAGAGCCTTTTTGAATATGGTTTTTCGGGATCGGCGGATTAAATACAAGTCTTGGTTCTCCAAGAAACAAAAAACTTTTTGCCTCTCTCCACTCATTGCATATCGGCTTAAGAAGCTCTTCATGTTCTGATAGCCAGTTCTTGCTGGGAATTATTTGTAGGATACTTTCTAAATCGGACCGACTTTCAATTACTTCAACTTTTTCTATTCGTGAAATATAACTGATGCCAACATGGATTCCGGGATATTCATCTGATACGGATTTGCAAAAATGCGGAGCAAAGTACAATGCCTCCGGCAATCGAGAATTCTTTTCATAATTACAAAAGTATAACTGTGCTTTCAGAAAAAGAAGCAATGTATCTTGCTTATTGATATCTCTTGCATAAATTTCAACGGATTCTTCGGACCTAATCATATGGTATTCCTCCAGGTAATTTTTTAGTTCAGCACTGATAAATTTTACTTTAGGATTAAGTGACCTTTGAAGCTGATTCAGAAGTTGGCCGATGTTTTGCCAGTGAATATACTTGACATTTTTTGTTTTGTCTCTTTTAGAAGGAGTATATTGAGTCAATAGTACCCGCCAATTCGCTGGATACTGCATACATTGATTCCAGGGATTTGCGGCATCAATTTTTGCCTCAATGATTCCGGTTCCTTTTGTGGTTTTAACAAGAATGTCAGAACGGCCGTCAGCATGAGCGGTTTCTAATGAGACGCCTCTTATATCCCCCTGGAACTCAAACGCTTCCAAAAACTTCTCTGGAGCAAGAGCAATCAGATAACCCAAGAAGGCGGTTAAGCGGGTTTCTTTTAACGAACAACCAAGGCAGCCAGGCAAACTGGAGACAATCCCTCCGCCTCTTAACAGGGGAATGGATTCTAAATCACTATTTTTTGGGGTTTTCGACATTGGTGTCAGCCGATTAGAAGCGAGAATCCTTGCTTGCTGTTAATTATACCTCTCCAAACCCGCCGCCAGGCAGGGAGGAAACCTTTCATTCTCTTCTCACTTTGAAAAAAAGGGAAAAGAGGCAAGTTATAACCCCTTGCCTGTCTTGCTTGCAGCCCGGCCATGCAATTTATAGGGAACTTTATCAGCCAATTTATCCCTGATTTTCCTATAATTTTCCCTGGATTCACGAAGGGGTCCTTTCCAAAGCAGCTCCGCATTATTCTTTTCTTTATCAGAAAGAAAGATTCTCCCTTCCGCCTTTCCTCTTTCCGGCGTATAGGCTCCGCCAATAATCTCTTTGTGGTCGCTTACTGCTTTTCTATCTGTTCCTCTGGTAAGCAGACCTCTAACAATAAAGTGTTTTGCCTTTTGCATATAAGGGATTGTTGTATTTTGACTTTTCCCCTCAAGCAGTTTTTGAAAATTCTGTTCGGTCATGATTGGCTTAATAGTTGATAGCTGAACAATATCGCCCACTTGCAATTCCATGAATGCTCCTTTGAAATGAAAATTAAGGTTGCTTAAACTGGAATTCCCGATTCGCATAGCAAATAAGATGCTCCATTTCCTGAAATATCAACAATGGGTCTTTTGTGATGTGCATTCGAGTTGCATCAACGATAATCCCCACTATCACGAGATAGGGTTCCTCACCCATCCCGCTTTCATCGAAATAGCAGAATTTCATGATTACCCTTCAGATTCGGAACCTTGGCCCGCGGTTCCATCTCTTACGGCAAACTCCTTATTTTTATTTCCTTCCGATTTTTCAATATTCTTTCAAAATAGCCGTTTGGGGCTTATTATACCCCGCCGATTTCAGACGGCAAGCCATTCTCCCATTTTCTACTTATTTTTTGCCAAAACCCAAAACCAGACCCGCCTTCTCGACTATTCCCCTTTTCCCTCTTAATTCTTTCCCAAACCGCGGCTCCGCCTGCCCGCAAAAAAAGTTTGATAATCACAAAACATTTCCTTGATTTCAAAATCATATATGGTATAATACCCCCTTGAATGACGAAGGAGCAGACATCCGGCCCCAAGGAGCCGCAAGGTATAGGAATTAAAGGAATTAAAATGGGCAGCAGAAGGAGCAAAACCCGACAGCGCTTATCCGCCTCAAACTCCCTCTATTTGCCCCATTGTTTCCGGCTTCCCCCCTCCACTTCCTCTCCATTGCCCACTCTCAGCCATTCCCACCTGGCTCAAAAATCTGTGCTTCAATTAGATTCTCAGCAATTTCCCCCAAACCCCCTCAGCAGCCCTTTTTATCTGGCTCAAAAATGCGCGCCGGCGCCTCCGCAGGTCCAAAATCCGGCTTTAAAATGCGCACGGCCGTTTTTAAATGGCTTTAAAATGCGCGCCGCCTGCGCGCCGCGGTGCGCAAATTTCCCCCAAAACCCCATTTTCAGGGTTAAAAACCGGCTTTTCCCCCTTTTCCGCTCCCTGTGTGGGTTCTGGAGATTCCGACCTTTTCCTCCTCAAAAAGATGGCCTTTTCTTTGCCCCCCGATACAATGGCTCCTGTCGCAGCACATTTTTAGAGAGGTCAGAAATGATTACCAAAACAAGGATTGTCGCAACGCTCGGGCCGGCCTCCGCCGCTCCGCAAACCATCAGCCGTCTTATCGAAGCCGGCGTAAGAGTCTTCCGCCTGAATTTCTCGCACGGCGAACTTTCCGCTCACCAGGCCATGCTCGCCGCCGTCCGCAGTGCAGCCCAGAAGGTCCCCTTTGCCGTCTCGGTGATGGGCGACCTGTGCGGCCCCAAAATCCGGCTCTGCCCCATCCAGCCGGACGGCGGCACCATTGAGCCGGGTCAGACCATCCGCATCCTGCGCCAATTGGACGCAGGCCGCCCCGACTGCTTTGCGACGACGCTGCCGGAACTCGTCGATCGCGTCCGGCTCGGCCAGCGCGTCCTGCTCGATGACGGCGCCATCGTCCTCCAGGCCGAGAGCAAAACAGACGACGCCCTCCTCTGCCGCGTCCTGGTCGGCGGCCCCGTCCGAAGCCGCAAAGGCGTCAATCTTCCGGATACCGATTTAGGCATCCCCGCCATTACCCCCCGCGATTGGCAGTGGGCGGATTGGGCTGTTCAGAATCAGCTCGATTATCTGGCCCTCAGTTTTGTCCAGCAGGCCGATGAAATTGTCCAGCTCAAGCAGGCCCTCCAGCAGAAACATTCGCCCATCAAGGTCGTTGCCAAGATTGAAAAACCCCGCGCCGTGGACAATTTGGAGGCGATTGTCCGCACTGCCGATGCCATTCTGGTTGCACGCGGTGATTTGGGTGTGGAAATGCCCGCTGCGGAAGTCCCCCTCATTCAGAAACGCATTACCCTGCTGGGCCGTCGATTCGGCAAGCCCGTCATTGTTGCCACCCAGGTCCTCCAGTCCATGATTGAAAATCCTTCGCCTACCCGTGCCGAAGTATCCGATATTGCCAACGCCGTCATGGATTATGCAGATGCGATTATGCTTTCCGGCGAGACAGCCGTCGGCAAATATCCTGTGGAGTCCGCCCAGGTCATCAGCCAGGTCTGCGCCAGGACCGAAGAATATCTCGATGCACAGAAACTGCCGCGTCCCCCCATTGAAACCGACCCGGATTTGCATTCTTTATCCGTCATTGCCCGCTGTGTTGCCCAGATGCTCGACGAAATCCCTTGTGCGCTGGTGCTGGTTGCCACAAAAACCGGAACCACCGCACGGCTGCTCAGCAAGGCCCGCATTGATGTGCCGATTATTTCCTTCTGCCCTGATGAACGCATCAATCAGCAGATGGGGCTGCACTATGGTGTTAGCGGGGTCGTTTGCCCGATGATGGCCTCTCTTGAGGAGTTTACCGCCTATGCCCAGAAAGCGGTTTTGAAGCACGGCTGGGCCAAGCCGGGTCAGCAGATACTCCTTCTGCCCGGCCGGGACCTCTTGCCCGGACGAGGCAGCCAGGCCATCGTCCTTCATTCCCTTCAGCAGCCGACGGATGCCCCTGTTTCTTAAGGCAGCGCTGCTGTCAGCCACTGTTCGGCCAGCAGGTTCAAATCTGCCAGGTCCACCTGCCCGCTGCCGGCAAGGTCCGCCGCAGAATTCCAGCCGCTCTGGCCGCTTTGACTCAGCCAGCTGCTGCTGAAGGCCGCCACGTCCAGCATATCCACCTTGCCGTCTCCCCCCTCCGGCGCAATATCCCCTGTCAGCGGCAGGGTAATTCGCGAAAACTCAAGCGACGGGTCTTCTTCCAAAAACAGCCCGCCCCCCCGCAAAATCAGATTATACTCCGTAAACAGATTCATCCCGATAACCCCATCCAGCTTGCCGCCTTCCGGCGACGAAATCTCCAGCCAGACCACCGGGACATTCCTGAATTCAAGCCATTCTCCAATAGCCGGAATACTCAAAGAATCAAGGTAATAGCCGGGTGCATCAATCGTCTCACCGGTAACCCCCTGGATGGGAACCTGAAACTCCCACCCATCCGGGTCCAGTCCCAGCCGCGCAGCAACCCGGTCGCCGATAACCGTGATTTGGGCTCCGGTATCGAGCATAAACCGGCTTCGGTCAATAGCCGACCGTTCTCCTTCTGTTAGGTCCACACTGTGGACAAAAAACAAACTCTGCGAACCAGTCCCAATGAGGACCGACGGACTGGACGGATTAAAGTCAAAATTGAAAAGATCATCTATATCATAGGGAATATACTGGACGGCTATCGCCCCCAGCGGCCGAAGTTCCAGCGGAACCCGATTCCGGTAGCTCGGTGCGGACTCCTCTTCAGCAGAATAAAAACTCAACGCAGGGCCGGTATAAACCTCTCCTTTATGAACCGCCGTGATCGGATGGTCATTTTGAATCAAGGTTGTCCAGAAGACACTCATCGGCGTTCCTACCGCTGTAACCAAATCCGGGTTTTGACCTGGATACTGTCCCACCAGCACGGAAACGTTGTATTCTCCCACCATTCCGTTTACGGAGGTGAGTTTGACTTCCCGATCCGGTGTTTGGTTGGGTTCAAGCAGATTCAGCCCGCCCATAAACAGTCCCAACGGATAACTCACGTAAGCATCCACAGAACCCGTAACCCCAGCTATTGTGATTGTATTGTCGGTCAGATAAGCGCTGTTGTTCAGCCGCAGATCAACCGCGGCAGCGTAGCTGAGCACATGAGCACTGGCACCGGTATCGAAAATACCGATGGCAAAATCCTTCTGCCAATTGGACGTGGTAAACTGTCCCACCACAGACGTAGATGGTACCGCATCCACTTCGCCTTCGTCCAGCCGTCGATTGGTCGCAGTGACGGCAATCCATGGCACAAATCCGTCAATAGGAGGGGAGTCAATCACATTGCCCGACGTCGGCTGGCTGAGGGCCTTGGCCTGTTCTTCCGCTGCCGCCGGTTCTTCGGGAATGCGGAAACGGACCTGTCGAATCCGCCCGCCTGCCGGTGCACGCCAGTCTACTTCTCGAGTGATGATGCGTTCTGCTCGTCCCGGCAAGACAGCAAACCAAAGCAGAGCCGATAAAATGAAACACAACGACTTTATTTCCTTGGTCTTGTATTTCATAAGAGTCTCCATACGGAAAAAGATGAGATGCAGGCCAAACTCACGATAGTTCTTGTATAGAATCCAAACTCCCCACCGAATTCAATTTTTTCTATTTTAACACGTTTGGGCTTTCACCGCAAATTAAAAAACACCTCCCGTCAGGGGAATAGCCCAATGCAGGTTTTTCCCCCAACCTGGTTATTTTTAGGGATTGGATAAAATAGGCCTTTGTATATCGGTTTTTGCTCTGACGGCTGTGATTATTATTTTCTACCAGACGCCGATTGGTTGTGAAAAGAGCAATGTTCAGTAGAGGGGTTTTAGGTAAATGCACTTGGAGTCGCCGGGTGCGTAAAAATCAGGTACCTCTGCCGCCAGAAAATAATCATTTTTTTCGTAAAATCTTCGAGTCGGCTCGTACTGCGGCAGACCGGAGGTTTCCACGACAATGAGTCGCCCGTTCTGCTGCTTGATTACTTCTTCGGCAAATTGGCTTAGAAGTTTTCCGATTCCTTTCCGCTGCATGGCAGGATTGACGGCGATCCAGTACATATCGAAAGTACCTACCGTACAGGGAGTTGGTCCGAAACAGACCCAGCCGACAGCTTTGCCTCCCGTATCAGCTACGTAAGATTGATATGTACACTCTGGTTTGCCGGAGACAGCTTCACAGAAGACTTCACGTGCGACAGCCAATTCCACCCCTCTGAAAAAGCCGGTTTTTTCCAGAAGGTCCATCACGGCTGTTTCATCAAAGTCCTGGGCGGGGCGAATGGTGATTGAAGGATTCATTAAGCCCCTCCATTCTGAGCAGTAAGGGCATTTCGGGTACGGATATGGATTGCATTTTGCAGCATCATCCAGATAAAACGCTCATAAGGAATAGGGGCTGCTGCCAGAGCGGCGGCAAAGCCCGCATCGGGGGAAATGTCTGGATTAGGGTTGATTTCGAGAAGAAAAGGACGATTTTTTTCATCCAAACGGAAGTCCACTCGGGCATATCCCCGGCAATCTAATGCACGCCAGGCCTGAAGAGCCAGTGTTCGGATTTTTTTTGCCAGCGGTTCCTCTAAGGGGGCTGGAATTATTCGCGGGGTATGTTCATAAGCAAAAGAGCCCTTTACCCATTTGGCCTGATAATCCACAATGCGGGGTTTTTCTTTTGGGAAAGCCGAAAAATCTATTTCCGCAAGCGGCAGAATCCGTACTTTGCCGCAGGTCTCTATGATGGAAACATTTAATTCCCGCGAAGGAATAAACTGTTCGACGATGGCGGCCTGATGGAACTCTCTGTGAATTTTCTTCACTTTTTGGGCTGCTTGCTGGGACGGAATCTTTACGACGGAATCTTCGCCGATGCCTTCACTGGCATCGGAGCAGGCCGGCTTAATGATATAAGTTCCTTTTTTAAGACGTTCCAGGGGAATTGGACAGCCCTGCTCTACAGACACTCCCACCGGACATGGCAGACCGGCCGCGGTCAGAATCGCCCGTGTGCGGGCTTTGTCCTGTGCCAGAAAGAGGGACTCTGTGCCATTGCCGGTGCATTCGGCTCCGAACGCTTCGCAAAGAGCAGGCACAGCGCAGGCATCCCGAACGGAGCCGGGAAATTCTTCAATCAAATTGAAGAAGAGTTTTTCTTTGCGCAGTTTTAGCAAACTGACCAAATGCTGGAGATTTTCGACAGCCAGGGCCTCGGCTTCTATGCCAAGCTTGTCGAGGGCATCAAGAACCGCCTTAACCTGCTCGAGTACGCCGGTGCGGCTTTCCTGAAATGCCGGATCGGAAGGGTCAATTTGATTATAGAGGACGAGGACACTTTCCATGGAGGAGTTGCTCCTGTTCAGCTCTTTCAAAAGCACTGGTGAGAATGGCACCAATCAGTTCTTCGTAAGACATCCCTTCCTGAGCAGCGATCATCGGCAAATCAGAGTGCGTCGGGTGCAGACCGGCCAGCGGATTGACCTCAAGAAAAAAGGGACGCCCCCGTTCGTCACATCGAATATCCACCCGTCCAGCGTCCCGGCATTCCAGGACTTGATAACACCGAAGCGCAGTGTCTTCCACCGCTCTTTTCAGAGTTGGTTCTTTCAAAGCGGAGTACCGAATGCGATTTTCACATTCTTCCTTATTCAGATAGGAATAAATAGGGGGCTGGCTCTTGTCAGCCATTTCAATTTCCATTGTGCCGATGACACGGGCCTTGGAACCTGTCCCGACGATTCCTACGGTAAACTCCCGGCCGGACAAATACTCTTCTATGAGGACTGGCTGACGATACCGCTCCAGCAGCTGCCGGCAAATTTGCTCCAGATGGGCGGGGCTTTCAATTCTGGAGTTTTGATCAATGCCTTTGCCGGTTCCTTCGGCCAGCGGTTTGGCAAAAAGCGGATAGGGCAAGTTCACAGCGGGCAGGTCGGCCTCTGAACGGACCACGGCAAAGGCAGGGGTCGGCAGACCTTCGGAAGCTGCTAATTTTTTGGCAATGGCCTTATCGAGAGTTGCTGCGCAGACCAGAGGATCTGAAAAGGTATAGGCAATCTGGTAAAGTTCGAGCAGTGCCGGGACCTGGGCTTCTCGGCAGCGGCCTTTCAGCCCCTCAGCGATTGTAAAAACCAAATCCCAGCGGTTTCCTGCAGCGAGGGCTTTGCAGAGAGCCCAGCCGTTGCCGATTCGTTCGACTTCATAGCCGAGCGATTCGATTGTCCGATGGATTGCCTCAATAGTGCTTTCGGAGTCAAATTCTGCCACTTCTGCTTCGGAATAGCCGGCAGCCAGATAGTCTTTTCGCAAATCGTAAACCAATCCGATTTTTTTGCGTCTCATCTTATTCCTTTTTTATGGGTCGGGATCTATTGTTTTCCCGAACGAGAGCCGCTCAGCGTTTCTGCTGTAATATGTACAGCAGAAACAGCCGACGCTCAACAGTTTTGGGAAAAATTTCTTCTAAATAGCCAGCTGTTAGGAAGACAACCCCTCTCGTGAGGGTACTCTTACTCCATCCGTATCCTCACTGGTTTTGGGATTGGGTTATGAAAACAACGAGGTTTATCGGTCAAAGAGAAAACCCGATGGTTCTTCGCCACGCCGTTTTCGGAGCGATTCCCGCCGTTGTCCCCTCAAGGTCTTAGCCGGCTGGATAACCGATGCCTTGCCGGCAGCCAGTTCCCATACGCCAGGTGTTCCCAACAATTCGGTCTGTTCATCCGGCGTTGTTTCAACTCCGGGCTCCGGATAATTGATAAGAAGCCCTTCGTAATTCCGCAAAACGGTATGGGTCGGGCTCATCGAGACAACGTAATTGGGCAGCACCGGAATCTTGCCGCCGCCGTGGGGGGCATCGACCACAAATGTCGGAATGGCAATACCGCTGACACGGCCGCGCAGGTATTCCATGATTTCAATGCCCGCCCGTACAGAAGTGCGGAAATGTTCCACTCCCCGAACCAGATCGCACTGGTAAAGGTAGTAGGGGCGCACCCGAATCCGCACCAGGCGGCGATACAGTTCTTCAAGGATTTGCGGCTGATCATTTACGCCTCGCAGCAAAACCGACTGGTTGCCCAGCGGAATGCCGGCATCGGCCAGTTTGCTGCAGGCGGCGGCAGAATCAGCCGTCAGTTCATTGGGGTGATTAAAATGGGTATTGATCCAGATCGGATGATATTTATGCAGCATCTGGACGAGAGCATCGGTGATGCGCATCGGCAGGACAACCGGCACACGGGTACCGATTCGGATGACCTGCACACTCGGAACAGAGCGTAATGCCGACAAAACGGATTCAATTGCTGCATCGGCCATTGTCAGCGGGTCTCCGCCGGAAACAATCACATCGCAGATTTCCGGATGAGCATGGAGATATTCGACAACTTGCCGAAGCCGACGCGAGGAAATCGACGTTTCGCGCGTGCCGGCAATACGTTTTCGTGTGCAGTGCCGGCAGTACATCGAACAAGTGGTGGTAGCAATCAGAAGAGCCCGGTCTTTGTATCGGTGAATCAGCCCCGGTACCGGCATATCGATATGCTCTTCCAGAGGATCTTCACTCAGGCACGGCGGATCGGACAATTCCTGAGGGTTCGGAACGCTCATCCGAAAAATAGGGTCTGATAAATCCGGCCGGCGTATCAGCGAAGCGTAATAAGGTGTAATCGCCATGGGATATTTGGCGATGACGGCTTTCAGATCTGCGCGCTCAGACAGACTGGGCAGATAGGCCGACAATTGTTCAAGCGTGCGGATTCGATTGCGAATTTGCCATCGCCAGTCATTCCACTGGGAGGCCGAAGGGGGTTTCGGGTTTGATTCGTGGACAGAGGAGGAGGGCGGCTCATCCGCCCTCAATCTACTCGGAGGTTCGGAAGATTGCTCTTCTTCTCGTTCTACAGCAGAAGACACCATTTGCGGCTGCATACTTTGTTTTCCTTTTTACAGTGGTTCCGATTCTTTATGTTCCGGCAGATGTCCCAAAAACGAGGACAAGCTGCGTACAAAACTTTGTCGCAGGGGCTGGATACTTGACTCCACCTGCTCTAATTCCATTCCAATCATTGCGAATGAAAAGAAACCAAATACAAAACCCGCCACAGCACAAGAGAGGCGGCGAATTTTCGTCGGGTCTATCTTTTCGCCGATGAAAGGAGAGAGCACAGATTCCATCTCGCAAAGATAGCGAGTATACGGCCCTTCCATTTTTTCGGAAATTCTTCGTTCCAGTTTTACCAAAAGTCTTCCCTGAAATAAAAGAATAAACTTTTCATATTCTTCTAAAAAAAACCGATAGTGCGCCTCCAGCAGGTGTTCGATGGCCTCAGAAAGGGTTCTGATTTGTTTTTCCGGTGTCCGAAGCCGCTCGAGCAACTCTTCAATTGCTAAATCGACAAGAATTGTCGCGATTTCTTCTTTGTCCTTAAAATGACGGTAAAACGTCCCTTTTCCGAGGTCTGCCCGCTGCGTTATATCTTCTATTGTGGTTGCATCGAGTCCGTATTCAGTAAAGACCTCCAGAGCAGCAGACTCGAGTTTCTTTCTTGTCCTCTCGGCTCTTTTATCAGAACGGGTTAAACATTTCTTTTCAGTATCGATAATCATCATTCTGACTATATAGTCAGAAATGACCGTTTGGTCAATATTTTTTCGGGAAAATTTTTAATTTCTTTAAAGTTTTTTGGAGATGGAGAAAAAAATACCACTTTTTGTGGTTTTTAATTGAATAAGACCGCAACATTGACAGTTATACAAGACAGATTTGGTCTAAATATTTGTCTTGAATTTGGTTTTTATTAAGGGCTTATAACCGGTTTGGTTTGTAAAAACTTGAAAGCTGGGGGGTTAAAATTGCTCAAAGTGATTTGTTCATTTGGAGTTTTCTGAAGCCCTGAAAGAGGCATGGCGTTTTACGCCGGATTGAAGTTGAATCTGCTCAAACGGGAGAGTATAAGGGGGAGTTATCTTAATGGTTTGAGGTTGATATGGAATCGTTCTGCGGCAGGAAGTTTCATTTTATTGGAATTGGCGGAATCGGCACCAGCGGCCTAGCTAAGATGCTGCTCAACCAGGGGGCAATTGTCTCTGGTTCCGATATGACAGAAAGCGGCACGCTCCGAGAGCTCCAAAAAGCCGGGGTGCAGATATATATTGGACATCGGCCAGAACAAGTTCCCGCGGATGCGCATGCTGTGGTGATTAGTGCCGCCGTGCCGGCGGGCAACCCGGAATTGGCGCGGGCTGGAGAATTGGGGATTCGGATTTACAAATATGCCGAGATGCTTGGCCGACTTTTCAGCCAATACAAAGGGATAGCAGTGGCCGGCACACACGGAAAAAGCACAACCAGTGCCTGGCTCGCTTATATTCTTGAAAAAGCCGGTGTTTCGCCCACGTTCCTGATCGGAGCTGCTGTGCCTCAACTGGGCGGAACGAGCGGGATAGGCAACGGCCCTTTTTTTGTTGCGGAGGCCTGTGAATACGACCGAAGTTTTCTGAATCTGCACCCCCAAATTGGGATTGTCCTGAATATTGAGCAAGACCATTTGGATTATTACAGAGATGAAGAAGAGATTGTGGATGCCTTTACGGATTTTGCAAGGGGTATCTCTAAAGGGGGAATCTTAGTTACAAGCGGCCAGGATAAAAATACCCTGCGTCTGCTTCGTCGATTGAATGGTGAGATTCAGTTCCAAACGTTTGGACGCAGTGAGGCCTGTGATTTTTCAGCGGGGCGGCTGCATTTGAACGATGGCTGCTATGAATTTGAGATTCGAAGGGGCGGGGCTGTTCTCGGATGGGCAAAAATATCAGTTCCTGGAATCCATAATGTCGATAATGCCTTAGCTGTGACAACGGCTTGTTTATCCGCTGGTATCCCTATTGAGACGGTTCTGGCACATTTAGGGGGGTTTTCGGGAATTGACCGTCGGCTGATGCTGAAAGCCCAGGTCGGCGGAATAACTATTTTGGACGATTATGCCCATCATCCTACGGAAATTCGTGCTTCGCTTTTGGCTATTCGGGAGCGGTATCATCCAGAACATTTGTGGTGTGTTTTTCAGCCGCATCAGTATAGCCGAACGCGTTTTTTGCTTGATGATTTTGCGGAAAGTTTTAATCTGGCCGATACAACTATTGTGCCGGAGATTTACTTTGTCCGGGATACCGCTGAGAGCCGGAAAAGGGTGAATGCCGAGGTTTTGGTTGAGCGGATTCGGCAAAGCGGCAGTGAGGCAGTTTTTATCCGGGATTTTCCCGGCATTGTGTCTTATTTGAGTAAGCATGTGCAGCCCGGCGATTTGGTCGTTACCATGGGTGCCGGAACAATCTGGAAGGTGGCCGATGAGTATATTCAGTGGCTTAGAGAACATTGTTAAGGAAAAATGCCCTTTGGCCCCCTATACGTGGTACGGGTTGGGTGGGCCGGCGGATTATCTGATTACCCCGCAGAGTCGGGAACAGATTGCGGAAGTCCTTCAACGGTGCCGCGAACATCAGCTGCCGGTGCGGGTGCTCGGATTTGGTTCCAATCTGCTTGTCGGAGATGAGGGAGTGCGGGGGGCAGTAATTCGGCTGGAGAATCCCGTATTCTGTGAGTTTAAGTTTGAAGGGACGACTTTGAAAGCCGGTGCAGGCGCCAATTTGAATAAACTGGTGCTTGAGTCGGTTCGAAAGGGCCTGGCCGGACTGGAGGCGCTGACAGGGATTCCAGGTTCTATCGGCGGGGCAGTGCGAATGAATGCGGGCGGACGGTTTGGGGATTTGGGTTCCGTCGTTCAGCGTGTTACGGTGATGAATCTTGAAGGTCAAGTTTTTGAAAAGGCCAAGCCCGAACTGGTTTTCGACTATCGCAGCACCAATATTACAGCCAAGCTGATTTTAGAAGCCACGATAGAACTGACAGAATCGGACCCGGAATCTCTCCTGCAGGTGGTTAAAGAGGTATGGATTTATAAGAAAAATACCCAACCGCTGGATACTCATAACGCCGGCTGCATTTTCAAAAATCCGCGGGGGATGTCTGCCGGAGCGCTGATTGACCGGGCGGGATTGAAGGGAACCCAAATCGGCGGGGCTGTTGTGAGTGAAAAACATGCTAATTTTTTCATAGCCGAGAAGGGATGCCGCAGTTCGGATGTACGGCAGCTGATTGATTTGGTGCGCACCAAAGTCAGGGAAAAGTTTGACGTCGAACTCGAACTGGAACTGGAAATCTGGTAAGAGCAAAACTGCGCATTTTTCACCGGTCCGTCGTTTTTCTTTCTTTCAGTTTTTTATTAGGAATCAGGATGAGGTTTTGTAAGCGAATATTTGAAATGGTGGCGGTCTTGGCAGGAGGGGTCGGTGAAGAGCGTCAAGTCAGTCTTCAGAGCGGCCGAACCGTTTCCGAGGCGCTTCAGAGAACTGGTTTGAATGTACTTCTGTCGGATGTGCGGCCGGACGATTTGTCAATTTTGGACCATCCTGAAGTGGACCTTTTTTTTCTGATTCTGCATGGGCAATTTGGGGAGGATGGACAACTGCAGCGCATTCTGGAAGACAAACATCTGATTTATACAGGGTCGGATTCTGCTGCCAGCCGTTTGGCTTTTGATAAACGGGCAGCCAAGAGCCGTTTTCAGGAGAGGGGGATTCCTACAGCGCCGGCGGTGTATCCTCAGCCGGAGGAGGGGGACCGGGAACTTTTGGCTGCTGTCGAAGAACTTGGAGCAAAGCGATTTGTCGTTAAGCCCCTTTGTCAAGGCAGCAGTGTGGGTGTTCAAATCGTTGATACGCCCCAGGCAGCGGTTGAGGCGGCCCGGGCGTGCTTTCGCCAGTATGGGGATTGCATGATTGAACGATTTATCCAAGGGCGGGAAATTACGGTTGGGATTGTGGATCAGATGGTTCTGCCGGTGATTGAAATCCGTCCCAAGCAGGATTTTTATAACTATCAGGCAAAATATGTGGATGAGCATACAGAATTTTTATTCGACACGTTTTCAGATACCCGTCAAGTGGAGTTTTTTCAGAAGACGGCGATAGACAGCTTCCATGCCCTTGGCTGCCGGCATTTCGGCCGGGTGGATATGATCGTGGATGGAGATGGCAAGCCCTATGTGCTGGAAATCAATACTCTGCCGGGCTTTACGAGCCACTCCCTGCTTCCGATGGCGGCAGCGCGGGCTGGGATGGATCATACCCAGCTGTGTTTGAAGATTTTAGAAACGGCATGGCGGGATTTTCACAGACAAGGATAAATCGGATGGCTTTTCTCAAAAGAAAAAAACAAAAATCTGCTCGGGAAAAAGGGGGGCTGCGGACCCGTTTGCGTACAGGCAGCCGGGATGCCTCTTCTCTTTCTCAGCCGAGTCCTTCGTCTTGGCTGAAGCGGCTGAAGACGGCCTTTGCCTTATGCCTTTGGATTCTGATTGGGGCCGGCATTGTTCTCAGTTTTGGCTATCTGAATCAATACATTTTTGCTGAATACCCTCAAGCCAGCAGGTCTGGTCCGCTGGAACTGATCAATGTACCTGACTGGGTGGAGCCGAATTGGATACAGGCCATTACAGAGGCCGCCGGAGGCAGCGTGTTTCCTCTGAATGAGGATTCGGCTCGTCAGGTTGCAGAAAAACTTTCCGTACTTTCCTGGCTGGATCAGGTTCGTGTTCAGGCGACTCCTCATTGTCTTCGCGTGTATGCTGTATATCGCAAGCCGGTTTTGCGTGTAAAAATCGGCTCAGAACGCTGGGTTTATCTTGATCGGGATGGGGCAGTACTGGATGCTCCTCTGCTGACAGGCAGTGAAGTGATTGAACTGCGGGGATTGCCGGCCCGGCAGATTCCCTCGCCCGGCTCCTTGTGCCGTTCGCAAGAGGTTGCTGCCGCTTTGAAACTGCTGGAGATGCTCAGTCGAATGGATCAGAAGTGCTGTCCAGACAAGCCGCTGCTGAGGGAGATTGCTGCTGTTGATGTAGGGAATTGGAGTCGCGGGAAAAAATCCTCCCTGCCGCAGATAGTCCTCGCTGTCAAAGATGGAACGCCTATTCATTGGGGAGCTCCGTACGGCCAGGCAGCCCTGTATCTGGAGGCGGATGAGGCGGAAAAACTTTCCGTTCTCTATACATTTTATACGCAGAACAGCTATACTTTGCAGGGCAAGGTCAAATATCTCGAACTGCGTACCCCCATCAGCCGGCGTCCTCGCCCGAAATAAATTCGGCATCAAAAAAAGCGGGAACTTCCCTTTACCTGTCGTCGAGATAGGCGAGGGTTTTTTGAAGGATTTCTTTGAAAACTGGGGCCGCTACTCGCCCGCCGCTGTAGCCCTTGCCCAGAGCGCGATTTGGTTTTCGGATGGAAACAAGGATAATTACTTTGGGATTGTCGGCGGGGGCTCCGCCAATAAAGGAAGCGATATAGTTGCTCGTATCATAGCCGCCTGTCGGCAGGGCGATATTGGCGGTGCCGGTCTTTCCGAAAACTTCTACCCCTTCAATGGCTGCCTGATCGCCGGTTCCTTCTGTTACGACGGCTCGCATTGCTTGTCGGACAATCCAGCGAGCAATTTCCGGATGGATAACATAACCCGCTCCTACCAGAGAAGGTGTTACGTCTGTTATCTGCCCTTCCGGATTAACGATTGCTCGGACGAGATGGGGCTGAATCAGCGTACCGCCGTTAGCGAGGATACAGTAAGCCCTGGCCATCTGAAGCGAAGTGACGGAAATCTCGTGTCCAAATGCAATCCGTGTGGGGCTGTATCCGCTCCATTTTTGGATGGGACGCAATATGCCGGATTCTTCACCGGCTAAGTCCACCCCTGTCGGCTGACCGAAACCGAAGAGACGCAGGCCGTCATACAGCGTTTTTGAACCTGTTTTTAAGCCGATTTTGGCCATACCAATATTGCTTGAGTTAAGAATAATCTCCCGGACAGTCAGAAGACCGAAACGATGGTTGCCAAATTCATGAATACCGCCGTATTTGCCCCAATAGCCGTCTTCACAGTCGAACTTCTCCTCTTTACGGATAGCCCCGCTGTCCAGAGCAATAGCGGCGATGATGGGTTTGAAGATACTGCCGGGTTCATAAGGGTCGGACAGTATCCGGTTTTTCAGTTGGCTGGCAGTTGCTTTGGAGAAGTGGTGGGGCTCAAAATCAGGCAGGGAAACCCATGCCCAGATTGCCCCTGTCCACGGGTCCATTACCAAAGCAGTACCGGATTCGGCTTGATAGTCTTTGATTTGTTTCAGCAGGGCTTCGCGTACAATTTCCTGAATGACCGAATCAATCGTTAAAACCAGATTATCGCCATTTTGGAGAGGGTTGCGGCCTTCCGGATAAGCGGCCAGAGGTCTGCGAAAAACATCAACAACATAAGTATCCTGCCCGCCTTTTCCAGCCAAAACAGAATCATATTTTAATTCAATGCCGGCCAGACCCCGTCCTTCATTTCCGACAAACCCGACTACATGAGAACAAAGGGCTCCGGTTGGGTAAGAACGTTTCCATGCCTCTTCAATGCCGATGCCGTTCAGCCGTGCCTGAAGAATGGCCTGCTGCTGAGCGGGGGTAATGTCTTTTTCGAGCCGAAGAAATCCGGGATTATTTGCCTCCAGAATGCGTTTGGAGATTTCGCAACCCGGCACATCGAGAATAGATTGAAGGATTTCGGCGGTCAATTTGTATTGTTCATTTTGGAGGAGGCGGCGAGGTTCGGCGAAGACGTTGTAAATCATGCTGCTGGCAGCTAAAACCCGTCCTTTTTGGTCGGTAATCAGCCCGCGCTGCGGTGATTGACGCACGACAGCGTAGCGCTGGGTTCGACTGGCTTGGTCATAGACTCTGTTTCGTTGGAACTGAAGGTCAAAAACACGCGCCCCTAACCCTGTAAACCCTGCCAGGAGAAATACACAAAGGAGGACGATTCCAGATCGCACCCGTATGGGGGAAGAAGTGGGAGAATTCATGGGGAGGTCTCCTCGATGGAAAGGGTGCGGAAAACTTTTTGCGGCTGAAGAAGCCCTTCCAGCTCAATCTGCTTTTTCCAGAGTTGCTGACGGAGCTGGTTTTGGAGAATTTGGGCTTGCCGTGCTTGATAAAACAGCCGTGACGCGCTGATGCGGAGATGGATGGTCACAATCAATGCGGCGGTTAGAAAAAAAACCACAAACCTCAAACGCGCGCGGGAAAACATAGGCAATTCTCAGCGTACCGGAATTTTCAGACGAATTCCTGCCGGCACATTGTCCGGATCCAAAACCTGATCCTGATTGATTCGGACGATTTCTGTATAACGTTTGCCGTCTCCAAGGTATTGTTGAGCAATGTCCCAGAGCCGGTCTCCAGGTTGAACAACGTATTCCACATACCGCGGTGAAGTGCGGCCCGATGAGACCGGCTCAAAAACGTTCTTAAACTTTTCGAGGAGGGCTTTCTCCGGTTTGGCGGACGAGGCAGACGAAGCAGACGAAGAGGAATTGAGCACCTTTTCAAGAGGAGGAATAATCAGTTTGTCTCCGACCCGGAGAATATCCGGCGAAGTGAGAATATGCTGATTGGCTTGGTAGAGCTTTTGAATGACGGCTCGGGTATTGCCGGCTTCTTTTCCATAGTAGCGAGAGGCAATGGCTGCCAGAGTTTCACCTTTTTGAACAGTATGGGTCTGGATAGCAGCAGGGGCGGACGGTGCCGGTGCGGCAGAGGTATTGCTGCTGACGGAAGTGTCTGGAGAGGGTAGAACTGCGGGGACACTCGGCTCAGCGGCCGACGAAGCGGTGGGTACAGGAGTTATGATTTGGACCGCGGTAGGGGGCTGGGTCTGGCGAAGAGGAACGGGCTCAAGTTCGCGAGCCGCTTCTTCGACGGCCTGCTCAATAAGAATCGAACGGCCGGAGGGAACCTGTACAGCCGTTTCAATAACGGGTTTATCCGTTTTAAATAAACCTTTTGGGCCGTTAATCAGAAAAGCAATTGTAAC
>Ga0255347_1002657_pt1 | contig 24773 bp, 27 predicted proteins | sample wastewater_treat_2_FD_192479 | JGI IMG/M metagenome (GOLD analysis project Ga0255347, IMG submission 192479) | Wastewater microbial communities from Lulu Island WWTP, Vancouver, Canada - plant24 | ecosystem: Engineered > WWTP > Wastewater > Unclassified | place: Canada: Vancouver, British...
AAGCCGGCCTGCGAATGGCCCCGCGTGAAGTCGGGCGGGAGGAGCAGGACCTTTCGCAGCCTCCTCGGATACTGCGAAAGCCACGCTCCGAGCGCCGCCTCCACCTGTTCGCGGCCTATATCGTCACTGACGAGTCGTATCTCCTTCATCGAATGCACTCCCAAAGGCCTACACCAACGCCTACACTCCGCGATCGTACAGCTCCAGATACCGCCGATAGCGCCGGTCGTACACCTCGCTTATGTTGTCGCGTGGCACAAAACTGCGGGTTATCTGCGGGCTGTACTCCTCGGCCTGCCCGCGCCCGGTCACCGCCTGAAGCGCCACCAGCGCCGCCCCGACCGTGGAGCTATTGGTCGTTCCGGTGGCGAACAACTCGCGGCCAAAGATGTCGGAGGCCATCTGCGCCCATTCGTCTGAGTTCAGAATCCCCCCTGACACGAGCATCTGGTCTGGGCTTCCGCCCACACGCGCAAGAATCTCATAGCACTGTCGCATGTTGAAGAGCACGCCCTCGAGGACCGCGTGGTAAAGGTCGAATTCGTCATGAGAGGCGCGAACCCCGCAGAACCCGCCTTCCCTCTCCTCACGCCATCCGGGGCACCTCTCTCCAAACAGAAACGGCATGAAGTACGGTGCGCCCGCCACATCCACCTGGCCCGCTCCGCTGGAGAACACCTCGTAGGCGCCGTCATCGCGTCCCTTCACCCCGGCCCGGCTCAGAAACCAATCCACGCAGTTAGTGCCGTTGTTGATTGCCGCACCCGCAAGCCGCTTGCCCCCGAACAGGTAATAGCACCATGTAGACGGGGTGTTGGGTATCCTCGGCTCATCGTGCACAGATCTCAAGGCGCCGCTGGTGCCCACCGACATCGACATGGTCCTTGACCGGACTCCTCCTACGCCCACCTGGTTCATGGCGCCGTCCGCACATCCCACTGTAACCGGCACTCCCGACGGAAGACCAACCCGCTCCGCCACTGACGCAAACATCGGCTCGGTGTGGAAGGCCTCATAGAGCGGGCCGACCTGCTCGCGCCGGACGCCAGCCATCTCCAGAATGTCATCATCCCAGTCCAGCGTGTTGATGTTTAGCAGCCCCGTGCCCGAAGCAGTGCACCTAGAGACCCCCAGGCAGCCTGTGAGGGACTGAAAGACATACTCTATCTGCGATGACACATGGGCGACGCGGCAAGCAACCTCCGGCTGGGTCCGCTTCAGGTGGAACCATTTCCATACCGGATACATGGCGTGCACCATGCAGCCAGTCCTGTGGTAGAAGTCCGTCACTAGCTCAGCATCCTGGCGCAACTCGGCAACCGAAGGCGCCGCAGAAAGATCAGCCCATGTGCTTATGGCCCCAAGTGGCCTACGCCTAGCGTCAACCAGCAGAAGACTGTGCCACGTGCCGGCCAGACCCACCGCTGCGATGTCGATGCCATGCGCGCCCGCCCACTGCACTGCCTGACGCAGCACGTAGAGCGCTGACTGGACTATTCCGTCAGGGTCCTGAGTCCGGCCATCGGCTGCATCTCTTGCGAACGGTCTGGAAAATTCAGAGATTACCCCTTCGTCCTCATGGAACAGCATGCACTTGGCCGAGGAAGTGCTGACCTCGAGACTGGCGACTGCGTTTCGGACTGTCATACAACCCACCTGACTCACCTGACAATGTTTCTCATCTAGGGCCGTGAATCATACGCCGGAATACGCCGAGAATGCGCCATCAATCGGCACCACGACACCGTTTACGAACTTGGCCGCGTCCGACACGAGCCATAGTAACGTGCCGATGAGGTCTTCCGGTTCACCGTAGCGGCCCATGGGCGTGTGGCTGATGATCTGATTGCCTCGGGCCGTCGGCTCGCCGGTCTCCTCGTCAACCAGCAGGAATCGGTTCTGGTTAGTCAGCAGAAATCCCGGCGCGATGGCATTGACGCGAATGTTCTTGGAGTAGTTCTGGTTGAAATGGACCGCCATCCACTGAGTGAAGTTGTTCACCGCGGCCTTGGCTGCCGAATACGCCACAATCCTGGTCAACGGCCGAAATGAATTCATAGACGATATGTTGATGATGACGCCCTCTCCCTGCTGGGCCATGACCTTCCCGAAAACCTGCGTCGGAAGAATCGTGCCCAGTATGTTCAGGTTGAACACCCACTGGATCGCCTCCGCCGGCATATCGAAAAACGACATGGAATCGCTGACTGTGGCGTCGGCCTTGTTGCCCCCTGCGCCGTTAACCAGGATGTCAACCCGACCAAATTCCTGCATCACAACATCGCGTGCCTGCTCCAGCGATGCCCTGTCCAGCACATTGGCGGCAATGCCGACGGCTGCGCCGCCGTGCTCGGAGATCGCGTCCGCGACCGCCCTGGCCTGCGACTCATTAATGTCAAGCACCGCGACCTTCGCTCCCCGGCCTGCCAGAGCTCGGGCCATCTCGCTGCACAACACACCGCCCCCGCCGGTGATGACTGCTATCTTTCCTGTGATGTCAAACGGATCGTTCATCACTGTCATCCCTCTGCAACGCTTCATAGACAATGCTCCCGTTCACCATGGTCAAACGGATGTTTATCTCATCGTCAAAAACCACGATATCGGCATCCTTGCCTCGGTCGATGCTGCCTTTTATACTGTCGATTCCAAGAATCCTTGCTGGAGTCAGTGAAGCCATCTTGACCGCGTCGGAAAGGCTGGCGCCCGCCAGACTCACCATGTTCCTCACGAGCCAGTTAGTCTGGGCTACACTCCCGGCAAATGCAGTCCGATCCGGCAACCACGCTACGCCTTCGTCAACGATGATTGGCCGCCCATGCGACGCACTGCCCATGATGTACTCTCCGTCAGGCATCCCGGCTGCGCGTATCGCATCGGTACAAAGGGCAATTCGCTCAGGTCCCTTGCACTTGTAGATAAGCCTGAGAAGAGCAGCCGGCAAATGCCTGCCGTCAGCGATGACCTCGACTGTCAGGTCATCAAGCAGCAAGCCGGCTTCTACAGCTCCAGCAACGCGATACGCCCTCACTCTGTGGACTCCAGACATGCCTGAGTACAAGTGAGTCATGTGACTGAATCCGGCCTCCATGGCTACAAGTACCTGCTCATAGGTAGCGTCCGTGTGTGCGATAGAAGCCAATATCCCTCTACTCCTCAGCTCCCGCCCCAGCTCCAGAGCGCCTGGAAGCTCGGGGGCCGCCGACACACGGATGATGTTCTTCGATAGCCCCAGAAGACCATGATAGTGATCCCGGCCCGGGTTCCTAATGTACGCCGGATCCTGGGCGCCTCTCTGTGACTGGGCCAAGTAGGGACCCTCTAGATGCACGCCAAGCAACACAGCTCCAGTGGATTGCATACCGAGAGCTTCGTCAAAAGCGGCCAGGGCTCGAGCCAGATCCCCATCGCGGCTTGTGAGCGTGGACGGCACCATTGCCGTGGTACCGCCCCGAGCATGTACTGCCGCCATGGTCAGAAAGGCTTCGGGAGTACCGTCCATCGCATCTGCTCCACCACCGCCATGGACATGGATATCGATGAACCCGGGAGCTGCGTACGCGCCTCCTGCGTCTACTACCGAGCATCCCGCCCGCAGCAGCTCGACGGTGTCAAGCGACTCCGTTCTGACCAAATCGACGATTCGACCGTCTTCAATGCATATTGCAGAATCCGGCATTATCCGGTGGGGAGTAATCACCGTCGCGTTGACAAGATATGTCCGCTTGATTCCCATCTGCCAACCTCTTTCATGGCTGCAGTCGCCGTACGGCTCTCATGTCTCGGAACACCAGGCGCCGATCCAATCGTTGACGGCTACTGTCCCTACCTACGATTGACGGCATCGACTAGTCGCTGGTCATCTTGGACTCGCATGACCCGCCGCGGCCCTGCCAACACCCACAAGTAATAGAGTTCGCAGCCCGGTGCGGCCGCCACCGGATGGTAGCCGTACGGGATTGCCACAGTGTCACCATCCTCCACCGCATAGGCATAGTCAATGCCTCGCTCGGGTGAATACACCCTCTGAAACCCAAAGCCTTCCCGGGGTGACATTCGGAAGAAGTACACCTCTTCCAGCTCTGCCTCTTCACCTTCAGTGTAGTGGTCATGCTTGTGCGGTGGGTAACTCGACCAGTTCCCTGCCGGGTTGTACGTCTCTCCAATAATGAGCCTAGTAAGCCCTCTGCCAGCGCTTTCCGGTGCAATATCATTTATCTTACGCAAATAGCAGTCTTGCCCCGCCTGCCTGACTCCAACCATACTGGGATCGACGATAGTGATAGATGGCCGTGAACTGTGTTGCTCGAGCGGACGTGATCGTATGACAGCCATCTCCACACTCGGGCCTGGAGAGGCGCCCGCGATGGTGAATTCCGAACCCGGAGTAGCGCAAATCGACCATGCCTTTCCGGCGAACACGTTCGGCCTCTCGCCTACAACAGCCCTGCGTTCCCCGCCCTGATCGGCCCAGACGATCTCGGCTGAACCCCCGAGAATCACGATGGCCCATTCCATGTCCTCAGTGGAGATACTGCGGCGTTCCCCCCTGCCCAGGTTCAGCAGACCAAAGTTGATGTGCCTCAGTCCCAGTTCCTCCATGTGTGGGTTCGCAACACTCAGTATGCCATGATCGTCTATGCATCCCTTACCAGCTTTGACCAACAGCGACATCAGCAACAACCCTCCGTGTAATCAGAGCAATGATGCCCCTTCGGCGTCTACGTACATGATCGATCCCGGCACTCGCCTCAGGATACTTGACGGTGTTCTGGTGGAAACAGGAGCGTGAACAGAATCATAGATGGCCTGAGCCTTTCGAACTGTAGGTACCACACAGCTGATGTGTGGCGCTGCTAGTATAGCAGGGATAGTCATCGTGACTGCTGTGCGAGGTACGGCCTCCAAATGTGGAAAAGCACCATCGTGCACCTGTTGGTTCCTGCAGACTTCGTCCATTTCGACTTCCTTGACAACAAGGGGATCTTCAAAATCGGCTACCGGTGGATCGTTGAACGCTATATGAGCATTCTCGCCTATGCCGATGCAAGATACATCCAGGGGATATTCACTGAGCAGTTCGGCGTAGCGCTTGGCGATGGCCTCCACTGACATGCCTTCTTCGGGCACCAAGCGGAAAAACGCTGCCGGCTTGACTCTGCTCATGATCCTAGAATCAAGCCAGTTGTCGAATCGCTGCGGTGCATCAAGGGGAAGGGTATGGTACTCGTCGGGCTGAAAGCAGAAAACACGAGCCCAGTCTATCTCTGCGTGTTTGATCAGTGCGGCCAAGAAATCGTCCTGAGATGGAGCCGCTGCAAACAGCACACTTGCCTTCCCGGTGCTCGTGATCGCCTCCACTATCCGACGGGCCACTTCTTCTGCAGCTGCCTGCCCCATCAGTTCTCTAGTAGCGAAAATCCTGACGCGAAGATGTTCTGCCGGCATTTCACGCATCATATGAGTTCTGCACCTCTTTTGTCTCTTTTGTCCCATTACCCGATATGTTCCGGACTGACCCCCGCTCCACAAGCTTGCAGTCTAGCCACACCTTTGCAGTAGTCCTTCTGGTTCCCCTAAGTGATGCAATGAGCATTTCCATGGCTGTCCTGCCCATTTCGGCGTCGGGCATATCCATGCAAGTGAGCCCAGGCATCACGATCTGCGTCCACGTGGGATTTCCGAATACCACTACTGATAGATCATCAGGTACACCGATCCCCATCCCAGCTATCTGTGCCATGGCCCCTTCGCCGATGTGATGATGACCGATGAAGAGCGCCGTAATATCGCCATGTTCGATGCACTCGCGGGCAAGCGCAGCACCGGAATCGCGGCTTAATTCGCCAAGGTGAACCGGGCACTCCTCGGGGTTTAGGCCGGCATCCCGGATGGCAAGTGCAAACCCCTCCAGTCGCGGCCGTACCACCGGCGCATCCCAGCCGATAAATCCGATGCGCCTGTGGCCATGCCTGACCAAGTAGTCTACACCTCGGATAGCGGCAGACTTCATGTCGTATGCCACAAGATCGTAATCAGCAGAACTAGCCACAGGCCTGTCTACAACCGCAAATGGCAGATTCAGCGATGCCATGCGCTCGATTATTCCGCCGTCCTCAGAAACCGGAGTGATCAAGTAGCCGTCAACCTGCTGAGCGGCTAGGTTGTGCAGATACTCCTCTTGGCGCTGAGGGTCGCCTTCAGTGCTGCATATCAACAGAAGATACCCGTTTTCCCTGGCCACCTGTTCTGCGCCGACGACTATTCTAGTGAACACCGGGTTCCAAAACTCCGGGACGAGTACTGCAACCAGATTCCTGCTCTTGCCCTTCATAGACCTGGCCACCAAATTCGGCCTGTATCCTAAAGTCTCAGCAGCCCTTCGCACCCTCTGCGCCAATTCTTCGCTAACGTACTTGTCATCACGGTCGCTTAAAACGTTTGACGCAGTCGCGATTGACGTGTCTGCCAGGTATGCTACGTCTTTCAATGTAGGTCGGTTTCCCGGCAATTGGCTCATTACCGATTCCTCCGCTGCCTTAATGACGCCCTTGACATCGGTATTAGGTTTGTTAAACGTTTATCTAGACAGACTGTATCATCCCGATTATAATGGTGTCAATAGAACACGGTTCGGAGGGATGACAGTGCCGCTGGGTTTCGCTGTGATAGGTTGCGGTGCAATATCCAGGATGCATCTCGAGTCTATTGCCTCCATATCTGATACCAGGCTTGTTGCCGCTGTGGATAGTAACCTAGAGCGCGCCCAGGCCGTAGTTGCGGAGTTCGGAGGTAGAGCCTTCGGCGACTACAAGCAGGCGCTTGCCCTACCAGAAGTAGACGTTGTATGCATTCTCACACCATCAGGCGCCAGGCGTGACATTGCCGTAGACGCAGCCGAAGCCAAGAAACACGTAATAGTCGAAAAACCGATCGAGATCACCATAGAACGAGTAGATGAGATCATAGACGCATGCAAGCGTAACGGCGTGACTCTGTCAGGCATATTCCAGTTTCGTTTCAAGCCCGCCTGGCAATTCGTTCGTAATGCCGTCGCCTCAGGGCGTTTGGGCAAGCTGGTTCTGGGCAATGCACATAACAAGTGGTGGCGAAGCCAGGAATACTATGACAGCACAGGGTGGCGAGGCACGTGGGCGCTTGATGGCGGCGGCGCATTAATGAACCAGGGGATCCACGCCGTTGACCTTCTGCAATGGATAATGGGCGATGTTGTCGAGGTATCGGCCTACACTGGTATTCTTGCCCACGAACGCATCGAAGTAGAGGATACTGCAGTCGCCACCATCAAGTTCGAATCGGGTGCACTAGGCATCATAGAGGGCACAACGTCTGTTTACCCTGGCTACCCAATGCGCATCGAGCTTCATGGCACCGAGGGTAGCGTAATCGTGACCGGCGATTACATCTCCGAATGGGCGGTACGAAACACCACAGACGAGGAGCTCGAGGAAGTGCGCAGATTCTATGCCCCGGAAGTCCGGCAATCCACTGCATCAGATCCGGCGCAGACTGACTGCACATGGCACAGGCTGCAGATATTAGATGTAGTCAACTCCATACTGAACGGTACTGAACCCATGGTGCCTGGAACCGAAGGTAGAAAGAGCGTTGAGATAATCAACGCAATCTACAAGTCATCGCGAACCTGTGCACCTGTGAAGCTACCCTTAGGGCCTGAGGCCGACGCATAGTGCGTCGGCTTATTGCCGTCGTGCTCGTGCTCACTGCACTCCTCTACTTGGGCAACCACGAGCACGGCAACTACGAGCTAGCAGAAGAAAGGAGCCTACGATCGTGAAGAAGTACACAGCCCGCATTGGTATTGCCGTCATCCTGTGTCTCGTGGTGTTGTCGATGGGCGCATTTGCAGCCGGTGAATGGAAGCCAAAGAAGCCCATCAATCTGATCGTACCCTGGGGCCCTGGCGGAGCCTCCGACCTCACAGCCAGAATAGTGGCATCCGAAATGGAAAAGCCGCTAGGCCAGCGCATTGCAATCACCAATACGCCTGGAGGCTCGGGCGCAATCGGCACAAAGGCCATGTTTGACGCTCCTCACGATGGCTACACCTGGAGCGGCAACGCAAACGGTAGTATTGTCACTTATCAGGTGCTCGATTTTCTGAATGTAAGCCATAGAGACTACGCGAACTTCTTCGCAGTATTCACTCCGAACGTGATCTGTGTTCCAGCAAACTCACCGTTTAAGGACCTTCCTGCTCTCCTGTCTGCCATGAAATCGAAGAAGATCACGGTATCATCAGCTGGCACAGGTTCGGGCGGCCACCAGGCAGCCGAGTTCTTCAAGACCTATGCCAAGGTGAACTACGTACATGTTCCCTATCAGGGCGGCGTATACGCTGTCACCGCAACAGTGTCCGGCGAAGTAGATGCGGTCATGCAGCTTTCCATGGAAGTCGTTGAGATGCTCCGCGCAAAGCAGCTCAGAGCGCTGGCCGTGATGGACAACGTACCCCTGGAGGTCGATGGCGTCGGCCAGATTCCGCCCATCACCAACTGGATCCCCGAGTTCCCATCGGTAGGCTCCTACTTCGGTCTGTTCCTGCCGAAGGACATTCCTTCTGATGCCAATGAGTCTATCACCAATGCATTCAAGATCGCCACGAGCTCGCCGGCGGTAAAGAAGTTCGCTGCCGACAAGGGTTCCAAGGCAGTATGCATATACGGAACTGAGGCAGAGAAGATCAACGAGAGTGCAGCATCGCTCATATCATGGCTGCTCTTTGACAACGGCATAGCAAAGAAGTCGCCTTCCGATTTCGGAATACGCAAACCCTAACTTGTCGTGCTGAAACCAGTTGGCGCGACCCGGCGCTGTTGCCCTGGTCGCGCCTTTCATGAAGAGGTGACACCATGCGCAGATCGGATATGGTATCCGGCGGTATTGTCATTGTTGTCGCTGCGTTCTTCGGTATCATGAGCCTGAGAATGCCTTGGAATGCCTCGGAATGGGGTGTGTACGCCGCTCCCGGGCTGGTGCCGCTCATCCTTTCCATACTTCTGCTTTCATGTGGGCTCATCTTGATGTTCAGAGCCAAGTGGAGCAAGGCCCACTATGACCGCATGGAGCGACTGAATGCCGAGGTTCCCACCTGTGGCGGCGATGATGAGACTGACGCAGCCTCGACACGTAGTTCCGATAAGTCGAGCCTGAGCGAATGGCAGCGAGTTCTGCTTACGGTTGGCGTAGCCGGCGCCTATGTCCTCCTCTTGGGTCGGATTCCATACATGCTTGCGACCGGCCTATTCGTGCTTGCGTTCATTCTTGCGTTCCGTGGTGGAAGCATCGTGAAAGCTGCCATAACAGCAGTAGCAACTGCAGTCCTTGTTTGGTTTGTGTTCGCCAAGATATTCCTCGTGACACTGCCATAGGGCGGCCCGTTAGGAGGGGAAACCCGTGTCGTTGACCACGTTTTTCGTCGAGTTTGCTAAGCTACTCAATGTCCAGACCATCTTCAACTGCCTGTGGGCGACCGGATTCGGCATCATCGTGGGGATGCTCCCCGGCCTCACTGCCACAATGGGAGTGGCGCTCCTGACCGGCTTGACATTCCGGTTCGCATCCGATCAGGTGGTCGTGATTCTCATATCAGTGTACGTCGGAGCCATCTATGGAGGATCACGGTCAGCCATACTTCTTAACATCCCGGGTACGCCTGCAAATGCAGCCACTTGCGTTGATGGCAACCCTCTGGCCCGCGCCGGAAAGGCAGGATACGCCATAGGCCTGGCTACCACCTCATCGGCGATCGGCACGTTCATCGGCCTGGTGGCCCTTGCCGTCTTCTCGCCCATGCTAGGTAGGATTGCTCTCAGCTTCAAGTCATGGGAATTCTTCACATTGGCCATATTCGGCATTGTGATCTGCGGCAACCTTACCGCTCCCAAAGACCCACTAAAGGGCTGGGTGGCTGGTCTGCTAGGCCTGCTGCTCTCCCAAATCGGGCAGGAATCCATCGGAGCGTATCCACGCTTCACTTTTGGAACTGTTCAGCTGTCCGGTGGCCTCTCGCTAATCCCTGTGCTTGTGGGCACATATGGGGTTTCGGAGATAATCGGCGTAATGAAAATGCCCGTAGACTACACAGTGCGCACCAAGGTTGAACGCGTTGTGCCCAAGCTTTCGGATATCCTTGACTATTGGCGCACGATCCTTCGGTCGGGCCTTATAGGCGTGATCGTAGGCGCCATCCCCGGAGTAGGGGAAGACACTGCTGCCTGGATATCATATGATTTCGCAAAACGGCGAAGCAAGAAGCCTGAGGAGTTCGGTCATGGCTCCTATGAGGGGTTGATAGCTTCCGAGACAGGCAACAACGCCTGTATCGGAGGCGCGATAATCCCGGTGCTCACACTGGCGATACCCGGCAGCGCTCCAGCAGCGGTGCTTCTTGCTGCCATGTGGCTCCACGGCATCAGGCCCGGGCCCCTGCTTCCCATAGAACAGCCTGCATTCATCGGCACTGTGACCGCGATTTTCATGCTGTCCACAATTGCCATGACACTGCTGGGGCTATCGTTCGTTCGCCCCATGGTCAAGGTGCTGCAAGTGCCCAGAACGATCCTTATGCCTATCATCTTCACGCTTTGCGCAGTAGGATCATTCGCAATAAACGGAAGGCTGTTCGATGTGTACCTAATGTTGATCTTCGGTGTGATAGGATACTTTATGCGCGACAACGATTTCCCCGCTGCACCACTGGTGCTGGGGTTCATACTTGGGCCTATGGCAGATGACAACCTTAGGCGCGCGTTAGTTCTGCGAAGCGGCAGCATCGCTCCATTCTTTACGCGGCCGATATGTCAGGTACTGTGGGCCCTCACGCTACTCGTGATTATTTCGCGCAGCCCGATCCCCGGGATGATCCGAGCCCTGTTCAAGCGGCGCGAATCTCGCGCCTGATAACGCGTCTGGAGGTTAGCCGTGTTCAGGAGAGCAGTGATAACCGACGAGATATCGCAGGACTTCGAGCGTGCAGTGATCTTGGCCAAACGCTACGGGCTCGACGGCGTCGAGCTTAGGTCAGCTTGGGATCGCAATCCCCATGAACTCGACGATGATCAGCTAGACAGAATCGCATCCATACTGGCTGCCCAGGGCATGCTGATGCCGTGCGTGGCCGCGCCTGTGTTCAAGTGTGAGCTGCATTCGGAGTCCGAGTTCCAGGCTCATCTTGGGATACTCAGGCGCTCAGCAGAGATCGCGCGCAAGCTGGGCGCTGGATTGCTGAGGGGATTCACATTCTGGGCCCACGGTCAATTCGACACCGACCTCCCCCTGATCGTGGAGCGCCTGCGTAAGGCAGAGCCAATACTCAGTAAAGCCGGGGTAGTGCTGGTAATCGAATACGACCCAGCAACATCGGCCAGCACGACACAGAAGCTTGAAAGAGTGCTTTCTCGACTTTCATCAGAACACATACGGGCCCTATTCGATCCCGGAAACAACATCTACGATCCAGAAGGCGAACCACCTTTTCCCCAGGGGTATGATAGGCTGAAGCCCTGGATCAAGCACATTCATGTGAAAGACGTAACCAGGAATACGCCTTCCGGAAAGCCCGAGGCAGTAGTAATCGGCGAAGGAGATGTAGGTTTTCGCGAGTTCTTCGCCAGACTCATGTCGGATGGTTTCGCAGGTTGGGCCTCACTGGAGACTCATTACAGAAGAGCCGCTGCCATATCAGACAGTCTTTTGCACCGGCCTATGGGATCTGCGTTCTCAGAGGGCGGCGAAGAAGCCTCTATTGAGTGCCTCGAAGCATGGAACCAAATCATGCATGAGCTGGGGATGGCTAATTGAAGTTCTCAACATGCAACGAGATGTTCGAAGGATGGAACTGGGGCGACGTATGCGAGATTGTTTCGCGTCTAGGGTACGACGGCGTTGAGGTCGCCCCCTTCACATTCTGCGAAGACGTCCGTGAGCTAACAGCCAAGGAGCGGCGAAGCATACAAGACCAGGCCCGCGCCGACGGGCTTGAAATCTGCGGCCTGCACTGGCTCTTGGTCAAACCTGCAGGGATGTCGCTTCTGTCGCTCGATCCTGCGGTACGCACGAAGACCCGAGACTACCTAATGTCTCTTGTGGATATGTGTGCCGACGTAGGTGGGAAGGTTCTGACTTTGGGCTCACCCAGCCAGCGAAGCATTCCACAGGGCATGCTCAGGCAAGACGGGCTGGGACTCCTGGTGGAATCGCTTCGAGTCATCGGCGATCAGGCTGCCGAGCGGGATGTGACGTTCTGTCTCGAGCCCTTGCCGGCCTCGATGACTAACATCATGAACACGGCCGAAGAGACCCTGGAAATCGTACGGCAAGTGAATCATCCTGCCGTAGGGATGATGCTGGATGTGAAGAGTATGTGCTCTGAGGGCGGGCGGCCTGAAGCAATCATCAAGAGCATGTCCGGAAGGTTCAGTCACTTCCACGCAAATGATGCTAACATGCGCGCACCCGGCACCGGCGACGTAGACTTCGTGCCCATTATGGAGGCACTCATCGCGTCGGAGTATTCAGGTTACGTATCGGTAGAAGTTTTCGACTACTCGCCCGACCCGGTAACCATCGCCGAGCAGAGTATTCAGTACATGAAGGCCTGCCTTTCGGCATACAGCGGTTCATGAAACCCTAGGAAGTCTACGCGTAGAGATCCATCAAGCTCAGGAGCCCTTGGTTGCGCCAGTAGGCGAGGCCGAGGGCTTTGTTCACCCGCGGGGTGTCCGCAAGTCGCCAACATGCCTTGCGCGACCCGCTGATCTTTCGCGCCCACTCATCGGGAATGTTCAGGGCGACGAGGTTTCGTCGGACGGTCCATCCCCTGGTACACGCTCTGGGTCCGCGCGACTCGGTAGTATCCCATCTCTCGGGTCCTGGCTGCAATCCGAATTCGAGGGTCGGAACCTCCGATGAACGAGAACCCCAGGAACTTCCGTCTCCCCCGTCTGTCCACGGCGCTCTTCTCCTCGTTGACTTTGAGCTTCAGCTCATCTTCCACAAAGCGTCGAACGCTCGCCATGACCCCCTCTTCCGCACGCCAACTGTTGACGCAAATGCTACAATCATCAGCGTAACGAGCGAACCTGCGGCCTCCCCTCTTGAGTTCCCAGTCGAGAGCGTTCAGCATGATGCTAGCAAGCAGAAGGCTAAACGGGCCGCCTTGCGGCGTACCCTCCCCGCTTCCTACACACACGCCGTTTGAACCCGTATCCTTCTTCGATGTAGCCACGAGCGGCCTCTACCGCCTGATGCGCGCTCTCGCCTAGCCTGAAGCCTTACGCCTCCGCCCGGCTTCGGGATTTCGTGCCGGCGTACAGGGCTTGGCTTGTAGGTCCCGCTGAGCAGCAATTGCCCGAAATCGGCCCAATGAACATGCAAGTATGGGCGTAGTTCGCCCACCAACGATTAAGCCGGGCGCACTGGCAAACCCGGGACGAGGTGCTCGCCCCGGGTTGCCTACGAAAACACTTCTAGTACAGAACCTTAAGATCCTCGGACTTGCTTGCAAAGCAGTGTTTGGGCTCCGGGAACACCCCTCCCCTAACATCCGCTGCGTACTGGGCAAGCGCACTCCCAATCTGCTCGCTTAGGTTAAGGTACTGCTTGACAAACGTCGGCACGAACCGATCGAAAAGCCCTAGCATATCCGGAGTAACGAGGCATTGGCCGTCACAATCAGGACCTGCACCGATGCCTATTACCGGAACGTCGACCTTGCTAGTCGCAATCTTCCCTAGCTCAGCGGGAATGCACTCAAGCAGCAAAGCGAACACGCCAGCATCCTGCAGGGCAAGTGCATCGTCAATGATCTTCTGGGCGGAATCGACAGTCTTTCCCTGAACCTTGTATCCTCCCAGCATGTTGACACTCTGCGGAGTTAGCCCGAGGTGGCCCATTACAGGAATCCCGGCGTCTACCATCCTGCGGACAGCGCCGACTACTTCAGATCCTCCCTCGAGTTTCACTGCGTCAACTCCGGCTTCTTTCATGAGCCTGCCGGCGTTGCGCACTGCGTCCTCCACGCTGACCTGATAGGACATGAACGGCATGTCGCCAATAACCATCGGTCTCCTGCATCCTCTGACGACTGCACTCGCATGATGGATGATGTCGTCCATCGTCACAGGCAGTGTGTTCTCATGTCCTAGCACAACCATGCCCAGGGAATCTCCGACGAGCACGACGTCAATGCCCGCCCTGTCCATCATGACCCCCATTGGACAGTCATATGCAGTGAGCATTACTATCTTCTCGTTTTTCGTCTTCTTGTCTAGAAGCGACTGGACCGTTATCTTCTTGCCCATTGTAGAACCTGCTCTCTATAGGTGGTTCATGCCTCAGCTACAGTAGATTAGGCAGGAACAACACCAGATTCGGAAATACCAGCAGCAGTGCAATAACTGCCAGAACCGGGACAACAAACCTCAGAACACTCTTTACGATTCTGTCGAATGGGAGATCGCATATGCCCTTGATAGCGAAGAGCACCATGCCAAATGGCGGCGTGAGCTCACCTATCATCAACGTAAGGATCATGATGATCCCGAAGAAAATCGGATCGACCCCTGCAGCCTTCACGATGGGTACGAATACCGGAGTCAGGATGTTGATCGTAACGGCAGCCGACATGAAGCACCCTGCAATGAGCAGCACAACGATGGAAATCAGCAGCACTCCCCAGTAGCTAGATGTTAAGGCGCCGATCTGCTCAGTGATGAGAATGGGTATACGTGAGCGGATCACCAACGTAGAGTAGATTTGCGCAGATGCCAGAACGAACATTATCCCCGAACTTGTACGCACCGCGTCACGGTACACATGGACAAGCTTGGCCCAAGACCACTTGTTATAGACAAGGAATAGCACTGTTGAGTAGAGCGCCGCCACTCCGGCTGCCTCGGTTGCAGTGAACGCTCCGGAAAGGATGCCCCCGATCAGGATTGCGGGTGTGAGAAGAGGGAAGAATGCTCCCTTCAAGGCCGCCCAGAACTCACCGATCGTCGCGCGGGGATGCGCAGGGTAGTTGGCTATGCGCGACCTAATTCCCACGTAGATCATGAATGCTGCAGCCATGAGCAGTCCGGGAACAATCCCCGCAATAAGCAGCTTGTTCACTGAGACCCCCGCCAGTATCGCGTATAGGACCACGGGTATGCTCGGCGGAATGACTGGCCCGATGAGCGAAGACCCGGCAGTCACACCGACGCTAAAGTCAAGGTCGTATCCATCCTCGGTCATGGCCTTGATCTCGATTGCGCCAAGGCCAGCAGCGTCAGCGGTAGCCGAGCCCGACATCCCGGCGAATATGACGCTGGCGAGCACGTTCACGTACGCAAGTCCGCCCTTCTTGTGACCCACGCATGCCTTTGCGAAGTTGAATATCCGCTCGGTCACGCCAGACTCGTTCATGAGCTGCCCGACCAAGATAAACAAGGGCACCGCCAGAAGAGGGAAGCTGTCCATTCCGTACGCGACACGATGAGCGACCATCGCGTGGGGGATAGCTGCAAACCCCCTTTCGGCACCCAGAAGAACGAGCGAGGATAGGATCATGGAGAATGCGGCCGGAACACCCAGCATCAGCATGGCAATGAGACCCACTGAAAGGATGAGGAACGCCATGTCATCTCCCCTCCTCTGCGACTAGCTCTTTGATGTCAGTTACGATGTGGTCTACACTGTACAGCAGCATCAGCACTGATGATACGGCCAGTGAGAGAAAGGCCAAACCGTGAGGGAGTGGAAGGGTTACCAGCCTCACTCCCCATCTGTCGCGGGCCATAAAGAAACTGCCGTATATGAGCCCCGGCAACGCGAGCGCTACTACTAGGTCAATCACGGTTGTATACACGATGCGCAGCCTCTTCGAGGCACGATCAAGGTAATGATCGACTAGGTCGACGCATAGATGGCCACGCCTGCTCGTGACTGTTACAGCCCCAAGGAACATGGCCCACATGCTCAAATACCTGGCGGCTTCTTCGCTCCAAGGCAGTGGGTTGTTCAGGACGTAGCGGGTGAAGACTTGGAGCAGAATAGCGACACAGAACAACACGAAGAACACCGTCGCCGCCCACCAGACTATCTCCTCTAGGAGCCGAGAGAACCTCTCTCCGAGCATCAGATGTAACCCCTTTCGTGGTTTATGCTGCGAGCCGGCGCACCGGAAGGTGCGCCGGTAATGCCATTTGCCACGCCGGCGCCCGCCTACTTCAGATACTTCGTCACGGCGCTGCGAACCTCGGGGGCCAGGTCTCGCGCGATGATCCGCTCAATGGCTGGTCTCGCAGCCTTAGCCAGATTGTCGCGGTCGGGGTAGATTATCTGAACCCCTTTGGCCTCAAGACTCTTGACAAATCCCTTGTTCATCTCATCTATCTGGGGTTCGACAGCATCGACAGCCTCGCGTGCAGCCTGAGTGATTATCTTCTGCTCCTGTTCGTTCAGGCTGTTCCAAGTCCTTTCGCTAGCCGCCCACAGTAGGTAAAAATCGATATGGTTAGTGGCAACCGCGTATTTCTGTACTTCGTAAAGCCCGCGGCCATATATGTTTGATAGGAAGTTCTCCTGAGCGTCAACGACGCCTGTCTTGAGGGCGCTCACGATTTCGGACGCAGCGATCGGGGTTGGCGCTGCGCCCATGGCCTGCCAGGTCTCGACCCACCATGTCATGTTGGGCAGTCGGATCTTCAGGCCCTTCAACTCCTGCGCGTTACGGAACGGCTTATTCGTTGTTGTCCACCGCGAGCCATAGCTGTGGAAGGGCCCGAGCAGGACGGCCTTACCCTTTTCGCGTACTTGTTGTTTGATCTTGTCGCCTACGGGACCTGACAGGAATTCCTCAACTGCCTTGGCATCCGGCCAGAGGAATGGTATGCTTGTCGCGTCGTACTGGGGGCAGTAGATCGCTGCGAACTCTGCGTAGTAGCCGAAGTCTACCTCTCCCAGTTTCATGAGTTCGATGAGTTCGCGAGTGTCACCAAGCACACCGCCCATGAACAGGTTGATCTTCATCTTCCCACCGCTGAGTTCGCTGACCCGCTTGGCAAACGTCTGTGTGAGAGCTCTGTCTATCCCAGAGTCATCCATCGTGGTGGCGAACACAAACTCGCGCACCTTGGGGGCTCCTAGGGCAATGGATCCACCGAATCCGGCCAGAAGGACCATTAGCATTGTCGCTGCAACAGCAATCAAGCTCCTCTTCATCGCCTTCGATTGCACAGTGCTTACCTCCTATTCTGTCTCCTTGTACTCGTGTGTCGGTCGGCACGAACTCACAAGAACTCCCGGCCTCCGATCATTGATACCATCTTGCGCCCTATTGCATGGGCGGATTCTTCGCTGAGTCTCATTATCAGGCCCGCAACGCTAATCGCAGCCTCAACTCGTCCTGTAGCGTCTACTAGCGGCACTGCTATGCACACCATTCCAGGCACGTACTCCTCATAGTCAATCGCGTAACCTCTAGAACGTACCTGTTCGAGATCATGTTCTAGCTCTTCCACCGTGCCTAAGGTAGTGCTGGTTATCGGTCTGATCTCTCCCGCTATCTCGTCAACGAGATCCGGCCTGTGCGACAGAATCGCTTTGCCGAGGCCCGTACACCACATCGGTATTGACTTGCCGACGGTCAGCTCGGCCCGCACCGAAAAGCTGCTCTCGATCTTGTCCACATACACTACCTGATGGCCGTTGAGTACACCAAGGTTCACAGTCTCGCCGAACTCGGCAGCCAATTCGCACATGATGCCACGGATCCTCTCTGAGGCCCACTGTGCGTCCAGAGTCCGCGAGCCGATGCAGAGCATTCTCGGGGTGAGTCGATACGCTCTCTGTGAAGAAAGGTAGTCAGCATATCCTAGCTCGACAAGGGTTTTCATGATCCGCGACACAGTAGCCTTGTCCAGATCAGTGACACGCGCAATCTCCACTATGCTCATGGAGCTTCTCTGACTTCCACTCAACGCTTCAAGGCACAAGAATGCCCGCTGTATCGAACGGACCACGTCTAGCACCCCCTACCGGTATTTCCTCTCCAGCTCCTGCATCTCATGCAATCCCACGAGCTCATTGAACTCATCGAAGCTGAACATTCGGTCGGAGAAACCCTCGGTCGTTCCTGTTGACTTCAGGCATGACATGAAGTCGTGCACTGTCTTGGCCACTGCATAGTACACGCCAAGCGTGTAGAAGGCGATCTTGAATCCCATATTCTCCAGCTCGCCGGCGTTCAGAAAAGGCGTCCTGCCGCCCTCGATCATGTTGGCTACCTGAGGCGCGTCAATCTCGCTGACAATGCGCCGGAGCTCCTCAACAGATCTGGGGGCCTCCACGAAGGTGACATCCGCTCCTGCTTCGCGATAGAGTCGGCAACGCCTAATTGCTTCGTCGAGATCGTACACCGAACGCGCGTCCGTCCTTGCTATGATTACCAGGTCATCATCAGTCCGGGCGTCTGCAGCCGCTCTGATCTTCTGCGCATGCTCCTCAGCGGGGATTACCTGCTTGCCCTCCATATGGCCGCATCGCTTCGGATGTACCTGATCCTCTAGGAAGATCGCCGCGACTCCCGCTTTTTCGAACTCTCTGACAGTGCGACGAACATTGATAGGATTGCCATACCCAGTATCCGCGTCAGCGATTAACGGCAGATTGCAGGCCTCAGCCACATAGCCAATATGCCTGACCATCTCGGTCTGGGTAAGAAGGCCCCAATCTGGCTTGCCAAGAAGGCTGGCTGACGTCGTGTAGCCACCCGTTATCACAGCCCGGAACCCGAGTCTCTCAGCAATCCTGGCACTCAAGGCGTCAAATGCGCCGACTGCCAGGACCATCCCCGGAGACTCCAGAGCCTTCCTCAAGGCCTTTGACCTAGACTCCATCACTGCATCTCCCCTCTCATCTGTTGTTCAGTGTCACAGTGGAGCTCCCCCTCACCAGTGGCGTACTGCGCATGGTGCACCAGGCGCACCTCTGGTTCGTATAGTGATAATCAGTAGTTCGTGCATAGTCGCCAAAATCCTTCTTCCCCCGCAGCAATGTTGACTCTGATGGTATGATTGAGGAAGACGTAACCGGCCTAGCCGCAGCTCTGGCCCACCTGACCGACATGCGGGAAGAAGGCGTCGGAAGAGGCGGCGCATTAGGAGATGGCACTATGGAGAAATGGCAGCATGCCTGGGAGGTTCGCGCCGCGCGCTTCCCTCGGGAGATCGTGTTCGCAAGGCCTTCGTCAACTATAGCGATATCGGTGACAGGCCAACAGTGCGTGCTGGACTGCGCTCACTGCGGACGACATTATCTGGCCGGAATGAGGCCTATGCCGCATGCTCTGGAGATTGTTCGCGAGCGTCATCCCAAGAGTGTGTTGCTGAGCGGCGGGTGCGATCTGTCAGGAAGAGTGCCGCTCGGTGACTGGCCGCGGCGCGTGGCGGAGTCGGCCCCGGGAGTGCGCATCAACTGCCATGCAGGGCTCGTGTCGGACGCAGAAGCAGAGGAGATAGCACAGTGGGCTGACGCTGTGTCCTTCGACGTGACAACAGACCAGCGTGTGATAAGCCAGGTCTACGGGCTCCGCAAGTCGCCTGAGGAGTATATCGCGTCATATGTATCACTGGCAAAGCGAGTGCCGACTGTTCCCCATGTCTGCATAGGCCTTGCGGGACCCTCTGAATCGTTGTCATCGTCGTCGGCGCCGCCGGAGATCGGCGCGCTCGAAGCCATCCTCGAGACCGCAACCGGCGGCGAGGCACCGATGCCCCCAGCAATCGTGTTCATCGTGTTCACGCCGACTCCGCGGACGCGGATGGCAAGCGTTCCAGCCCCAGAACCTGGGCTAGTGCGGGATATCATCGCCGAAGCTAGGCTCATGTTCCCCGATACCCTCATCAACCTGGGCTGCATGAGGCCCGGAGGCATGTATCGTGGGCTGGTCGACGCGATGGCGATCGACGCAGGCGTGAACCTGATCGTGCAGCCTGCACCAGAGGTCGCAGAACACGCCCGCGCACTGGGGTTGGCTATAGTAGATACTGACGAATGCTGTGCGCTTCTGGGCTGCGCATCTACATGAAGACGCGGCATGAGCGCGCATCCCGGAACGGAAACGGGCGGGACAGGGCGGGGCGCGACGGTTACGCCAGCTTCACAGCCCTTGTGGCTATAAATGTGCTGATGTACGGGTCAAGCAAATCCCCGCCGGAGATGTCCTCGTAGAAGCCCACGATCGCGAACCCCGCCGCAATCTGGCCCCCTATCTGGTCCTGCAGCGTGTGCCCGAATTCTATGGTGTTTCGTTCGTCCACTCTTCGTCTCAGCTCGTCTGCGGGAAGGTCATGCAGATCAGAGTACGGTATCTTGTACCTGACCACGAGACTGCCCCTGTCCCAATCGTTCATGTCAAAGATGTAGACAAGCGGATTCACAAACCCGGCCAGCAGTGTTCCTCCCGGTCTCAGAACCCTGTAGCTTTCCTTCCACACCGGGAGCACAGAGTCAACGAAGCAGTTGGACACCGGGTGGAAGACAAGATCGAAGCTTTCGTCTTTGAAGCGCGATAGGTCCCGCATGTCGCCCTGCTCAAGCCGGATCGACAGGCCCTCCCGTTCGGTCACTATCCGGTCCTGGTCAAGCTGCGCAGGAGAGTTGTCCAGAACCACAACATCGGCGCCAACAGCGGCGAGGATCGGTCCCTGCTGTCCTCCACCCGATGCAAGGCACAACACCCTCGCCCCACGAAGCTCGGGGTACCACTCAGCTGGCACCGGTTTAGTGGGGGTAAGAAGCAGACTCCATTTCCCCATTTTGGCATCGGCAATGACTTCAGGGCTCACAGGCCTCGTCCATTCGTTCCCCTTCCGGACTTCGCTGTTCCACGCCTCTCGGTTGAGTTTGAGCAAATCCATGGCACATGCACTCCTCGGATGGTCAGTTTGGCAGCAGATCTGGCCCAGCATAGCCTGGCCGGGCGCGAGCGGAACGGCAATCCTTGCGCGCTGCTGGTCGTGCTCAGTCGTTCAGCCGTAGTCTAGGGAAGTACGTTCGGTAGAACCCAGTGTCACGGGTGAGCAATCGGTCGGAATAGGCCAGAGCATGTGCGCCGATGATGAAGTCGCTGGCCAGGCGAACGCATGAACTGCACTGCAGACGCCCGTCGCGTCGGGATAGGTAAGCCTTCCAAGCGTCGCCGGCCGCCTGCAGCAGATTCCCTAATCAGCAGCACGTAGCCTGGACTGAGCCCAAGGCTCCGTCGTACGTGCACAGGAATCGTCACCTGCCCCTTGCTGGTGGTTTTGGCCCTATGCTCACGCTCCATGCCTAGATCCTCCACTCAGGGTAGCGTCGTAAGAATACTGCCGACTTACTAGCATTGTAAGGCGGCTTGAAAACAGACGTCAAGGCACCGACTTGCCTCACCAAAACTGTCGTCGGAACTGATTCGTTGCCTCAAGTCGAAACTGTCGTCGTCGGAAAACCGGCGTTCCGCAAACATGCCGCTAGAGGCCCTGTCAGAACGCGGCGCGGCGGCGGCGACCCATTGGGAAGCGCCCACTGAGGCTACGCAATACCCCATACGCCTCCCGATTTCACCGGATGGTACGGAACCGTTGGGTTTCCCATACAGCCCTCAATAAAGCCGTACGGCATTCCACTATGCATGACCCACATCGCTGGAAGGGATGAACATCTTGTTTGCAGAGTGACTACCTTGCTCGGAGGACTAGCCCTGCGTCTGGGAGCGCATGCCGGCAGCCCGAGTCGATATTTGCGCGATGGCATGGTGGATACCCATAGGGGGTACCCAGGTAGCTTTTCTCCCCTCTGGAGGCGTTGGGAGGAGATTTTCTGCACCCACACGGCGGAAAACTTCCGTGTGGGCCGCCTGGCTGCCGTATTCTCCCATAATCCAGCCACTAAGGGGCATACACGAGCAGTCGAGGCGTCCTGCGGCTCCAATATATGGGGTTGGAGAGTATATATGGTTCTTACTGGCACTAGAGCGGTGCAGCAACTGCTGTTTTGTGGCATCCATGCGGCTCGAAACCAGCACGACGGAGATTTTCTGCACACACGCGGCGAAAAATCTCCGCGTTAGGCCCTGGAGACTGCAAATATCTGCAGGCCCAGCTAGAGCAGCTATAACGCCGAAACCTCCAGGAGCAGACGGTCTCAGGCCCGTCGTATCTTTCGCCCACTGTCGCGACCTGCCTCTTCAGCAGAGTCGCATGCAACCTCCTCAAGGCGCCGCTTCACAGCACCGACAACCTCACGCCCCGGGTCATCCCGTATTCCTCTACTACTGCCCGGTCGTCTGTGTTCACCAGTCGCACTTCCACGTCGAGCTTCCTGATGTGATTCCTGATACCGTCGATCATCCAGCCGGACCACGGGCACTGGCTGCTGTACAGCACTTCCACTACATGCCTGGTAGACGTGCCGAGCACTTCTGCTCGCTTCCTCGGGCACAGCATCGATGGCCTGTGGGCCCCGCCAAGGTCAAGGCGGAGAAGCACCCGGCTTCCGTCCCTGTCTACTTCTGAGAACCCGAACCGCCTGGAGAGCCCGGCAGGCACGTATGAGAAGTAGCCGAACCATCTGTCCTTTTCGTACGCGAGGACTGTGACGCCGCCGGCCCCTCGCCTTGGCGCTCTGCTGCCATCTCATTCGCCATGACCGGACGCAGGTCCTTTGGCGCCGCACCGCCCATCGTGTCCCGCGAGCCGGTCTTCTGTGTGAGTGTACTCGAAGTCCGATCCATTGCGGGCTCGGTACGGATTGGGTACAATTGAGCCACACGTATCCCAGGCGATAAGGGAGCGTCTGCTATGTACCCAGTCAAGATTCGCGAGATCGCCCCGTCCTGCATAGACGACATCAACATAATGTGTGTAATGCCCGGCTCCGAGCCCGATGCGTCATCTGCAGTCCTGAAGGAAAGCGCCGACGCGCACCGGCAAGCCGCCGCTATGGGCGCAAGGGTGTTTGGGGCATTCCTGGAAGGAGGCGAACCCGTCGGTCGCATAGAGATCATGCCTATCGAGGCAGCGCCGGTTCCAGTGGAAGGCGACGGTCTGTGGGTGATCAGGTGCATCTGGGTGCTTGATAAGGCGAAGGGCCTGGGGGTTGCAGGCTCGCTTGTGCGACTCGCCCTTGATGCCGCGCAAGGATCCAGAGGCGTGGCGGTCCTCACCTATCCCGGATGGATGCCTCCCGACTTCTTCGAGCGGTTCGGCTTCGAACGGGTTGAACCAGAGTCTGGCCGGGCAATGGTGCTCCTCCGTAAGGCTGATCCATGCGATAGCTGCAGAGTATCCTTGGTCTCTCCCGCCGCGCGTTTCGGACAGCCTCGCGGCGCCGATCTCCAGCGACACACAGTGCTGGTGGAGGCCGTGTTCGGCCTGCGGTGCCCTTGGGTGATACAGCAGTATCGCAGGTACTTGTCCATCGCCAGCTCGATCTCACACAAGGTGGTCACTCGCGAACACGTGATCCGCACCCACGCCGACGCACTCCGGCTGGGCGAGGAGAACCTGTACATAGATGGAGTCGCCCCATTTGCCGGGCCCATCCGCCGTGAAGAACTCGAACATGCTATCAGATCCCGCCTCGCCGACAAGGCCATCGCGCCGCTTGGCGACTCCCCGGCGTAGTACTGCCCGTCGGTCCTCGAAAAGCAGTCATCCGTCACCGAAAACTGGAGCGCGACTTCACTAATTGGGGTCGTCGGCTTGTTGCCGCCCTCCGGACACGAATGCGGCTAACGCGTGCGTCATCAGTCGGTCGGGGGCCAGTCCGCTGCAGGCAGCGTCAGCCCGAGCGCTTTTGTGCGAGGATAGATATGAAATCCCCTTGTGGACCGTCTGCACCTGCGCCCAAAGACGGATAGAGCCTTGTTCGGTCGAATCCGCATTCAGCCAAGAGCAGCTGGTATTCTTCGTTCGTATAAGCCTGCATACTTGATGAACTGCAGGCCACCTTACCTGTCGCAACATCGATGACGTAGTAGCGTTCAATCGCCACATTGTGATCGGCATCCCAGAGACTCTCTTGAAGGCATAGGTGCGGCTCACTCGAGAATAGCCCCTTTTCTGCTGAACACCACGAAGAAGGCTCACTCCCTGTCTCAACGACTTTGTTAAATGCGTGCGGTTCAAGGAGCAGAAAGCCGTCAGGTAGCATGGCGCGGCAAGCTCTGGTGAGAATATCCTTGGCCTCCTCGGGGCGGAAAACGTTGAACTCCCCAAAGATCAACATCACAAGTCCGTACTCGGCGCCATAGTTCGCTGTGCGGATGTCTTGCTCGAGATACGTACACTCGAGGCCCGCCTCCTCAGCCCGCTCTCGAGCATAGGCGATAGATGCCGGGGAGAAGTCAATGCCTACACAACGGTGGCCCAGTCTTGCCAGTCGACTTGTATAAAGCCCGGGGCCACAGCCAAGGTCGAGAATCCGTGTTGGGTTGCCCCTCAAAACCTGATTATGTATCCATTCAACATGCTCATCGACGATCTCGAAACGGCGGCTGGCGGCATCGTGCGCCTGAGACAAATGCTCCTTAAGCATTCGTCTGCTGAAATCCGGGTCATTCCACGGAATCCCCAACCGGTGCAGGCCCAATCCAGATCGCGGCACGTCGCCAATCACAGTGCGCGTGATTGACTCTAAAACGCTAAAGCGCTATCATCCTATTGAGGAGTGGTTACCATGGCTCGCAAGATCAGTGTCTACGTAGA
>Ga0255347_1002663_pt1 | contig 24741 bp, 19 predicted proteins | sample wastewater_treat_2_FD_192479 | JGI IMG/M metagenome (GOLD analysis project Ga0255347, IMG submission 192479) | Wastewater microbial communities from Lulu Island WWTP, Vancouver, Canada - plant24 | ecosystem: Engineered > WWTP > Wastewater > Unclassified | place: Canada: Vancouver, British...
TTGTTGTCTCGCCGGGCTGAACTGGTCCACTTGTTGTGGTTGTTGTCTCGCCGGGCTGAACGGGTCCACTTGTTGTGGTTGTTGTCTCGCCGGGCTGAACGGGTCCACTTGTTGTGGTTGTTGTCTCGCCGGGCTCAACAGGTCCACTTGTTGTGGTTGTTGTTGTAACATCAGGACCACTTGTTGTGGTTGTAGATGTTGTTGTTGTGGTTGAAGTTACATCAGGATTTGAAACGATGATAGCACCGTTTACACCGATGATAAGATCTGAGATATCCTTACCGTTTGTATCGAAGATCTTGAGTGTTCCGTCTACGAAATCAACGGGATATCTTCCGGGAGCTGTGCCCTCGGGAACTGTGTAAGTAAGAACAGCTACGTTGTCGCCGTCATTTGCAGCAGCCTGAACGCCTGCAGCATTAGCGAAGTCGAACTTCTTCTTGAGGGGGTTAGCTGTGATGGAAGCACCATAAGCTTCTGAACCCTCGATGTTGAAGTAGTTGACACCCTCACGGTTCTGGATATCGAACTGTGCGCCTGCGATAGCAAGCTTTGTGCCTTCCTTGTCAACGACCTTGATGGGAAGCTTGACTGTCTCGCCGGGGTAAGCTGTAACTGTAGCGATCTGCCACATGATACCGCCCTCGGGAGCTGTAACTGTTGTAGTTGTTGTGGTGGTTGTAGGACCGGGTGTTGTTGTAGTAACTACGTCAACTACTTCGATCCAACCGTCTGTGAATGTAACATTGGAAGTGATGTCAGAGCCGTTTGAATCGCTTACAAACTGCTTGCTCCATGTTACAGGATACTGACCCTTAGGACAATCAACAGGAACTGTGAAGATCAGACTTGCGATCTTGTCGCCGTCATAAGCGGGCTTTCCTTCACCGTCAGCACTTGCGAATGCGAAGTGCATCTTGTCGTTGTTCTTAACGAGTGAGTTGCCATAAGGAGTACCGCTGGCATCCTTATAAGTTGTAGGAGCTGTACCCTTTATATCAAACTGTGCGCCTGATACCTTGAGGTCGCTGTCGCCCTTAACGTAAACGTCGAGAGCTACTGTTGCACCGCGCTCGGCCTGTACCTTGGGGATCACCCATTCAACTGCGCCGTCAACAGAACCTACTGTGATAGAACCGTCCTCGAAGATAACATTGCTTGTGATGTTTCTTCCGTCGGTGTCACTTACGAATGCGTCAGACCACTTAACGGGATACTTTCCGTCAGCGCAGTCTGCGGGAACTGTGAAAGTAAGTGTGAAGATTGTAGCGCCGTCAGCTGCTGCTACGCCTGAACCTGCTGCGTTGCCGAAAGCAAATGACTGCTTAGCATCGTTAGCTGTTACAGGAGCACCGTAAGCTGTGCCGTCTGCGATCTTGGAATACTTGACTGTGTCAGCATTGATCTTGAACTGTGCGCCTGCTACAGGAACTGCAGCCTTTGCAGAGTCATCAACTACAGCCTTGAGGGTAACTGTCTCACCCTTGTTAGCCTTGACATTGTCCAGCACCCACTTTACCTTACCGTCAACAGTGGGAGTATTCTTGACAGTGATAGAACCGTCAACGAAAGTTACGTTAGAGGTAATGTCCTTACCGTCTGTATCACTTACAAAGCCGTTAGCCCACTTTACAGGGTATGTACCCTCTGCGCAGGTCGAAGGAACCTTGAAAGTGAAGGATGCGATTGTAGCGTTGTCAGAAGCAATTACACCGACACCTGTTGCGTTGCCGAATGCAAATGACTTCTTATCATCGTTAGCAACAACGGGAGATAAATAAGCACCTCCGCTTGTTACTGAGCTGTATTCTACAGCTGAATCGTTTTCGATCTTGAACTGACCGCCTGCTACAGATAATGCAGCATTGTCGGGAGCGCTGACAGTTGCCTTGAGAGTTACTACCTCACCGGGAGCTGCTGTCACCTTGTCCAGGACCCAACTGATCTTACCGTCTGCGGGAGCCTTCTTTACGATGATGGCACCGTCGGTAAATGTAACCTTTTCAGTGATGTTGTTACCGTCTGTATCACTTGCAAACGGCTCAGACCACTTTACGGCATATGTGCCTTCTGCGCAGTCTGCGGGAACTGTGTAAGCTACTGTGACAACAACTGAGTCGTCAGCAGCAACGATACCTCTTCCTGCACCCTGACCGAAAGCAAACTTGCCTTTGTTATAAACAATACTTGAACCGTAAGCATCGCCGTCAGTCTTTGAACTGAAGCTTACGGGAGCTGCTGCATCGAGCTTGAACTGCGCACCTGCAACTGCGAGACTCGAACTCTTGACTACTACGGGCATTGTGACCGTCTGGCCTGGAGCTGCAGTTACTGTTGGGATGAGCCATTCTACTTTACCGTCAGCAGCGGTTCTATTAGCAGAAACATCCAGTACTTCGCCCATACTAACGTTAGGCTGCGCAGCAGATACACTGCCGGCAGCACTAACTGACGAAGCAAATGCACCTGCCATGAGCGTTAAGCTCATGGCAACGGATGTAACTGCAGAAAGCAGTTTCTTCATCAGTGCATTTCCTTTCCGAGCGATTTGCTCTATTTAATTAGTACGTACCTGTACTCTCCTTACTGAGGAAGAGTTACAAGCTCAACGATAGCCTTGAGGATTGTTTCTGAGTCAGCAGCTGTGAGCTGAACCTTTGCAGGATCTACTGCAGCGCCGGACTTGTCCTGAGGATCCTTAACGTCGCCGTTAACCTTACCCTGAGCTGTGATGTTAGCGTAAGTAGGATCTGCGAGGAATCTGTTAAGAACTACAACGTCAGCAACGTTTACGTTACCGTCACAGTTTACATCGCCCCATGTAGGCTTGAGGTTCTGACCGGGTGTAACAACGGGAGCTGTTGTAGTTGTTGTTGTAGGCTGATCAACAGGAGCTGTTGTTGTAGTTGTAGTTGTTGTTGTAGGAGGTGTAGTAGTTGTTGTAGTTGTTCCGGGAACAGGCTCACCAACTGTCAGCTCATAGCCTGTGAAGCCAGCTGAATACTTGTCGCCTGAGCCGCCTTCCTTGAATACGTGGAGCTCATCAGCAACGAGTGTGAGTGTGAACTTATCGCCGTTCTTAGCGTTCTCGGGAACCTTAACCTTGATAACAGATACAGACTCGCCGTTTGTAACTGCTGTAGGCTCACCGGTTGTAGCACTTACAGACATAACGCTGATACGTGCCTCTGCAGGGTTGGGATTAAGTGTAGCACCGCCGAGAGCGTTTGCCTTCTTACCCATCTGAACGAGCTCGAGACCGCCGAGGTCATACTGAGCATCGAGACCTGCACAAGTGTTGTTGCCTGCATCTACGATGAGGCTGAACTGGAGCTCTTCGCCAGCCTTAGCTGTGCCGCTTGACTTGCCTTCCTTGTCAACGATCTTGAAGTTGAAGTCCTTATCGCCGACAACAGGAGCTGTTGTAGTTGTTGTTGTGGGCTGAGCAATAGGAGCTGTTGTAGTTGTTGTTCCGGGAGTGGGTGTACCCTGACCAACTGTGATTGTCATAGGTGTGAAGCCTGCTGAATACTTATCACCGGAGCCGCCCTCCTTGAATACGTGGAGCTCATCAGCAACGAGTGAAAGTGTGTATACCTTGCCGTCTGCAGCGTCCTCGGGAACCTTGATCTTGATAACAGATACAGACTCGCCGTTTGTAACTGCTGTAGGCTCACCTGTTGTAGCACTTACAGACATAACGCTGATACGTGCCTCTGCAGGGTTGGGATTAAGTGTAGCACCGCCGAGAGCGTTTGCCTTCTTACCCATCTGAACGAGCTCGAGACCGCCGAGGTCATACTGAGCGTCGAGACCTGCACAAGTGTTGTTGCCGGCATCAACTATGAGGCTAACCTGAAGCTCTTCGCCAGCATTAGCTTTGATGTTGGAGTTGCCGTTCTTATCAACGATCTTGAAGTTGAAGTCCTTATCACCAACAGGTGTAACAACAGGAGCTGTTGTAGTTGTTGTGGGCTGAGCAACAGGAGCTGTTGTTGTTGTAGTTGTTGTTCCGGGTGCGCCCTCAACTACGATTGTGAGACCCTCTGTCTTGAGGTTATTATCCTCGAGAGAGTACTTACGAGCAGCCTCGCCAGCAGCTCTTCTTGCCTCGATCATAGGAGTCATAACTGTGATCTTCTCATCAGGATCTGTATCATAGTGCATGATATCAACGTGGTATGTACCGGGCTCGATATCAGACTTGAGTGTGATGTCGAAAGCATACAGAGGATATGCTGTGGATGTTGAACCAGCCCAAGCATAGTCTGCACCGTTGTTCATCCATGAAAGACCGAGGAAGTAGTTATCAGTACCTGCTGACTTCTGTGAAGCGTCACAGCCGAATACATAGTAACCGGGGTGTGTATAGCCGTCCATGTCGTCCATGATACCGCCCCATGTGATGTAACGGTCTGTAGAACCGGAACCTGTTGCCAGAGTTACGTTCTTCTCTGAATCATAATATTTAGCTGTAGGATCAAGAACCTTGAAAGCGATGCTGGGTGAATCACAAGTAAGGTTTACTGAGAGTGAACCAGTATCGTTGTTTGTAGCCTCGTCGAGGTACATTGCAGCGGGGATCTTGTATCCGTCTGCGCCGATATCAGACTTCTTAACGGTTATTGTGGAAGAACCGTTAGCCATATCAGGCTTTGTCTCATCATATGTTTTAACATAAAATCCCTTGGTTGCATCTGCAGCGCCTACTGTCATAGGAGCTACTGCGCTAACCATTGTTGCAGCCATACACAGTGATGTGACTGCAGAAATTAACTTTTTCATTTGTAATAATTCCTTTCTTTAGGTTTTTACGCCTATTAATAAAACATAAATTGGGTTTGTATTCCTTTGTAAGGGGGACAAATCAGATAATCTCGGATCAAAGTTCTGTGATCATGTGGAGCAGATATTTCTGGATCTTGAGAGCATCGTTAGATGTAAGACCCTCTGTGTCCTTATCTACATCGCCGTTTGCCTTACCCTGATCTGTGAGGTGCTTGGTATCTGAACCCTTAAGACCATATTTATCGGGATTTGCAAGACTCTGCATGATAAGGATAGCATCTGCAAGCTCTACTTTTCCATCACAGTTAGTATCGCCCTTAACAATATTTGTGGGGGGCTGTGTAGTAGGATTACTACCGATATTAACTGCTCCGTCGGTCACCTTGACATCGAGCTTGACGGGCTTGCCGTTTGACTCGTAGCCGCATCCGATCTTTCCGTTTACCTGCTTGGAGCCTGAGTATGTCTCACGATCAATAGGCTTGATCGAAAGAGCTGACTTTGTACCGTTCTGAGCGCTGCTTGAAACAGTTCCCTTGATGGTACAGAATACTCCGTCGCCCTTGAGCCAGTAAGAAGAATCATCGGCAGCAGTAGACCAGATCAGGTTGATCGTACCCTCTTTGCTGTTGATCGAGCTCTCGTAAAGATCGCTGAGTGAAGCTGAAGCATCAGCTGACTGAGGTATCTTTGTAACAAGTGCTCCTGCGTCAACGGAAGTGATTGTGAGTACGCTGCTGTCATAAGCAACAGCAAAATCGATTGCCTGAATGCCGGAAGATGGAATATCAGCTAACGATACGTCCACCGAGAAAGTCTCACCCGCCTTTACAGTTGTTGTGCCAGCGTTTATCTGCACTGTTTCGCCGGCAGCTGCAGCAGGCATAAGTGAGCAGACTGAAAGTGAAAGCATCGTAGCAGCGATAGCTCCGACGACTACCTTTTTTGTCTTCATTATTTTTTCCTCCTTCTTCAATAATGTTATATAACAAAGGAACGGGGTGCCCCTTTAATTATATCGTGTCTTAATGCAGCGGATACATTGTTCCGCCCTCCCTGCAAAACCGTATCACCGATAACGAATGAAAGCCATGCAAAGCGGTCGGTGCGATGCCGCTGCTCAGTCATACAGACGAGGCTTAAGCTGTCCGAGCTGCGGTTTTCGGCGGATCACTTTCGGATCCGGCGTTTGTCCACGCCGCTCTGAAGCTCCCCTCTGCCGTCAGCCTGCGACTGAAAACTACGCTCTGCAGGCAGTGGTTTTGTCGTAAGACGCATCACACTGCCGTGATGAGATACTTAATCCCAAATCTATATTTATTCATGATTTCATTATATATCAGGTCTAAAAAAAAGTAAATAGGTTCATACTGTTTTTGGTATTTTACCTAAACAGGAAAAGTATTTTTTGCACGGTTTGCACAATGATGATTTTTCAGAAAAACCACAGTTAATCGGGTTTTCTGAACCAAAAATGAATTTATCAAATTATTTGTCCAACGCACGGAATTCGGCGGGTATCTGCTCCTCGATTATGCGGTTGATGACATCCCATCCGAACTCTGTATAAGTACCCTGAGGGATCGCATAGGGAAGACCGTGTTTCGCCGCCAGCTCAGGTGAATACTTGCTGTAGGGATAGACCTTCATGTTGGAGAACTCGCTCTCGTAGTGGACAATAGTGGGGATACATTTTACGTTTTCCAGTCTGAGCTCGTTGGTCTCGCCGTCGATGACTATGTCAAAGTCGGGAAGCTCTCCCACAACGTTGAAGTTGTCGGTCTGGGCACAGATGAAGTTGCCCATGCAGTAATAAACGAAGCCCTTTGTGCCGTCGTCGCGGGTTATCCATTCCATTGTCTCCGCTGTATGTGTATGGCAGCCGAGTATAACATCGGCGCCCCAGTTGACCATTTTATTTGCCAGCTCTATTCTGTCCTCGGTGACAACGGTGGTATCGTCCTGGCCCCAGTGGGCTGAAACGATGACAGCGTCTGCCATTTCCCTGGCTTCCTTGATCTGGCGTTCGATGACGTCCTCCTCATCATTCTTGATGACTCTCAGGGGAACATCGTCAAGCTGTGCGTCAAAGCCGTTGATGTGGTGGCAATATGCCAGGAATGCGATCTTGACGCCGTTGACCTCTCTGATACGGATGTTGTTTGCATCTTCCTCGTTGAGGTAGGCGCCCAGTACCGTCAGGTCATTCTCCTTTGCCTTCTGATTCCAGAAGTTTATTGACTCCTCAAGTCCGTCGGTACCCATGTCAAGCAGGTGGTTATTAGCCATTGTTATGACATCGAAACCGCAGTCGATAACCGCATCGGCTACCTCCGGGGGAGAATTGAACAGGAGCACACCGCCCTCGGCACCGCGTACGGGATTGCTCTGGGATATAACGGTCTCCTGATTAATGATAGCAACATCTGCGTCCTCTATGAGATACTTGACCTCGGAATACATAGGCTTGAAATCGTAGCCGTTGCCGCCTGCGAGAGCCTCTGCGTTCTTGAATACGGAATAATGTATGAGGTTATCGCCCGCTGCGACCACATGGACCACCTTGTCGGGCGGGAGCGTGGTAGGCTCCTCAGTAGTTTCCTCGGGAAGTGTTGTTTCTGTGTCTGATGATGTCTGCGCACCGGTGTCAGCCTTTCCGACTGCTTTGCCCATAGCACAGCCCACTCCGCACACAGCAAGAACTGTTACGACAGCGAGCGCACCGATAGCACGTCCTTTTCTCAATTTCATAAATACTCCTTTGTGAAAGGGCATAAAATCCCTGAAAATATGCCTCTTCCTAAAATCATTATATCACATTATTTTTTATTTGGCAATTACAAATTGTATCAAACTTAAATGAATTTACAACGCGTTTTATATCCATAAAGATTAAATTTCAGCTGCAAACGGCGTATTTACGGCAAATTCTCACCTCCAACTTTATTCTGTTCCAATATTTGTTTATTCATACGAAGTTTTTCAAAAATTATTGTGCAAGCTGACAGTTTCCGGTTTTTTTGTCCCATATGTATACATTACGATTACATATTGTTAATTTCACGGCTTTTCTGGAGCTCCATGAACTCCTCCGCCAGAGCCTCGGCTTCTGCATAGCTCGATAGCTGATAGCACCTGCCGCGTAACTTGGCTGAACCGTAGTAACCGTTCATATACCAGGCGGCGTGCTTGCGGGCTTCGTGCATAGCCAGCTCCTCACACTTGCCGCTGAGCTCAAGTATGAGCCTTATGTGCTCAAGCATGACGCTCATTTTCTCGTCCAGTGAGGGCGGTATGTACTCCTCCCCCTTCAGCGCCGCTTCTGTCTCGCGGAAAATAAAAGGGTTGCCATAGCTGCCCCTGCCTATCATGACAAGGTCGCAGCCTGTCTCCTCGTACATCGCCTTGCAGGAGGCTCCGTCGGTGACATCTCCGTTGCCTATAACGGGGACGCTTACAGCTTGCTTGACAGCTCTGATGATACCGCTGTCGGACTCGCCGCTGTAAAACATATCCCTTGTACGCCCGTGAACTGCAATTGCAGCCGCTCCTGCGCTCTCCAGCGCCTTTGCCATTTCGGGAGCGTTTATGCTTTCGGAGTTCCAGCCGCTGCGTATCTTCACGGTAACGGGAACATCTCCCGCAGCCTTCACCGCAGCCTCTGTTATCGAAGCCGCCAGCTTTACGTCCTTCATCAGCGCCGAGCCTGCCCCCGTACCCACTACCTTCGGAACGGGACAGCCCATGTTTATGTCGATGATGTCGGGAGCGTACTCCAGGACTATCTTCACAGCCTCAGCCATGAAGTCGGGCTCGCTGCCGAAAAGCTGCACCGCCATGGGACGCTCCTCGTCGGTGACCGTACAAAGCTCCGCGGTCTTGCGGTCGCTGTAGCATATTCCCTTTGCGGAGACCATCTCGCTGACAACATAGGCGGCTCCGTACCTCTTGCACATGAGCCTGTACGCCCTGTCTGCAACTCCTGCCATGGGAGCCAGTGCGGCAGTCCTCGGGATAGTCACCCTTCCTATTTTAATAGTATCACTCATTAGTATCCTCCGCCGGCTTGTCCTTTTCTTTGAAGACAAAGACCTTGCTGAGGACGTAGTTTGCTATTAAGATGATCACCTGGCTGAGGAAGGTGATGATAGTCTTGTTCACGCCCAGCCAGTCACAGCAGATGAGGAATATAGCCTCCTCCATGACCAGAGTGGCAAATCTTGCACCGAAGAATGAGGTGAAGACCTTCCAGAACTCCTTTGCCGTGGTGGTCTCGTTCTTGAATACGTACTTCTTGTTGGTGAAGAAAGCGAAGGTGACTGCGCATATCCATGAGAACACAACTCCTGCGGTGCTCTCCCACTTGGGCTCGCCGGGAACAAGCACGAATATCAGCAGCTTGGTCACGATGGACACCGCTGTGGTGAGTCCGCCGAAAACCAGGTACAGCCATTTCTCCTCATATTTGTAATATATCTTTTGCAGCGGTTCCGGAAGTATGGAAACGCACCACTTTATGAATTTTTCCATTATATCTGTCCTTTCAGAAATTCAATCGCCTTTATATAATAGCAGTTTACGGACAGAATTTCAAGTCTTTTCATATGATTTTCATGGAATATCCCACTTTTTTCGTAAAAAAGTCCACTGTCGCTCCACTATAAACAAACGATATAAACAGCAAAAAGCGAACAGTTTTCAGCGAGATTTTACATTTTGGAGATTTATAATCCCATTGCGAAGGTCAAATTTATGCAATTCAGCAATAAAAATCAACTGCATATACTTGAAGTAAATTTATTTGTTAATATTACACTAAAAAACCGGCAGTTTTTTGTGCCAAATCCGAATTGTAAAAACTTACAAAATATGCTATAATACATATCGGAATGTATTTGATGTATTCCATAGTGTGTTCAATTAAATAAAGCTCTGTTTTCATTCCACGGCTAACCACTGCGGAATATGAAAAGCTCCCCTTTTCGGGGAGCTTTTTTATTTTTCGTGTACATTTTTTCCTGTCATGTGCTCTATGGTAAGAGCTATCATCTGCACGCGGCTGAATGCCTTTTCTATCTCGGTGTCAACTTCCTCCACTGTGGGGTAATACTTCAGTCCCAGTCTCTTTACGGCGTCCAGAGCGGTCTCCTTGTCTGTCACCAGCTCAGCACGTCCGAAAACAATAACGCTGGTGAAGTACCAGGACCAGTCCTCCTTCTGACAGCCGTCATTCAGTACCGTGAAGCAGACCTTGTCGCAGGCGCGTATGGCGTCCAGCTTGTGGCCCTCCTTGGCACAGTGGAAATATATTTTCCCGTCGGCGTCGTTGTATACGAAGTCCATGGGCACTCCGTAGGGATAGCCCTCATCGCCAATAACGGAAAGCACTCCCCTCTTTGCAAGGTGGAGTATCTCAAGGCACTCTCTTTCCGAAACCGCCTGCTTGTGTCTTCTCATGTCTCTGAACATAATATCAGCTCCTTTATTTTACGAATATATCAATGATGTTATTTCCGCCCGTTGATACAACGAAGGGCTGCCGCACTGCGACAGCCCTTATATTTGCAAGTTACCCTATCTTACGGTAATTACTTGTTGAGGTTAGCCTCAATAACGTCGAGCTCATCGTAGAGAGCCTGAGGAATGTTTCCACCCTTAGCCTTGATGTCCTCGTCGTAGTATCTTCTCATCTCAGCGATCTCCTTCTTCCACTCTTCCTTATCAACTGTAAGGAGCTTCTTGAGTGCGTCGGGAGTTACCTCGTCCTCGATTCCCTTGAGGTTGATGTCCTCAGCCTTGGGAAGGAATCCGATAGGAGTCTCAACAGCGTCAACTTCGCCCTCAACTCTCTTGATGATCCAGTCGAGAACTCTCATGTTGTCGCCGAAACCGGGCCAGAGGAAGTTGCCCTCGTCGTCTGTTCTGAACCAGTTTACGTTGAAGATCTTAGGAGCCTTGCTGCCGAGTCTTGCGCCCATTTCCAGCCAGTGTGCCCAGTAGTCGCCTACGTTGTAGCCGATGAAGGGCTTCATAGCCATAGGATCGTGACGGAGCACGCCTACTGCACCTGTTGCAGCAGCAGTTGTCTCGGAAGAAACAGCTGATCCGATGTATGTACCGTGTGTCCAGTCGAATGACTGATATACCAGAGGAGCAGTTGTTGCACGTCTGCCGCCGAAGATGATAGCGGAGATCGGAACGCCCTCGGGATTGTTGAACTCAGGTGAAATGCAGGGGCAGTTCTTAGCAGGAGCTGTAAATCTTGAGTTGGGGTGAGCAAGCTTGTTGCCTGCTGCTGTATAAGCCTCGCCGTCTACCTTCTCACCCTTCCACTCTGTAGCGTCCTTGGGAGGATTCTCTGTGAGCTTCTCCCACCAGGGAGTATTGTCGCTGTTGTCGAGAGCTACGTTTGTGAAGATAGCGCCGTTCTTTGTACAAGCAAGAGCGTTGTAGTTGGACTTAGCGTTTGTTCCGGGAGCAACGCCGAAGAAGCCGTTCTCGGGGTTGATAGCGTAGAGTCTGCCGTCCTTGCCGGGCTTCATCCAAGCAATATCGTCGCCGACTGTGAATACCTCATAGCCGTCCTTCTTGTATCCCTCGGGGGGAATGAGCATTGCCAGGTTGGTCTTGCCGCAAGCTGAAGGGAATGCAGCTGTGATGTACTTAACATCGCCGTTGGGCTTCTTAACGCCCAGGATAAGCATATGCTCAGCCATCCAGGCCTCGTTCTTGCCCTGGAAGGAAGCGATACGGAGTGCGAAGCACTTCTTGCCGAGGAGAACGTTTCCGCCGTATGCAGAGTTGATGGACCAGATGGTGTTCTCCTCAGGGAACTGAACGATGTATCTCTTCTCGGGATCAACGTCAGCCTTGGAGTGGAGACCTCTTACAAAGTCATCGGAAGTATCACCAAGGTTCTCGAAAGCCTGCTTGCCCATTCTTGTCATGATGTTCATGTTGAGAACAACGTAGATAGAGTCTGTTACCTCTACACCTACCTTAGCAAGAGGAGAACCGATGGGTCCCATTGAATAAGGGATAACATACATTGTTCTGCCCTTCATAACGCCGTTGTACATAGGTGTAAGGAGAGCCTTCATCTCATCGGGAGCCATCCAGTTGTTTGTAGGACCTGCGCCCTTCTTTTCCTTTGAGCAGATGAATGTTCTGTCCTCAACACGAGCAACGTCGTTAGCGCGTGTTCTGTGGTAGAGACAGTTAGGATACTTCTCGGGGTTGAGCTTGTACATTTTGTCCCAGCTATCGTCGGGAAGAGAAGTTACCTCCTCGATAAGAGCGTCGATCTGCTCCTGTGAGCCGTCGATCCATACTACCTTATCAGGCTGACAGAGAGCTACCATCTCGTCTACCCACTTTAATACGTTAGGGTTCTTAGTCAATGACATTGTATAATACCTCCTAAAAATTTATCATGTCAGAGCGGTGTATACACACCGCAGCACGGGACGTCAGGCAAAAGCCAAACGTTCCTCTGATACTATTATATCTGTTTTTTGTCAATGTGTCAATAGAGATATGTTATATTTTGACGGTATTTTTTCGGAATAGCAATATTACCGAAAAATATTGCATTTCATGGGGTTAACCCTCTGCAACCGCGGTCAAACGGCGATGCTCCGTTGGAAGTGATATATAAAAAAATGCACGTTGTTATATTTTTGTCAATGTCTCTCCTGCGATTGACTGCTCCGCTTGTATATTGCAGGGGCGCACAGTGTGCACCCTTTTTTTGTGCGGATAATCTCACAACAGGAGCCGCGACCCTCTGTCAGCTTTGCTGACATCTCCCTGTACTACAGGGAGTCACCGCCCATACAGATTGGCTCAATAAATATTTTTTCTTGGGCTGTCGGGGACACCAGCCCCTACAATAGGCGCAGCCGCTTTCTAACGGCTAATGGCTGTCGGCTGCTTGCATATTCATTCAAGCTTTGCACATAATATCCCCGAGGTGAGATAATGGAGAAAAAACAACTGCTGCCCTCTCTTGACCGCAGTATAGACGAGATACGCCGCATTTCCGGCGGCTCCTCGGACGTGCTCATAAACCGCTTTGTCACGGGCGGTATCCACTGCGCTCTGCTCTGCTGCGAGGGCATGGTGTCCACATCTGTCATAACGGAACTCATATTCGAGCCCATAACCGAAATACCGCCGCAGAAGAACGCACAGGGACTCTTTCACTATATAAACGAGGAGCTGCTCCTCTCCACCGACCGCCCTCAGGCGGAGGATTACGATACGCTGTTCCGCCTGCTGAATTCGGGCTTTGCGGTACTTATCGCCGAGGGAATGACCTGCGGACTTGCCTTCGGCGTTCAGGGCTACAACACAAGGGGCGTTCAGGAGCCGTCGGGCGAGGGCAACATCATGGGCGCCCACGAGGGCTTCACCGAGACTATCCGCACCAATATGTCGCAGATACGCAGGAGAATGAAGTCCCCCGAGCTGGTCATGGAGCTTTTCATCAAGGGTGAAAAGAGCAGCACCGACCTGTGCCTTTGCTACATGAAGGACAGAGTGCCGGAAGCACTTATGGAGAAGATACGCTCCTCCCTTGAGGGGATAGAGCTGGAGGCTATCCTCACCACAGGCTATATACGTCCCTTTGTGGAGAACGGCAGCTTCGAGCTTTTCAGCTCCACAGGCACCACCGAGCGTCCCGATGTGCTGTGCTCCAAGCTCATCGAGGGCAGGGCTGCCATACTGGTGGACGGCGTTCCCTACGCTGTCATCATACCGCGGCTGTTCTGCGAGAGCTTCCAGACCCTTGACGACTACGCCTACAAGCCCTACTACGCCACATTCATACGCTGGCTGAAATATGCCGCCTTCCTGACGGCGGTGCTGCTGCCTGCATTCTATGCCGCCATTGTCATGTACCACCCCGAGCTTCTCAACAGCACCCTGTTCATGCTGCTGGTGGAGGCTGAGAAGAAGGCTCCCCTGTCAATAGTCACGGAGTCACTGTTCGCTCTGCTGATGTACGAGATGATAAGGGAGGCGGGAGTGTGGCTTCCAAAGCCAACGGGTGGGGCGGTCAGCATAATCAGCGGTCTCATCATCGGTGACGCCGCTGTGAACTCGGGGCTGGTGAGCACTCCCCTGCTGACCATGACCGCGCTGGCGGTACTGGGCGGACTGGTGGTACCCGAGCTTGAGCCCCAGATAACGGTGCTCCGCCTTGGCTTCCTTATAGCAGGAGGAGTCCTTGGACTTTTCGGCATTAGTCTTCTTGCCTGCGCGGTACTGGTGAATATTTGCGCCACCGAGGACTACGGCTTTCCCTACACCGCTCCCATATCGCCCTTCAGGGCAAGGGGCATGGGCGATACGGCGGTCCGAAACGGCATAAAAAAGCTCCAGAGCCGCGGCTTCACTGTGGAGGAATATCATGAATAGCCTGTCGAAAAATCAGCTCTGCGCACTGCTCCTCATTACGGATATGTTCGGGCTGTGCTGCATGAGAGGGAGCATCTCCGCTGCCACACTTTGGGGAGTCCTGGGCGGCACCGCATTGCAGTTCCTCTTTGCTCTCGCCTTCGCCGTTCAGAACAGGGAGCTCTCAAAGACGGCGGAGGTCTTCTTCCTGCTGTATGCCCTGTTCTGCGGAGGCGCGGTGTTCTCGGAGCTGTGGCGCACAAGCGGCGTTATCTATATCCCCTATGAGAGCGGTCACGGCATATGGGGACGGCTCCTGACTGCGGGGCTTGTGGCGGCGGTGTGCCTTTATATCTCCTCAACGGGCATGAAGTCCGCAGGCAGGGCAGCTGTCATTGCAGCGGCGGTGGGGATATTCTGCCTTGCCGTTGACCTTGCCAGCGCCGTGGTCAATGCGGACTGGCAGAACCTTTGGCGTCCCGAAAGGAGAAGCACTGCCGCAGAGCTCATAAGGGGCTTTGCAGTCAGCGGCGGTCTCGGCAGCTTCGCGGTCTTTCTCGGAGAGGTACGGGGCGACAGGGTACAGACTGCGGTAAGGTATTTCACGGCAAAGGCGGTCATATCCGCGGCGGTGCTGCTGACCGCTCTTGCGGTGGCAGGGGGCATAATGCCCATGACGGAGTTCCCCGTCATCACCGCGGCACAGCTTTCCCAGCCCTTTGAGGCGCAGCGCATAGACTCGCTGTTTCTGGTGGTGTTCTCGGTGTTTGCCGTGTTCTCGGCGGCGCTCCAGGTCATGACTGGAGCCTTTCTGCTGAGGCGCATATCCCCCTCTTTCAGGCGGTGGAAGAGCACTGCCGTAATAGTCCTCACCATAGCCGCAGCTCTCCTTATGCAGGGGCGGGAGCTGCTGCTCCTTCGTGCTGCGGCTGCGGCTGCGGCGCTTCTCACAGCTGCATTTTCGGGCAAAAAAATATCCGCCGAAAATATCAGCGGATAGGTATCATTACTTCTGAGCGCTGCCGCTCTTTTTTATGCGGAGCTGTCTGAAAAACTCCGACAGTATCCCTGCGCACTCCTCCCCCATGACTCCTCCCGTTACCTCGGGACGGTAGTTATAGGGCAGTGAGAACATTTTCTGCACGGAAACGGCTGAGCCGCTTTTTGCATCATAGGCTCCGAAGATAACGTCGTCGATACGGGCGTTGATTATGGCTCCGCAGCACATGGGACAGGGTTCAAGGGTGACGTATATGGCACATTCGGGAAGCCGCCAGCCCCCGAGTCTGCGGCAGGCGCTGTCTATCGCCATGAGCTCCGCATGGGCAAGAGCATTTTTTGCTCCCTCGCGCATATTCCTTCCCTCGCCGACTATCTCGCCTGTGGTCTTTTTCACCACCACGGCTCCCACGGGGACCTCTCCCTCGTCGTAGGCTTCGCGGGCAAGCTCCAGGGCGCGCTTCATGTATTTTTTCATTGTATCACCTAAAGTACGAACTTGATAATTGCTGCCAGAAGGCATATCGCTACGGCAGCGGGAATGGGGAAGCTCCTGAACGCGATGACAAGCCTCTCTCTGAGAGTTATCTCGGAGCTGTATGCCGCCATTCTGTGGCTGTTCTTTTTCTTGTTGAAGATGTAGAGCATTACCACGCCCAGCGCACCGATGATGAAGAATACAAGTATGAATGTATTTCGCTTCAGATACATGGTGTCGGGCGAGCCGTATTCAAGTATCACCAGCGCAAGGCGGTACATCTTGAATATCACCTGTACGAATATGGCTGTGAATATGGATCCGCTCCTGAGCATTCCCACGGAAGCGACTGCCGAGATCATAAGTGCCGAGGGCAGCTCATGGATGTCCTGCACAAGAAGTGCGGACATTACCGAGGTGATTATAACTGCGAAAACATCACCGAACTGTCTCAGGGCGCCGAAAACAGCTCCGCGGAAGAACAGCTCCGACATTGCGGAAATAAGCACGATGTCGAATATGGTGTACAGCACGAACTGCTCCTGGCTCCATACAGAGACATCGGCGTTGATGCTTCGGAAATAATCAAAGACCTGCCGCGTCCTGTTGGTGTAGATGTTGGGCAGACTGGTAACTGCGCTGACCGCCATTGCCATGCAGATAGTGCCTATAAGATCCGAGGCATGGTTGAGGGAGGTCATGAACTCCACACGCCGCGGCATTTTCATTTTCCTGTGTATGTAGGCTGCGGGAAGAAGTATCTTCACGATGTCGGTGACTATGAGAGCGGTTATTATCTCGCCGCTTCCGCCGTAGGGAACTGTGCTAAGAAATGACGTGTGTATGTCGAAGCCGAGTGCGTCAAATACTGCAACGATAAGCTTGCTGAATATATTATCGGTCACGATCCACATGAGCATAGCCATACCGGCTATGTACATTATCCTTCCGATGATCTTCTGTTCGGTAGCCGAGGCTGACTTTTTCTCAAAGCCCTTGCCCTCTACGAAGACGCTTTCCTTGCGGTTGAGCTTGAAGTTGAAGGCGCATGGATTCTCTTTGTTCCTGCGCCACGCTCTGAACTTTTCGTTGTATGTATCATTCTGTGTCGAATAGTCGAACTGATCAACCACGTTGATCATCGTTTCAGCTGAGGTGTCAGTGAGATCCATTTTGCTCACCTCCTACAATTTCTCAATATAATCTTAACATATTTCAGGGGAAACAGTGTAGATATTTTAGAGTAATTATGTGAATAAATTGTTAATTAAACAAAATAATAAAGAAAGGCGCAATAGTGAAAAAAATAAATTGTCTTGCGGCAGCTGCCGCGATATTGCTTGGCCTCACGGGCTGTGAGCAGGGCAGGATACAGGAAAAAGGCTACCTGAGAGCTGCCGCGGTCACAGAAAAAAATGATACTTTTCTCACACTTGGACTGTTCTCACAGGAGAAGACCGTTACCGCTTCGGGAGAAAACATCGCCTCCGCAAGAGACTCCGCAGAGCTCATGACGGGGCAGGAAATATTCACGGGCTATACCGAGCTCCTCATCGTGAACGGTGAGGACTGCCGCGAAATACTGGGGTATATGCTGAATGAATGGAGGGTGTCTCCCTCCTGCCTGGTAGTGTACAGCAGCAACGGCAGCGCCCTCATGAAGGAGCTTGGTGCAGAGCAGCTGATCGGTATGACCGAACAGGCTGTGAAGCAGGGACGCGCTCCGAAGTGTGACCTGATAACGGTGCTGACAGAGCTTTGCAGCAGCGGCTCCGCAGAGGTGGCTGAGCTTGCCCCTGACGGCTCCGCGGGCAGCCATGTCATATATTAGTTCTGGTGTCTTACCACTCCGTACTCGTCATCGAGGCGGTAGTAGGGACAGGCATAATTGGTGCCCTGAAGGAACCTGTACATCTCGTCCTCGTCAAGATTGACCATACAGACGTAGCAGTCATAGTCATCATCGTAGACGTAATTGGTGCAGGTCTCGCAGTTTGTGGCTTTCTTCTTTTCCATTTTTGTCAGCTCCTATCTGTTCCCCGGCTGTCAGCCGAGTATCTCTCTTTCCAGCCAGAGGGCAACTCCGTCCTCGTCGTTTGACTCAGTGACCTCGTCGGCAATGTCCAGTACTTCATCAACGGCGTTGGCGACGGCAACTCCCGTACCGCACAGCTCCAGCATTTCCATATCATTCCTGTCATCGCCGAATGCGATGGTGTCATAAAGTGAGATCCCGCATTTCTCCGCAAGAGCGGTTATAGCTGCGGTCTTGCCTGCGCCCTTTGGAAGAAATCCGTACCAGTTCTCGCCGCGGTAGCACTGGAGCTTGCAGCCGAACTTCTCCGCTATCCTCCGTGCAGTTTTCTCCGAAGAGAGCTCTGCGACAATCTTGCTGCCGCCTGCCTCAAGGGGTTCATTATATTCACAGTAGACTGCCTTGTGAAGCTTTTCCGACTCCGCAATATGCCTGCTGTTCCAGTATACCGTCTTGCCCTGTGCCACCGTTATCTCGGTATCGGGAGCCGCTTCCAGGAGCGCCCTTACGATACCGTTTGTCTCCTCAGCCGTAAAACAGCAGCTGTAGATACATTCGTCCCCCGAGTGTATGAGAGTGCCGTCGGTAGTTATCTCGTAATCGGGTTTGAGCAGTTCGATGTACCGCTCTGCTCCTATCCAGTATCTTGCTGTTGCAATGGCAAAGGTGCAGCCCTTTTCTCTGCATCTTTTCAGCACATCAAGTGTTCTTTCCGATATTGTTCCGTCTGTTTTAAGCAATGTGTGGTCCAGGTCTGTGAGTATCAGCTTTTTCATGGAGTTACCTGCTTTCAAAAACAGGCGCACATATTCAGACTTCCCTGTGCGCCTGTTGAATTATTTCTTTATCTTCATGGAAATGTCAAAGCACTTTACCGAGTGGGTAAGGGCTCCCAGTGAGATTATATCCACGCCTGTCTCGGCAACGGAGCGGATATTCTCGGCGGTCACATTTCCCGAAGCCTCCAGCAGTGCCTTTCCGCCTGCAATGGCAACTGCCTCCTTCATCTCGTCGCAGCTCATGTTGTCCAGCATGATTATCTCAACGCCTGTCTCCAGAGCCTCGCGGAGCTCGTCAAGTGTACGGACCTCAACCTCTATCTTTACGGTATGTCCTATCTTTTCGCGGAGCGCGTTCACAGCTGCAGTTATTCCGCCGTAAGCGTCGATGTGGTTGTCCTTGAGCATTGCCGCGTCGGAGAGGTTGAAGCGGTGGTTCTTTCCGCCGCCCACTGTTACAGCATACTTCTGCAATGCGCGGAGTCCCGGGAGAGTCTTTCTCGTGTCGGTAACGGCTGCCTTTGTGCCCTTTACCAGCTCAACGCACTTGTTTGTGGCTGTTGCGATGCCCGACATATGCTGAAGGAGGTTCAGCGCTGTTCTCTCGCCCTTGAGGAGAGTGAGAGTGCTTCCCTCAAGCTCTGCGATGATGTCGCCCTTCTGCACCTTTGTGCCGTCTTGAAGGAGTATCTTAAAGTCAACGTCGCCGCCTGCAAGGTCGAATACTCTCTTTGCAACCTCGATACCGCAGACAACTCCCGTATCCTTTGCAACGTAGTAAGCGGAGCTCCTGTGGTCCCCGGGGATAAGGTTATCCGCAGCGGCGTCGATGTAGTTTATGTCCTCCATAAGTGCGGTGGTGATTATATTGTCAACATAGCATTGTAAAAGCTTCATGGTAATCTTCCTTTCTGTTATTAAGCGGAATTTAACACCTGCGGTGTTAAATTCCGAGTGAGTAAAGAGTAGTAAGTAGAATTTACATTTGTAGGGGACGCCGCCCTCGGCGTCCCGCGAGATATATTACACGCCCAACGGGACGCCGAGGGCGGCGTCCCCTACATTAGCTAACGGCTAAGGGCTTAAATCATAATTTAGCGAAGCTAAATTATGATTTATACTTCGAGTCTATGCACAGGAACTCCTCAAGGGTAAGTCCCGAATCATGGACCTCCTTTGCAAGCTCCTTGCCAAGATAGCGGACGTGCCAGGACTCATACTTGTATCCCGTTATGTCCTGCTTGCCCTGAGGGTAGCGCAGGATAAAGCCGTACTTATAGCAGTTCTCCGCTATCCACTTTGCCTCTTTGGTATTGTTGAAGGAGTCGCTGGCGTTGTTTATGTCCATTGCCAGTCCTGTCTGGTGCTCGGAGTGACCGGGTCTTGCGGAATAGGTGTCCGCCTTCGCCTTGCCGTCACGGGCTACATAGTTGTTGTACAGGGTGTTCTGGTAGGTGTATGAGCGGAAGCCGGAGCATATCCACAGGGACAGTCCCGCCTTCTTGGCGTCTGCCTGCATTGCGTCGAATGCGCTCTGGGCGTCGGGGAGTATCTTCCCCGGGTTGTAGTCCGAAGGAAGTCCGTAGGTCTTATTGGCAATGAGTATGCCGTTGACATAGGTTATACCGCCGCGGACCTCTGTCTCCTGACAGGTGAAGGTCTCCTTTGTGCCGTCAGCCCAGGTTACCGCAAAGTGCATGGAGTCTGTATGAACAAGCTTTCCCCCGGTATTGTTCTCGGTGCTGCCGAAATGGAACACCACATCCTCTCCCGAAGGAGCATACTCGAAGCGGCTCACATATCCGCTCTTGTCGGTGAGCTTTCCGCTGAGACCGTTTATGTCAAAGGTGCGCCCCTGAGAGGTGACCCAGTGTCCCGTGAGGAGCTCCGAAGCGTTTATGCTGTCCTCGCAGAAGTAACGGAAGGTCTCGGTGTCGCCGCTGTCCCATTTCAGCACGAAGGACTCATCGTTCTGCCAGGTGATGAAGGCTGAGAGCTCTGCTCCCGAATTCTTCATCAGGAGCACGACTATGTCCTCATTGGCTGTGATGTCAAAGCTGTCGGTTATGCCTGCTGTGGGGTCAATGAGAGTGCCTGCACCGTCGCCGAAGCTGAAATATCTTTTGCCGCCCATGCAGTCCCCTATCCAGGTACCCGAGGGCAGTCTGTTTGTACTGCCGATAATGATGTCCTGAAGGGCTGTCAGGTCAAGGGAGTCCAGCTCGCCGTCCTCGTTAATATCCGCTGCGATGGACTGGTTCTCGTTGAGACCGTACTTTCCCAGCAGATAGTTTTTCAGTATAACTGCGTCGCTGATGTTTACTCTGTCATCTCTGTTAAGGTCGCCTTTGATGAGCATGGGAGCAGCATTTGCGCCCATATCGCCGAGCTGTACCGCTGCGGCAGCTGCCGCCAGTATAACAGCCGTGAGCCTGTTTGTCCTTGTCATACATATCCCCCCTTTGCATATGTATGCCGTGCCGACTCGTCCCCCCGGACTCCGCCGGCAGCTGTTCTGTTGTAATGTTGTTTCTTCTGTTGTGTGTTGTATATCTCTGTGCAGCTTTTACTGCATTACCTCGCCGAGGATTATATATGCCACCGTAACGATGGACTTTGCCAGAACGAAGTCTGCATCAACGAAATAGCCGCCGCTGAGCAGGTCCTCCCTTATCTCCTTTACTCTCTTGAAGCCTGCTGCCGCAGCCTTCTTGTCGGGGATAACGAAATAGCAGTTCTGGAGTATCTTTCTTGTCTCTGTTCTGACGCCCTTGGGTATGCGGGGAGCGCCGATATGGGGATCAAACTCTGCCTCCTCAAAGTCCTTGGGAGCGTCTGCCAGTCTTGAAGCTATGCTGTTTGCAGCGTGGCGTGAGAACACCAGAGCCTCCAGCAGAGAATTGCTGGCGAGACGGTTGCTGCCGTGAACTCCCGTATGTGAGCACTCGCCGCAGGCATAGAGATTGGGCAGGCTGGTCTCGGAGTTGTTGTCAACGTCGATACCGCCCATGAGATAGTGCTGGCATGGGAAGATGGGCACGGGCTCCTTGGTCATATCATAGCCTTGCTCAAGCAGGTTCTGGTATATCATGGGGAAGCGCTTCTTGAGGAACTCGCTGTCCTTGTAGCTTATATCAAGGTAGAAGTCGGTGGAGTTCTGCTTCCGTGACTCAAGTATGATAGCGTGGGAAACTACATCTCTGGGAGCAAGCTCCAGACGCTCATCGTAGTTGTGCATGAAGCGCTCCTTGTGGCAGTTCAGCAGGTAAGCTCCCTCGCCGCGTACAGCCTCGGAAATAAGGAAGCACTCTCTTGTAGCGCGGTTGTTGAAGGCTGTGGGGTGGAACTGAACATAGCTCAGGTTCTTTATCTTTGCACCCATTTCGTAGGCAAAGGTTATGCCGTCGCCTGTTGCTATGGCGGAGTTTGTGGTGAACTGGTATACACGTCCGATACCGCCTGTTGCCATTATCATGAAGTGGCAGTTGCAGGTCTCATAGGAGTCGTCAGCAAGCTTGAGCAGTGCAGAGTAGCCTGTCTTTGTCTGCTTGACGCTGCACATCATGGTGTTCTCCATTATGGTGACGTTGCTGAGCTGCTGAACGTTCTCCAGAAGTGTGGAGGTTATCTCCTTGCCCGTAGCGTCTGCGTGGTGGAAGATACGGTGGTGGCTGTGACCGCCCTCAAGGGTGCGGTGGTATGTACCGTCGGGGTTCTTGTCAAATTCAACGCCAAGTCCGATTATACGCTCGATGTCCTGTGCAGCCTCACTGACAAGAGTGTGGACAGCCTCGACGTTGTTCTTGAAGCTTCCTGCAATGAGGGTATCATTCTGGTGGTACTGGATATTGTCCGTGGGAGAGTTGTAAACTCCTGCGATACCGCCCTGAGCAAGGGAAGAATTGCACAGCGGCAGGTCTCTCTTGCAGATGATGAGTATATTGAGCTCCTTGGGAAGATTGATAGCTGCATAGAGACCTGCGGCTCCGCAGCCTGCTATAATAACATCATAATTTTTCGACATGATAAGGACCGTCCTTTACAAAAAGATCTTTACACATATATTATAACATACTCTCCTATAAATAGCAAGATGTGCGGAGAAAAAGCCGCTTTCGGGAAAGTTCAGCCGCGAAAAAGCTTCGCCCCGAAGTGCCTTTCACTGCACCCCGGGGCGGTTATTGATGTTTATCTTTTTCGCTTGCAGGTAAGGACTATACCCACTATCGAACCTATCAGGACAAAGGGCGCGACTCTGACAAATACAAATTCGATACCGTGGAGTATGGTCCCCGCCGCAGCAAGCTCGGGATCATTGTAGTCCCAGTCCTGATAGGGGCTTCCTGCCGCAGCGGCTATGATAAATCCCACTACTATAAAAATACATACCAGAATGAAAAACCACCTCAGCCGCTTTCTGCCTGCGTCATTTCTCTGCGCCAGCTGTAAGTTTATCACCTCAAGCTTTTCGGCTATGGCTTTCAGGTCCTCCGCTTCCTTTTCCTGCACTGTCTCACCAAGCAGAACGCTGACGGGAGTTTGAAGCACCTCCGAAATGGATAGCAGCATATCCGAGTCGGGAACGGAAAGCCCCCTCTCCCATTTGGATACGGTCTGGCGAACCACGTTGAGCTTTATGGCAAACTCCTCCTGCGAAAGTCCTTTTTGTTTTCTCAGATTTTTTATGTTTTCGTTCAGCATTGCGAAAACCTCCTTTCGCATTTATCATACACCGATACCGTCGCCAAGGCAAGCAACGTATGTTAACATTGCCGCAACGGCGCGGTTTTACGCGGTTCTGACATTACAAAGTGCCATAGTGTATCTGACAGCTTTATCAGAAACTCTATGGCACAAGGCTTCGTATGGCACCGCTTCTGCGGCAGTTCACTTGTTCTTTTTCTTCCACTTCAGCAGAGCGAATGCAGTCACGCCTGTCAGCAGCGCCGTCAGACTGAGTGCCACCCAGGTGTGGTTGAAGGGGATGTCATTGGTATTGATACCGTAGAACGCGAACATGATATTGGGTATCTGCAATATGATAGTGACGATGGTCAGTCTCCACATAACGATACTCTGGTTATTGGAGATGATAGATGAAAAGCCGTCCATCATACTGGACAGGATCCCCGTGTAGATGCTCGCCATCTCGATAGCCTGCTTCATCTCGATGAGCACGTCCTCAAGGAGGTCCTGGTCCTCATCGTAGAGCTTTATGACTCTGCCGCGGAATATCTTCTCGATGGTGGCTTCGTTGGCTTTCAGTGACGTTGAGAAATATACCAGTGACTTCTCCAACGCAAGGAGCTGCATGAGAAGCTCGTTCTTCATGGCGTCGTGGAGCTCCTGCTCGGCAGCCGATGAAATTTTGTCGATCTGTTTCAGGTAGGTGAGGAACAGAGCCGAGATCCTCAGCAGCAGCTGGAGCACGAATCTGGTCTTGAAGTCGGGGCGGAGGTTGCGTATGCCGCCTCTGGTCGCCTCGCTGATTATCTGTGTCTCGCGGATGGATATGGTGAACACATACTCGTCCGTGATGATTATGCCCATAGGCAGTGTGTAGAAGTTCTTGGTCTTGTCATCGTCGATGGCTGAGACAGGGGTGTCGATTATAACGAGGGTCTGATCGTCCTCGCGCTCTATACGGGAAGACTCCTCCTCATCGAGAGCGGACTTTACGAAACCGCTGTCCAGTCCGTAGTCCTCGATTAGCTCCCTTACCTCCTGAGGAGTGGGATCCACCACCGATACCCAGCAGCCCACCGACGGAGCGTCGCACTGTGTCAGCACGCCGTTGATGTAGCCGTAAAAGTTTATCATATTTTCACCGCTGTCCGCAAGCACGGACAGCTCTCTCCTTTCGCCGAAATTCACTTCAGCAGGTGGGAGATGATGCCTTGATGTGCCGATCAGGTCTTGACCTCTGATTGCTTTCAGGATCTGATCGCCGCATCAAAGCTGCCCGCCGAAGCGTGGGATAATATCCGCGTTCCCATAAGGGTCAGGGTTCATTATTGCACCTCCTAATCACAATATATCTTTATTATAGCAAATTTCCACGGTGATTACAAGTATTTTTTGAAAAAGAATTTCTGCCCTCTGTTTTCGCCTGCAAAAAGGAAGCCCTCCGTCCTTCTGACCCGCCCCCTGTCAAGTAGACAGCGCAAAAAACAAAAATAATCTATGTAGTAACCAAAAGCAGTCTGTGCAATTTGTGCAGGCTGCTTTGTCGTTGGCAGCAATTGGCAAGCACCTTTTGG
>Ga0255347_1002664_pt1 | contig 24740 bp, 16 predicted proteins | sample wastewater_treat_2_FD_192479 | JGI IMG/M metagenome (GOLD analysis project Ga0255347, IMG submission 192479) | Wastewater microbial communities from Lulu Island WWTP, Vancouver, Canada - plant24 | ecosystem: Engineered > WWTP > Wastewater > Unclassified | place: Canada: Vancouver, British...
ATTGACCCAGCATGCTATTTTTTTGTCGTTCACGTTGAAATATTTAAGCATTATTTATCTCCGCCATGAGCCTGACTATCACAAAAACGATTTTTTATGCAATGGAAGATTGGATTTATATTGACAGCACAAGGGTAAAAAAGGCATGTATCAAATTATTGGCAAGGGGGAGGAGACCATGTTTGCCGGCAAAAAAATAGCGTTTATCGGTGGCGGGAAGATGGGGAGCATTCTTGTGCGGGGAATGATCAGGCGCAGAATAGCCCCTTCGAAGAGCATCACCGTAACGGATATCGACCAGCCGAGGCTTAAAGAACTTGCCACTTCTTTAAAGGTGCAGGTAAGCCGCGATAACAAAAAAGCGGTCCAGGAGGCGGACATTATTGTGCTGGCCGTCAAGCCGCAGCAGTTTGAGAAAGTCCTGAAAAATATTCGCCCTGCGGTCAATGCCGGTAAACTCTTTATTTCCATCGCGGCGGGTGTCTCCAGTGATGCCATCGAAAAGCTTTTGACCAAAAAACCGCGTGTTGTGCGTGTAATGCCCAACGTCAACGCGCTGGCGGGTCAGGGAGCCGCCGCCGTTGCCGCCGGCAGGTATGCCAAAAAGGAAGACGTAAATTACGCTCTGGCCATCTTCAACGCGGTCGGTCTCGCGATGGAGGTAGATGAAAAAATGATGGATGCGGTCACCGGCTTGAGCGGCAGCGGTCCTGCCTATTGCTTTGTGATGATTGAAGCCCTTGCCGATGCCGGTGTGCAACTGGGCCTGACGCGAGAGCTTGCCGAAAAGCTGGCTGCCCAGACCATGCTCGGCGCGGCAAGTTTGTGCTTGATGGGGGCCAAGCACCCGGCGCAGCTCAAAAATATGGTCACCTCACCGGGAGGGACAACCGCCGCCGGCTTGAAAGTTCTTGAAGAAGGTAAAATCCGGGCCACTTTGATCGACGCTGTCGAGGCGGCGGCAAAGCGCGCCAAAGAGCTTGCCGGCAACCAAAAAATGTGATTGGCGCATGAGATTTCGCCAATCATCACTCAAGAGTTAGATGCTATGTGGCACAAAAAATGATCGACAGTCCGTTTTCATCAGCTTCAGAGAGCTTTGCCAAACCCTGCCAACCGGCAATGTCGTCATACAGGCGAAAGCCTGTATCCAGTGTTATCAAGTGCTTTGGGGATTCCGGGTCAAGCCCGGAATGAGTGGAGGAGGTATTATTCAAAGATCTCATGCTTCGACACGCTCAGCACGAACGGTCAATAAAAACGCGCAGCGCATCCTTCGTGTCCCCCGCTCGCCCTGAGCCTGTCGAAGGGTGGCGAGGGGTGGCCTGCCCTAGCAGGCCGGGGGTGGACGCTGGTGAATGGTGGATGGCTCATGGCTCGTGACAGATTTGCCAAACCCTGCCAACCGGCAATGTCGTCATACCCGCGCGAAGGCCTGCCTGCGCCGGCATGACGAATAAGAGTAGTTTTTCAAAGCTTTGCTTTTGTAAGCGGGCTGATGTTGGATGCATCAGGCGAGAAGCGCGGGGGGAGCAATCACCGCGATGGAAAAATAAAGAAGTGAGGATATGAAATGGAAATTAAGGGAAAAATAATTATTGTGACAGGCGCGGCCTCCGGCATCGGCCGTGGGTTGTGCCAGAGGTTTGCCAAAGAAGGCGCCCAAGCCGTTATTGCGGCAGACGTCAACGAGGCGGGCGCGAAAGAGACAGCGGCTGAAATTAAAGGAGATGCCCTGCTGTGTGATGTAAGCAAAGAAGATGATGTGATCCGACTGGCAAAATTCGCCCGGGATAAATACGGGCGGGTGGATCTCGTTTGTTCCAACGCGGGAATTCTCGGTGCACCCGGCGGCTATGAAGTGGCCAACGATATATGGCAGCGCATCTGGGAAATCAACGTGCTGGCGCATGTATTTGTGGCACGTGCGGTTATCCCGGATATGATCAGACAGGGAGGTGGCGCGATCATGATTACCGCCTCGGCGGCTGGGCTTTTAAGCCAGATCGGTTCTTTACCCTATTCGGTAACGAAGCATGCCGCTGTGGGGCTGGCCGAGAACCTCTCTATCACTTACGGGGATCAGGGTATTCAGATATTTTTGCTGTGCCCGCAGGCGGTCGAGTCGGAGATGACCCGCGGCTATGCGGGCGGAGGAGTAGCCGGCGTGGATGGACTGATGAAAGTGGAGCAACTGGCGGATGCGGTGATGGAGTCATTTGCCGCCGATGAATTTTTGATTCTGCCCCATAAGGAAGTCAAATCCTATATGCAACGCAAGGCGGCGGATTACGACCGGTGGCTCAAAGGCATGAGAAGCCTGCAGCAAAGGTTTGTATCAGGAGGGCCCCTGAAAAAATAAAAGCAGTGCAAAAGACCCGCCGATGCGCGTCGGCCGGACTCGGCGCGCATCGGCTGAACAGTGTTTTACAGGGAGGCACAGATGAACCGGGACGAGTCGTGTCCAACCGTCGATAATGTAATCGATCTGGAAAGGGCGCTTGCCGGAAGCCCCAGGGTCGTCGCCATGATTTACGTCACATGGTGTCCTTATTGCCGCAAGGCGCTGCCGGTGTTTGAAAAGCAAAGGCTTGCGGGCGCGGACAATCTGCTTTTGGTGATCGATGATGAGGAACGTATCGCCGATTTATACGGAATCGATGTTTTTCCCACGCTTGTGCTTTTTGAAAAAGGTATGATCGTCAAGCGTCTCGACGGCAAGCCTGGTCTGGGGCTGAATGAAACGCAAATTGCCGATTTTGTCTCTTCCTGTGCAAAACTCTGACGCAAAAAGACAAAAAAGCCATCGCTGTTTTGGCCGCTATGCGGCGGCTAGCCCGGCCGTCTACCGGCGGTGGCATGCATAAAAACCAAATCTCTGTTTTTTCCTTTGCCGCAGTCAAGCAATTTTTTTCTTGACAAATCTTTTGTGACACATTATTTAACCCCTCACAAATAACAGTAACAGATTCAACACTTACAATTTGCAGCGTGGAATCATTGCGTCAGCGCCTGGTGTTAACGCATTGTCATTGCGCGCGGCTTAATAACACTTTGCTGCTTAGCCAAGAAAGAGAAGCATTATGCCACCAATCTTTTACAGATATGATCCCTTCAGGGAATCCGAAAACAAGAAGCGGGCTGGACAGGTCAGAAACGCCCTGTGGTTTGCCGGCAACGGCAAGGTAGAAGCGATCGTCCGGCGCGAGACAGGTGTCCTGCTGCCTGTGGGTGAAACCACACCTGCCTTACTTCGTGTGCTGGCCCATAACATTATGGAAAACCGCATTGGTTTCGGTTCGAGTTGGCATCTGAATCGCCTCGGTCTGCGCGAGCCGCTTGTCGCGGTGGTCCGTGTGCCTTCTCATGCCTTCTGGTCGGGAGACTGGATTCGCGAGACGCTTCGATTGCCCTTCACCGGACAGGAAATGGGCCGGCGCTTGCGGGAAGCCTCACACAGTCTGGAACGGGGCGTGAGCTATGCTTGGGGGCAAACCGATGAAAAAGACAACGACTTCAGATTGTATGGTGACGGCGATGTATTTCTGGCGTCGGAGCGTCTGGCCGAAGGTCTGGCCTTTGTTTACCGCGGCGTTCTGGAAGCTTCCGTGCGTCATTTGGAAACCAAAGGCGAGGCAGGCGTTGACGAACTGGAACAGGGCCTCAGGCAAAGCTCTCTGGGCGATGACTTTGCCCAAACCGTCTCGAAAAACCGCGAAGCCCTGCTGGAAAACCCCATACTGAAACGAAACTACAGTACAGGCACAACGGCTGTTAAACCGGCTGTAGCAGCCCCGCTTAAGTCCCCCCAGGAATTTGTTCCCGAATGCAGCATTACCGCATTCAGCCTGCAATGCGGACACGGCGATCGCGGCTACGTCCTGGACGTACTGGGCGGCCGACCAACGGATGGGGCCCGCTACCTCTTGCAGGTGGTATCCGAGCAGAACAAATTTGACGAAATGACTGTCAATTTTGCCGGAAATTGCGGTTTCGGGAAAAGGGGCTGTCCCGCCATAAAGGTAAATGGCGGCGAGGAAACCTGGAAGAGCCCGCACCAGTTCAAAGTAAAATACAAAACCACTGAAATGACTGACCGCTTCGGTCTTTTTATAAAGCGCTTCCTTGTCCCTGACCTGGATGCCCTGGTTCCTGAAGAATACATTATTTCCGCGCGGGGATGTTCCGCCGGGAGCGCCCGTCGCGCTACGATTCATTCCTTCCCGCCTTTCAAATCGTGGGGAAAAATCAACTTCGGCTACAATCCGGACAAAGCAAAGACTAAATCCGGAAATGCAGAAAGATTCCTCGACGCCTGGTTTCTGGAAGGCGAGTTGGGTTACTACGTCGGTGATTCAACCTGGAAATTCAACAAAGGCAGGATCGAGGACTATTTTCCTAAACTTGGTGCAGCTGCCGGAAGTGTTGCCAGGGGAATCGACGCCCTGACCAGTGAAGCCGAAGAAGAAAACAAGAAATACGGGAAAATCGTCAAAGTGCAACTTCAATCAAAAGTGGCCCTGGGTGCCAATGTCGAATTACTGGAGTCCAAGGGCGATTATGATGTCGATTTCGGGGGGAAAATCGAGTTTAAGCTCGATCCGCTCATCGGCGCTGATGTCCATGTTGATATTCTCCAGCTGCTGATCAAACGTGCGCCAGGCATTTCCTCGTTTCTGACCATGGTGCGTGAAAGAGCAGCCCAGGGCATCGGAAATAATAAAGTGGCAGCCCAAGCGGTGGTTGAACTCAATCTGATCATTTCCGGTAAGGCGGGGGCTTCGCTGGCGTGGCAAAAGAAGGCGAAAGACAAATGGCTGAGCATCGAAGGAGAAAAAACCGCCAATCGCTCCGTCTCCCTGACGGTGAGTCTGATAGGCAAGATTAAGGCGAAAGCCAAAATCTTTTATGTTAAGATCACGGTCGGCGCCGGCTTCGAGCTCAAGGGCGCGCGCAGTCAGACGGAAGGCATCGGCGGTGTCATGGACCTCTTTGCCACTACCGCCGAAGGAAAACCAGCCGTCGGCGGTGAATTCATCTTCACGGGTGCAACGATCTACTATCTGTATTATGCGGAAGTGAGTGTGGAAGAAAACAAAAACGGCAGCAAAAGCAATGGGGGATGGGGAGGAAGCGGAAAAAAAGGTAAAGGAACCAGCACAAAAAATAAAGTTTTTACTCGAAGAGAAGAAAAAAGCGGTAAATATGAGCTCTTCAAACCGCGCACGTGGCCGGAATGGAGCAGCGAAAAAGATAAGCAGAAAGGGGCTGGATTTGAAAAGCTCGATATCTGAGAAAGAGAGAAACACTGTGCATTTGCTCGCGCTGCTCGTCGCAGTAATATTGTTGCTGCCCGTGAGCAGCGGATGTACAAAAGCGCAATCAAAAGAAAAGATGAAAGGCAAAACCATGAGCATCCTGCAAAAAAAACCTGTGTACACACTGAAAGTAGAGACATTTGGTGTTTCCCACTTTATTAATGTAAATGACTGCACTGTTATTTTTGATGTGGACGACGAAGGTCAATCAGCGGTTGTAGTGCCTATCAACCACTGGATGCGATCAGGGGAAAATACGATCAGCTATGATCTTTTCCCTCCCGAGCCGGGTAAGCCGTTCAAACCCGGGAGTTATGTTCGGATCACCCTGATGGTTCATGAGCTTTCCGATCCAGAAAAGGAATATACGGTTGCGACCCTGCATTTCAGCGCCACAAAGGACGAGCATCAATCTCACACGACCGGCAGCAGTCCCTCAGGTATGTATAGCTCTCTCAAAAACTTCGCGCCGGACAAAGCCGGCGATATCGAGGTCTTTGACGCAACAGGCGCTCCGATGCCGGCAGACGAAGATTTTGCAGGCGCAATGACTTTTAAACGCAAAATCAATATCCCCTCATCCCTTCCGCTCTGGACCTTTTTCCAAAGCGAAGAGATGCCGGATCATAGAATGAATTCCCGGAGCGATGATGAGTATGAGGCGGCTATGGCACCCCTCTTCGCTGAGTACCGAAAAGTGCATGACGCCCTGGCTAAAAAAGACATTGACGCGATTCTGCCGATGTTTGAAGAGCGCAACCGCGAGACGGATATGGCGTTTTACATGGAACCTGGCACTACAGCTAAGCGTATGCGGGAATCTCTTATGAGCACCTTGACAGATTTAAAAAATGGCAATCTGGAATTACTTGAATTAGGCCCTCGCAATGTGGACTACCACCTAGAAGACAACAAGAAGATCGTCAGTTTACGAAGAACAGGGCTGGATCATGCCATCATATTGAACTACGTCAATAAGAAAAAGGATCTAGGATCGAAAAGCTACCCCATGCTATTCCGCTACCAGAACGGCAAATACATTTTGACAAGGTAAATAACCACGGTTGACAGTTTCCAGTTACAGGTTTTCATTTTCCGGCACAAAAAATAAATATCATCAATCCCCGCCTTTTCGGTTGCACCAGTAACCCAAAAGGCGGAGCTTTATTGACTCATCAGAAATAACAGTATCTTTAACCGGAAACCGGGAACCGGGAACTGGGAACTCCCCGCGAGGCGGCCCCGCCAAAATATGAGGAAGGAAAAAACCCGATGCAAAAAGAACAAGTTTTGACAAGCTCGATTTATAGCACTTTATGGCGTCTTTCCCGTATCATGGCGGCGGCTCTTATGGTGCTGCTTTTATTTGCCACTGCAGGATGCGCCAAAGAACAACCGAAAACAAGAACAAAGGGGAACAAGATGAGTTTATTATTTAAAAAACCGGTTTACAGACTGAAGGTGGAAGCCTTTGGTGTATCAAATTACATTGAAGTAAATGGTGTTATCGTGACGTTTGATACCAGTTCGTGGGGACAGACAACCGTGACCCTGCCTGTCAACCACCTCATGCGCTCGGGAGAAAATACGATCGCTTTCGACGTGCTTCCCCCCAAACGAGGTGAACAGATCAACCCGAACAGTCATGTAAAAATTGCCCTGACGGTTTGTGAGCTTACCGACCAAAAAAACATCTACACAGTTGCCACTTTGCACTTTCACGGGACGGCGGATGCAAACAAATCACACACAGGCGGCAGCAGTCCGTCGGGCGTTTTTAATTCGACCAAAGGATTTGCACCGGACAAAGATGGCGATGTGCAGGTCTTTGATGTGACGGCCGTAGCCAGGCCGAGTTACGCCAACTCCTGGACCTATACCCGCAAGATTGACATTCCCTCATCGTTGCCGCTATGGGCCTTTTTCAACAGCGAAGAGATGCCGGATTACCAAGTCAATTTAAAAACAGACGAAGAGCTGGACCGCGCAATAGCGCCCCTGTATGCAGAGTACCAGAAGGTATACGGCGCACTGGAAAAACACAATGTCGATGCCATCATGCCGATGTTTGCGGAGCGAAACCGTGAACTGGATATGGCCTTTTATCTCGAGCCCGGTACAATGGAGGCAGAGTTGCGCGATGCCTTCGCAAGCACGATCAAGGACATGAAGGAAGGCAATCAGGAACTGGTGGGGCTGAGAATACGTAGTGTTGGCTTCCAATTGGAAACAAACAAAAAGATAGCAAGCTTGATACGGCGTGGGATGGAACCAGCAATCATCATTAACTACGTCAACAAGCTTGATGGTGTCGGCTCTGAACGCTACCCCATGTTCTTCCGCTACCAGAACGGCAAATACATTTTGACAAGGTAAATAACTACAGTTGACAGTTTCCAGTTACCGGTTTTCAATAATCAGTTTTTTTCATCCCCGCCTTTTCGGTTGCACCAGTAACCCAAAAGGCGGAGTTGTATTGACGCATCAGAAATAACAGTATCTTGAACCGGGAACCGGGAACTGGGAACTGGAAACTCCCCGCGAAACTTGCTATATTTTAACTTGACAAAAAACAAAATTAGTTATGCGAAGGTCCAGTAACTGACCCTATGCGGCGGCTGCAGAAGAAGAAAACATTTTTGGAGGACGGATGTGGATTTAAAATATTTGCTGTTGACAGAGAACGAGAAGGTGGCCACCGTGACAATCAACCGGCCCGAAAAGGGCAATGCCCTGGCACCGCAGGTACTCGGTGAGCTGGCCGCTTTGTTTACCTCGCTGGCTACGCGCGACGATGTCAATGTGGTGGTGCTTACCGGGGGCGAGAAATACTTTTCTGCCGGTTTCGATTTGAACGAGATCCGTAAGCTGGAGAAGGTTTCCAATGAGGCCTATATTAATTTATTTCACCGGGCCTATCGCTCCATTTTGTTCTGTCAGCAACCCGTTATTTGTGCTGTGGGCGGTCCGGCGATCGCGGGCGGGTTTGACCTGACGATGATGTGCGATATCCGCTACGCCTCCGAGCGCGCGAAATTCGGCCAGCGGGAAATCCTGCTTTCCCTGACGCCGATTATGGATCCGCTGTGGCGTATCATTGGGCTGGGCCGCGCCAAGGAGGTGACTCTTACCGGTCGGATCTATGATGCTTACGAGGCGGAAAAAATGGGTTATGTCAGCAAGGTGTTTCCCGAAGGGAAGCTGCTGGAATCGGTTGCCGAGATAGCTCGTGAAATGGCGGCCTATGATCATGGCTGCCTGAAGGAAACAAAGGCTCTTGCCCACAAGGTGCTCAATGAAGATCTTGACGGGGCGATGCGGGTGCATGAATGGCTCTTCAGATCCTATATAGGTTCAGAGGATAACCACCGGCGCATCGATGCGCTTCAGGAGAAACTTGCCGCCGCGAGAAAGAAATAGTTCCTGATTTCAAGACGTTACAATTTTGGCATTTATAAAGCCCTACCGCTTATGTTCGGCAGGGCTTTTTTTATTCGACCAGGTGTTTTTCAATCTTCCCGCACAAGATACTTTAAAAAACAAGACCTTGTATCTTCTCGGCAAAGCGGATGCCAAGCGATGACGCTCTCCCCGCAACGGGCGGCGCACGACCTGGCCTCGGCAAAGGCCCGCAAAGATGAGTTATTTATCCTCTCTATAATTCTGCGTATAATTTCATAGTCCAACTATAAAATAAAATAATACTTGACAGTGAGACTATGATGATGTAGCTTAAGAACCAAGAGAGAGGTATTGTAATGGCTGATCACGCCCGGCCCAAAACCAGAAAAGACCGCATTATGGACGCGGCTCTGCGTATTTTTGCCGAAAAGAGTTTTGCTGACGCCACCATTTCCGAAATAAGCAAGGAAGCAGGTGTTTCCGAAGCGACCATTTATGAATATTTCGGAACCAAAGAAGACCTTCTTTTTGCCATCCCCGAGAAAATCTCCAATGACACTTTTGAAGAATCGCAAATGGTTCTTCCTTACATCAAGGATGCGGAGGGCAGGCTGCGCGCCATCATGTACAGTTATATCCGTTTGTATCACGGCAATCCCGATTATTCGGCACTGGTTCTGCTGCAGTTGATGTCCAACAAACGATTTCGTCAGACAGCCGCTCACGCAGCCATACGCCGTGCCGCTCACGGTCTTTTGGATTGTATCCGCGAAGGTATCGCCGATGGCACATTCCGTAAAGATGTGGACGCCTACCTGGTGCGCTCTATGTTGATGGGCACGATTGAACATGTTTTTATCCACTGGCATATGCAGGGGATGCCGAATGAGCGCAAGACCATGGTGGATATGCTCGATTCCTTCCTGGAGATGGTTTTTTGCGGGATTCGCGCCAGGAAAGAGCAAGATGGTGTTTTGCTGCGTGTGAATTTGGAAGACGTCCGCTCACTTGCGGGTCTTCTTGCCGATAGCAGAAGCGATCAGGAGCATATAACAACAAATAAGCAACACAAAAAAACAGCACAGAAAAAGGAGAAAGAGAAATGAGAACTAAACAGGAGTATATTAACGGTCTGAAGAAGATGAAAAGAAATATTTACTTTGACGGCCAGCTCATTGATCGTGATGATGAATTGCAGATGCCCTGTCTGGACGTTATCGGAACGACTTATGATGAAGCCGCCAAGCCGGAAAATGAATTGTTGATGACGGCCACGTCCCATCTGACCGGACAAAAGATCAACCGCTTCAATCACATTCACATGAGCACGACAGACCTGCATAGAAAGCAGGACATGACCCGGATGCTGTGCCAGAAAGTGGGCGGCTGCATCCAGCGCTGCATGGGAATCGATGCCACCAACGCTATTTATAATGTTTCTTATGAAGCGGATAAAGTGCATAACGGCGCCACCCAATACCATGAGAATTTCAAAAAGTGGCTTATCCGTTTCCAGAACGAAGATTTGGTCGGCTGCTGCGCCCAGACGGATGTGAAAGGCGACCGTATGCTGCGGCCCGCGGATCAGCCCAACCCCGGCTCATACGTGTATATCAAGGAAAGGCTCAAAGACGGCATCGTTGTCGAAGGCTGCAAGCTTCATATTTCCGAAGCGTCGGTCGCCGACGAGGTGCTGGTAGTGCCGACCCGCGCCCTGCGTGAAAAAGACAAGGACTACGCCGTGTCTTTCGCCATCCCCGGCGACTGGGACGGCCTCAAGCAGGTGGTTTCGATACATAACTATCGTCCCCGCGCCCATTACAAACGCGGTTTTATGCCCGGCGCCACGGATTCCTACATGATTTTTGACAACTGTTTTGTCCCGTGGGAGAGAGTCTTCCTGGCCGGCGAACACCAGCACGGCGGCATTTTGGCGCTATTGTTCGCCCTGTTCCACCGCCATTCCTACTCCGGCTGCAAACCGGCCATCGGCGATGTCATTCTTGGCTCGGCGGCACTGGCGGCGGAAGTCAACAACATCCATAAAGCGGAACACGTGCGTGAAAAACTGGCGGAAATTATCATGACTTCCGAGCTTGGTTATGCGGCAGGCTACACAGCCTCCGACTTGGGCAAGCCGGAAGTTTACATTCCCGGCTTAGGCTTTGTGCCGTTCGGTCCTGGTTCTTTTATTCCGCATTCCATTTACTGTAACGTCGGCCGCTGTCTGACCGGCGAGGCGGTTTTCAGAGAAGCGGAAATTCTGTGCGACATCTCCGGCGGTGTGACAGCGACTTTCCCGTATGAGAAAGACTTTGCCAACCCGGATCTCGCCGATCTGCTTTTGAAATACACCAAGCGTAACCCGAATATGTCCGCAGAAGATCAGGCGCAGTTCTGGCGCTACCTGGGCGACGTGTTGTGTTCCGCAATGGGCGGCATCGCCAACCTGGGCAACTATCACGGCGGCGGCTCCCCCGTCATGGAGCAGATTGCCATCACCACGCAATACGATATCGAATCACGAAAGAAGCTGGTGAAATACATTGCCGGCATGAGCGGCGGCGATCGCGAGGCGCTGGCAAAGGATAACTTCAACAACAAGCCGATTGACAAGTAAACGAAGTATACCAGCCGGTTTGTTTTCCGGCAAAGAAAAGCATCACCCCGCCCGCTGGTTTAAATACCGGCGGGCGGGAGTGAGCTGATGTCTATACTAACATCCAGGAGAATAACGCCATGTTCGATCTGAATCAATTTTCACTGAAGGATAAAGTTGCGCTCGTCACCGGCGGGGGTCGGGGTATCGGTCAGGCCATCGCCTTTGGTTTTGCCCGGGCGGGTGCGAAAGTCGCTATTACCAGCCGCAAAGCGCCGGATCTGGAAGCAACCGCCTGCCAGATGGAAGATGTGGGTTGTGAAACGCTGGTGATACCCGCCCATCTGGGTAAATTCGATGAAATTCAGCGGGTGGTGGATACTGTGCTGCAAAAGTTCGGCCGTCTCGATATTCTGGTCAACAATGCAGGCGCCAGTCCCGCCATCGCCTCCGTGCTGGACACTGACGAACGCCTGTGGGAGACGATCATGAACGTCAACCTCAAAGGGGTTTATTTTATGAGTCAGGCGGCCGCCAAGGTCATGAAAAAACAGGGGGGCGGGAAAATTATCAATATCGCTTCCATTGACGGAGTGAACCCCGAACCGGGAGTGAGCGTCTATTCCGTTTCGAAGGCAGGTGTCCGCCAGATTTCCCGCGCCTTCGCCATGGAGCTGGCCCGGGATAACATTCAGGTGAACACGATTCTGCCGGGGCCGATTGAAACAAAGATGCTCAATTCGCACTGGTTCCACCTGACCCCGGAAGAAGCGGCCAAAGAACGCGAAAAACTTTGTGCACATTTGCCCACCTGCCGGATCGGCCATCCGGACGAAATTGCCGGGGCGGCCATTTATCTGGCCTCCGAGGCGTCAAGCTACACCTCCGGTACAGAGATCATCGTCGACGGAGCCCTCCTGCTTGGTACCCACCTTTAGTTTTTGACGTCCGCTTGCCAGGCAATTCAGATATCCGGCAAATCGATATTCCCGGGGCTCGGGCCCCGGGAATAAAATTAAGTCCACGGCCGGGGCCGTAATAATTTATATGTAAGAATGTCAGGTATGCACCCCTGCGTGTCAGAAATGCACACCGGAATAAAACGATCGTTTTTTTTTACAACGAGCGTTATAATATTCTTGACCGTGATTATGAGCTGTGCTACTTTATCACGGTCTTTTTGATTGACGAGGCTGGGTTGTGTTCATCATAATTCGTCACGCAAATGGAGCTTAAATCGATTAAAAAACAGGAGGAGTTTATGAACAGAGAAGTAGTATTTGTTGACGGAATGAGAACAGCCTTCGGCACACTGGGGCGAACCTTAAGCGGCATTATGGGCGAGGAGCTTGCCGGTGCCTGCATTAAAGGCCTTGTTCAGAGATCCGGGATTGTCGAAAGAGGCGGTGCGGTGGATTGCTGCTTTATGGGATCGGCCATCGGTCCTCTGACGGCGATCAATGGTGCGCGCTGGCCGGTTCTGGCCGCCGGCCTGCCGGATACCACTTCGGCCTCTTACGTCGAAATGCAGTGCGGCTCGGCAATCGACTCCATCAATCATGCCGCCTGGAAAATACTGGCCGGTCAGGCAGACGTTATCATCGCCGGCGGCTACGAATCCTATAGCAGTGCGGCGGCACGTTTCCCGATGAACACGCCGCCCTTCCGCATGATTCCACCTCTGCCGGTGCTTATGTCTTTGGCCCCTACACGTGATGAGGCAACCATGAACATGGGGCTTACCGCGGAGAAGTTGCAGAAGATGTACAACATTTCTCGGGAAGCCCAGGATGAATTTGCCTTTCGCAGTCAGATGAGAACGAAAAAGGCGATGGAATCAGGCTTCTGTTCCCGCGACATTGTCCCGATAAACATACCGGCTCAGAAAAAAACGCCCGCTTATGATTTTGTGGTTGATGAATTTCCCAAAGGCGACACGACAATGGCTGGTCTGGCCAAGCTGCCGCCCGCCTTCATTAAAGGCGGAACGGTAACGGCGGGAAACGCTTCCGGCCGCAATGATGGTGCCGCTTTTGTTTTGATGATGACCAAAGAGAAGGCCCGGCAGCTTGGCTACAAGCCGTGGGCGAAGTGGCTGGCGGGCGGCGACCAGGGAGTTGATCCCACCATTATGGGCATTGCTCCGGCTTACGCTGTTCCCAAAGCGCTCAAAATGGCCGGTCTGAAAATGAGTCAGATAGATGTTATGGAGTGCAACGAAGCATTTGCGGTTCAGAACCTGGCAGTCGCCGCTGAGCTGGAAAAGCAACTGGGAGAGAAGGTCGATTGGGAAAAATGGAATCCCAACGGCGGAGCAATCAGCTACGGTCACCCCAACGGTGCGTCCGGCGCACGGATCGGGATTTTCACCATGCGCGAGCTTATGGACAAGGGCGGCAAATACGGCTGCTTCAGTTCCTGTTGCGGTGGTGGTCTGGGAGTTGCGTGCGTTGTCGAAAATCTGACCTTCTGAGCGGTGCGGCATTTTTCCAAAAGACGAAAAATAAATTCATGCCGTCTGTGCCGCCGGGTTCGGGTGAACCTGGCGGCTTATTTCTTCCTTCCGTTGATAATTGCTTGATATCATTGGCCTGTTATGTCGAAAATAGTTAAATTACGCTTGACAGACAAATGTAATTAGGTTAAAGACCCGCACATTGATTAACTAAGCGCAGGAGGAGATGCATTTGGCAACACATAAATCAGCAGAAAAACGAGATCGCCAGAGCAAGGCACGTAAGCAACGCAATATGTCGGCGAAAGCCGCCGTCAGAACAAAAGTCAAAGCCGTTGCCGCGGCAGTGAGCGAAAAAGACAAAGAAAAGTCGGCCAGCGCGCTGAAGGCGGCGGCTCCGGCGCTTGCCAAGGCGGCCGCTAAGGGTCTTATTCACAAGAAAAACGCTGCCCGTAAAATTTCCCGCCTGACCAAAAAAGTAAACGCTCTTTAAGATGTTAACCTGAGGGGCAGGCTGCCCGGTCTGCTCCGTCTTTTTTCCCACATTCCTTTTTGCATGTATTGAGCTTGAAGGATCAGGCTGTGTGTCACGAGCAAAAGATCTTTGCGCTTTCCCAACCCATAGAGATTTACATTTTCACCTGTTTCCCCTCCAGGTCTATGACGGTGATTTCCGGTGGTGCGAAAACGCGAACGGGCGGGCCCCAGGTGCCGGAGCCGCGACTGATATATAGAAGGCCGCCGGAGGTGAGTCGGTGCAGACCATAAATCTTTGGGAAGTATAATTTTACGACCAGTCCGAACGGATAAATCTGGCCGCCATGGGTATGACCGGAGAGCTGTAAATCAAATTTGGCCTCCCCATCAACGCGCGGTTGATGTTTTAAAAGCAGTGTAAAATTATCCTGCTTTTTGCGAAGTTCATTGTTAAATGCTTCTCTTTTTTTTGCATTGGCTGCTGTGCGGCCGGTGATGTCATCCTGGCCGTAAATCGTGATGCCTGCGGTCTGCGTCATGGAGTCACGCAGCAAATCAAATCCGGCCGCCCTGGTAAATTCGATGGAGCGTTTCAGTCCTGCATAATACTCGTGGTTGCCTAAAACTGCATATTTCCCGTAGGGGGCCTCCATGGAGGCAAAATATTTCGCCTCATGCATGATATTATCAAGTTCGCCGTCGAGCAGATCGCCTGTGGAAACGAGAATGTCGGGCCTGGCGGCGCGGATTTTTTCCAGCAGATCAGCCAGCCGATTTTCGCGAATGATGATTCCAACATGCACATCGGAGATCTGGACAATCCTCAGTTTTCCTCCGTTAGGGAGAGTGTGATTTGTGGTAAGCGCCAGGTGCCTCACGCGCAGATGCTGTGCGTCAAAATAACCGTAGATGACCAGTCCGGCTGCGACCACTACGGACAGATAGAAAGTGGCGGTCTTAAGAGCCAGTCTTGCCGCATCCGGGACAAAAAGTTTGTGGACGATGCGGACGAGTTCAGTGGAAATACTCAAAAAGAAGAAAAGAAAGACAAAGGCCATCCAAACGTAGCCGATATAAGCCAGCGCCCGTGCCAGGCCCTCCCAGTGGAATGATTCCAGTATTCTAATCAGTATGGGGGCGAAGATGAGGACAATGACGGCCACGAGAATCACGCCCTGTGCCGGACCGGATAAATGGAGAATACTTCGCGCTCGGAAAAAGAAGTAAAAATTAATGCCGCCGTAAAGGCAAAAAAAAGTCAGTAGAAACAAAATCATAGTGCACCCGGGCTCATTTGCTGGTGAGAAGCTAGCTAAAAACGATTGTAAAGTCAATTGCCGCCAAAAGGTGAATTCTAACCTGCCGTGAGTCTGTGGCGCGCTTCGCGCTTTAATTGGCTGTTCATGGTGAGCTTTCAAATGCACGTTCGTGCTGAGCGCGTCGAAGCATGAACGGGCAACCATGAACCACAAGCTAATCGCTATCCACCATTCCTCTACGCCTCTAATCCTCTAATCTTCTAGTCCTCTAATCCCCCCAACCTTCCTTTCGCCTGCAATATCATTACTAATGCGCCAACAGGCGGTGATTTGCTGTTGACAAGCTCACCCCCTTGATATAGATACGTCATCTCTTCGGGAAGGCCGATGTAGCTCAGCTGGCAGAGCAACTGATTCGTAATCAGTAGGTCCGCGGTTCGAATCCGCGCATCGGCTCCAAAAATCAAGCGCTTACAATATCACCAGTTTTCGAGACTCTGAAATGTAGCCTCTGTGTAGCTATTTTTTGAAATTCCGGCACAAAAAAGCGGCTGCTAAGCCACTTTGTGTCATGACAATTTGCTCGTGCTTCAGTGTCTTGGAAATTTTCAAATCCATAGCTGTCAAGAATTCAGTAGTAGGGACGCTTGAGGCGAAACAATTTAAAAATCTTCACTACTTCCGCCGCCGATGCCCTTTGGACTTTCAATAACGGGTGCGCTTGGGTAAGGCCTGAGCAGCCAGCACCTCGACAGTATTGCCTGCAACGTAACGGATTCCGGCGGCTGTAATCCTGGTGATAATCCTCGGTGGAGGAAGTGCGAGCGGCGGGAATGATTTCCGTGATCACTGGCCGGGGGAAACAACAGTAACGGTTCAGTCCTCGTGATAGTGTTCCGCGGTACAGCCTGAGCGGGAATCGTCATGCCGCGCTGTCATTCGGCAGTCACCGCGGCTTCCGTCGATGGCAGGGCGACGATGGGCTCTTCGTCCTCTTTACCGGTACGTCTTTTCCGGCACCGAGACACCAGGAGGGTCTCCGGCCCCCAGGGGGACGGCAAGTTGCTCTTTCACGACCCTAGAGAGTTCGATCAGGGAAACGGGCTTCATTAAAAACTCCCGGAACCCGATTTTTTTCGCTTGTTCCTCGTCTATGCGGTCGCTGTAACCGGTGGTTAGAATGATCGGCAGATCGGGGCGGATCTTCAGCAGTTCCCTCGCCAGTCCGGCGCCGGTCATATTCGGCATTGTCATATCCGTGATCACCAGGTCGTAACGGTCCGGGTGCGCCTGAAACGCCTCCAAGGCATCGTTGCTGCTGTACCGCACGTCAACTTCATAACCCAGGGAAGAGAGAATCTCCTGTCCTAAAGAGGCGATCGGTTCCTCGTCGTCAACCAGAAGGATGCGGCCCCGGCCCCGGAGGATTTCTTCCGTTTTCTCCTCTTTGGCGCTGCTGTCGGCGTCGAGAAGGGGCAAGTAGATCGTAACAGCGGTTCCCCTGGATGGTTCGCTATCAATGGTGATGGCACCACCACAGTCCCTGACGATGCCGTAAACAACCGACAACCCCAGTCCGGTGCCCTCGCCTACCTTCTTGGTGGTGAAGAAGGGTTCGAAGATCCTGTCTTTCCAGGCGGGATCGATCCCTTCGCCCGTATCGCTCACGGTGATCTGGAGGTAACCGCCTTCCTTCAACTGCGGCGCGCCTGGGGGGCCCTCTCCGGAGTACTGCTGCTCCTCGATACGTACCTCCAGAACACCCTCCTGATTTCGCATGGCATAAAGGGCATTGGTGCAGAGATTGACCAGCACCTGATGAATCTGGGTGGGGTCGGTCAATACCATATCATGGCTGGTGTTATAGACTTGGCGGATCTCCACCGTCGCTGGCATAGTAGAGCGCAGCAGTTTCATCGCCTCCTTGACGATGGGGATGACTGACACGGGCTGGACGTTGTACTCCCCCTGGCGGCTGAAGTCTAGGATCTGCTTGATCAGATCACGAGAACGGTCGCAGGCCTTGAGAATCCGCTCCAGGTGAGGAAGGATGCCCTTATCCGTCGTCTTTAATTTTGCCAGTTCGGCGTAACCCATCAGCGCTCCCAGGATATTGTTGAAATCATGGGCGATACCGCCGGCCAGGACACCGATGGCCTCCATCTTCTGGGCTTGACGGAGCTGCGCCTCGATCCGCACCGTCTCGGTCACATCACGCTTCAGTGCCACATAACCCATGAGCTTCCCGGTGGATGTGGTGAGGGGGCTGATTGTGGTGTCTTCCTCGATAATGTCCCCGTCCTTGCGCCGGTCGATAAGATGTCCGGTCCAGATCCTCCCGTCCCTGAGCGTATCCCAGAGCCGTTTGTAGAAGGCCGAATCGTGCCGGCCGCTCTGGAGAAATCTCGGGTTGCGGCCTATCGCCTCTGCCCGGGAGTAACCCGTAATCTTTTCGAAAGCCGGATTTACATATTGGATTATCCCCTCCGGGTCCGTAATGATGATGTCTTCCGCCGCCTGTTCCACCGCGGTGCTCAGACGCTGCAACTCCTCTTGCGCCCGGTGCCGTTCCGTAATGTCGAGAAGCGTGCCGATCACCGCCGGCCTCCCCTGATAGAGGGTTCGGGAGCCGAGCATCTCGACGTTTCGGACCTCTCCTTCCCTGGTGACGATGCGAAATTCATGATGCATGGATTTGAAGCCCCGGGCATTTTGCTGGCGAACGTTCTGCACCAGCAGGGGCAGATCTTCCGGGTAAATGACCTCCTGAAGTCCCATATGGTCGATCATCTCTTCGGCGGTATGGCCGAAAATATTCGTCATTTCCTCATTGACGTATTTGAAGCGCCTATCCTGGAGCAGGTAGATGCCGACGAGGGATTTTTCCGTCAGATCCCGGAACTTCCTCTCCGACTCCCGGAGAAGCTGCTCCGCCTGAAGCCGCGCAATGACGGATCCGACCCGACTGCCGATCGTCTCCAGGGTGTCCCGGACGGTGGTGGGGATGCCGTTGGGATACCGTGCCCCTAGGGTAAAACCGCCGATGACCTGGTCCTGAGAATGGATGGGGATCAGCGCCGCGGATTGCATCCCCTCGGCTACGGCGTCCGCAAGGTTCAATGCGGTCATCTCCGCCGCGCCGTCCAGGTAGATAGGGGAGCCCGCATCCAGGAGCATCGCCCGCTCCGAGCCGGCCTCGTAGCGGCGCAGCTCCTCCGCATATTCCCGGGAAATGCCGGTGACGGTTTGCAGACTGAAGGACCCCGAGGCGGGATCGCGGATATATATGCCCCCGGCGTCGCATCCTGCCGCGGCAACGGCCGCTTCGAGGCACAGCTCCAGGGATTCCTCGAGGGACACCGCCCTGGCCAGGGCCATGCCCAGATCCTGCTGGATTCGCAAGATCTTGTCCGCCAGTTTCTTTTCCGTAATATCCCGCAGTACGCTGATAAAAGCCTTGGGGTTGCCGTCCATATCCTTGATCACCGAGGTGTTCATCTCCATGACGATGGTCTTGCCCCCACGGATGCGGATCTCATATTCATTGCCCCGGGATAGGCCGCGGGTGATAACCGTGGGGATATTCACCGCGGCTGCGGCCTTTCCCTCCTCCGTAAGGAGATCAAATACCGTCCGCACCTCCTCAAGGAATTCTTCGACACTCTCCACCCCGTAAATACGGGCGGTCTGACGGCTGACGGCAATGAGCTCCCCGGAAAGGGAAAAAACGACGATGGCATCCGGCGAGGTATCCATGAGGGTGCGATACATCTCCTCACTTTCCCTGAGGGCCCGCTCTGTGAGGATCCGGTCGGTGACATCCTCGATGGCCACAATGGTCAAATCGGTAAGACCTTCCCGATTCAAGGGTGCCGCCCGCAAAACAAGGTCGCGATACACGCCGTCTTTTCTGCGCAGTTTTGTCCGCACCGTGTTCACGCCGTTCTTCGGCGCGCCGTCATACAACTCCCTCTCTACCCTTTTAAATTCTTCCTCGTCGTCGGACAACATATGTGGGGTTTTCCCGATGATTTCCTCCTCGGTATAACCCGTGATTTCATACCAGGCACGGTTTGCCGTCTGAAATGTCTGGTCCTGCATCGTACAGAGGCCGACGGGGGCGGCGAGAAAAACACCCCGGAGCGTGGCCTTGGTCCGTTTCCTCGCCTCTTCAGCCTGTTTACGCTCCGAAATATCCCGGGAGACACCCTGGATAGCCATGGGCCGGCCGTGCTCGTCGCGGATAAAGTTCATCTTGGCTTCGACCCAGACATGAGTCCCGTCCTTGCGTCTCTGAAGGAGCTCGAAGGCTTCTGATCGACCGGGGTCAGCCAAGCCGGTTTTTTCTTTGTTCATCTCCTCCGACAATCTGTTCAAGGCCTTTTCTAACGATTCAGGGACGATTAGCCGTTCAATGCCGACTTCCATCGCCTCTTCCGCGGAAAAGCCCATCAGTTTTTGAACAGACGGGCTAATATAATCGAAGCGCATGGTTTCCAGGTTCAGGACCCATATGGTATCTGTCGCGTTTTCGGCTAGGAGCCGATACTGGCGCTCCGAAACCTCCAAATCGGCGGATTTGGATTCGAATTGTTTTTTGGATAGAACGAGCTGTTTGTTAGCCTCCGCCAGGTCGAAAGTAAGTTTGCGGGCCTCGTTATATTTCTCCTGTATACGTTGATTGGCGTCCAGAAGATCTTCGACGGCGTTTTGGTATGCCTGCCTCCGTCGAAACACCCGCTTCCAAAAAGAAGCCGGGCCGCGGGAGGCGAAGCGGACCCGGTACAGGCAGCCTTTGGCCCCGTAAACGGGGGCGTCCGGCCATGTCCTATCGCCATACATATCGACCGATACCTGGCATTCGATTTCCTCCACGTGAGCGACCGGCATGTGGAAAAAGGTGGGTATCCCGGCCAGAACCCCCCGCATGTAATCACAGTCATAGTGGGTCTTTCGGCTGCCGTCGTGGTAGCGCTCCTCCACAAGGGCCCACGAATCCCCCAGTTCATGGACAAACACGTCGCCCTTGGCTCTTATCATCCGATTGTACTTGGGGATGTGGGAATAAGCGATTTTGGGATCGTTGATGAGCCGGGCGATCCGGTCCAGGATACCGAACGACCTGAATCGCATGGTCGCTATCGCCATTTTGTAAACCGCGTCCTCGTCGCCAAGGATTTCGATCATCCGTCGATAAAGGGTTTGCATAAAATCGTGAGAAATCCAGTTATTGTCGTCCATGAGGTAGGACTCATCAAGCTCCAGCCCCTCTAACAGGTTGCCGAGGGAGCCGTTGTTCTCCTCGCGCACATACATGAGCAGGGTCCGGGTGATCCGGCAACTGAGTTCTGGTTCCGTGGATGGCAGGGTATCCATTTTGCTGTTTCGTCCTCCTTCACATATCACGGTCAGGCATGACCGAGATATAATAAAAAGTTGTGTTTAGGACTATAGGTTGTGTGTCCACCGGATGGTTGCTTCGCGACAGTCGTCCGGCTAAATAAAAAAGGAAAGGATACACGCACCATGAAGAAAGATAGTTTAGCAAGGATAAATAATCCAGCAGAAAATGAAGAAGATCCGCTAGCGGAGATTTTACGACAGGGAGCAAGAAGCTTGATGGCTCAGGCATTAGAAGCAGAGATAGAACTATTCTTAAGTCAATATAAAGATTTAAGGGACAAATCCGGCTGCCGACGGATGTCCGCAATGGATATATGCCGGAAAGGCAGATTCAAACAGGTATCGGAGCGGTTTGTGTGAAAGTGCCTCGGACGCGGGACAGATTTTGTCAAGACTCAGAGAGGATAACATTCAGTTCAGCGATATTGCCGCCATATCTGCGGAAGACAAGGAGTCTGGAGCAATTGATTCCCTGGTTGTATTTAAAAGGAGTTTCCACCGGCGATTTCAGCGATGCCTTAGCAGCCTTAGTCGGCAAAGATGCTCCGGGATTATCCCCTGCCACAATCAGTCGCCTTAAAACTGTATGGCAAGATGAGTTTCGGCAATGGAAGCAACAGTGCCTTCTGGTCATTATGGGTGCCACTGCTGATGGCGTAAAGGAACTGTTAGCCATCGAGGGCGGATTCCGGGAGAGCGAGCTTTCCTGGCGGCAACTGCTTTTAGATTTAAAATCTAGAGGTTTAATCACTGCTCCCCAACTCGCTATTGGCGATGGCTCTCTGGGTTTCTGGAGCGCATTGAGCAAAGTTTATGATAATACCCGCTGGCAGAGGTGCTGGGTACACAAAACAGCCAATGTCCTGAATAATTTGCCCAAGAGCCTTCAATCCAAAGCAAAAGCCCAATTGCATCAAATATGGCAGGCGGCCGATAAGGATGAAGCAAACCGCTATTTTGACGACTTTGTGAACACTTATGAAGCAAAATATCCCAAAGCAACCCAGTGTCTGGAAAAGGGTAGAGATTCTTTGCTGACCTTTTATGTTTTTCCTGCTGAACACTGGCGGCATATTCGGACGACGAATCCGATTGAATCGACCTTTGCGACTGTTCGTTTGCGAACAAATAAAGTGAGAGGCTGTTTTTCCGCCAACACGGTAATCATGATGGCTTTTAAATTATGTCAATGCGCTCAGAAGAAATGGATTCGTTTACATTGCCCTGAACGTTTGGCTGAAGTCGTTAAAGGGGTTAAGTTTGTCAACGGTATAGAACAAAAAAGGATCGCCGCCTAATGCCTCATACACAACATTTGACTATAGCTCGGCATGACCGAATGGCAAGGGTGATGGTGATTTGACCAAGGATCAGTCTCTTTTAGCATCAAGTCAGGGAAGGGTCAAGAATAATGGTATGGTCAAGGGCGGTTTTTGTGGGACCCCCTTAGGTCATGTCAGCAGACTCAGATTCGGCCCAATATAATATATTTGCAGAAACAACCGATTGGCCTCTGTGCGATGATCCTGTTGCCTCATTAATAATAAATGTTACCGAAGAAAGAGTGAGTATTGAGAACGTTGCTCCACAAAAGATGTTACCGAAACCTGGTAATCTTTTTGAGCCTCATTTGTATAATGTTGTTTAGCTCAAAGGGGTTTAAGTTTTCAAGTTGTTTTGTCAGTGCAGGTTTGACCGATTCATTGATGTATATTGGTTCCATGATTCTTTGATATGGTGTTTTTGGGTCATCATGTATTTTTATAGTTTTAGATCCGATACGTTCTTTTTCAATTAGTTTGACCGAGGGTAGAAAGAAGTTATGGAAGAGCCGCCATTCGTTGCGGTATAGATTATTCATGAGGGGGACCACCTTGTGATTGTCCAGTCTTTGATACCCCAGCCACTGGCGGACATGCGTCCAGTTTTTCTGTTCGATGTTGGCGTTATCGTTTTTGTGATAGGCCCTGCTGCGTGTGAAGTTTACGGGCTGTTTTCGCTCGGTGAAATGACGAAGAAGGTGATAATTGAGAAACTCACTGCCGTTGTCTGAATCAAAGCCCAGGAGCGGAAACGGGAGCATTTTTTCGACATCTCGGATTTGTTCCAGCACTCCTTTTCCTCCTTTGCCCCAGACCGCTCTTTGTTCCGTCCGACCCGTAGCGATATCCACAAAGTCAACCATGTAGGCAAACATGCCGTCCGAGAATCACCGCAATGGGCGACCGTGTCCGTTTCAAGATAACCTGGCCGATGTTTCAATTTAAGCCAATAGGTGAAACAGCTTATATGTTTTATTTAAATTAGTTTTTAGCTAGCTACGCAACACCATTCAATGTGCATAAATAGGTAGTTTTCTTTGATTCGTAATCAGTAGGTCGGCGGTTCAAATCCGCGCATCGGCTCCACGCAAAGAATCCCCCCGCCATTTTGGTATCTGAAGGTTTTTGTCAAATAACAGTAGAAGTGATTGTCTGTTTTGGGGGATTGATTATTTCCGCTTTAATATTTGATGCTTACATGTTGAAGGACCAATTTTGGCCTTGACTCATTTTCCGGTATGGTTTAATTTTACTGTGTTTGCGATTCTTGGACATGCGTTGGGGATATTTAAGGATTAGCCTCGCTGATGTGACTTCGGCAACAATGTTTTTCCTGATATGAGATGAATTCGAACAGGCGGGATGAAACGGGCGATCATGCAGATGTTTTCCACAAAGCTTTTACTTTGTCAGGGAATAACAAAATTTAAAAGGAAGGTCGGTTATGACAGACAGCTCAGGACTTGCTGAACTGCAAAATATTCTCCGTTTGGAAAAGGGGCTGCAGGAGGTGACCGGCAGCATCAACAGCGCGCAGAATATAAAAGAAATATTGATCAACAGCCGCCCTCTGATTGTCGATCTTTTTCAGGTGGAGGCCGCACACATCTATATTGTCAATAACAAAAATAAAAAAGAGATCATGACCCTGTTGCAGGTGGACGGCCAAATTAAAGAAAGAAAAACTGCCGTGAGCAATGAGACCATCCCCGGGTATGTAACCAATACGGGACGGTTGCTCAACATTTCAGACTTCAGCAATAATTTGCAAATCAATCAGTATTCAGATCTTCTTTTGGAGTCCAACAGAGACTCCCGGTTCGGCGTCAATATCCGTCAGATTCTGGCCATGCCGATTGTCTACGGCGGAGAAATTATGGGGGCCGTTGAAATTATCAACAGAAAACAGGGCGACGGGCCGTTCAGTGACGAAGAGCCGGTGCTCCTGCAGGAAATTTCCGAGGTGCTGGGAGTCGCAATTTACAATCAGTTGAGGATCGATCCTAAGACCAAGAGAACGAAGTTCGGTTATTTGTTGTCCAATAATCTGATCACAGAAGAAGATTTGAACCAGGCGAAAAAAGAAGCTCTCGAGAAAAGGGAATCGCTTGAAGATGTCCTGATGCGTGATTATAAAATCAGTAAAAATGATCTCGGCCAGTCTCTTGAATTTTTTTATCAGAGTAATTTCGTAGTGTTCGATCATAGCACACCCATTCCCGGCGATTTGCTTAAAAATTTGAAAAAAGAATATTTGATGAGGGAGAAATGGGTGCCGCTGGCACGGCATGACAAGAATATACGGGTTATCGTCGACGACCCCCAGAATATCCTAAAACGTGATACGATCGAGAGTATTCTGAAGACTAAAAACATAAAATATGAGTTTGCCCTGAAAGAGGATATTCTCAAATACATCGAATTCTTCTACAGGGAAAATGCACAGGAAGCGACTTTTACGGAGCTGATCGGCAGGCTCGATGCGGGCGAGGAGGCCACGGACGA
>Ga0255347_1002667_pt1 | contig 24724 bp, 26 predicted proteins | sample wastewater_treat_2_FD_192479 | JGI IMG/M metagenome (GOLD analysis project Ga0255347, IMG submission 192479) | Wastewater microbial communities from Lulu Island WWTP, Vancouver, Canada - plant24 | ecosystem: Engineered > WWTP > Wastewater > Unclassified | place: Canada: Vancouver, British...
CGTAAGTAGATAATGGATTTTTCCCGCCCTCTACTCCATCAAATGTACCGCACAAAGAAACAACATTAAATTGCTGGCTTTTACAAGATAGAGATAGTATTAAAATTGTTGAATATGCTATAATTTTTCTCATCTCTCGTTTAATTGATATTTATTGGGATTCTGTATTTGTGACACCACCCATTTCATAATATTCTTAATGTCAGAATATTATGAAATAAAATTAATCAATAATTTTTATTCCCGCAAAATTATTTGAAGACCCTAAGGGTTAGGCTACTCCGCTTCAAAAATCAGAACAATGGCGGGATGGGAAAATTCAAGCGATACTTTGCTCTCCGATACGATGTTGAGAGAGGCTTTCCAGAGGGAATCAAAAATTACTTCATCGAGGGGGTATTCGAGCCCCGTCGATTTGATTTTCAGACTTTGGTCGAAGGTAAAAAATGAAATGGCCGTACCGGGAGCTGCATCAAAAACGGTGCTATCCTTGATCGTAAAAAATCGGCCGTGATCTGTGACCATATCTACAGGAAAAGGGCAATCCTGCACATATTCAGCCAGGAGCGAAATATTACCCAGAGTATGATCCTCCCTTCGGCCCGTAGCCCCGAGAATGGTTACCTGTAAGGGGTTGAAGCTCTTTGCCAGCTCCACAGCCTTGGTAAGGTCGTTGGTATCCTGGCAATCCGATTTTCTGATGATGTCGGAGTATTCTCTCTGCAACTCTATAGGCATCGAATCCATATCACCGGCGATGAAATCCGGAATTACTCCCCTCGAGATGGCCTTTTCTGCGGCACCGTCGCAGCAGATGAGGACTTCCGCAGTGCGGAGTATTTTCAGAGTCTTCTCTGAAGAGGGATAGGTACCGTCTGCAAGTATTACAATTCTCTTCATAGCTGCAACTTATTTTGCCCTATATTTTTCCGGTTCACGGAATCCTTTAAGAAACTCTCCTACATCGAGCCGCCTTTTGCCGGCAATCTGAAGATTTAAAATACGCACCGATCCGGTGCCGCACTTAATCTCGAGCCAGCTGCTGCCATCGGAGGTGATAGTTCCCCAATCCTCATTCTCCTGATCTTTCTCCCTCACAAAGGCCTCGAAGATCTTGACTCCTAGCTGCTGCTCCTCAAAAACAAAGGTCGTATGAGCGCAGGGGTAGGGGCTGAGTCCTCGGATGAGGTTTACAATATCTCGGGCATCCCTGCTCCAGTCGATGCGCGCAAGTCCCCGGCTGAGTTTGGGTGCGGGTCTGAGTGCCATGTATTGGGTATCCTGCGCCACCGGCCGTACGGTGCGATCCCTGATGGCGCTTGCTGTCTTCACTACCAGAGCGGCTCCCATCTCCATAAGTTTGTCGTGCAGGGTACCGGCATTATCATATTCCTCGATAGAGTAGCTCTCCTGAAAGAGTATTTTGCCGGTGTCAATCTCCTCATTTATAAAGAAAGTTGTCACTCCGGTGATGCGTTCTCCGTTGATCAGCGCCCAGTTGATGGGAGCCGCACCGCGGTATTGCGGCAGGAGGGAGGCGTGCAGGTTGAATGTACCCAGAGAAGGCATTGACCACACCTCTACAGGCAGCATTCGGAAGGCTACCACTACAAAGAGATTGGCGTTGAAAGAGGCGAGCTGCTCCAGAAATTCGGGGTCCTTGAACCTCTCCGGTTGGAGTACCGGTAAATTATGCTCCAATGCACACTTTTTGACGGCGCTTTCATTGATTTTGAGTCCGCGCCCGCTCTGCTTATCGGGAGCAGTAACTACTGCCACTACATCAAACCCCTCTGCGAGAAGACTCTCAAGCGGTGCTACCGCAAATTCGGGAGTACCCATATAGACGATGCGGATGCGACCCCTATCCTTACGGAAGAAATTGCGTACCTTGTGGTAAATCTTGACTATATAATCCCATATATTCTTGAAAAATACCTTGTAAGAATCTATATTGAAAAGGCTGGAATCCCTGATTGCGTGCCTGGTAAGAAAAATGCCTATCGGCAACAATACTACAGCTGAAATGATAGTACCTGCAAATGGCGTCATCGCTCCATCTTTCGCAAGTTTTTTACCCGAAATATCAATGATATAGTATACAAGATAGAAGAATATCGAAATAATGACGGGAGTACCAAGGCCTCCCTTACGAATAATAGCTCCGAGCGGCGCTCCGATGAAGAAAAACAGCAAGCAGGCGAGAGATAGGGTAAACTTGCGGTAACTCTCTATATCAATCCTCTTGAGTGGGTCTACATAGCGGTAGTTCTCTCTGGAAAAATTGCCCACCAGATCCATAGCGAGGGTAAGTCTGTCCATCGCCTGACGACAAGCCTCCTTCTCCTTCTGGACGGGGTCATTGGCAGCAACCCAGGCATATAGAGTGTCAATACTCAGCCATCCTGCGAAATCCCTTTTTATTGTGGTGTCCAGCTGATGAAGATAGTTCATTCCCGACCCTGATAAAAATCTATTTTGCTGCGTTTTTTGCAATTCGGCAAAGACCACCGAAATCGAATCCCAATCATGTCTGAGCTGCTTCAGATCTTTAGACATCACTTCATCACTGAAACGGTCGTCCGTGGATCTTGTGAAGGTATAGTCTTCCAAAGCGACAATCAATTGTTGCTCTTCAAATTGAAGTTTACTGAGGGTTATGGAGGTATCTCTATAGGTCATCTTATTCTCTTCCTTATATGACATACCGTTATAGAGGTCAAATATCAGATGTTGTTTGTCGGAAGTGACAACCATTTTGCCGGAATCGGCAATAGTTATGTTGTTGTTGCCGTCATGGAGTGTATGGTCATATATTATGATGTCATACATCATTCCGGTCTCGTCGTTGCGCTCCTCGATGCGGAGTATATAGTTGTCTATACCGTCGTAGAAGATTCCTTTGGGTATTTTAATCTCATCTTTTGTATGGAGGATATCGTTGCGAAGAGTGTAAATCTTGTTGTACGATACGGGGACGAGGTCGTTGGCAGCAAAAAATGCTCCGATGGAAATCAATCCCGAAAGCACCATCACTGGCATCAATATTCTACCGAGAGAGATACCCGCGGCCTTCATGGCGAGCAATTCGTTATGCTCTCCCATCCCTCCGAGTGACATAATGGAGGCCAGTAGGGTGGCTAAAGGTAGCGCCATCGGAATCAGCGTAGCCGATGCCCAGCCCAGAAATTCCAAAATCACACCGATTCCAAGTCCCTTGCCTACCAGTTCATCTATATAGAGCCATAGGAACTGCATCGAGAGTACGAATATCACGATGAAAAAGGTAAGGAAAAAGGGGCCTATAAACCTCTTTATTAGGAACCGGTCAATTATTTTCATTATCTGCTGAGTGCAATCTCCTCCAATTTATCTGCTGCCTCATCAAGCCCCTCAACATTCTTGCCACCGGCTGTTGCAAGGAAGTTTTGTCCGCCTCCGCCTCCCTGGATCAGCTTTGCAGCTATCTTGATGTCGTTTGAGGCATTGGCTCCCTTTTTTACAAGATCATCGGTGTACATCAATGTAAGATTTGCCTTGCCGTCACCTGAGGGTATTGCAGCGATGAATACTGCCGAGGTTAGTTCCTTATGGAGCATAAATGCCACTTCTCTGACCATATCCTGATTGAAGCTACCACCTCTGAGGGTTATCAAGCGTATGCCATCGACTACCTTGCTCTCTTCGATAAGTCTCTTCTTAAGTGCTATGGCACGCTCTTTCTCCACCTCTTCCAACTCCTTTTTATAAGTCTCGTTATCTGAGATAAGTTTTGTAACTGAACCGAGCAGGTTTGGATTGTTATTGAAGAGCGCTCCCAGTGTGATAAGATTATCATCCATCTCATATACCGTCGCCTCGGCATGCTTGCCTGTCGTAGCCTCGATCCTCCTGACTCCCGCAGCAATGGCTGTTTCGCTCAGTATCCTGAAATAGCCAAGGGAGCCGGTAGAGGGAGCATGGGTGCCGCCGCAAAGTTCCGTAGAGTCCCCAAACCTTATCACGCGTACCTTATCCCCATATTTTTCTCCGAAAAGTGCAATAGCTCCCATTTCGTGTGCCTTTTCAACCCTTATGTTTCTGAACTCCTCTCTCCGGATATTTTTACGGATAAGGCTATTGACTAGTTTTTCCACCTCTCTCAGATGCTCTCGGGAGACTTTCTCGTAGTGAGAAAAGTCAAAACGGAATGAAGATGCGCTGACTGAAGAACCCTTTTGTTCGATATGGTTGCCCAGTACGTGTCGCAGAGCGTGATGCAGCAAATGGGTAGCTGTGTGATTGTTTGCCGTTTCAATTCTGCGTTCTTCACTCACTCTTGCAATAAAACTCTCCCTGATGTTTTGGGGAATCCTATCTGCGATATGTATGGGGAGCTCATTCTCTTTGATGGTATTCAAAATGGTGACAAGCTCACCGCTCGCCGACTCAATTGTACCGCTGTCGCCCACCTGTCCTCCGCTTTCTGCATAGAAAGGGGTTTTGTCAAATACCAACTGGAACATCTCTTTGTTTTTGGCTTTGACGGTACGGTATTTCATAATGTGTACTTCTGCCTCGAGGGTGTCGTAACCTACAAACCCTGTCGAAGTGAAGGGGGCAATCTCATACCAGTCACCCTCTTCGATGGCAGTAGCATTTCTCGCACGCTCCTTCTGTTTGCCAAGTTCGATTTCGAAGCCCTTCATATCTATTGTGTAGCCCTTCTCTCTGGCAATAAGTTCACTCAGGTCAATTGGAAATCCAAATGTATCATAGAGAGTAAAAGCGTCAACCCCGGAAATCTGTTTGCTCTCCGCAGATTTTTCCAGTATGGAATCCATAAGGCGAATGCCCTTGTCGAGAGTGCGTAAAAATGCATCTTCTTCCTCTCTTATCACATTTACGATCAGATCTTGCTGCTTTACCAGTTCGGGGAAGGCTTCACCCATGTCACTTACAAGTTGGGGTACGAGTTTGCACAGAAATGGCTCGTGCATGCCGAGGAAAGCATAGCCATATCTGACGGCACGGCGAAGGATACGCCTGATAACATAGCCTGCCTTGACATTGGAGGGCAACTGTCCGTCAGCAATAGAGAAACAGATGGCCCTGATGTGGTCTGCGATAACCCTCATTGCTACTCCCACTTTAGTGTCGCTCTCATATTTTACCCCGCTGACTCTCGATATAGCCTCAATCATGGAGGTGAATACATCGGTATCGTAGTTACTCTGTTTGTTCTGTAATACCATACAGAGGCGCTCAAGTCCCATTCCCGTATCTACGTGTTTGGCTGCAAGAGGCTCCAGAGAGCCGTTGGATTTGCGGTTGTACTGTATGAAGACGAGATTCCATACCTCTATTACCAGATGATGTCCCCGGTTTACCATTTCTCTGCCGGGGATTTTTGCTCTCTCCTCATCGCTGCGGAGGTCTATGTGGATCTCGCTGCAAGGGCCGCAGGGACCTGTATCACCCATTTCCCAGAAGTTATCCTTTTTGTTGCCGAGAATAACTCTCTCTTCCGGGAGGAGCTTGAGCCATAAATCATGCGCCTCTTTGTCCATTTCGAGGCCTTCCGGTGCGTAACCCTCAAATATTGTGGCATATAGCCGGTCCTTATCGATTTTGTAAACTTCAGTCAGAAGTTCCCAAGCCCAGTTTATGGCATCTTTTTTGAAATAGTCACCGAAACTCCAGTTGCCGAGCATCTCAAACATCGTATGGTGATAGGTGTCGTGGCCGACCTCCTCGAGGTCATTGTGCTTGCCGCTTACCCTGAGACATTTTTGCGTATTAGCCACTCTGGGATGTTTTACGGGGGTATTGCCGAGAAACCAGTCTTTGAACTGATTCATGCCCGCATTGGTAAACATGAGCGTAGGGTCATTTTTGACTACCATAGGTGCTGAAGGTACCACGGTATGGCCTTTTGAAGCGAAAAAATCGAGGAAGGTACGACGTGTTTCGTTAGATGTCATGTAGTTAGATTGTTAATAACTTTGTTAATAAAATATGATTTTTCATCGCAAAATTAGTTTTTTTATCCAAATTGTGTAATTTTGCAGGGTTATAAATGGTGTTATTTGATTATGTTAGGTAAAAAACAATACATTTTTAACAAGGAAACCCTTTCATACGAAGTAGTAAAAACTACCCTAAAGAGCAGATTATTAAGGTTTAGTGTGGTTTTAGCTCTTGGTTTTATCTGCTTCGCTGCTTACTTTTGGCTTTATTCGGATGTTCTCTCACTGAAGACACCCAAAACCATGATACTTGAGAGTCGCAACCAGGAATTGCTCTCACAAATCAAAAGTCTCAATCAGAAGCTCGATGAAGGTCACCGTATCCTTAATGAAATAGAGATGAGGGACAACATAGTCTATCGTCCTATTTTCGGTATGGAAGAAATTTCATCGGAGGTACGCGATGCGGGCTTCGGTGGCGTGGATAGATATTCGCACCTGAAACATTTTGAACATTCAGACCTCCTAATCTCATCCGCGATGAGACTCGATATACTCTCAAAGAAGGCAGCCGTACAGTCCCGTTCATTTGACGAGGTTTCCCTGTTAGCCAAAAGGGCAGGTGACATGGCTTCATGCGTGCCTTCTATTTTTCCCGTCTCTACTCATCCTCGCAACAGCCTGGGAAGCAGGTTCGGATATCGCTCAGATCCCTTTACCAAAGGTATCAGAATGCATAAAGGGGTGGATATTTCAGGCAAGACCGGCGAACCCATTTATGCTACCGGTGACGGTATCGTAGTCGAAGTGAGCTACAATTTCTTCGGTTATGGCAACCAGGTGATCGTGGATCATGGATTTGGTTACAAGACACGCTATGCACACCTTCATCAGGCTACGGTAAAACCGGGCCATAGAGTTACTCGTGGGGAACAGGTGGGTAAAATGGGAACTACAGGACGTTCCAAGGGGGTCCATCTCCATTATGAGGTAATCTATCAGGGCAAGGCTGTCAATCCTTGCAACTATTTTGACCATGAAATCTCGCCTGAAGAGTATCAGAGCATGATTCTTGCGGGTAAAGACCGCAAGTAAGATATGGCCAAATTTTTATACAACAAAGAGGAACTCAGATTTGACAAAAGGAAGTTCTCTATATGGAGGGCTCTTCTTGTTGTGGGCAAGTATGTCTTTTTCAGTCTGCTTGTCGCAGTTATCTATTACGCTATCTTTGCTCTCTTTTTCAGCACGGACCGCGAAAAGCAGCTCATTGCCGAAGGGGATTATATGGAGCGGGAATATGATAGGATGAAGGGACAGATGGATATTGTCGAGAGCGTAGTCGAGGGGCTTGAAGCGAGGGATCGCCAGATTTATAATGATATCTTCCAATCGGCTCCTCCTACCTATATGATAGGTCGTGATACTGCTCGCCTTGATCTTGGTACCATTTACGAAGAGGATGAGAATGATCTGATCTGGAATGTCAATATCCGGGCATCCCGCCTCGAATCGATCTCAGGCAAAATCAATAATTCCATTGAAAACATCAATCACCGATTATCTGCCGGTGAAATGGATTGGAGGTCCATTCCTTCCATTATCCCCGTTAAGGACTTTTCCATCGCCAGAACCGGTGCATCGGTGGGCAATAAGTTCAGCCCCTTTTACAAGACGCTCAGGGACCACACAGGTTTCGACATACTCTCTCCGGTAGGTACCGAAGTGCTTGCGGCAGCCTCCGGCACCGTAACTGCGGTCACCAGAGGTGCAACTGCCTGGGGCAGGCGTATTGAGATAACCCACTCCGGAGGTATGGTTACCACCTATTCGCACCTTCAAGAGATTATGGTTAAAAAGGGACAACAAGTGCAGCAGTCCGATATTATCGGTAGAGTAGGCAATAGCGGCACGTCATTTGCTCCGCACCTCCATTATGAAGTTATAGTTGATGGCAATTATGTCGATCCGATCAATTATTTTTTCGCCGACATTACTCCATTGGCTTATCAGGAAATGATGATAATAGCGCTTAGTACCGGACAATCTATGGATTGATAAGAGATGACAGGACAACATTACTATACTATAGGCCAGGTGGCAAAGATGTTTGATGTAAACGTCTCACTTATTCGTTTCTGGTCGGACACCTTCCCGGAATATGTGCGTCCGGCTCGCAACAATAAGGGCAACCGACTCTATCGCGAAGCCGACATTGATGCGCTAAGAAATATCGCCCGGCTGGTCAGAGATCAGGGTATGACCCTTGAAGGTGCCCGCAATCGGTTGAAATTCGGATTGGATGAGGTAGACAGAAGGAGTGAAGCCATAGAAATACTCAGGAATATACGCGCCTCACTGACTGAGGTGCGGGATGCCCTTTAGTCCCCGAAATTGGATATGAAAGCAAAAGATATAGCACTTATTATCGAGGAATTCGCCCCCCTCGGTACGCAGGAGCCTTGGGACAACTCCGGTTTCTGCATAGGCTCTCCCGAGCAGGAGATAAAGGGCGTGATGATTGGATTTGATCCTACCCCGGAGCTGATAGAGGCTGCGGTGGCCAAGGGAGCGGATATGGTTATAACCCATCACCCGTTGATTTTTTCCGGCATCAAAAAGATCAATCCTGATACATTTATCGGTAAGGCCATCACTCTTGCAATTAAGCATGGAATGGTCATCTACTCGGCGCATACCAACGCCGATAAGGCTGAAGGTGGGGTAACCGCCCTGATGGCTAAACGTTTGGGATTGCAGGATATGACGCCTCTCGATGAGACCTTATTGGCTCTTGTCGGCACTCTACCCTCTCCGATAGAGCCGCAGGCACTTTCCGCCCTTGTGAAGGAGTCTTTCGGAATCGAGCGTTTGCGCAGCTCAAGGCTCATTGGAGAGCCCGTTTCAAGGGTTGCCGTTTGTGCCGGGAGCGGTTCGTCCTTCATCCCTCAGGCGATAGAGGCCGGTGTGCAGCTTTTCATTACCGGAGATGTCTCGTACCACCATTTTTTCTGCCCTGAGGGCTTTATGGTGATGGATATCGGACATTATGAGAGCGAGAGGGATATTGTGGATAAGTTGTATGAAATTCTTAGCAAAAAAATTCCTACCTTTGCAATCCACACTTTCTTGAATAATAATAACAATCCAATATTTTACTTCTAAGTATATGGCTACAAAAAAGGCAACTAAAGTGGTTACTCCTATAGACCAGAGGGAAACCTTCGTTTCGCTTTCGACACATTCCGGCGAAACCGATGCGAAGGAGATGGAGCAGAAGCTTCAAATTTTGTATCAAATCCAGAATATTGACACCAAAATTGACAAGATATATTTGCTGAGAGGTGAGCTTCCGCTCGAAGTGGAGGATCTTGAAGATGAAATCGAGGGCCTTAAGACCCGCATTGCAAATATAATGGCCGAAATCAAGGAGATCGAAAAATACAACACAGAGTACAAGCATCAGATAGAGGAGTCAAAAAAGGCGATATCCAAATATGAAGAGCAGCGCAATGATGTCAAAAACAATCGCGAGTTTGAATCTCTTTCAAAGGAAATCGAGTTTCAGGAACTCGAGATAAGTGTTGCCGAGAAAAACATCAAAGAGGGCAATGCCACCATTGCTGATAAAAAACTCTTACTGGATGACTCCAAAGCTGCTCTTGCAGGCAGACAAGTGGACCTTGCCGATAAGGAAGAGGAGCTCAAATCCATCACTGAGGAGACGGCCAAAGAGGAGGAGGAGCTGCTAAACAAGCGCGATTCTCTGGTTGCCACTCTCGATGAGAGGACCATCAACGCTTATGAGCGTGTGCGTAAAGGTGCCAAAAACAGACTTGCCGTTGTAACGGTCGAAAGAGGTGCCTGCGGAGGCTGCTTCAATAATATTCCTCCCCAGAGGGAACTCGATGTCATTGAAAGCAAGAAAATGATAATCTGCGAACATTGCGGTCGCATCCTTGTAAAATCTCCTGACAAACAGGAAGAATAAGTGAGATATGGCCAAGAAAGATTCAGGTAAAAAGGATAGGAAGGTGGATTTGGCGATCCTCGGCGAAGAGCTGGGAGGGCGGGTGCCCCCACAGGCTATCGACATTGAGGAGGCTGTCCTCGGTGCGCTCCTGCTGGAGCCCGAAGTAGTGGTAGATGTTCTTGACCAGCTTTCGGCAGAATGTTTCTATAAAGATGCACACCGCAAAATATATGATGCAATAGCCACCCTCTCCAAGCGCAATGACCCCGTAGATATCTTCACAGTTTCTGACGAACTTCGCAAAAGCGGGGACCTTGAGGAGATCGGAGGAACGGCATACCTTAGCCAACTTACCCTCAAGATCGGAGCTGCAGCACATATTGATTATCACACCAAAGTCCTTCTCCAGAAATTTATCCAGAGGGAACTCATCTCGATCTCATACAAAATACAGAAAAGCGCCTTTGACGACTCCATGACAGTCGATGATCTGGTGGATACTGCGGAAAAAGAAGTGTTTGAACTTGCTGAGCGTAATATGCGCCGTGAGACCTCTCCCATAAAAGATATCGTAGGTCAGGCTATCAGAGAGATTGAGATCAACCAGCAAAGAGAGGATGGACTCAGCGGTATTCCTTCGGGTTTTACCGGCATAGACAAGATCACTTTCGGATGGCAAAAGTCCGACCTGATAATCATAGCGGCGCGTCCTTCCGTGGGTAAGACCGCATTTGTGCTGACTATGGCTCGTAATATGGCTATCGACCACAATATCCCCGTGGCATTTTTCTCACTTGAGATGCCGGCGACACAGCTTGTAAAGCGGGTAATGATTGGGGAGACCGGCTTGGAAGCCGATAAGATCCGTGGAGCGAGAAAGATGACTAGTGCAGAGTGGGGTCAACTCAACGAGGGAGTTGCAAGACTCTCCAAGTCTCCATTGTGGATTGATGATACTCCTTCACTCTCCATTTATGAGTTTCGCTCCAAGGCACGGCGCCTTGTCAACAACAATAAAGTAAAAATCATTATCATAGACTATCTTCAACTGATGACCGGACCCCCTGACCTTCGCGGTATGCGTGAACAGGAGGTCTCTGCCATTTCCCGCTCTTTAAAAGCGATTGCAAAGGAACTCAATGTTCCCATAATAGCTCTTTCGCAGCTCAACCGTTCCGTGGAGACGCGTGGCGGCAATAAGCGTCCCCAACTGAGCGACCTTCGTGAGTCAGGAGCCATTGAGCAGGATGCGGACATCGTAATGTTTATCCATCGTCCGGAAAAAGTAGGTCTTCCTTCCGATGATTTGATTGCTGGCGGCACCGAAATCATCATTCTAAAACATAGAAACGGTGCGGTTGGAGATGTTCCGATGAAGTTTGAGTCGGATAGGGTACGATTTGTGGATATAGATGACGTATTGCCCGGTGATCCGATGATCCGTACCGAATATCACGGTTCGAAGATGAATAGTGCGGAGCCTCTGGATTATGCAGGATTGGGTCCGAGTGATGATTTTAATTAAAACGATTATTTTGATGAAAAAGATATTTTTTGCGCTACTGTCGGTTATTCTATTTTTATTTTCGGCAGGCGCTACCGCCCAGACAAAGGGTTATCCTTTCCAAAGCGGTGAAAACATGGAATTGATTATCCATTACAAATGGGGTTTCAGTGCGGATATTGCCAGTGTGAAGTTTACCTTTACCGAAAAGTCCGAGGAGGGTAAAGAACCCTATTATCACCTGTTGGCCCATGCCTCCACCTATAAATTCTGGGATTCATTTTTTAAGGTAAGGGATATTTATGAATCCAAGTTCTACGTCAAGGACCTCACTCCCCTCTATTTTCACAGAGATGTGAGCGAAGGTAACTTTTATGCCAAGAACTGGTATAGCTGGCAAGATGGCGGCAAGACGCTCAATGCCATAGTTGACAAGAAAGGTCGCCCCCGCAGGGATACCACATACTATGAAAATGATGTGATCCGTGATATTATAAATATCTTTTTTACGGTGAGGTGTCTGGATTTCGCAAAGCTCGAAAAAGGAAAGCCGGCACCCTTTATCATAGCCCTTGACAAAGATATCCTCGATATGCGGGTACGTTTTGTAGGCCGAGAAAAGAAGAGAGTGCCTAAAGTGGGTACTTTCAACGCCATAAAGCTGGCTATTGCGGTAAACCCCAGAAAAGGTCGTACAAAAGATGGGGAGACGTCCGTATTCTCATTTGGAGAAGGTGATGGAGAAAGTGTCTTCTATGGTGAGGAGAAGGTATTTATCTGGCTTTCCGATGATGCCAATAAACTTCCCATTTTCTTTTCGGCCCCAGTCGCAGTAGGTGCAATAAATGGTCGCATAGGCACTTATGAAGGAGTTAAATATCCTTTGACCAGTCTTATCAAAGTGGAATAATGTCCGATAAATTCAATAATATAGAGAATACCGGTGTGGTGACCTCCGTTACAAGTGAGTTCATTACTGTGGAGATAATCAACAAATCGGCTTGTGCATCCTGCCATGCCAAAGGTGTCTGCATCTCCTCGGATGAGTCGGTCAGAGAAATAGAGATTCCCCAGTCCATTTCGACTCTGGCGAGTGATTATAAGGTGGGAGAGGAGGTGAAGGTACTCCTGAGGGCATCCCTTGGCCATAGAGCTATTTGGTTGACTGCCGTCATCCCCTTGATTATACTTATGGCCATTATTCTTCTATTTACAAATATTGGCATCAGCGAGCTCGTTACCGGCATCACTATTATCGCCACCCTTGCCCTCTATTATTTTTTCGTTTATCTGTTCAAAAACAAAATATCCAAATATTTTACCTTTTCTATTGAAAAACTATCCAAATGAGTACAACGATTATCTACACGATTGTTTCTTTGGTATCGCTTGGGCTGCTTTTTTCGGTTGTTCTCTACTTTGTGGCGCAAAAGTTCAAGGTTGAAGAGGATCCGAGGGTAGACATAGTCGAGTCTTTGCTCCCCGGGGCAAATTGTGGCGGATGCGGTATGGCCGGTTGCCGTGCATTCGCCGATGCACTTGTCAAGGCCCCGGCGATAGGTTCGCTGTTTTGTCCGGTTGGCGGTGATGCCGTTATGGAAAAAGTTGCTGCGGCTCTCGGTAAGGAAGCAGTCAAAACTGAGCCTAAGGTGGCCGTCATCAAATGTCACGGCACTCTGGACAACCGGCCGAAGACTAACCATTTCGACGGATATGCCTCCTGCAAGGGGATGGCCGCCCTATACTCCGGAGATACCGGTTGCAGGTATGGCTGTCTGGGCAAGGGGGATTGTGTCAATGTCTGCCTGTTTGATGCCATCCATATCGATGAAAGGCGTGGCATCGTTGAGGTCGATGAGGAGAAGTGTGTAGCTTGCGGGGCTTGTGTTAAAGCCTGTCCCAAGTCTATTATCGAACTTCGCCCGAAAGGCCCTAAAAATCGCAGGGTGTATGTCTCCTGTTCGAGCCGGGACAAGGGTGCAATTGCCCGCAAGGTCTGCTCCGTTAGCTGCATCGGCTGCGGCAAATGCGTCAAGGCCTGTCCTTTTGATGCCATTACCCTTGAAAACAACCTCGCCTACATAGATCCGGCTAAATGCAAGCTGTGTCGCAAGTGTGTGGATGAATGTCCCACCAAGGCTATATGGGCGGTCAATTTTCCCATTAAGGTGCCTGTTGCACCTAAGCAAGAAGAGGGGCAGAGTCCTATTGTAAATAATGAAAGTTAGGGAGGAACAAATATGAAACTTACATTTTCCATAGGTGGCATCCACCCTAAAGAGAATAAACTCTCTCGAGACGCACACATTGAAACATTCCCTATACCGGATGTAGCTTATATCTCGATGGCGCAGCATTTGGGTTCTCCGGCTGAGCCGGTAGTACAGAAAGGGGATAAGGTCAAGGCAGGTCAGGTTATCGGTAAGCCGACAGGCTTTATTTCAGGCTTCGTACACTCATCCGTATCAGGCACGGTGACCGCAGTCGAATCCAAAGGTGATCTGGCGGGCAATCCCGTAATGCATGTTGTGATAGCCGTAGAAGGTGACGAGTGGTGCGAAGAGATTGACAGAAGTAAAGATATAGTAAGAGAAATCCCATTCTCTTCGGAAGAAATTCTCGAAAAGATAAAGAATGCGGGAGTTGTGGGACTCGGCGGAGCTGCATTCCCCACTCACGTAAAGCTCAATCCTCCCAAGGATAAAAAGGCTGAGTGGCTCATCATCAACGGCACAGAGTGTGAACCTTACATAACCTCTGACGACAGGATAATGAGAGAGCGTCCCGATGAGATTGTAATTGGCTCCGTCATTATGATGAAGGCGCTCAAAGTGGAGAAATGCTATATCGGCATAGAGGATAATAAGCCCGAGGCCATAACCTCCATGACAAAAGCGGCATCCCAATATCCCCAAATTAAGGTAGTCCCTCTAAAGAAGAAATACCCTCAGGGAGGAGAAAAACAGCTTATCGAGGCTCTGACCGGTTACAGAGTCCCCTCATTGGCTCTTCCTATCGAAGTGGGTGCGGTAGTTCATAATGTGGGTACTGCACTCGCAGTATATGAGGCGGTTCAGAAGAATAAACCTCTTATTGACAGTATTATAACCGTCACCGGTACTTGTGTCCCCCATCATAGAAATTTCATCGTCAGGGTAGGTACTCCATTCTCAAAGATGCTCGATGCCATCGGTGGCCTGCCGAAGGATGCGGCCAAGCTGGTCTGCGGAGGCCCCATGATGGGCAAAGCTGTGGCAAACCTGGAGGCATCCACTCTTAAGGCTGTCTCTTCACTATTGCTTCTTACCGAAGCTGAGACCAAGAGGAAGGAAGAGAGCAATTGCATCAGATGCGCAAAATGTACCGAAGCCTGTCCGATGGGACTGGAGCCCTATCTTCTCAACAAACTCTCCCGTATAGGCGGGTTATATGATGAACTTGAACAAGAGAAAGTACATGACTGCATCGAGTGTGGCTGTTGCCTCTACTCCTGTCCTGCACACATTCCTCTGCTTGACATAATCAGGGTCAGCAAGGCAGAGGTTTTGACAATAATGCGTAACCGATCCCTTAAAAAGTAAACTATGGCAAGACTTCTAATATCCGGGGCCCCTCACCTCCATGTAAAGGAGAGTACACAGTCTCTGATGAGGGATGTGCTGATAGCCCTAGCGCCATCACTGCTGGTTTCCATCTATTTCTTCGGATTCTCGGCAATCAAACTGGTGCTTGTGGGTGTAATTTCCTCTGTTTTTGTGGAATATGTAATTCAAAAATTCATACTTAAGACAAAAGTTACCATAAATGACTTTTCTGCGGCAGTAACCGGTTGCCTTTTGGCTCTCAACCTTCCGCCCAGCTCTCCCTGGTGGCTTGTCTTTATAGGTGCAATTGTCGCAATAGGCATAGTCAAAATGACTTTCGGCGGTCTGGGGCAGAATATATTCAATCCGGCTCTTGTTGGCCGCGTATTCCTGCTGATCTCATTCCCTACATTAATGACCGACTGGTCGATTCCGGAATCGTGGTTCAGAAGCGGTGTTGATGCCTTTACGGGTGCAACTCCACTTGCAATCACACAGGAGGGTTTGGCTGCGGGACTTACCCTGCCCGAGATTTTTGCTGCAAATGAGTTTACATTCAGGGAGATGATTTTCGTCAAGATCGGAGGGTCGGTAGGAGAGGTTTCTGCACTTGCCCTTATACTCGGATTTGTCTATCTCCTCATCAGAAAAGTAATCAGACCTCATATTCCGCTTGTTATCTTGGGTACCATCGCTGCAATGACCGGGATTTTCAATTTGATCAATCCTGACATCTACACGGGTCCTCTCTTTAATATCTTCACCGGAGGTGTACTTTTGGGAGCTATTTTCATGGCGACCGACTATGTTACCTCGCCGATGTCCGTAAAAGGTATGGTAATATATGCCTTTGGTATTGGTGTCATTACGGTGCTTATCCGTTATTTTGGAGCCTATCCGGAGGGAGTCTCTTTTGCAATTCTAATTATGAATATGACCGTCCCTCTCTTAAATAAATATTGTAAACCCAAGAGATATGCAAAGGAGGTGAAACATGGCTAAGGAATCCTCTTTCAAAAGTATGGTGATAACTCTGTCGGTTATCTGTCTGGTATGCTCTGCACTTCTCGGAGTTGTCTATTCGGTGACAAAAGCTCCCATAGAGGCTGCGGAACTGGCCAAAATCAACAACGCTATCAAAGCCGTCGTCCCTGAGTGTGACAATAATCCCTCGGAAGAGGTCTTTGAGGTGGATGGCAGTGTAGTGTATCCTGCAAAAATGAACGGCACCATAGTCGGATACGCCATAAAGGTAAAGGCATCCGGTTTTGGTGGTCCCATCCAGATGATGGTGGGCTTCAATGCAGAGGGTACAATCTACAATACGTCTGTGATTTCCCACTCGGAAACTCCCGGTCTCGGCGCCCAGATTTCTGATGAAATTCCCACCAGAACTCAAATCGTGGGTAAGAATCCCGCTTCTTCCAAGCTTTCCGTCAAAAAAGATGGAGGAGAGATTGACGCCATTACCGCTTCAACTATCACTTCGAGGGCTTTCCTCAAAGGTGTAGATGCGGCTTACAAGGTATTCGTTGAACTTCAAAAACAGCAGTAACCATGGGAAAATTAAAACTGATATCTGAAGGCATAATCAAAAACAATCCCACGTTTGTTCTCATCCTCGGTATGTGTCCTACATTAGGCACTACAACGTCGGCTATCAACGGAATGGGTATGGGCCTTGCCACGCTTTTTGTGCTTGTGCTCTCCAATATGTCCATCTCTGCGATTGCGAAACTTATTCCCGAAGAGGTGCGAATACCCTCTTACATCGTTGTGATTGCGGCATTCGTTACCATATTGCAGTTGCTTTTGCAGGCATTCATACCCTCACTTTACGAGACTCTCGGTATCTTTATTCCGCTGATTGTGGTCAACTGTATCGTACTCGGTCGTGCCGAAGCCTATGCCAACAAAAACTCCGTGATAGACTCCGCTTTTGACGGACTCGGGGTGGGGCTTGGTTTCACCATTGCCCTGACCATTCTCGGTCTTGTACGTGAACTCCTCGGCAGCGGTTCGCTCTTTGGCTGGAAATTTATCCAAGGAGAGGGAATGCTCGCCTTCGTACTTGCTCCGGGCGCATTTATCGTGCTCGCATACCTCATAGTATTGTTTAGAAAAGTAACCGCTAACAAGGCATAATCATGGAATACATCATTATCATCATATCCGCCGTATTTGTCAACAACATAGTTTTGTCGCAATTCCTTGGCGTATGTCCCTTTCTCGGTGTCTCCAAGAAGGTAAGTACCGCTCTCGGCATGTCGGCTGCGGTGACCTTTGTTATGGCTCTTTCCACCCTGGTTACCTACCTGCTTCAGTACTATGTATTATTGCCCCTTGGTATAGGATTTCTCCAGACGGTGAGTTTCATACTGGTGATTGCAGGTCTTGTACAGATGGTGGAGATTATACTCAAAAAGATCAGTCCAGCACTTTACCAAGCACTGGGTATTTTTCTTCCGCTGATTACTACCAACTGTGCCGTACTGGGAGTGGCTTTGCTCGTTGTAAACAATGAATTTACCTTCGGTGGCGACCCTCACATGCTCAATTTGGGCCAGTCGGTGGTCTATACCGTAGCCAGCGCAATCGGTTTCGGCCTTGCGATAACCCTCTTCTCCGGCATTAGGGAGCAACTCGACCTGAACAATGTTCCAAAGGCCTTTAGAGGTGTTCCCATTGCATTGATAGTTGCCGGCATTATGGCAATGGCATTTATGGGATTTTCAGGAATTGTATGATATGGCAGGATTAAAGGAAATAGAAACATTGCTGAGGGACGGCAAGATAGAGAAGGCTTACGACTCTCTGAATGATTATTTGAAGAAAGACCCGGAGTGTGCTCACGCCTGGTATCTGCTCGGCGGCATCTATCGTCGCCAGCAACTTTGGGGAGAGGCCATAAATGCCTACAACAAGGCCAAACTCATTGAACCGGACGGCCCCGCCGATGCCGCCATCGAATCCATCTACGACATCATCAGATTTGTCAATACGGATTTGATGAATCCTTAGGATTTTTATTTTTATAGGTTTTTTTGTTTTTGTCACAAAAATCACATATATTTGTGACAAAATATAAAATTAATGGCCGGTACAGCATCAAAAATTGAGCAAACAATAAAGAAACTGGGGAGAGGAAGCATTTTCTTTCCTGATGACTTTGTTGGCCTCGGCTCATCTGATGCTATCAGGCAAAGCCTATCAAGACTTCATAAAGAAGGCAAAATAATTCGGGTAGCACAAGGTATATACTGTTATCCCGAAATAGAAGAAAAATTAGGTCTGGGAATCATCTACCCCTCATCCGAACAAATTGCAGAAGCCATAGCGAGACGAGATCAAGCGACAATAGTCCCCTCAGGAGCTTATGCGTTGAATGTACTTGGCCTTTCGACACAGGTACCAATGAATTATGTATTCATTACGGATGGTTCGGAAAGGTATATCCCATTATATAACGGAAGTGGCATAACATTTAAGAACAGGGTTCCAAAAAATATGTCATTCCAAAATCGTTTAGCTATGTTGATCACATCCGCCCTTAAGTCAATAAAGCAAGAAAATGTTGAAGATTGGCATGTCAAGCGAATTGGTGAATTGTTGAAAAATGAGCCAAAAGAGTCCGTCATGGCGGACTTCAAGCAAATGCCTGTGTGGATTAGAAATATAATTAAAAGGGCGTATGAATAATTATTTTGATCTTAGTGTAGAGGAACAGAGACAAGTATTAAAAGCAGCTGAAGGACGTATAGGTTTACCGGCCTATACAATTGAAAAGGATTTGTGGGTCACTACTATACTGCAAATTGTATTCACTCTACCATTTGCCGATAAGCTTCTTTTTAAAGGTGGCACCTCGTTAAGCAAGGTTGGAAAACTGATCAATAGATTTTCAGAGGATATTGATCTTGCTATTGATCCCACTTATTTTGGTGTTACCGGCGATTTGACAAAGAAACAATTAAAGGCGTTTCGTAAAGAGTCGTCATTATTTGTCTGTAATGATTTTTACACAGAATTAGTTAAAGCTATAGAAAAATACGGCTTGGATTCATTATGTACAGTAACTCCTGAGGAAGAGGGGGAAGGTGACAATACATATCCGGAACCACGAAAAATTTGGATAACATATAGTAGAGTGATTCCAGGCGAACTTAGTTATTTAGGGCCTGATGTTGAACTGGAAATTGGAGCACGTTCGTTGTTTGAGCCATACGAAGTGAATAAGGTCAGAAGTTTTGTCGAAGAGAATTTCTCAAACATTCAAACAACTCTTGTGGATTCAGATATTATGACAGCAGCTGCCGAAAAGACATTTTTAGAAAAAGCATTCTTGCTGCACGAAATCTTTTCTGTGGTGGGAGGTGGAGTTAATGCATCTAGAAAATCACGTCATTTATATGACCTCTATATGATGATGGATAAGGATTTTGCAATAGCAGTTATACAAAATGATGATTTGTGGAATAATATCCAACACCACAGAAAGGTGTTCACTTCAGTTAAAGATGTGGATTATACCTATGATATTCGCAAAAATATACAACTGGTTCCTCATAAGGATATATTTTCAATATGGGAAAGTGATTATGCGGCAATGTTTGAGAATATGATTTATGGTCCCAATAAACCAACTTTTAATGATATTATCGAGAAAATAAAAGTCCTGCAAGATAGATTTAGGAGATAATTGCTTCGTCAGGCCGCTCTTTTTGGCATAAAAAACAGAGGATTATGTGGAAGATAAACTTGGAAAATCCAGTTGATTTTGCTATATTCGCATTCAGACCTTGACAGCAAACACTTTGTGCATACTATGTGTGGTTCTGCTAATATATTGAAACACAATGTTTTGCGTGGGGGGGGGGGTAGGGAATTCCCTTCTCTTCGCTGGTGTGCCGAGTGTTCTTTCTTGCGACCCATTTGATAGTCGCGGATCTTTTTACAATTCAGATAAAACTTTTTTAGACTTTTCCGGTAGGATGCTCCTGTCGGAAGGGGACTCTTTGTCTCATTTGCGACAAGGAGTGATTCGCTTACATAAGCGCAGTCAGATTTACTTTATCAATATATGTTGATACATTTCAAATCTGAGAGTTAGACTATTGATAAATATTTTAATAACAAACGAGAAAGCCGTTCTGCGTGAGTGAAGGCACGGAGAAAATTGAAAATCCAAAAGAGAGTAAAATAAATCAAACACATATAGATCATGAAAACTTATAAAAAAGCAGAATTGATTGCTAAAAACCTACCTACAGGCTCTTATGTCGCAGGATGTCCTGCGAAAGATCACGCATATGGGCACCCAGCTGGAGCAAATCAATGCCGTGCTTGTGATCGCGCAGTATAGGCGGTTTTCAATTAACATCTGAGGGCATTGAGTCCTCAGATGTTGATCCTTTATCAATTTTTAGTAGATAATTTGAGTGCTCCAGATATCAGATATGTGACAATTGGGTGTATGGGAAAAAAGGAATCCAATGAAGAATTGGCAAAAGATGCTTTAGATTATTTAAAAAGAGATGGCAAAAAACATATAGTCAAGCAAGTGATACGAATTGATGGAGACATATATTCGAAATTTCTTGAAACAAATATAAAGGATTACCTAACGAAGGATAATTAATTACAGTCAAATATTGTCATAAAACAAATTTACCTTAAACAATGTGTATTCATCCACTAACTGGCAACTGCAATAATAATTTATTGAATAGGGACAAAAAAATTTATAGGTACATGCCCTTAATGTATCTATTGGAAATGCTTGTAAAAAAGCAAATTAGATTCAATAGCGTATTATCATGGAAAGATCCATATGAGAATTACCTTTCAAAACATAATTATCATAAGAATCAAGAAAAAGTAGATGTGAGGAAATTTGCTGAATCGTTCTTCGGAATTTGTTGGACGACTGCAAAAGAAAGCGAGTTGATGTGGAATACTTATCGATCCAAGTACGATAAAGAGATTGTTCTGAAAATTGAATCTACCGCAGGCAAAATTGTAGAAATTTGTTTAAAAGACCAGAGTGGAAACGGAGTCAACAAAATATTCTACGGTCAAGAAATAAAATATCTTTCTCAAAGGAGCATGGTAACAAATTTGAAGGATAGTTACAAATTTGAAGATTTTTACAATGTTTATTTAAAGTATCTATTCTTAAAGAGAAACTCCTATAAACATGAACAAGAATACCGTTTCATAGCTCAAATTCAAGTAAATGAGCCGTTTCAGAGTATGCCAGATTATGTGCAGATACCATTTTCAAATTGTTTTATTGATAAGATAGTAATTGATCCAATAACTTCCGACAGTGATGTCGCTTATGCAAAAAAGGTGATATCTATGGTTGAAAACACTTTAAATGTAGTTAAATCTGATTTGTATTCTGTTCCAAAAATCAAGACCATTGAAATAGTATAACCATGCTAATACAACTTTCTAAAAACAGTTTTATTCGCACTACGGAGCGATACGGATATATTACAAATCAATTAACTCGTCATGACCGCAGTTATGATGCATTTGGGGCGGATTTGCTTCGTGAAATCAAACGAGAACCTCAAGAGGTGGACGATATCGTGAACCGTCTGCTCAAAATATATGCGGGAGTGGATTTTGAGACACTTAAATCTGACTTTATGGAGTTTGCTGAGAGCCTTGCAAAAGACCATTTTGTGCTACTCGCAGAGACTCCTGAATTGCTTGAAGCGCAGGAGCAGACTTTCAGCTATGCGATGGACAACCCGAAGACACTTGAGTCTGATTTCTATCAGGCAACCGATGAGAAGGTAACGGAGAATACACAAGACTTTTTCCTTGAAGAGATACAGGGGCGCCCGTTGATCTCAAATATCCAGTTTGAGCTCTCGAGTCGCTGCAATGAGCGCTGCATTCACTGCTACATTCCCAACGAAAAGAAACGCACAGGCATAGATATGCCGACTGATACAGTAAAGGATATTCTTGATCAATTGGCGGAGATGGGCGGTATTCATGTTACTTTCTCGGGAGGTGAAGCATTTTTGCACAAAGATTTGATAGAGTTGGTGCGTTATGCGAGAGAGAAAGATTTTAAAGTGACAATTCTCTCCAATCTTATTGCGCTCAAAGATGAAGATGTGGAGGCATTGCGTCACCTCAACATATCGCTTATCCAAGTTTCTCTTTACAGTATGGACACTGAAAAGCACGATTTTATCACAACAGTTCAAGGTTCATTTGACAAGACCAAGGCAGCCATAGAAAAATTAGTGGCTGCTGACATTCCTGTACAGATCTCCTGCCCTATAATGAAGGCTAATAGGCACGGATACAGAGAAGTTCTCGAGTACGCAAAGTCCTTGAAGATTAAAGCCCAAACCGACTATATTATGATGGCACAGGCGGACCTTGATACACGGAACCTTGCTAATCGAATATCAATAGAAGAGACTGAGGAACTGTTGCGAGACATTATGGAGTATGACAAAGATTATGAAGAGATGCAGGCTAAAGTTCGTCCTGTAACAGATGAGATAAAATTTGACCTCGAGCGCTACAAGAAGCAGCCTCTTTGTGGTGTAGGCTATGATAATTGCTGTATAACTGCCAATGGTGATGTCTATCCTTGTGCCGGTTGGCAGGATATGGTATTGGGCAATATCTACGAGCAACCACTTAGAGAAATATGGGAAAACAGCGAAAAAATCAAAGAGTTGCGTAAGATTACTCAAGCTGACTTTCCACAGTGCATAGAGTGTGAAACTCGTCAATTCTGTGCGCGATGTTTGGTACGCAACTACAATGAAAATGGAGGAGATATGATGCAGATAAATAAGCACTTTTGCGATGTGGCTTTTCTTCAGAAGAGATTACATGAGGAGTATTATGGTAAACCAATAGAGCTTTGATTTGTGACTCACATACTCATTGCGGGCATTATTATGAGATATATACCTCTCCTCAAGAGGTAGTAAATTTTATGGAGCAGGTTGGGGTTGACTACTTTGCAGTATCATCGACAACTATTTGCGCCGGATTGTACGATAAAGTTATTTTGGAATTTAGAGAGTTAAAATCTCTTGCACATAATAAGGTTTTGCCGGTACTATGGATATTGCCACAGATGTTTGAAGATGGAACGCTCGATACCTTTTTGGATAGTGGTATTCCTTGGGCTTGCCTAAAGATTCATCCACAATTGCATCCAGAAACATGGAAATATAGTCATCTCACTTTCCAAAAAGTTGCTTTGCTAGCTAATAAGATGCAACTACCGCTCTTAATTCATACGGGTGAGCATGATGGCTGTTATCCACTGGAATTTGAAAAAGGAGTTCGGGAGAATCCACAAGTAACCTTTATTTTTGCTCACAGCAGACCGGTAGAACAGACCATTAATATGATTAAGAGATATCCTAATGTGTGGGCTGATACTGCTTTTTCCCCTATGGAAGATATATTGAGAATGGTCGATAGCAATCTCTCAGATAGGATCCTTTGGGGGACTGATTACCCGATTCAGCGCCATTTTGACAAGAGTATTGACCTTGTAGAATACTACAGGACTCGCTTGAAAGTACTTAGAAACAGCATTTCTAAAACAGCATTTGAAGCGATCACAAATGTAAATTTTTGCAGACTCTTTAGTCTCCTTGCTTGCTCTGAATGTTAATATATAAGAATCGCAGTGTTAATATATAAATAGACCACAATGAAAGTTGTTCTCATAATACTGGCAGTTATAGCTGGAATTGCAGTAATACCCGCAATGCTTTATTATCTTATCAAGTTCATAATAAAATTGATTGGAGCTGCTATATCTATTGGGTGGAATGTAGGAAAATATATCGTGCTAATTTTATTGGTTTTAGGTGCTATATGGATTATAGGTTGGCTTATAGCGGAGTTTGCTTAGCAAATCCGCAGGGGAGCTTTCTGACCACATTTTTACCGGGAAATTTATAGTTATATCGTTAGACATATATGGGCGGCCTGAAAAGAGTTGATTTGATCTTTTTACAGGCCGCTCTTTTTGTTGTGCAAATCAGAGGGTTGTGCTTAACTTATCTTTAAATTGCATAATATTTTAATTATATTTGCATTTAGCATTTGGGATAAAATTGGTTTGCTTAAGGCCGGAAGGCTAATATGCTGAATAACACGAGTATGCTGAAAACACTTAACAATTAAATAATAGAATTATGGAAAATCCAAAAATTGACACATTTCTTTCTTATAAAGGGGATTATTTCCCTTCTGCAAGGATCGCGACTATACGCGAGAAACTGGCTACTGCTTCGGACTCGAAGAATGATATCATTCAGTTTTATGAGTACAAAAATCCGGTGGTTATGCTACTGATTTCCGTTGTTCTAGGTCAGCTTGGAATTGATAGATTTATGCTTGGTGATATCGGATTGGGAGTTTTAAAGCTTATCACTCTGGGAGGCCTCGGCATTTGGTGGATAGTTGACCTCTTTACCGTTCAACACAGAACAAGAGAGCATAATTTCAAGAAATTGATCGAAATTCTATGGTAGTTTTACCGATCCGGTCGGCTGTCATATCATTTTGTGAGAGGCGCCGGCTGATTTTGATTTTTCAGATTGAAAGTCCTACGGAGAAAATTTCCGTAGGATTTTTTTGTTTTCTCCTAATTATCCCTATCTTTGCAGACCTTTTCTCGAGAAGATAAGGAAGTTAACACAATTATTAA